>Ga0179593_1622701_pt1 | contig 10746 bp, 10 predicted proteins | sample CZODoug2_1_08_16_FD_185931 | JGI IMG/M metagenome (GOLD analysis project Ga0179593, IMG submission 185931) | Vadose zone soil fungal communities from Angelo Coast Range Reserve, California, USA - CZODoug2_1_08_16fungal (PacBio error correction) | ecosystem: Environmental > Terrestrial > Soil >... | reverse complement strand
TTACTCCCTCTGGAGTTCACGCTGATTCGGTTTTTTCACAACATCGTTCCCCCTTATTTCATTCCCTTTCCGTTCCGTCGATCTTTGGGCTTCTCAACTTCTGAGGATAGGTTTGTTATGCGTGCGTAGTCGTACCCAACCGTTGAAACCGTCCTTTTCCTCGTTCATCTTCCTTCCCCAGTCTTCTCCCTTCCGCGATACGAGTTCCTCTCTTTTTGGGCCTTGTCAGCTCCCCCTGTCCGTCTCAAGTAGTGAAATTATGAATGGTTATCCGCGGCGCCTGTCCCTCCTGACCCCCGACCCGACCGGGACGATCATCGTGCTCGTCTTGCTCTTTCCATGACGACCGTTCACCTTGATTTTTTTTCTGCGTATTCTTCTCCTCAGACAAACAAGAGATCGGTCCTTGTGTCCGTCCGGCGGGGAACACCCATTCACGATTTGTTATGGACCGGATTTTGCCCCTCGCTCTCCCGGGTCCCCGCCTCTCGGTCCTTGATTACCCCCTTTTTCAGGTCTTGTTTAAGATTGCATTTTAGACTATTCTGGCCAGCGGCGATCGACAGTGTTTCCTTTCCGTGTGGCCACCCGAAACCCAAGCTTTTTTCCCCTGCTATCATTGGCTCTCAATTTTTTTATCGTAACCGCCGACCCTTCCTTCGATAGATGTAAAGTCCCTGTGGTCCCTCTTCCACTTCGTGTTTTCGGCATGACCTTTTGCAGCCTCGCCTGATTCTTCCCTAGATATAAAAGGACTGCTGTGGCGCGGTCTGGTTCAATTATCCTTTTCTTCCTGTTTTCTGGGGTTCAGCCAGTCTCCCGTGCTGTTTGCTGACACCTAGCGGCTGTGATGCCAACCTTAGATGACCGATTTCTCATGGTCTCCTCCAACCGCTCGTAATACCTTCATTCTCTTTCTTTTCTTCCTGTCCTCTTCTCATTTTTCGTGGCCTCCCCCCCTTCTCGAATAGTGGCCCCCGATGAGAAAGCCGCGCCTCCCCGTCCGGAGGTTTTTTTTCGGTGGCGGAGTGGTGATCGGCCTTTGGTTTTTTTCCCCTGGCCTCTTCTTTCCCACTTCTTGGGCGTCTTTCACTCCCTTTCAGCGGTTTTATGAACGCTGCGTTTGGTGGTTTCGGAGCTCGGCGCTCCAGCCCTAGTCTACCATCGGGGCTTTTGTATAAGACCCCCCCGGTTCCTTCAGTTACTGATTTAAGAATGCTCGTGTTTTGTTTCGTCCCGAGGTCCACAATCTTTATCTTTTTCCTCTTGTTGTTTTTTTTTCGAGGATTCAGCCCGAGAACACATCGTCGTCGATCTTTACGCCTCAAGCCTTTTTCTTTATCTCCACCGATGTCGGCGGTTCCTGTTAGAGCGAGCGCGCCGACCCTCCCCCTTTCCGTCCTTTGGTTTCCACAGCTTTTCCCCTTCCTCTTTTTTCTGTGAGAATGTGGCGTTAAAGGCATGGCGGGGGAATCCGCGCTGCGACCAGTCATCCCCCCCAATCCGTACTGTTTCTTGGAGGTTCGGCTTCGCTTTTCCTTTCCCTCCCCTCTATGCGGCTTGAACTTGTCGTGTCTTCCCTTCATCCTCAGAAGCACTTCCCGATATTGAAGTAGTATGATTGATCTACAGTGAGAAGCCCTAGTTCTCGCATGTGCTCGACCTCCCCCTCACTGTTTTTCCCCCGCCCCCCTTTTTCGATCTTTTCACGAAAGCGACACTTAGCTTTTCGTAGTCATTGAAGTTATTATAAAGCCCCTTTCCCCCCCCCCCGTTCTTTCATCGTTTACTATCCTATGCCTCTTCTTGTCGCAACTTCTTTTCATGATGACCATACAGGATCCCCACTCTCTCCTCGCTTTTTCCCATTTCCCAGCTTTTTTTCTTCTGCGGACGGCAATCATACCCCATTTCCTTCCCCCGTGACCCCGTCGCCTCCCCTTCTATTGGCAGGTCCTGAACTTATGAAGCTCAGCTTGAGTCGTAGCAACGACGACTACCCTTATCGCCCCCTCTTCCACAGTCTCCCTTCCCCTTCGCCCCCTCCGTTCTTTTTTTTCTCCCTGCTGGCCAACTTTTTCCCCACAACCTTTTGTTTAAGAAGGAAACCATGTCGCTAGGGTCGATTAGGTAGAAACTCTGTGCCCCAGGCGAAGCTGCCTCCTATGTGTCCGCATGTTTTCAGATCCTTTTCCCCGTCATTTTTACGGCTTTCTTTTCTCGGTAGTCACACCCCCTTCCTGTTTACTTCCCATTGCCGGTCGAGAGCTCTTTTCCCCCCCCTTTCCTCTGCGTCTCGCGGTCTTTCGAGGCAGTGTCCTGTCTTTTCTTCCCCCGGCACTTTATTCCTGTTTCACTTTTTTGATTTCGTAAAGAAATCTCTCATACAAGCCTATCCTCGTCAAGCGCCCAAGTCTTCCTTCGCTGGGCCGCTTCCGGCATGATTTTACGATTTTTTTCCTCTCCCCCACCCTGTCCCTGCTGCACCCCTTCCCGTTCCTCGCTCGGACTCAAAGCCGAAGGCTTGCAATGCCAGTCATGACATGATCTTCGAATCCGATATGCCGTTCCTGATGTCCTGCCTAGTGAACAGGTTGAACGCGCCGTGTCCCTCCCCTTCACTTATTTTCTGTGGGCCGACGTCCCCCTTACGTGACATGGACGAAATAGTACATAGTGTCCTTCAGTGCCGAAGCCCCTTATACAATCCCTTTTTCCCCGATTGACAAGGTTCTCGAGTCTTATTATCTTGTCGTTGCCTTCTTTTACGTCCCTTTTCCAACGGAATTCTTCCCCATTGCGGATAATTGAGCATCGATTTCGGCTTCCTTCGGCGCCGCGTGTCTTTGCATCACCCGGCCTTCTCCCAAATATTTTCCCACTCCATTGTCCCACGATCTTTCAGTCCCTCTTTACCCCGTCTCCCCTTTCCCCTCCCAAACCGTGAGATCACGTCTTTTGTAACCTTATGCACATTCTCTTTCACCCCCGGACTCTCCCACCGATTGCCGAGCGGACGCTTGCTTTTTTGTCTGTGATTCCGGTGGCACTCTTGAATGGGTTTTTTAACATTGGGGCACCCGCCGGAAGGGCCGCTTACATTTTCGCCTTGTTTCGGTGCTCGTCTTTTTCCACTTCGGCATCGCCAGCTTGTGTTCACACCCCGTTTTTTCCCCTCATACAGCATACACTCTGTGGAGGATATTTGGCACTGTTTTCATCTCGACTGATCACTTCTCCCATATTTTCAACTGTTTGCCTTTTTTGGCATCCGCCCCCCCCCCTCGGTTTAAACCATAGATTGTTCTCCCCATCACGCGTGCTTCTTGGGCGACTCCCTTATAGATGGACTCCTATGATTTCTTCACGAACCCCCCACTCCGATTTCTTTTTTCTCTCAGGTCGTCCTTCACCCCGCGCGCAAAACGAATTCCCGCAGACTGTCCACCGAGATTTTGACGAAACTCGTGGTAAGTTCGCGTGCCCCCCCCGCATCCCCCCCTTCTCGATCATTTTCTTTCCCATTCTTCTCTTTTACCATTTGACTACTTACTTGACAGGTCTCGCGAAATTTTCATGATTTGAGGCCAACGAGCAATTCCCTATTTTCCTCACATCATTATTCTCTCACCTCCGTTTTTGTCTTCTATCTATGTTCTCGAATCTTTCTCTCGTTGGACGATACTTCTGAATATCGTCCTTTTCATGGTCACGAGATAACCTGTCTCTCGCGCGAGACGGTCCCATGACCCTTCCCCGGACTTGCCTTTTTTCGCTCCCCTTCCCCCCCCTTTAGTTAACAGGATTGACCTTTTGGCAGCGTCTGGGGTACGCGACCCCCACCCCTTATCTTGTTTCCTGCATTGTTGTGTTCTTTGCATATCGGTGTCCTTTCTCCCATCTAAATGTGCCGCCGACCGGCGCGTGTCGTGGGATTTTTGCAAACCCAAATATGAAAATCCGCTTTTAAACGAGTTTCGTTCTTTTTCCACGCCTTCCTCACCAATCGTGTCGTCCTTACCATGCCACAAGCCTTTCGCGGGTCTTAAGTAATTCCCCCCCCAGTTCCTATGATCGGCCTACCCTCCTCCGCTGAACTTATGCCTCTTTTTGACTTGCGATGGTTTTACTAAAGGAGCGAATGTCCGGAATTGAAAGATGAGAACCTCTGATGCGACACTTCACTCCCCCCCGCCGTTACCTTCGAGGTTATCCTGTTAATTCAACCCCAATAGTTAAACTGACTTTAAACGTTCCGCCCCCTACCTATTCTCTTAAACAGCGACTTCTTTTTTTTTTTTTTAGGAGTGTCCGTCCTTCCCTTTTTAACCCACGGCATCGAAACTTTTTTTGATTTGCGATTGAGCGTGTGTGAGCGCGTGGTTCCCCCCCTCTTTGCCTGAGTTCTGAGTTCCTTCTTGCCCCCCCCTCCGGCTCGGTGTCCCCTTCTCCTTTCCCCGGAGCGGCCACCCGAGGTTAGCGCATTCTTGTTACGACGTCACCCGTACGCCGCACCTTCCGAACTCCGAACGATTATTCAATCGAACATGGGGTCTCCTGCCCTGCGTCGATTTTTTCCTTTTTTTCTTTGCCTGCACTGCCGCTGCACCGAGACAGACTCCCGATTTTTCTTAATTCCTTTTTTCGCGATCTTTTGTTACACTTCTTATTGTATGAACATCGGCGATTCATGTTCCCCCCCTTCTGCCCCTTAGAGCGGCCGTCTAGCTGCGGCCTTGATAATTTCCTTCCCTAGCACGGTCACTCCCTTCGTCCCTTGAGGAAGTCTTAATTTTTGCCCGGGTCTGTTTCCTTCACCACTGCTACCAAGGCTCACTGCGGCCGTGAGATTTCTTGGTCCTTTTCCCCTCTTGGTGCTTCCTTTTTTTTTTTCCTTTTCGTCGGTATAATCACCTTTGTCAAACGGCCGATTTTTTACTTACCGCCCCCTTTCTTTCTGGAACTACCGCTCTCCTCCGTCTCGCAGGAAAATCGCAGGATGCCTTTTTCAGCGTTTTGTTTATCTGGTGTGTACTACCCAGTCCTCACCCCTTGACCCGGACCCCTACATGGCTTTCGGTCCTCCTTCTTCTTTTCAAGCTCGCCCCCCGCCACTTTTTTCTGGAGGGTCTATGACTTCAGCCACCGCCAGCTAGTCCAGGCACCAATGGTCTGTCCCTTTGCTACAAAAGGGACCCTTGACTTTTTCTACTTCTCCCCGCGCTCCTGCCTTAAGTCACTTTTCCTTGACATGATCCTTGACTCCCAGACACGACGTCATTTTTCCCTCCGTATTGCAGCGGCGTTAACTTACCGAGTTGCATTTCCCCTTCGGCCCCGCTGTTTCAGCCTCCCCTCAGGGCCTTTGAAGACTTTCTTCTCTCCAGTAACTTTACGAATGGGATGAATCATATCCCTTTCCTTATGGTCCCCGATTACCCCTATCGTGTTCATCGGGAGTAACTTGAACTTAGATACATCAACCGTGGGTAAGTTGACTATCATTTTAATCATTCTTCCGCGGGCTTGGGCTCCTCCCATCCTTAGAATTTGTTTCTCACCCTATGGCGGGGATGCCCCTGAGATGACCCCGCGTCATGGAGAAGCCCCCAACTTCCAAGGACGATTCCTCTCCCGTCTGTCTTTTATTTTGGGTTCTGACGAGTTTTGTAGCTCTCCCTTTAGGCAGATCCTAGTTTGCGAAGCCCGCACCCAATTACACCCTTTTGCGTGGGTCGGGCCGCTGGTTTATCCTGCGCTTTCTTTTCAGCCACCAGCCAGTAAGTACTCCCTCCTTCGGCTCTCCTGTAATTGCATGGTACCTTCAGCTTTCTTGGGGGGTCGGCGAGATATTAGAGCCCCGCGCCGCGTCACACGTCCACCCAGGTGTGATGGGTGACTTGGTCTTGATTCATCCCGGGGGGCTCTTGTCCATGCCCTGCTGCTGTTGTTTTTCCCGTCGGGCGTTTCCTTATGTCCTATTTCGTTGTGGTTTGATTTCGCGACCGGACGAGACCAGAATTCCGATCGTTACGCTTTTCCCTTTTTTTTTTCTCTGTCTAACCGTTTCCCACCCGATCTTTTTTGCTTTCTGTCGTGGCCTACGCCCCACCCCGACGTGGTCCTCACCGTTCGATTTGAGAGAAGTCATATGTTTGGAGTTCCGAGGCTGGGCTCCTTTTCTCCCTCCCGGTCTCCGACCCTCCTTCGTTCTTGGGCAGGATTAGTCATAGCAGCCCTATGAGCTGATGCTCAGATACGCCCTGCTTAATCAGAATCTTCCTTCCCCTTCGGGATTCGATGTTCGTCCCTCGCGTTTGGCCTTTTCTCCTTCCCTGTTCCGCCTGTTACCCTCAGCTTTACATGGTTTTCTCCTAAACAGCATAGATGTTTTTTACGAACCGCACAGCGGGAGATATCCTTGTTCCTTACGCATCCGCAACCGTCCGGGTGGCTTTTCCCGTCCCCCCGATCATCTACTGCCTCGTCTGAGAAAGACCCCTTTTATTTAATACCGCCGAATTTACAGATCAGGCCGCAGGGGTTCTGGTCGGAATTCAATTACTCCCGTGCACCCGTTCTTTTCACCTGGGCGGTTCATCGTGGCCCCCCTCCTTTTTGATGCTCGTGTTCTTGGAAAGATGAGATTTTTGAACCTTCCATCCTTTCCCGCCACGCGCCCCGGATAATCCCTCCTCGCTTTCCTCAGGATGAGCTGTGCCTGCGTCCGTCCTACCACATCGCTTTTTTTCCCCTTGGACACAATGAGTACGAGCTTTGTTGTGGTCGAGCCATCCGCCGCCAGGCCTGCCTTTTGCTATATGGAGCCCGCCTCAGTCTGCCCCCTTTCCCTTCTCGGCCCTGTACCTGTCTCGTTTCCGTTTACATTATTATTCAAAAAATAGAATTCAACCGTGACGTCGTTTTTTCCTGCTCGCTCATGATCCAATTTGACTGAGGAGTATATCCCTTCTTTTTTCCCTATTGGGAATGACGTTTATACTAGTCCCCCCTTTCCCGTTTTTTTCACACGGGTTGTTTCCTGTGACCCGCCCTTTCCTTTCCCCCCTTATCTCCTCTTTTCCCTAGACCAAGATTCTACGGCCGCGGAAGGTTTTTATTTCTCCTTATGTGGTGAATCAACCAACAGATCGCGGTCCTTTCCCTTCACGAGGAATCTATTTACCTCATTTACCCTCTCTGGTCATTTACCAGTCTTCCATTCAACTCTAAGCCACGCATCCCTCTTGGCCGAATTTGCCTTATCTCTTTCGCGCTTTGCGCACATTGACTTCCTCTTTTTTGAAAGTTTTTCCCCTTTTTCTTGACCTCGTACAACATTCAGGGATCGATGAAGAAACATCCGTGAACCTCTGACCAGGTTGACCCCAAGAGCCCTCCCCTCCCGCAAATAGACCCTTTTTCCCTTTCCCATCCCCCAATTTTCTTCGTCGTCGATACCGGCCCCCGGCGTTCGCATTTTTATAGTACGGGATCCCACGTCTGATTTCGCGCCCTTTGTCCACTTTTCGGTGCATGTCTTTTTCCCTCCGGCGGTAAACCCGCCGTGCTTTGAATACCGTTCAGGAACACTCAGTGCACAGTACTGGTTACACATCTTTCCTATGCAAACGCGCACTGTTGCCCGCCCCAACAAAACCTGTTTTGTTTTCTTCTACGTTGGCTGCTTTGTGATATTCTTTTTTCCCCCCCCCGCTATTCACCCAAACGTCAAGCTAGTTCCGATCGCGCTGCGGTTCTTGTGGTCATGTATTGGTGGAACTTGAAGGTTTTGACGGTCCCCTTTTTCCCCAATTTTTTCCGTTCGTGCTTTTCCCTTCTATCACGAGTTTTTTCGTGCATTCTTTGCGTCAATTCTTAGCACTTCTAGCCTTGCCCACCAACCAGGCTCTCCTCCTCAGATAAGTGCGGTTTTCTTTCGTTGTTTACCTTTCCTTCCGCCTTGATCCCCGTCCTCCCCCCCCTGGTTTTTCCCACTGGTACGGAACAGCCAGATCCGTACCAAAAGAGATGGAATCATTTTCACCCTCCTTTGATCCTGGCGTTCCCCCCTTTATCCCTCTGTCACTTATTGTCCTATCCTCCACCTTTCTTCTAACGGGCCGTTGTAGTAGTACATCGAGCGCGGACACCCGGCATTTTCCTCCTGACCCTGATACTTCCAGAGTGTGTTCTTCTGGTTACCCACGATCCCCTCTCCTATTTTTTTCTTCCCCATCCTGCGCCCCGGTTTCCCGTTATCCACTTTCTAGATAAGTACTGAACTAGGACGGTCCCCACGAGTCAAGAAAAGATCCATTCCCCACTGACTTACTTATTTTCCTCTCCGTTTTTTTCTCGATCGATATGGTTCCTCCCTCCCTTCTTTTTTTTCTTATTCTGGTTCTGGTAATCAGAGACGTCCTGGGATAGTTATGCCTTTTGAGGTTCGCGCTCCGAGAGTGTCATGACCCCTCTCGTCTCGCTTTTGGTTTTTCCGCGTTTTAACTTTTCCATCCTTCTTATAATACTGGTGAGGTTCCCTTGAATTTCGTGTTGCGCGCGTGGGTCTTTCCGCTCCCCCTTTCCTCTGCTATGTCGAATAGGCAATCATCCGGTAGTCTCTTACCTTTTTTTTCTCCGCCTTTCTTCTCCCGTTGTGTGGGTGTTCTCCCTGGATGAACTTCGTTTTGGTAACCGAGTGGTGCTTGAGACCAGTTCACCCCCCTCTCGGTGAGCCGGTGATCCAGCGGACGACTCCAGTTCGCAGCCAATCGCTACCCTTCCTTTTTTTGCTGTTGCAGGATTATGGAATGCGTCTTGGGTGAGCCCACTCTTTTCTGAATTGGACATTGTCGCACCGCTCTCACGAAACTCGATGCCATTCCCTCCCCCTCTACCCGCGCGGTTGTTCTTTCCTTCCCCAAACTCTTTTCCCCCAGGTACAGACATGAAACAACCGCCAGATTCCCTCTCTTAAATCGTCTGAAGTAGCGTCCCTGGTGTTTGAGTACTGAGCGGCCTCCTACTTCCCCCTTTTCCCAGAAGTCTGTCTCTCTTTCACCTTTTTTGAGCTCTTTTCCTCTTTTTTCTAGAATTTCAGGGGTTTTTACATTAACCGATGCCCCCCCTTATCTTTCCCCTTCCGGACTCGGCTTCTGAACAGACCGGCGGACCTTCTCCTCCGTTGGCTGGTCCCTTTAACTTTTTTTTTGTCAAAAGTCTCTCCTTCCTGACGCCGAGTCCCCCTTATTACTTACCATCGAAACCCCGTCACCGGACGGTTCCTCGAGACCCGGGGCTCCCCTGGTCCCCTTCCTTCTTTATACCGTTCGTGCAGGCGCGTAAATTCGGGCCCCCCCTCGATTACCGCGTATCATCTATTGACCTTGCATGTTATCTTCCTGCTTTTCCCCTTTTTTCTCATGAACATCTTTCCTTCTTTTGCTTTTCCACCCCGCTGCCATATCTTGATCCTTTCCTCCTTAATTCGGGCCTACTTCCCATGCATTACCCGGCATTTACTGCCGCTTTTCTGAATTACTTTGATTTTAGACGGTTCGCGTATCATTTTTGATCTACCCCAGGTTCTTTCTTTTTGTGCGGGCCCTACAGATATTCTTTCCCTTCGCTGATGTTTTTCCACTTGCCCTTCTTTTACTAAACCCCCCGGTTTGAAAAATGAATACCCTTTTTCCCCCTCTTGTGGCGCCCGTCTTCCCCCTGTTCTCCGCTCTTCTTTTCCTGGGAGCGGGTTCCCCTTTTTCCTTGAGCGTCACTCCTTTCTTTTCCGTTTTCTCCGGAATGGTGTGGTTTAACTCTCAGGTGAAGACACGATCGACCTTGGCGGCCCTTTCTTACGACGGATTTGCGCTCCCTGATCTCCGTTCCTTTGCTCTTGAGCCCCTCTGAATGAAATTCCGCAAAAGCCGCTAGTCATGTTCGTCTTTTTTCTTGCCCTTTGATCGTCCTTTTTCTTGAAGATCACTCCTCTCCGCTTGACGCATGTACCTTCTTGATCCGGTATTTGGCGGATTTCCGATACTCGGTTTCTTCGATTCTGCCTTTTCTTCTCAGGGGACCTAGTGGCTTCTTTTCCCTATTGACACTCTCTGCATAGAGTCCGGGGATAAGTTTGGATGCCGTCCGATCGCCCTGCCGTTTCGAATCTTATTTCCATTTTCTTCCCCCCTTTTCTTGGCCCCCCCCCTTCCGGAGCAGTTTCCCTGTAATATGTTAGGTGAGGCACTCGATCCATCAGGCCGTTAAGTTATTGGCTCCCAATGATACGATGCTCCCGCTTTTATTTTTCGGCTGCTTTTTTCGCCCCCTGCTTTAGGAGATCCCCAAAATAGTCTTCTGAGCCCATCCCTCTTTCAAGAGCCTTGGAGCCAAATCTCCATTCGAACGCTTCTCCGTGCCCTCCGCGTTGTTATTTGCAGTTCCTTACGGCGACTTTTCAGCTATTCTTTCCCGAGCGAAGACAAGCGACTACCCCAAGGCTAGGCTTCGGTCGTTCCGAAGGGGCTTTTCTTTAGTCCCCTTTTTGCGTAGGTTCCTCCCAAATCTTGAAACCCCTCCTTCCCTTGTTTCTGTCTTCCTTTTGCTGTTTTCATGGACCACGGTGTCTCCCTGCTGATTTTTTTCAGCCACCGCGCCCCTTACCCTCTGTTGCTTTCACTTATCAGATCCACGAGCGGCCCCCTTTCAGACACAGATTTTTTCTCGCGTGTTTCGCCGCGGTGA
>Ga0179593_1406748_pt1 | contig 10746 bp, 16 predicted proteins | sample CZODoug2_1_08_16_FD_185931 | JGI IMG/M metagenome (GOLD analysis project Ga0179593, IMG submission 185931) | Vadose zone soil fungal communities from Angelo Coast Range Reserve, California, USA - CZODoug2_1_08_16fungal (PacBio error correction) | ecosystem: Environmental > Terrestrial > Soil >... | reverse complement strand
CTTCTAGGTCGGTTTAAAATCGTTTTGATTCCCAATTCGAATTTTGCGGCTTCCACGTCTCCCTTCTTGCGTGCGACAAGCCACACTGCCTCCCAACCGTCAATTTTTCTTCTGCCCTTCAGCCTCTTAATCGCCTTCCTTTACGCCCTTCTTTCTCCGTCTTTTGAACTACAACTCCCTTCGTTCTCCTTTCCTTCAAGTGAATGGGCCCCTGTGTCTGGCGAAAATCATCGCCGTCATTTTTTCTTAAATTTGGATGCGCATTGCCCGATGGTCGCCTGGTTCTCTCCCCCTTCCGTTTTTTTTTTTTTTCTCCGGTTCCCTTTTTTACGGTCGCACAACCCGTTATTGATCTTTTCCCTCTTTGTTGGCAGATGACTTTCCTCCTTTTCCACGACCTGCTGTTGCCGCTCGGCCCGAGAACCGCATCACGGTGGGCTCTCCCCCTCTACCCTTTTTGAGCGGATACCCTCTTGCATCGCCCCTTTCCCCCCCGGGGACTTCTTCCACCTTCTGAAGGTCCCCCCACTTTTACAACGTGACCCTTTTCCTTCGCCCATCTCCTCTGTGATTTAATCTACTTGCCCCCCAATTATAGTGGCCACCATTTTTTTCGCTGATCCCTCCTGCAAGGTGTATACCCCTGCTTTCCTCTTTTTTATTTTCTTTGCCGCCCGGATTTCTCTTCTTGCAGCTCTCTGAGGCGGGTGTCTACTTTCAAACCGGCAAATCCAGCGATTCCTCTCTTTGACGCCCCAGAGATCTCCTCACCCGCGCACCCTTCCCTCCCCCACGGTGCAGTGATGTCATTTGACCACGGTTTTCGAAATCGTAGCATCGATTGTCGCTCTCCTGGAAGATGGAAGCGTCGACTGCTCCTCATTCGTCTTCCCACCAGAAAAGACCGCCCACTCCGCCACTTCGGTCATGAAGAGGAGCCCCACTCCTTCCCACCGTTCATCATAACGTCGAGATCCTCCTGTTCCCACGTCCGCTGATTTCGAATGGAGACTTTCAGCGCTTTCTTTTTTCTGTTTTCACAGTGCGGACAGCTGCCCGCTCGTTTCCACTTGCACCCAACCCCACATCCGGTCTTTCTGAATTTTTTCCCGATCCGCTCCACCCGTTTTCGGTGGGCGGCCCCCCTTTTTTCTCCTGACCTCTTTTTTTTCTTTTTTTCGGCCCCCGGTGGCGAGCAGTGGTTTTTGCCCTCTTTTTATTTCGAATTCACTCGCAGACGGTTGGTTTGCTCTCGCCCCCATTTTTTGATGTTTTAGTGACTTTGCTCGCTTTCCCTTCTTTTTGCCGCTCTTTAGATTGATGTCGGTTCTGTCTTCCTTTTTGAAGTTTTTTTCTTCCTCGTGGGTTTTCAGGAGTGGCGGCATTTTTTTTTCGTCCTTCTGTCAGAAGATGGTTCTTTGGAAGCTTTTTTTCTGGCATCTGGCCTTTTTGCTATTATTTCTCGCACCATGGGGAGGATTTAAAAGTTTTGTCGTGCTATCTTTTATTCTACCGCCGGCGGAGACAACCCCCCCTCCGGTCATCTCCCTTCTTTTTTCCTGCGGATAGCGGCGAGACACTTCCTTTTTGCCAGTCCGGTTTTTCTTAGCCTCCCCATGTGTCTCGCACTTCGGCTCTTTCCCCGCCCCCCACAACGGTGTTTGATATCTTTGGGGACCGCAGGTCAGCTTCCCTGCCGCCGCTGCTTTCCGACGCCCTTGTCTTCCCTCTCGGATGAAAAGATCTGCTCCTGCCCAAGCGTTTTCCACTCGGATGTTCCGAAAGGGCCCTCTCTCTCTTTTTTCCTTCTTTGTTAGAGTCTCTTCTTTCTCTTTTTTTTACAATTCAGGACTTGAATCCCCGCTTGATTTTTTCCTCCTCCTTTGCATCCCCCTTCCGGCGAATCCCTCGGATTCGCAGGTCCGTCGATTTCCTGCGGTCCTTCCCACAAGCCCCCCACAGCACGTTTGTGGGCCCCCTGTTTCCTCCCCCAAAATCCGAGACCACACAATCCTCGGCGCGCTCCCGGCTTTCCTAACTTAACAGTTCGAGTCGATGCCCCCCCCTCTTCCGGATTGGCGGAATTTTATTTTCTCCGGGCGATTTGCGATGATAGCTCCCCGCACTTTTTTTAACCCCCCCCGCCGTCCCCCCCCTCCCCCCCCCTCCCTTTTTCTTCTAATGCTTTCCGTTTTTTTTTGCTACATAGCTTTCCCCAACTCTACCCGCTTCCGTTGCGCAGGCCCAACACTGCCGTCCCCCCCCGTGTAACCAGCCGTCTTCTTCCCGCTCCCGACCCCTTTTCGCAATGCGCACCGCCCGCCCCTCCAAACATCATGTCGGGCTTTTTCCTTTTATGCTTCTTGACTCCTCCCCCTCCGTGGCGATTCTGCCCCTGCTGAGGCTTTTCCCCTTCGACCGTCAGACAGTGCACCCCCCCCCCACTTTTTTCTGAGCCCTATCAGCGGCCCCAACCTTTTTTCTATTTTTCCCCCACCCCAGGGCACGGAATTTATGCCTTGTAACGGATGAGCGGTACGCCAATGAACCGGAGTTGTTGATTGTTTTGGCTTGCACCGTCCCCGTTCCTGCTTCCAGCAGTCTTCCTCACAGGCGACGATGATCCTCTCCGCCGCTTTTGAAATGCCGACCTTCTCCCCGTGCGGTCTTCTGATCTTAGTTTCTGAGGCTGCGGTTGGGCTCCTCTATGCAATATAAGACCCCTTGCTGAGTGTGAGGATAGTTCTTGTGCGCTACGATTCTCCCTTTCTTCCCTTCTGATCCGATTTCCATTTTTCTTCCTTCTCATAATTTTTTGTTCGGGCTCAGTGGCGTCGGCCACTGATCCCTTTTTTTTCCTTCTTTCGATCTATGCTTTTTTGCGTCATCCCCCGTCTGTATATTCGCTGGCGGCCCCATGTTTGTTGTCTCCACCCCACAAGCCCCCGAAGCTGGCGGCCCCTCTCTGGCCTGCTGTAAAGCCTTTTTTAAACCTTCCCTCCAGCAGGGATTTCCTTTAGCGATCGCGGGGCAAGGCCTGTTGGCCCACTCCCCTTTTTTCTCCGCCGCCGGATGGAAATCCCACCTTTGCGTTTCGTTTCGCTTCTGTTCGTTGGACCCGGGTCCCTTGCCTTCTCCTTTAGCCGAAATGTCAGGTGTTTGTGACCTTTTGTTGAGTTTTAGCCGGCATGCCTTTTATTTATGTGTTTCCTTTCTTTTGCTTTTTCTCCGTTTCCTTTATGTGTGTCCCCCCCTCCCCTTTCGTAAACTTTGTAGTTCCTTCCCCCTCCACGTTGTTTCTTTTTTTGTGACGCTGTTTTCACGAAATGATGTCGTTCGTGATTGCCCCTCGCACCTTTGCGACTCCCTTCCCCCCGACTGTTTCAGGCTTCGTCGGAATCCGCACCGACCACCCCTTTCTTTTTTCTGTTCGTTCCAAGAGAAGGCACCCCCTCCCCCGTCTTTCCAACGAAGGCCCTCTTTTCGCGCCGACCCATTTAGTCTCGCCGTTTCCCGCACGTGGCCCAACAGATGGACCGATTATCCCCCGTTCCTTTTTCTCCTGTTTCCATCTTTTTTGGATTCTGGTTCAAGCCGCAAGCTACTGGTGCCGTCCTCTCTTTTTTTCGGGTCTTCTCGACGCCATCTGACCCTTCCTTTTTCCTGCAACGCTCCGAGGACCGACAAACTTCGCAATTCGAAAGGTCTCTTTTCTTTTTTTTGGTGGGTTGGTTTGGGGTTTGGAGTTTGGGGGGTCGTTGTTAAATGCCCGAAATAATATTTTTCCGCGTATCGATCTTTGTAGCACCTACCTGGTACTATCTCCCGCAAGATCGACGAATTGCGCGCTCCTTTCCTTTCTCCAAGAAGACCGCACCCCTACGATTTTCTATGGCCTCGTGAGGAGAATACCGACGATCCAAGCCGCTCAGACTGATAATCGTGACCATCCCCTATCTGGGATTTCGCCGGCTGAATTCCTGCAGGGTCGCAGCGCATTTTTTCGTGATCGACGTTTTTTCTCAGGCTCCCTCCGTTGGCCCTTTCACCACAATCATACGGTCCCTTTTGACTTCGTCTTTTCACACGTTCTTTATATTCCCTTTTTTTTTTTTTGGCCGTCCTTATTTTCGGCGCTTTCTCTCTTCCTTGGTTTTTTTCCCCTGATCGCCTGGTTTTCGCTTCATTGCTCCGCAGCAGTTTGTCGCGTGCTTTCCTTCCCCCCCCTCTTTGTTCTGTTAGTGACATCCCTCTTCTCTTGCGTTTTTAGCGGATGGCGGGCCGTGGCGGTCTCCCTCTGTTCCAGTGTTAGCGTTTGTTTTTTCCCCCCGGCTTTTTTTCCCTTGCTGTTGTGGCGGCGTTCATTCTTTCAGTCTTTTCGGAGTCAGCGATGGTCCCCCCTTCATCTGCTTTTATCCTATGTGAGTACCTTGTTGCCCTTCCTTATTTTTCCGCCACAGCTGAGTGACTCTCCAATGAAGACCCTGTTCTTGCGAGAAACACCCCTTCTTCAGCTACGTATTTTTGTTCCTTCGCCCCTCTCCCCTTCGCTACCGCCTTCCAGTAGGCGGGTCGACTCGAGCGCGATTTTCGAAATTGCGGATTGGTTACCCGACAAAAAAGGATTTTATTCTCTTTTTCTGGACCGAATCTGATCTTCAGCCGACGCAGGCATATTCCCTGTAGGTTGCCGCGGAGGTCACAGATTCCTTCTCCACCATCACCTAACTTTAAAGGCATGGAATTCCTCAGTCTTTATGTTAATAATCTCCGTTTTGTTCTCTCTATGTTTAGAAATTCCCTTCTGTTCAATCGCTTTTTCTTTTTCTTCTCTCATCCGGCGCGCTCCCCTTGGCCTGTCCTATGCCGCTTTTCTTATATAGCCCCGTTCTTCCACAGAGATAAATCACCCGCCGTGTTGGTTGGCTTTGCCCGTATACTTCCCGTGCTCTAAACCCCGAGCCCTGCGCCCTCTTGTTCCCCTTCCGTGGCGAGATTTCGTGAGCTCCCCTCACCCTTACTTTTTGTGAGCGCCGTACTGGGTTTGTTGGTTGATTTTCGAGCTCCCCGCTTGTTTGACCCCTCCCGAGTGACGCCCTGTTTTTCTCCTGCTTTCCTTGAGATGTATGCCTTCTTCCCCTTACCGTTTTTGACTTTTCGCTCTTCCCCAAAACTCCTAAACGATTCTCCTCTCATCGCTCGAAACTTTCCTTAAATGAGGCCGCCAAAGGTCTACCCCCTCTCCCTTCTCCTCTTCGCGCCGACTCTTCTCTTTTGTCACTACTTTCCCCCAATTGTGATTACGCCCTTTTTGCCCGGCTGCGTCTCTTGAAGCGACCTGAACTACGAGATCATGCCCACCGCTTCTCCCCCTGTTTCTTTTTTGCCCAACAGGTTAGTTATCAAGGCATCCCAACCAGTGTCAGCACCCCTCCTTCCCTTCTTGAGGGAAATTTCAGTCGCACGTTCTGGATTTGCCGGCACCTTCTGTGGTCAGATGCCGTCGTCTCCTGGCGAAGCTTTTCCTTGCGCCGCAGATGAATTCATTGCGAACTCCCCTTTTTTTTCCCTTCGGACGTCTTAGTTTTAGTTTCTCATGATGCGGCTTTCCGTTGTCGGTGCGGTCCCTAGGCCATATCCGAACGATGTTTGTCGGTTCTTTATTTGTTTTTCTTATTATTTAACGCTCCCTCGTCCTTCGATTCTTCTTACCTCTCTTTACAGTGTACTCCCCCTGTCTCGAAATCTGACGATGCTTTTGCTGTGACTTAACTTCTTCAATTGACCTTTGCTGAACCTTTCTGTTTCCCCCCTGAATTCCATTCTTTTCGTCCTCATTGATAGGGTTTCGGTACACTGTGCCTGTTTTTATCTCCCCGCTCCCCAGAGTTCTTACCCGTCCTTTCCCGTCTCTGCCCTTTGCGGAAATCCAGCCCTTCAAGAATTTATTTTTTTTTCATACTGGGGCCCGTCTTTTTTGCCCCTTCTTTTCCCTTTCTCCGTGTCCGTCTTTTCACCTCCACTTCTTCTCCGGTAGAGATTTTTTCTTTTTTTGTCGACAAAATGTCCTCCTCCCTTATCGCCTCTTTTTGTTGGAAAGGTGCGTCTGACGCTTTTCCCTTCCTCCTCTTGTATCCGGTTTTGACTCCCTTTCTTCGGTCGGTTGCTCCTGCTTTTCATCAGGTTCGCCCTGTCGTCTCTACTCCCTCCGTTTTTGGTTTTTTTTTTTTTTTTTCTCTTTTCTTCTTGTTTCAAGAAATGATGTCGCCTATTGCCTGCACCGAGTCACCGCCCTTTCCCCTTTTTTTCCCAACCCCGTACCTTCACTGACTTTGCCGGCTTTACAAACGTCTTGAATCCCCCCCGCCCCGTCCACAACTTACTTTTCTGATTTTTTACAGACCACTTCTGCGCCCCCAAGAAACTTACGCCTCGCTCGGGGATGTACATCGTTCCCCCCCTTTTCGCCCTAGAGTGGCCCCCCCACAGTGCTTTCCCCGTCGATTGCAAGGGGCCTCCCTCTTCCGTGGTTGGTATTCTCTTAGCATTTTCGCATTAGATTTGTCCGCCGCTCTCGGTTCGTTTTTTCCCCCGATCACCCCTTCAATTTCGCCCATTTCCCTCCTCCGCGCTGTCCGCACAACGCTCCGATACTCCTCAAGCGCAAAACATTTGGCAGCCAGCTTTGCCTTTCTGATCGTTCCGCTCGAACGCTCTCTCCTTCCCCCTCGGCTCTCATTTCTCCTTTCGCACGTCCTGACGCGACGGGCGCTCTTGTGTTCAGGGAGTGAATCCGCATTCGTTTGATATTTTAGAGTTTGGGAATCACGACGTCCCTGCAAGTAAGCACATCGCCGCTTCATTTCCTTTCGAAATTCTCTGTTGGATTTCCGTCCGGCTTAAAGAAGCGTTTTATTGTCGCCTTTACTCTCCATGCGTTTCCGCTGACCAGCTTTGCCACGGGCCCCCCTCCCCAATACGTTTTATGTAATTTCTTTTCTACGTTCATCTTTCATTTCCGGTTCTGCTGCTGTTTGGCGTCTCTAAAGGTGCCATTGTTTTTTTGCCGACTCCTGGATATCTGTTTTTTTTTTGCACTGCAGATGGCTTATTTTTCCTCTTCCCCTTCTCTCTTTTTGCTTTTTAGATTTCGAAACCTCCCTTTTTCTTTTTAGTCCTATCGCCTCCGGCTCTTGCCCTCGCGTAAGCGGCTTTTTTTCGGTGGCTTTCCTTTTCGGGCAGACAGTTAGAGTATGCTTTTTTTTTTTTCGGCCCCGGTGGCGGCAGTTTTGGCCTCTTCCGTTTCTTTTTCCCCTTGGTAGCTTTTTGTGAATCCTCTGTTTTCCCTCTTCGGCAAATATTTTCTCGCGCCACCCAATTGCTGGTAAGGACTTCCCCCTTGCGGCTGCGAATATCCCCTGACGATCCGGCCCTTCTCTTGTTGCAAAACATTAACGGTCCAGACCGCGTTTTTCCGTCTCAACGACTGTGGCGCCTTTCCCTTTTTCTTCCATTCCCCTTCTCGGGAGCGCGCGCTCTGTGTCTCGCATTGCTTATTTTTTTTCCCTCCACACCCCGGCTTTTTGATTCCTCTTATGTTGGCAGAACGCCCCCTTTCTCGTCCATAGTTTACGACCGCGTGCCTCACTCCCCCTGTCGGCGTGCTATTTGCCCCCTTTCTTTGCCGCCCCCTGACAATCCTCTCAATCAGGAATTTCGAACTCCCTCCTCCCCCCCTCCTCTTGTGTTGTTGTGCTATCTATGCTTCTCCTTCCATGCCTTTACTTCTTTGCATGTTTTGCCCCCTTCTGCCATAGGCGGTGCCTGACCCCTTGTGCGGTCGCTTCTGGTTGGCGATTATCGCTAACTTGCTTGTCGTCCCCCCCTGCAGCTATTCAAACGCCCTTTTGTGGTTCCCTTGTCCATCTCCGCATTGCGCTCCCACCTCCGCTCCCGCTTTCCTGCCGAAATGCATAAACAGTTTTTTTTTTCGTATTTTCCTTCCCCCCCCCCCGTCAGCGGATTGGTCCGGCCCTTTTTTTTTATCTCACTGCCGGCGCCCCTGCTCCCCTCTCCTCGCCCTCACTTTGGCGTGCCCAGCTTTTCCTCCCCTTTTTTATAAGATGCCGATGTTTTTCTGCCCATAGCTTTCCCAACTCCCCCTCTACTACCATCACCACCTCTCCTGACGTTTCCGCCCAGACCACCCTGACTCCCGCTGGGCCACCCTCTGCTATCCGTCTCGAACGTGCCTGTCCCACTGAGCCGCCCAACATTGCCGGTGAACATCAAGTCTGTCCCTGGCCCGGCCCGGCGCCACTGCGAGGCGATTCTTTCCTAAAAGCACAAAGCTTTTGGGTCTTTCTGCGCCTAGCCTTGCGCTCCATTTCCTTAAGACCCAGGTCGATCCCCCCAGTGCCACCACGATGAACCTTTCCTCCTTCCCCCCTGACTCGTATCAGTCGCCAATTGCAACCAGGCAATGATGAAGAATATTTCGCGGGCTCGCACTCAGTCTCCTTTTTTTATGTTGCCTCTTTCCCGGGCGAGGCCCCGTCTTCCTCCCTCCCGTTCCTCCCCCCCTACGATGCGTGATAATTTTAGGGACACCTTCCTACTTCTGCTCGTGCGGAATTCGGTCACTCTTCTTCCCTTCTAGCTTTTGCGTTTGTGGGTCTTTTCCCTAGGCCATATTACCATTTTTTTTTTTTGGTGCCCCTTTTCGTTCTGGTCTTTACGACCTTGATTGAGTAGTAGATATTTTATTTTTTTCCCCCTCTCGGTAGTTCACCTGAAATGTTCCGCGGGTCCGTGGTCGTTCACTCTGCGGACCTTTCCTGCATTCTGTTCTTCTGAGTTTTTTTGTCGTCATTTTCCCTCTTGTGGCAAAATGTCCCCCGGTTTCGACCCCGCCCCGATCGCCTTGCGGCCTGCTGACTTGGCTTGCGTTGCTTTCCTACATCCCATCCATACCAACATTTTTTTTTGATGCCTTTTCCACGATCAAGACGAGGGATCCGTTGGCCCGTCTTTTTTCGGTGTGCTCCTTTTTTCTTTAATCACCTGGTCGCTTTTCTCCTTTCCTTTCGTTGCTTGCCTTTGAAATAATTAGCCTTTTGTAGCCGACCATGAGAATTTTTTTCGTAACCGTGCTTCTTCCTTTCAACCGCCTTGACTTCCGGGTTGGCGCTTTCTTGGTTCCTCGTTGCCTCGAGCTTCGCCCCGTGTCGGTTCCCCCCTGCGTTGATTTTTTTTTCTTTTCCCTCCCTCCTCCTTTTTTTTTTTTCTCGAGCTGTTCCTTCTTCCCGCTAATTCCCTCTGAACCGCCACGTTGCCAATCTCCTCAAGGCTTGTCCGTGATTACCTTTCTCACCGTCCTCCAACCTCTGCCCTGATTTCTTTGGTAGGACCTCCATTTCACTGTCGCCCACTCCAAAGGAATCTCGATCAAGTGTCCACTCCTGGCCCCGGTTCCGCCCTTTTTTGGGCCAACAGGATGGTGTCCCCCCGCGTCTTTCTCTGTCAAGGGCCCTCCCCCCCCTTGCTTTCTCTGGTCTTTTTCGTAAGCTCCGGCCTTTTTCCCTTTGCGCCGCTTTTCTTTGTTGAGTAAATTTTTATGTTCCCCCTCCATCTCCTATTTTTTTGAGCAAACCCTCTATCTCGACCCCCTTCTCAACCGGGCCCTCACCACGGTTTTCCCGTTCTAGTCCTTCCACTGGCCCTCACGAAATCAAGCATGTATCGTCCGGGTCTCTCATCGAGACTCTTGGTCCTCCTATCCCGATTTCTCCCGATCCTCCTTTTCAATGAACGACCGCCCCTTCCCCCTGAGTTGGCTCTTCCTTACTGGTGCCCTCCCTACGCCACAGCAGTCTTTACTAGTTTCTCGTTCAGAAAGTTTCCTCTGGATTTTCAGAAAGGGCTGTCCTTTTTACTCGTTTTCCTTTTTTTCGCGATAGGCGCCTTTATCTCGGCGTCTAAGCTTTCTAGCCTTTGCACCCTTCAACCAATACCACTCGGTCCCCTTGGACTTTCCCGCTCCCAGTATCCGTTCTTCATCAGTACGGTGCGCTTTTTGTTCGGCCTGACTGGCCTTTTTTTGCTTTCATCTGTCGTTTTCGCCCCTTTGTTTGTTTTTCTATCGCTTTTCTTTTTCTGATTACACTGCTAGAGTGCTCTTTTTTTTTCACCATCCCCCCCCCTTTTTTATGTTCTCGTCCTTTCGGCGTTCCCGCCGCTGAGCGTTCTGTGTTTCCTGTTTGCTTTTCCCATGTTTCTTTCCTCAGCGAGGCCTTTTTTTTTGGCGGTGGCGGCAGTTTTGGCGTTTTTTTTCTGGAAGCTGTTTCTCTTGAAGCTCTTCAATTCCTTTGGCAAGCCTTTTTTCTCGAGGCTTTTTGGCCGCGGATGGTCAGCCCAACACTTCTTTTTGATCGATCATTTTCTCCCCCCAAGCTGCGGACCCCACCCTTCCTGGCCAAGTTCCGCTTTTCGTTTTTTTTTCTTTCTTTCGATTTCGAGCCCCAATGTGTACTGGACCTTTTCGTGATTCCCCTCTCCCCCGAGTGTTATCTCCATGCGGACTCCCCCCCCCCCCCCTTTTGTATTCACCCACCCCCACAAGGTTTTTGATTGGCCATCCTCCCCCGGTCGCGATTCCTTTCGCACAGACGCTTCATACTCACTCCCAACTTTCGGGCCGCGTAGGTCAGAAGCTCCCCCGCCCCGCCTCTTTCACTCGAATAAGGG
>Ga0179593_1299936_pt1 | contig 10746 bp, 7 predicted proteins | sample CZODoug2_1_08_16_FD_185931 | JGI IMG/M metagenome (GOLD analysis project Ga0179593, IMG submission 185931) | Vadose zone soil fungal communities from Angelo Coast Range Reserve, California, USA - CZODoug2_1_08_16fungal (PacBio error correction) | ecosystem: Environmental > Terrestrial > Soil >... | reverse complement strand
AACCCCACCTGACTCTGCAGTGGGATCATCATTTGTTTACTTTTTCTGTCCCCGTGTCCCTTTTGAGCACCGGGAGCTGCAGGTCTCTCTCTCGAGGGCGTTCCCTCCGCACTTCACTAAGCTTCTTAGCGGGGCCTCAGAGGTTCAGTTTTTAGAGTGTCTTTTTCCAGCGCCAGGATTGGCTCTCCTTTCAGATCCCCCCTCTGATGTCCACGTTTAAGACCACTTTTCCTGTCTGGTGATCTAGAGGTACGATGAGTCTCTGGACCAACGTCTCAGCGGCGGCTGTGTAGGATCCCGAACAAAGTACACCGCAACGTTTCCGGCCTATAGTCTTCCCTCTCGCTCTCTATCCTTTTTTTTGGAGCCCCTCTCTAGTTCTTAGCGCCGTGCTCGGGTTTCCGTTTTTTCGTGATCCGGTTCCACCCTGGTTGTCGTGCCACTTTTGTTGCCCAACTTTCCCTCTCGCCTTCCTCCACCATTCCCTATCTCCGTTCGGTGGTGAGTGAGACCTGTGACCCTCCTCTCACTTTTTTCAAGCGCGCAAGGTCTCTTTTCCTGCTGATCGCGAGGGGGGGTACACCCCCTATCTTCTTGCACCTCCTTCCTGCAGGGTCGTCTGGCTGTTGTTTCACTCCCCGTTCCCCCTCGGTACAGCTCGCGGAAGCGTACAGACTTCCTGTTTTGACCGTTTCCTGCCGTGGAATGTATCGCCCTCGTAAGGATCGGGAAGGTTCTTCTCGAGTCCCCCGGTAACAGTACCCCGATTTTCGAACCCTCTTATATTCTTTCTTTTTGTTCCTCTTCAACGTCCTGACGTCCCTTCGAAAGGAGAGTAATTTTCCTTTTTGCTAAAACTAGAGGCTCGTGCCACTCTCGGATGTCTGCCCTGTTTTTCCCACCTTCCCTGCCACATCCCCTATTGGTCTTTTCTTTTTAGTTTACCAGCCCTCAGTGTCCCCCCCAGTAGCCCTAACTTGACAGTGTTCACCCTCTCCCTCTATTTCAAGCATCCTTCCTAGTATGGCTCGTTCTGCACGATTTTGTCGCTGTGATTCTTCTTATCTTTTTCCTGTATTAATCCTTATGATGATGCGCGGGTTTTTGCGTCCACCAACCGACCGTTCCAAGGAGCTTAGATCCTTTCCATTTCGGTCGTCTTGCCTCGGTTCCCCCGGTTCCTCCGCATTTCGAACCCCCCGCCTTCCCTTTCCTTTAGGCGGGATCGAGCAGATGAGAGGTGGGTGGTGAGCACTTTTAGATCTCTTTTTGTTTGTGGGTCGGTTCTTCTACAAGACCGGTCGGCTGGTTTTCCAATCCCCCTCCTCCTACCGATAACGGGACGGTTACGCTACCTGATTATGAGTTCGAGTTCTTTGATCTCTCTTTCTCCCCCATCTCTTTGACACGCCGACGATCACCCCCTAAAAGCTCATTCATCGTTGCTTCCCACCATCGCTTCTTGAGCTCTATTTCCTCGCTTTTTATTATTTTCTACCTTTAGCCGTCTCCCCTCCACACGGAACTGACATTGACTCGGCCCCATCCTCTTATTTTCGCGGAGGCCGCCCACTTATTTTCTTCCCGCAACGTTTTATCGGCACTGCGGCTCTCGGACCCTGTTTTGCGATGCCAGCTTGATTGTCCGTTCACCCAGCGGCCGCTTTCTATCCCTTTCTCTAAGATGCTGAGCATTGATCCCGCTTGGTCCTTCTTTAAGCCCCCCTAGTCTTTTTTTTCCCCCGTGAGATTCCCGGTTTAGGTTTTGGAAGGAAAGCCATTTTCCTACTATCCCCATGCACCGCACGCTCTAGATATCTAATGCCACTCCCCCATAGATTCTAAGACAAATAAAGAATAAACCCATACCCCTCTTCTACTGAGGTCTTCCTCTAGTAGACCGGAGTGTTTTTCTCTCGTCCTAGCTTTTCACAAGGTCTTTTGAGAACGATCGAAGTTTGAAACCCCAAGATAATTGGCCTCTCATACGACAGTCAGTCTAAGTTTTTTTTTTCTTTTTAAGGTTGTTTGCCGGTTGATTTTCGATACATTCGGCATACGCTGCCTGTTGGTATTTCCCTTCTCTCAGTCTGACAGGATTAGCGAGGAGCGGCACCTTCCCCACCCTTCGCGCTCTGACGGAAGGGCTCTTTCACTCAGTTTTCAACCAACATAGAAACCCGCGTTTCTCGCGTTTTTCGTCCCCCTTATCGTTAAGATTTAAGAGGTTGATAGAAGTCCCCCAAGGCGCGCCCGCCGCGACTTTTCAGTGAGTCGTAGGCCACTCTTTCCAAATAGTTGTTCTCATCAGCACCTCCCCGTCTTGCTCTTTACAGCGCGTTTTGCACGTTTGGTATTGAATGATGGGAACTTCCAAAGCTTGTGGGAGCGCATGCGGTTTCTCTACCCTTTTTGCGGCGATCTGTCATCTTTCCTAAGTGACGGGATTCGGCAGCGTGGCCCTTGTCTAGTGCCGTCACACCGCTGCCTGTTCATCTCTCGCCACACCCTTCTTTGGTTTGGTATCCCCTCGTGTCGGAGCGAGGTTTTTTAGAAGCTTCCCTACATAGGGCTGATTTCTAGGCTCCCCATCTGATTTCTGGCGTCCTCTGATTGCGGCCGGCCGAGACCCGCGTTCGACGCGGTTCCTTCAGAGGAGGTCTGAGGGGCCCTTGGAAAGTTGGTTTCCTCGGGGCTTCCCTCCCCGCCTCACGTGCACCTTGGCTTTCGCGCTTGAAACTTTGATCAGCGCCTTTTTCGCGGTTCCCCTTTTGAGATTGAGAGGACTAGAGACCCCATTATCGTTAGTTCGTTGATAGTACACCGCATCCTATCATCAGATTCTCGTCTCTTTGTTGTCTGACCATCCCACCCAACCGATCTCCTCTTTTTTATGCGCTGCGAGTAGTAACGTCGTGCTTTCTCCCTCTCGGGGCTTCCGTTTTCTTTCCCGAAGGTATTTTAGCCGGCCATGTTTTTTCTTGGGCCCGTTTGCCTTTTCTCACGTTCACCATAATCTCCGGTGTTTCTTGTTCCTGTCGTTTTGTCTCAACTCTCCCCCTCCTCGGGTATTCAACAACTCCCTTCGGTCGCGGCCTCTCGTCGATTTTTTCCCCTTCTTCTCCCCCGTTGTTAAACCGCGGACTTTTAATTTCTTCCCACCATCGCCACCTTTTTCAACGAGATTCGCTATCACGGTTTTTAGCTATCTTCCAGCCCACCCCTTCAGGACGGGCCGTCTCCTGCCTTTTTTTTCCGCCCGCTTTGTGTAGGAGCACTTCAACACGAAATGCCTTTTTACCTTTTTAGTTCTGACCGCACTTCTCCTCCCCTTCAAGGTGGAGGTCTGCGGAGCACTCCTTGATTTCTCCAGCCCTTCTCCAGTCGTGGTTTTCGTTCCGACACCTTTCTTCTCTGTTTTCTCTTAGACCTGAAGCGTTTCGTTTTGGCTCCCGAGCGCGGCTTGGCCATGACCTCTCATCCCGGTTTTTTTGTCGGGATGGATTGTCCGCCTCCGCTGCTCGAGGTCTTGTTTTTTCTTGCTTCCCCCCCTGAGCGTATAAGGAGAGCCGTGCCGCTATCCGGTGGAGTTCCTCCCGATCCACCGACTGGTCTCTCTTGCTGTTCTTCCCCCGAGGTGATCCAACTCCCCCTTTTTGACTCTCCCGGTCTTCCTGATTCTTTTCCCTCTCTCTACGTCCCCCGCATTAGGGTGGGGAACTTTTCCAACCGGCTGCACTTTCTGTGAGAAGGGCCTCCTTCGCGTAATGCGTGAGTTTTTTTTCCCCGCCAACCCATTTTTTCCCTCCGGGCAGGAGTCTTCTCCCCGTTCACTCCGGTTTTCTCTTTTTTTTATCCTTTGGTCCACCCTGTTGGGTTTCTCATGAAGCCCCCTATCAGCGCTCCTCCTCCGCGCAGGGGTCGTTTGTAGACTACGGCTTTTCCTGCCAATCGTGCGTTCCTTTCGCTTAGACATATAACCTCACCGAGATGATTGTGTCCCGGTTCTCAACTTCCCCTCCCCTTACTCGGCCAGTTGGCCCGTTTAATTCTTTTTCATCCGGCCACTTTCCAAAACGGGGTGGTTTTTTGGGGGGGTGGGCCTGGATTTCGACAAGACCGGCTACGCTACCCGTTGCTCGTTTGTGGGTCTTTCTTGCCCTCCTCCAGATTAAGACTCCTCAGACGAAGCGCTTTTTTGGACGAGTCGTTAACGAGAACTTTTTTTTTAGTGAAGAGGCTCCATATTTCCTCAGATTCACTTTTCTGGCCCCTGTGCTATAAAAGTGGTCAGAAGATCGAATCTCGCCCCCCTTTTTCCTATCTTTCTTCTGAGATCCCGAGACACCCCCGTGAGTAAAAGCTTCGGTCTGCAAGAGGCCCTTAAGCTCTTCCTTTTTTCCCTGATAAAGGTCGGAAGCGTCAAGAAGAACTTTCTGAGTTAGGGTTCGCCCGATACATCCCATATGGCATCCTTCCTCCCCTGATCGGCGTCCTTACCCCCTAAAGGCTTATTGTTTTTGAGAACCTGGAAACATCCATTGGTTGCTTTTCCTTCGTACCCGAATCTTGAGTGCTTGTTGTCTTCGCCAGCTCCCGCTCCAGGTCCCTCTGCCGCCCCGGCAGGCTGAACTTCTTTTAAAAATGAGAGTCCCCACGGCGAGGAGGGACCTTGCCCCCTCCCTCCTTCCTTCTTTTACCTTTTTGATGGACACGATGCCATCGACCGAGATGTAGGACCCCTCTGTTTTTAGAGACCCCTTGGGGTAAACTCCTTTTTTTTTTCAGCCCTCGAGAACCTTAGGCTGGCCTTCCCTCCTCTTCGTGTCCTATCCCTCTAGTCCCTAAGTGCGCCCTTAGGAGACTCGCTCGGTAAGAGTTGCGGTCCTGGGGTGTGCCTAGGTTCGAACCCTCTTTCCATTTACATGTCAGTTCAGGATTCGGTCCTTTGCCCTCTCACGCTTTCCCCCCGGGCCGCCCTGTCCTCTCCCCCCTAAGCCTTACAATGCCATCAGTTCGTAATTGCCTCACCGTGATCGACCATCCCACTTCACCCCCCCACTTTTTTCACCCCAACTTTTGTTTCGGCTTGCTATACGGCGCTTGGTGTTTTCCCCCCTTTTGGCCTTTGTCCATCCAGACCCTGGTTTTTGGGGAACCCCATCTATGTCATCTCGCACTTCCGCCCGAGTTCCCCGATCTCCCGCCCTCCTTTCGCTTTCTTTGGATTTCTTTTCTGGAGGAGCTATGGAGGTGTCGTCTCAAGCGCTCTCCCTCTCTGCTCGTGTCTTCCATCTATTCTCCCTGTTTTTTTAACCCCCACCCCCCTCCAACCATTGCCATCCTTTCCACAAGACGCTCGTCGGCGTCAGCGGCTTTTTTTTTTCGTTGAGGCTTCTCTAAATGATTCGAACTTTGGGGAAAGTCTACGATCCTTTGCCCTTTCTCTCCCCCTTTTCCGTCTCCCCAGGAACTCCTCTCTCTTGGTTTCTTTCTTCAACTTGTCTGCGAATTCTTTTCTTTTTTGCGTATGGATGGACGGGATATTCGTTCCTCATTTCGGGTTCTTCCAGAACTTTCCGATGTCCCCGGGCACACGTGATTAACCTTGAATCGTGAGTTTTTTTTTGCGTGTCTTGAGATGGCGCAATATCCTATAGTTTCTTACCTTCTGTTTTACCATCCTTCAGGGGTTTTTATTACCCTTTCTCTTTCTCGGGGCCCGGTACCCCTCAGTTCCATGCGTTGGTAGACACCCCCAGGACGGCTCGATACCGGGCTAACCTCTCTCAATGTATATCTACCCCCTTCTGTCTCGGTTTTTTTTGTTTCATATGAGGAGGGCGATCCCGTCCCCGATCACCTTTTAGCCGACGGTTTTCGGACCAGCGTGAACGACCTGTTCGTGTTTCCGACAACACGCTCCATCTCGGCTTCCCCTTTTGACGAGATCCGGAGATTAGACATCTGCGGTCCCGCCCACCCGTTTCTCTTTTTAGGAGGGCCCCCCCAAATAGAGTTCCGAGTCTTTTCCCCTACCTGTTCGATTTTTTTAATAATAAGGTTCCACACCACCTATCGTGTTTTCTATGTTTGCCCTTCTCCGACAAGATCGTGTCGAGCAGCGCTTTTTTTGTCGCTCTGCTTTTTCAAGGAGGTTCGATCGCTGGCTTGCTCGTCCTTATTTTCTGGTCGTCCTGCCACTTTCTCCAACACCCCCCCCCCCCCCCCCACCACCCCCCCCACCCCCCCCCCCCCCCCACCCCCCCCCCCCCCACCCAATGGTAGCTTCTAACTCGTGGCCTTGTTAAAGGGGTCATTCCATGAAGAACACTTCCATCCTTAGGTACTCGATCCCCCCTCCCACCGCTCCGTTAGACCTTCCTTCGGTCGCTGCGCTCCTGTGTTTCTCCCACCAATGCCCGCCTCCCTTTTTTTTGCCGACGATCTTTTTTACTGACACCACTTTCGATAGGTCTCTGTTCTCTCCAGGAGAGCTGCTTAACTCTTTTTCACCTGCTCCAAAGGAAGAACCCACCCCCCTTAGCTGTTTTTCGGTTTTTTTGCAGTTGCCTCCTCGTTCTTTGATTAAAGAGGTTTCAGCTTCAACACAGGGGGGTTTCTGCCGTCCCCCTCTCCTTGTCTACTGCAAAGAGGCCCCCTTTCTCTCCGACGCTCTAGATTTTGAGCAAACCACCTTCTCTCTCGTCGGGCAGGTCTCTGTCGGTGCCCCGTTTTTCGTTTTCAGGTGTGCCTTTCTGCCCACTCGCTTGATCTCCGAGGGTGGAAGTCCAGAGAAGAGCGACTAGCAGCCGATCCCTCCTACTGAAAGTGTCTTTTCACCGCGGAACTTCTATCATCCCCCTCTGTGTTCTTGATTTTAGGTGATATAAATCACCTGCGATTTTTTCCGTCTAAGGCGGTGCCTCAATAAGAGTGGGACGGGATGTGTTTCCAGCTCTGATCTGCACCGCAGTTATCTTAGATTTCTGATATTTTTCAACAAGTCACCCAATCCCTGATCGCATTTTTTGCTGGTGTTGGGGCTTCTTCCTTTCTACCATAATAAGTTTTTGCCTTCGACTATCTAAACCCCCCACCGCGCCTGATCGAGGGTTCCTTTTTGGGAGGCAAGATAATTGCATGCCACTTGGACCCTGCTTCTTTTTCTATCGACTATGGAGACATCCTTAGACTTCTGAGTTTTTCTTTGAAAGCCTTCTCCTGTCGGCGGCGAGTGACTTCGTTATGAGCACCTCTCCCTTCTTCTGGCTCTCCTTCTCCTGCTTCCCCAGATTATTTCTTCAGTTTTTCGAGAACAAACAGTGCCACGTTTTTTTGATCTGGTCGTCTCATCCATATTTATTTCCACACCTCCGACTCCTCCCTTCCATGGGTGGTGGGTTTTCCCTTTGCTAATGCCCATTTCCCACTACCCCCCCGTGGGCCCTTCCTCTCGCCCGGCTTCTAGAATACCCTCTTTCCAGTCGGGTTTGTTGTTGCCTCTTTGAGTCGATGCCGATGTGTTAGGGGCCCCTTCGGCCGGAGCAGGTCTCTCCGAGGCAAGTCCCCCCCTTGTTGAAAGTGTGCGTTGCTTTTATGTCCCAGGGCCGAGCGCCTGCATCACCTCGCCCAATATCTCATTGGTTTTGTTTCTTGCGTTGTCTGGTGAACCGCCCTCTACATTACCTTGCATTCGAAATTTCTATTGCTTCCACCGCCCTCGAGAGAGGGTTGGTGTCGTCTCCCCCCATGCTCGAGGCCCCCGTACTTCTTGAAGTTTCTTCTTTGGTACCATGTGGCTTATTTTCCTTCCCGGCCCGTCTCCCCTCTTCCGCGTCAAGAGTTTTTCCCTTTTTCTACCCCCGTTTATGCGTCTTTTCGGACGTTTGAAGAAGGACTCTCCTGGAAGGTTCTTCTTTCGATTTCCCCACTCCCCTGCATAGTTCGCCCAAGATTAAAAGTTTCTCGTTCTTTTCAACTTCTCCGCTAAGTCCCGCCACGCTCGACCCTTCCCGGTAAACCCTCCCTGTATACCCGTCTTTTCGAGGCACCCCCCCCCTCGTTTGATGTGAGTGCAGTCCGACCCACTCTCTTTTGGTCTTCTTCTTTCCCCCTTGGAATCTCTTTCCCACCCAATCTTCTCGGCCCTTGCCTAACTTTCAGATGGCAACGAAGACGGTACGCCTCCTGGTACTCGTTTGTTTTTCAAGCCGCTTTTCTCTTTTATAAGGTCTCATATTGACTTCTTCCTGTCCTGCTACCACGCTGCCGGGTTTTCTGCGATTTCCCCCCCCTCACGTCGGCCAGCATAGACTTCCCCCCGATCCCCTCCCCTTCTTTTTTTTGCCCTGGCCTAGGTCTCGTTCCAAAGCGCGTAAGAAGCTAAAACCGACGTCCTCCTCGCTTCTGTTTATCTCTCCTATTGCGTTCCCGCCTTGTTGATCCCCAGTTCCCCCTATTTCGTGTTTTTGTTGTGGGTTCTTCGTCTAACAAGACCCAGTCAACGGTCTTGCCTTACCCTCCCCTGCTCTCCTCAGCGCCCCGGGCGTTTCCCGGTCTTCGTCATACAGACGATATCGCGTGCCATTCTCGTCCACGCCGTCCTTGAAACACTGAACCCGAGCCATGTCCTCTTTTCCTCCCTTACAACCGTCTTTTAGGTGATGCTCCCCGATTCCTCCGCCGGCCTACTCTTTAGCTATTCCCCCCTTCCCTACAGGAACTGAGGAGCTGCCGCAGTCTTCCGGTCTGGTCCCGAAGGTCTTCTTTTTACCCCTGAGTTTTTCCACTCTTTCGGGTCCCCATTTTCTGCCCCGTTTCTATCGCTTTTTTCACCAAGCTGTTGCGCGCTTGCCTTGATACCTCTCCTTCCCTAACCGCCTTCATTTTTCGTTTCCCGCTCCTCTGTTTTTTTTCTTTCATGTACTGTTTTGTGAGGTTTTGAGCCCTTTATTTAGACTCTATGCCTCACAAGTGATGGTTAGCGCTGTGAGCCCAAATCTCTGTCGCCCACCTCCTACTCCACTCTCGCATTGAGGGAATGCTCTGCGCCCAGGGATGTCTGGCTGCCTACTTTTTTTCCCCCAAAAAGTACTTTCTTTGTACAAAAAAATTTTCTTTACTGCCCACCCTTCGTCATGCGTCTCCTCCATAATCCCCATAAGAGTCTTGTTGTTTTTTCCTTTTTCTGTTGGTGCGGTGATGCCAGTATCCCTGTTCTCCTCTGTCAGGATTGAAGTTTGTCTTTTAGTTTTATCCTTGAGACTTTATAGAGAGAGGATGCAAAACTGAATTTCGAAGAGATGAGGCAGGGGATCTTAGAAATTCCCCCCACCCTTCTCCCACTCTCCTCGAAGTAGGCCCCCCTTCGCCACCCTTCCTCCCACTTCATGTGCCACTCCTTGGCTCTTGCCACGAATGATGAGCCGAGCCCTCACTCGCTCCCGTCGTATTCTGTAGGAAAAGTCCCCCCAGGCACCCCAACGGGTGATAGAGACCCCTTCTGTTCCCGAGAGCCGTCGTGCCTCGTGTTGATTCACCACTGTCGGGCTCAAAGGTCTTTCTCCTTCCCTTTGACCTTCACGTTTCTTTTGCTCCGATTTTGCCGTATCAGGCTTGACGGGCGTACGTTTTTCCCTTTGGGGTCTCTTTCCGTTCTCTAAACTCAGCCTGAACTGTCGATCTCCCTGTTGAACCCCTTTGAGGCCGGTCTCATCGGGTCGGATAGCCTCTTCTAGCCCGCGTAGAAGCTTATGTTATTCCACTTTGAGCGGGGATGAGTTCCGACCAGAAGAGGAGTCGGCTTTTCGCGTGCGGCGGACGTTTAGACTCCCCATTATTGATTGGACTTTCTGGAGGCTTGAGTTCAATCGGGAAGTATCGGTTGCTCGTTCCCTAGTCTCCAGCCAATGTGAACCCGGTTCTCTTCTTTGCGCCCGTCTGAGGACCTGTCTGACGGAGAGTGAGTGGCCTTTTCTCGACCCTCTTCCTCGTGCTATAAGATGTTGCGATTGCATAACCCCTTTAAAAAAATTCTTTCTTAGCCATTGAGACGAAAGCTTAAAGAGAGGATCTGGATAGTGTCGTGAACCTCCCCCCACCCTCTAGCAAAGAGGTTATCCGCGAGTCTTTTTTTTGGTTCTTCATGGACGTTTTGTGTATTTTTTCTCCAGTTTTCTCGAAGCCTCTTTCATTCTTTCTTTTCCTTCAACAAAAATTCACCAATCATCTTATTTTTGATGCGATTTATATTTGTGTCTTCATACCCCATCTAAAATATGGGAACCCCCTAACCTACCTTCTCCCACGCCCACGTTGTAGAGTAGTCAGGCTGTCTCGGGATGCATGAGGCTCCCCCCGTTGGACCTCTTCTAATGCGGCCCACATCTGTCCCCTAGTCCTGCTTTTTCTTTGGAGTAGTCCCGTGAACCCCGTACCACTTTTTTTTTTTTTCTTTTCGTGAAAGCCCAGGATCTCCCCATCACTTTTTTTTTTTTTGACCGTCCCCGCCCCTGATGTTCTTTTTTGCCAGAGAGATACTTGTCCTTTCACTTCACCGACCTTGATTCCCCCCGAGCCTTGGCGGCTTTCTTTTCTCACTCGGTGAAGGTGACCATCAAGCAAAACCTTTTTGCTCTTTTTTTCTTCTCCATTTTTTGCTCGATCCTTCCTCCCTTCTTCCGCCGTTCGTTTGTTTGGATTTAGCCCTCGATCCTCTTCTTCGGCCCTGCGGCTGCGGCCCTG
>Ga0179593_1659588_pt1 | contig 10747 bp, 11 predicted proteins | sample CZODoug2_1_08_16_FD_185931 | JGI IMG/M metagenome (GOLD analysis project Ga0179593, IMG submission 185931) | Vadose zone soil fungal communities from Angelo Coast Range Reserve, California, USA - CZODoug2_1_08_16fungal (PacBio error correction) | ecosystem: Environmental > Terrestrial > Soil >... | reverse complement strand
CATACTGCGTCGACAACTCGTTTTCCCCACCTTCACAAGGGCAGCGGCACGTGGCGATCTGAGGGTCGAATTGATGCTTTTTCTTACGAAGTTGCCTTTTTTTCTTTTCTCGCACTTTTTTGTTTGTCAAGATTGGCCGAATTGATGCAAAACAAGTGCTCCTCAGTCACGAACCACTTTCTCGGGACAACCCAACTTTCATTGTTAACTGCCTCGTCGATTGGACTACGCGTCTCCCTTTTTGAAGTCTTTTACCTTTATGACTGCAACCTGACCATCGCCAGGGTAGAAACAATTGGGCCTTTAGTTCCCCCCCCCCCCCTTCTTTCCCCCCTTCAAAGGAACTCTCCTTTCATCCCTTCGTGAATGCGATCTGTCCCTCTTGTTTCTCCCCTCTTCTCTCCACTTGTGGGGCAACCCAACTAACGGAGAGATCTCTCATTAGACGACATAACTTTGCTCTTTTTCTTTAGATTCGCGGCTGAATTTATTTTAGAGGAATAATTCCCTCCTTGAATTTTATTTCGCTCCCCTTCTTCCTGATATTTTCTCTCCTCCCCTGGTTGTCTTCCCCTTCGTTGCGCCCCCCTCAGTAACTTCCCCCTCTCCGATTCCTCTCAAGCGTTTAGTCGATACAGCACCACACTAAACGATTTTCTTACCTCTTTTTTGATGATCATCCCTTTTTGCCGATCACTTCCGACCCCCTACAGGTGATTCGATTGCGTACCAGTGCCTTCCAAAAGACGAGTCTAACATGTCCGGTTAACGTGCTCCCGGTGAACATTCCCCTTTTTGGCGTTCTCATCTCCGCCCTACTTTGATTCCCCCTAGGAAACATCCTTCGGTCACAACGCCCTTGCTTTTGTTCCTCCTGAGAGTTTGATCCCTTCACGAATTGTCTTCTCCCTTCAACGCTGCTAACAAAAAGTCTACCTAATGGACCTGAACCCTTTAGTTGCATTTTTCCCCCCCCCCTCTTTTTGGTGTTTTTTGGTCTTTTTTTGTTTTTTTTTTTGGTTTTCTGGCATTCTCTTCTTGCGCTGCGAAGTGAATGTCCCCCTTTCACTTCCTAACCCCCTCCTTTGGCCTGAGGTGTTTACGTTGAGTACTGAGACTTTCTACATTGTCCCCTTACGGCCCTTTCTCTCACTCCTCCTCTCCCGAGAAGATTTACTAGAAGGACACAGCGTCCACACCAGCAATCCAACTTTCTTTCAATTACCCCCCCGGCATTGGAGCGTGAATACATTTTCCCAGTGGGACCCCCCCCGTTAGTTCGAGACATTCCCACAGACTGAAAATCAGCCCCCCCCCCCCCACCCCCCCCCCCCCCCCCCCCCCCCCCCCCCCCCCCCCCCCCCTCCCCCCCCCCCCCCCCCCCCCCCCCCCCCCCCCCCCCCCCCCCCACTTCTTTTTTTAGTTCAGCGCGTTGCATAGTTAATCCGGAGAAAAGTTGTTCCCACCTCCGCATTTCCCCCCTCCATCCATTTAATGACATAGCACCTCTGGTTTCGCGGCTTAGTCCCCTCGCGCCCTCCACTGCATAAGAAAAACAAAGTATTTAATCAAGGTCTTTTCCCTATCGGTTTTCTTGCAATACGTCAATTTTTCTCTGATGTCCTCCCAAATTTTTTTTTTTCCTTACCCCTGGCCTCCATAAGTAATGCGTCTAACACCCCCCCCCCCCCCGGAGCGCTCGTGCTGCATTCGTTTCCCAGCTCTAACCCCGTACACTCTCATAAACCCGCGATAAACGGTTCCTCTTTGACTTCTTGGGCCATCTTCCCTTTTTTTTTTTCTTCTCCCCCCCCCCCCGTGCTGCCTCAAGTCCATCCATCCTCGAAATCTGCCTGAGTTTCTCACACGGCGCAGAGGCCATGATTCTTTCTTTTTTCTCCGTGTTGCTCTGGCTGCTTTGTGCGCGTGTGCTGTGTCCCCTCGATTTTTCTGAACTCATTTCGGCTTGAGTGCATTTGGCGCTTTCTCTCAGAACCCCTGTGGCCCCACGTGGAAGCATGCCCCATTACTCCTTTCTCTTTTCCCCAAGGTTTTTTTCGAGTCGTACCCGCCCTTTTTCCCTTGATCATTCCAACGTTGCTTTTCTTTCTTTCCCTACGCCTGCGTCAGTAGGAGTCATTCCCATGTACGCATCCTTTGCAGGCCTTTTTTGCATCCTGCCGTGGAGAGGACCTTCGAGGGAACGGTTCATTCTGGCACCTTTCCCCCACCCCTCGATGATCTCTTCTGATACGAATTTTTTATTCATGCGGCTTTGGAATTCCCCTAGTTGAACCTCTTTCCGTCATCTCCCCTCTGGATAAAGGACTGTCTGTCTCGATGCGGTTCGGCGACTTCCATGTAGACTATGAACCGCGATGAACTACTACCTCTTTTTCTGTCTCATGCTTTCAACGGTGCGATTTTCCCAATTGGGGTGAATGTACCCCCTCCCCCACTTGTTTCATTCTTGTTTGCTTCTCCTTTTGATACGAGTTTTTCGGCTTAGGAATTCCTGGTCCTTCTTTCTTTTTCCGGGCCTTCAGTGAGTAATTGTTCTGATAACTTACCTCTAAGTTTCCCCTTTCAAAGTTGCCCCCCCCTCTTCCTCCCTGATTGGGTCCCTGTGATATGCTTTCTCTTCCTCTACTTCCCTTCTCATTTTACTCTCCTATCGAGCCCCGAAGAGAAATCCTCCGTTTCCCTTTCGTTTGTTTCATTTTTCTTTTTTTCCCCCCAGAGTTCTGAAGATTTCTACTCCTTTTCTTGACGATGCTGGATCGAGCTTTGCTCCGAGTAGCTGTGACTTTCCTCCGATGTTTCACCTCCAAATTGGTTTATTCTCCCCTGGCTGGGAATCGTTTCCCCGTGCGTGGAGGAAGGGACCCTTCTGGATCCCTTTGCCTCTTGTTTTTTTTTTTGGACCCCCTTTTCCCTGCAATCAGTCCACCATGGATGGGTCAGTTTATTCTTTCTCCTTTCACCTGGTTCCCTGAGCCGCAGCGGGGAAGGACCGGTTTGAGTTAACGTTTCCTTGGAACACCGTCTTTTTTCTTTTTCCTCTCCTTATCCCTCACTGGATTCCATGGGCAACGACTTGACCTTTTTCCTCCTCCCAGTTCCTTTAAGCCGATCCGTGAAGCATTATGACGGTAATCTCCTTCCCCTTACCCTCTCCAGTAAAATGCTTCCTCGATGTTTTCCTCCCCCCTCCTGGCATCCTTGTTTTCCTTTCCCCGTCTCCTTTTTATTTGTTACCACCACCATGATCTCGGATCCCCCCACCTGCTTCCCTCTTCAAGGTTTCCCTTCCTCTTTTGACGACATTTATCTTGTTCTCTCAAATTCATTTTCTTTGTTTTCTCCTCTTTTGGGAATTTCTTCCTGCTGCCGTGTTAATAATAGTTTTGCTTGGCAAGTTCCCTTCCCCCCCCTTTCTTCCCGCGTTCTCTCCACTTAACCCCTTCTTTGTACAATCTTCGCGGTTTCGTGGCGCGGTTCTTCCCTTTGTTTTTTTGTGCACATGATCAATTTCGGCCGAACTCTTTCACCCCGTTGCCCGCCCGCTGCGCGCCGGAGAAATCCCCTTCCCGGACTCAACTCAGCTCCCCCCTTTCCTCTTCACCTTTCTATAACCGTCGCGTGGTCAGCGCGTCCCCTTTTTCTCCTTCCGTGTTGTTCTTAGTCTCTACGCGCTTCCCCCTCTGGACTGATTGCACTCCTCGACAACGATACTTTTCTCCGATTTTGGCTTTTCTTGAATGTCTCCGACCTGACCGCGCGTGAAATTCTCCGCACCCCCTTTGTTTAATAGTCGGCCTATTGATTTCTTTTTTGACCAGGTTATTGCTAGTTAACCGCTTCACCCCTCCCCCACTTTTTCAGCTTGGGGTAACCTTTTCCCTTCTTTCTTCTTACTACGTGTCCGCCTTTGAGGTCTCCGTGTCATCCTGAACTCTTTTTCCTTTTTCCCAGACTTGAACAGGACAAGACGCCTTTTCCCCCATTGAGGATTCGCTTACTTGACTTAATCCATTCGTGCTCTTCTTAGGTTTTTCTGCTCCTAGCAATGGTGGGGGAAAAAAAGACTGAAATTGCACCTCCCCTTTCTATCTTTTTGTATCCTTTCCCTCGCGGCGACCATCCTCCCTCTTTTATTTCTCAGGGAAAGTCATTAACGGCTGCATCTTGAGAGGAGGAGCACTCCCATCCTTGCGCATTTTTACTTTTTTCCCATGCCCTCAACCTAACATTGCTGTCAGGGATAATGCTTGCCAAGCTTTCGTTTCCCCCCCTTAAGACGTTTTTCCCCCTTTCACTGAGTCATTCCTCTGAGTGCTAGTTAGATCTTGCCTTCTAGTCCCCCTCAGAGCTTTTTTTGACCCATCACTGTTTCCCAACTTGCCTCCCAAACCCTGGCCCCTTCTCCAAATTGTACGGCTCCATTCGGTTTTCCCTTAAAAGCGTTTTTCTTCCGTCTTAACTTCTCTTAATTATCCCCAGAGCGACAAGCCAGTGTCATAGCCTTGCGCCTTTTTTGCTTTTTTCCCGACTGCGTCTAAAAATTACCCACGTTCGAAACCTCCCTCCCCCAGTTTGACTCCCTTCCAAAAATTCTCCGCGAGTTGCAGATTGCTGCGTTTTTCTTCGATTATTCGTTGACGCGCAGACTTGAAATTCCCCCCCCCCCCACCCCCCCCCCCACCATTTCCCCCCCCAGTTCAAATTCCGTAGGTGCCGGTTGAGGTGTGTGTTTTCTGATTGAGTAATGGGATCAGCCCAATGAATCCCCCTTTCCCCCCTTTTTCTGCCCTTACAGTCTCCCTTCCTCTTCCATTCAGCTCGGATCCCCTTTCCCCACTTACCCTTCCCCGAGTAAGGTCCACTTAACCCAAATGTGGACCCGTTATCCCCCTCAGAGGTATTAGTTCCATGATCTCCTTATTTTTGAGCTGTCCCGCTCGGTTGAATATATCGGGAATCAGTTTTAGTACCTCAATTACAACGCAGCAAGTCCTCTTTTGCCTCCCAGACTCCCCGGTTCTCCCTCAAGGATTTTCTCCAGACTTCCCTCATGAAGTACCCCCCCATTTTCCCTCCTGTTCTTGGTGATTGTTCCTGTTGAAAGCCGTAAATGATGTCTCTCCCTTCTTCTCCCGTCCCCCCCCAAGGGCTACCGAGCAAATTTCCCCTTGGATCTTCCCCTTTGTAGTACTCTTCTTCTCACAGTCAGAGCATGTGCCCGATGTTACACTATAGATACTGCTAACGGTTAAGACTCCCTTAGACCTTCCCTCCCTCCACTTTTCACAGTGCGTTCTTTTTCCCCTCTCTCTCGCCTCGTGTCACCCCAGCCACGATCGTCACTGTCCCTTTTCCCTCCTTTCCTAAGATATTAGAGTTTAAGCACACGCAATGCCTTCCTCCCCCTTTTTCTCCCCGTCCTCATTTCTCCCTGGTCTGAGTGTGAGTTCCTAGAGAGGGCTACATCCACCCCAGTGCTCGGCGGGGACTGAGAGGCTCATACTCTCCTTTCAGTTTTACTTCAGTTAAGAGTTCTTTTAGGCATGTGTCCCTTCTTTGTTCTTTTCCCCCCTCGCCATTCTTCCCTCTTACGCGCGTCATCCGTCCCCCGTTTCTTTTACCTGACGAGCCCCTCCTGACGGTAAAGACAAGATTTTTACGGCATTTAAGAAATCTGGCGTCTCTTCACTTCGATTTCCTCTCATCATGACGTTCCTAATTTCCCCCCCTCCCTTGATTTTCTCCTTTTACGACTTTTCCCCATTCGGGTTGGAAGGGATCCCCCAGAGTTTTCTTTACTCTCCACCCGTGATTTTTCCTCCTTTCGCCATCTGGATTTGGCTTTCTTTACTTTTTTCGGACCTCCTCCCTGTCCCTCTGAAATATGCCCACCGCTGGCCCCGAAAACATTTTTTTTTTCTTTTCGTCTTCTTTTGTGTACTTGTATGCTTTTTCTCCGTACCCCTTGGGTGAAGTGTATCTTCACCTGTGTTCCTAAGGCTGGGTTTGAACTTTATCCTCTGGGCCCGGATCTTCTGAATCTTCTAGGTCTCAGACTTTTTACTGCCCCATAATCTTTTTTCCTTCGCGCCTTTTTCTTTTTGAGCAACTGCATTCTCCGTCCTCCCCCCTCACCCCCTTTCCATTCCCCCCTCAATGCTTGATGAATTGCAGTCTGCGCGAGCTGGAATGCTATAAGAGATTCCCCCCTTTTGAATTTTTTCCTAATCTCCCAGCCGACTTTTTTTCATTTTTTTTTTCCTGTGTTTTTTTCGTCAGCGTGCCCTTTTTCTCATCTCTTCTTCTGAAATTTTCGTCATAGTTCTCGCCAGCTATGGAGGCCACCGGAGTTGTGAAAGCTCTGGCTTTTGATTTTCCGTCGTTTTCTTTCCTCTTCTCCTAGACGGAACGTTGTGTGGTCCTGGGCCCGACCTTTTCCCCCCCCCAATTTTCGAGTGCTTCTGTTAACTTTTCTGGTTTTGGGAGTTCCCTTCCCTTTCTGCTTTTATACTGGAATGGGTCATCTGGATTGATTCTTTTTTCTTTTTGTTCATGTCCTCCTCGACAAGCTCGGGTGTCATGCCTTTTTTCTCCTAGTCCCCGCTTTCTCGTCGGCAGTCATTATCCCATACAATGGGAGTCTGCCCATCCCTTTTCCTTAGTCCACACTTTTTTCCCCTCTCGTCGGTTTAAGAATGCCTCCCCCCCCCCGTTAAGGTGCCTTATCATTCCTGACCGATGCACTCCTCTTTTCCCTCCGCAGCGGGCAGCAGTCTTTTATGTCTTCCCTTTTCCTTCCCTTTCCTCCTTTTTCTTTTTCGTTACCCCCCCCACCCCCCGCTCGGAAAAACCTTGGACAGATCGCATTCCGAGAAATGGACTTCCTTTCTAGTTCTTTTCCCTGCATTGGCTTTAAGCGAAATCCATCCCCCCTTTCGTTGTTTGGTCCTGTGCCAAAGAGAACTCTTTTTGTCCCTTCCGTCTTTCACCTTTTTTTCAAACTGTAACGCGTATTCAAGACCGACTTCACTTTACCGCTGTGCTATTTTTTTCGTTTCTCTTTTCGGAGGAGTGGAAACTTGGCTTTTGCACCCCCCTTCACTATCCCCCCCGTTTTGATTAGCGCCTTCTTTGACGTCGGGGACATCCAACACAACCCCCTTTGAATTTTTGACCTTGTCCTTTTCTTTAACTTTCTCGGATTCCAACCGTTTCCTTTTTTACGTTCATCCCTATATAAGGTGTGTTGCTGAATATTTTTCCACCGCGATTCTTTTTGCCCCAAGCTCTTCTTCAATTTGCATGGACCCTTTGAGCTGCTTGTCTTCTTTTTTTTTGACCCGCGGTCAATCGGGCTATTTTGCAAGTTTGAAAGAGTGCGGCCGAATTCTGCAAGTGCTTTCTTCTCCCAACCGATCCCCCCTCCTCGATCGTGCGTGGGACAACTTGCCGTCTTTCGCTTTCATGGTCTTCTACGTTTTTCTTGGACCCCCCTGGACGATTTACCACAAGGAAAGCCATGTGTTCCTTCTGTAATTCCTCTTCCTCTGCAACTTCTTTCTTTATACCCAGTCGAGGCGGCCATGGGTCCTCAGCTTTTTTTTCTTCAATGAAGGTTGGTCCTCCCCCCGCTGCTCGGAGTTCCATGGTGTGTTTCCCCCCCCTTTCCCCGGTTTCTCAAATATGACGACATACACCGTCTATACTTCCTCTCTTTTCATTTCGACGAGGAATTTACTTTTATAGGATCCCGCTTTATCCATTACTTTTTTTTTTTCAACCTTTCCTCGCCGACGCCAAGGGTGTCCCCTCATTTCCTGACTTATTCGCATGCGAAGGTCCTGAGAAAGCGTGTGGTTTAGATACGCCGTTCCCATCAGTTCCCGCTTGTGCTCTCGAGAACCAGGCCCTCAGACTCCTCCCAGCTGCCCCCCTTTGTTTTCTTTCTGCCCCCTCCCCTCTTCTCCTCCGCAAATCAAGAACTCAGGCTAATAGACAGGTGAACCTCTCCCTCTCCTTCTATTCCGACTTTCTTTGAAACCTTTTCCCCCTCTTCGGTTCACCCCTCAGGCTCCATAGCTGTTCTTGCGATAGCGCGTCGTCAGATGCTAACATTCCCCGCTGACTACACAGACCCGACAGTGTCACCTGACTTATGCATTCGAGTTGTTTTATGAGCGGACCCTCCTTTTTTCTCATCCCCGGCTCGCGCGCGACTGCACTTTTTTTAATCCTTTCCTCTTGGGGGTGTTCAAATGTTGGTTAGAATGAGGTAATTTTATTCTTTTTTCCTTCTCTCGCCCAGATCCCCCTCCCCCTCATCCGAGTCCTCTTTTCATTCCTAAGCCGGCCAGCCATCCCATCCAAATCCGCGATGCGAACGTTCACAGAATATGGGTAAGTGCTACTCCACCGGTCGCAAACCTTTTTTTTTTTTCCGGACATTCCCCCCCCTCTTCAAACAGCCCTTTTTTTTCGTAGGTCCAGCGCGGTGTTTCCTTTTCTTCTCTTTGCCCTCCAGAAAGTCCCAAGAAGACTCTATCCAAGATGCTCTCCCACTCCCTGTTCGCGTTTTTCTCTTCTATTGCTCCCCTCCCAACGCCTCATGAAGAAACCCTTATCTCCCCTATTAACCCCTTTGCACCGTTGCAGTACATTTTCTGAGCCTGTGTCAATTTTTTTATTCTTGCCTCCTGTCCTTTTTCAAATTTCCCAGAGTATGCGTTACAGTTTTGCACGAGGCTTTTTTCCATGACTTTCCTTTCCTAGTCAAAGAAGACGAAGTTTGACACTCTTACAACCCCCCTCCCCCCTTCTGTGCAGACCCCGGGTTCCAGACCCACTCTCTCCTCGATCGTTCGTAAACAGGAGTTCTGTTTCTTCCTGATTAGAAGAGCCTGCCCCCTCGTCCTACATCTTAGCCCCTTGATTTCTCCCCTCTATAGAGTTTCAGCCACACGCGTTCGGCCCCTTCCTAAGTGAGGGTAAGATAATGGCACCTTTCGTCGAGCTTTTCTGACCCCCCCTTCGAGGTCACATCATAACAGTATCATTTTTTCGGTTTTTAGTTTTCTTGCAATTTACTTGAATCCTTTTCTACGTGGAATTTTCCGTTTGTTCCTCCCCTCCTCCCTTCCCTTGATCGGAGCATTTCTAGCATTCCCTCTTTTGAATTCCTGCCGAGGGGTCTGCGGTGGGATATTCCCGGTTGTGCAACGTTCCTTCCCCTTTTATGAATTCCTCAATACCGACGCGGGCCTCTGATTCTTCCTTGAACTTTTATTGACGTGCTGCAACAGGGCAACCTTCACCTCCTTGCTTTTTTTCAATTTCCCCTTTTTTTTTGTGGAATTCGCAATATCGTTCTTAGCCGCGCAAATTTATTTGTTTATAAGGACTGGCCGCGTTTGTTCGTGCGGTTAATTCAAGCCTTTGCTTTTCACTGAACTCCTGTCCTTCGGGAAAAAAAAAACCCAAAAAATAAACTTTTTGATCCTTTTGGATTCCCCACTGCTTTCCTTCTTTGAGTCTCCCTTGTGAAGTTATTCCCCTTACCTCCAATGCCTGTTTCTTTTTCGCATCGTCCCTTGGGGGAATGTTTTTCCCCGACGGTAGGAATGAATCTCTGGGATCGGTTGGAAGGCACTTTTTTTTTTGCTATATTTTTCCCCTCCTATCCCCCTTTCCCTTCCCCAAAGTTGCACCCCACTCAATCCCTATTCTTTCCCCTTTTTCTTTGATTTTCGATGGGGGGGGCGCTACGGAATGGCTACGCCGTTTTCTTAATCTCCCTTTGAGGGTCCTTTTTTCCTTTAGGGTTTTTTTCCCAGCGTTGAATTTTCTTTTTCACTTCTTCGGTCTTGCCTTTTTTCGTCTTCCCTCCTGGAGAACGGATGGCTCTGCGTTTCTTTTGTTCATTTCAAAATGTTTTTTTTGATTTTTTTTTCTTCTCAATGACTTCCTTTTTCCGTTAACGGATGAGCCGGTACTGTATTCCTTTCCTCTTTCTTTGTCTTTCGCACACTCGGAATAATCCTGGATGTGGGGAGTCGTGATCTTGGTATGGGATTTCCCTTATAACGTGCCCCAACGCAAGCTTTTACTTTCCTTGGCCCCAAACTCGTTTCCCCTTCTCGGAATAATTTCCTGACAGCAATTTTACTCTTGGCCCGGCGCTTTTCTTTCTTTACACCTTTTTCCCTCCCCCTGAGATCTCCCAGTTCGGCTTCCTCTTCCCGCAGCCACTTTAATTGAAGCGTGTCCTCTCCCCCCTTTTTTCTTCATCCGCGTCTTGCGACTTTTTTCCCCCTTGAGGCAGCCGAGGTTTGTCTAGATCTCGATCTTTTTCATTTTCCTTTTTCGATAGAGATAGCCGTTAGCCCGGCCTCCCGGAGTCCCCATAGTCTGCCGCCCCATATTGCGCACTATTTTCCAACCAGTTCTGCTTTTGGTCCTGTGGCCAGATCAATTTCTTTTCCATGCTTGCCGTGTTAAGCTCCCTTTTTGGTCGCAATTCAACTTCCCCCCTGTGTCCCTTTTCTTCGTCACTTCATTTAACCCGCTGCACGTTTTCCCCTGGCTTTTAGACGTGCACTACACGGTTTGTGAAAAAGAATCCTTTTTCGACATCACCCTTTTTTTCCTTTCACCGAGTTCCCCACATGAACCAGCGGCCCGGCGAACTCATCCTTGTCCTCTTCTTTTCGGATCTCTTTTTCGGATT
>Ga0179593_1659192_pt1 | contig 10747 bp, 10 predicted proteins | sample CZODoug2_1_08_16_FD_185931 | JGI IMG/M metagenome (GOLD analysis project Ga0179593, IMG submission 185931) | Vadose zone soil fungal communities from Angelo Coast Range Reserve, California, USA - CZODoug2_1_08_16fungal (PacBio error correction) | ecosystem: Environmental > Terrestrial > Soil >... | reverse complement strand
ATTATCCACCCCCCGGAGGATTGAAGGGTTTCTCCCCAAAACGGTTTCGCAAGCTGTGTTTTTTTTTTTTTTTCAGAAAAGAAAAAAGTTTCCCCAACGGGTTGATAGTGGATTGTCTTGAAACCTCTAGGAGAAGCTCCTTTCATGGGACAAGTTTGGTGTGGCTCGATTCTCCCCCCCCCTTCGTTCCAAATGGCCGCTACCGGCCTCAGAATGCCCCCCTCCGGGTCTTTTAATAGGCCAGATCCCTCAATCCGACATTGCGTCTCTGCCCCCCTGTGGAGAAGAAGAGGACCCCCTCCAGCCGGACAGCTCCGCGAAGCTGGTTCTAAGGACTGATTCTCCTTCCCTTCGCCAAGGCTGTTTTCCGATAGTCCCCTGATCCTCCCCTACGACCGCCTTCGGGACCATGGTTCAAGAACCCCGGCCCCCCCCCGAAGTCAGGGAGAGAAGACTTCTCAATCTTCGAACGACGCTGCAACCGAAAAGCATCCACGGCCTGATCTGCACTTCCCTTATGGGAGGTCTAGAGGTCAGGGTTCCCGACAGTTGGCACTCAGAGGTTCTTTCCGTAAACGTGTCCTGAGATGTCCTTTTCATGTCAGATGTGGCTTTAAGCGTCCGGAGTAATTTATTTTTTTTTTTTTTTTTTTCCCTTATTCCCCCGTGCCCCTTATCTTCTCCACCTTTTTTCCTTTCCCCCCTCCCCTTTGAAAGACGACCTTTGCCCTTCCTTTTCGGAACCCTGCGCTCTTAATCGTCATCGAGGAGTTCTTTTATTTTTGAAATAGGCACCCCTTTTTTAAAGCGTCATTTCTTCCTTTTAATCCAGTTTTCTTTGCATCGGCTGCAGGTGTTGAGAGATATAGTTCTCCCCCCACTTCGGCCCCTTAGAGGGAAGCTGACCCTTTTCCCTATGAGTTTTTTAACTGTCCTTTGAGCGCCGATTGTTTCTACAGAAGAAAAGGCTTCTTTTCTAGTTCGCGTAGACGAGCATGCAGATGGTCATTCCTTCGTCTCCCTCCCAAAGGTATTTGTCCTTTAAATAGAAGGACTTCTTTTTTAACCGAATTTCCCCAGAGTGATGCTTCTTCTCGGTCATGGAAAGCAAAGATCTTGTTGATGACTTCCTTCCATTTGATAGTCATTCCTTGTTGACAGATCTAGAATGGTATTATCGCGCTTTTCTTTTTCCCCACCGCTAAAGATTTATCCCCCCATCTACGTGACGTTCGCAAAGGTTCAGCCTTCGCCCTGCCTCCTGCGCGCCGATGCTAATGCTGGTTGGTATCTTTTTTTTTTTTCATCGTTTTCATTTCTAACAACCGCCTTGCCCCCGCCCCCCGTCGCTTCAAGCCCCGTACCCTTTTTTCAATGCCCGCGTCTTTCGTTCCCCCGACGCCGGTGCTTCGGTGACGATCCTTTTTCCTAGCCCATGGCCCCGGTCTTTTGTGCCCAGCCGTCGTCACTTTTTTTGTTTCGCGTTTGCAGCGAACGCCCCTCAGTAACCAACTGCTTCTGTGCCTAACGCTTTTCGTCCTTGTTGCAGCTTCTGTTCTCCGTTCCTTTTCCGACTTCGGTTTTTTTACCCGGCCACCACCTAGGCAGTTCTCCCCTGGGTAACAACTTCTCCAGCAAATCGACGCCCTTATTTGATACCTCTTTTGCTTTTCGCGGCCGCCCGCTTCCCCTGTCTAAGATTTTTCCTTCTTCTTTTCATGTATTTTAGTAGACGTCTTGGTGAAGCCCTTCAATTTTTCTTCAATGCCGCCTTGTCCCCCCCAATCTATTTTCGTTCCTTTTCGCCCTTTGCGAGAAATGGTCACAGTGTGGATACCTTTTTTTTGCAACCCCCCCCCGCCTTCACGCCTTCGGCGGCGAGCTGCTTTTTACGATCCCGGTTTAAGTCGGCCAGATTTTTCATCCGTGACAGAGTAGGTTTCAAAATTCTTTTTCCTTTCTTTCCGGCCGCGACCGCCGATCGTCTCCAGGCCCTCCTTGTGGGGAGGTTGACGTAGAACTTCCTTGATCCCCCCTTTCGTTTGTGTGAATCAATGGTACCTTCCTCTTTTCCCCGAAATATGGGATGGACTTCCTTGCCGGTCCCCCTTACATTTAGATAGTCTTTAAAGATTTGCCCTCCGAGCACGGATTCCCCGTCCCCCCCGGTCGCGTGCTCCGAGCAGTTAAATTACCTTTTGATCATTGAGGCCCCCCGCTGGCCGATGATCTCTCTCCTGATCTTTTCTTTTTCCGCGCCCCGCCCCTAAGAAGACGGCGTTTATTTTCCAATATCATAGATCTGGTATCGACCCTTTCCAAGGAGCTGGAAGGATCCACCTTTCTCTCTGTTTATGGCGGCCGACCTTTCGTCTGGCCCATTGTCTTCCTTCAAGCTGCTCTCGCTCCTTTTTCTTTCCCCCCTCGACCAGAACTTCGTTCCTGTTTTTCGCGCCAGGAGGCTCCAAATTGAATTTATCCAGTAGTCGTCAACCCGATCCCCCCCCCCCGTCATCCGAGATCTCACGCTCTCCTGGTCTCCCCTGATCTTCCTGATCTCTCTCGTTTCCTCTCCGTTTTAGGATAAACTTTACCTTCCTACTCGATGGCTATTCCCTCGGATTGGAGGCCGTGCCCTTTTCTTCCAATTAGGGTGACCTCAAGTTTAGAGGGAAGGGTTTTTTATACCACGTCGCTCTTTTTTCGCTGAGTTCTCTGGACGTTTTTTTTTCTCGGCAGAAGCGCTCGTTTCGGTCCAGCATGACGGGTTTCCCCCCCCCCCCCCATTACACTGGCCCCCTGGAGCCTCGTCATCAGGCATTCAGAGTGAGGTTGTACCTGCGCCGAAAGTGCAGAATCTTTCTTGAAGTCAAAGAGAGATTCGTTGGACATGTTGTCCCCCCCCCGCGAGGAAGAGCCGCTTTCGGTGGGCAGCCTGAGAGTCCAGTCTCAGTCTTGAGAGAGCCAGCCCAGTCGTCCAGTGTTTATAAAAGCCCCTTCTTTCGTGCTGGGCTGCCACCCGACCTTTTGGGTGGCCTTTTCCGGCAGATTTTGGCCGGCCTCCGTAACCTACTCGATTTGACCGCCTTTCGAAAGCCCCCTTCAGATTTTCCTTTAAGTGTCCCCTTTTTTTGGGCCCCTTTTCACGTTAACCCCCACTATGTCCCACTTTCGGCGGGCCCCTTTCCCCCACATCCTAATTATGGCTACGCTACCGGTCGGCGGACCAATTGTTCTGTCCCGGTGTTTAAAAGAAGAGCTGACGGCGGCCGTCTTGGTTTTCTTTGACCTTTGCCATCTTTTTACCCCGGAAAGATAGACCGCGAATTTCGTGCTGGCTCTTCCTCTGGCTTTGGTTTACCCAGACCTGGATACCCTCTCAGTAGGAATTCGTTCTATCGTTCCCGATTTTCGTCATAGGGTAGTTTTGGTATTGAACTTCGGTGCCCCCCCGCTTTTTTCCAGCTGCGGGCGTTTTCCCGCGCTTCGTCCCCCTTGATTCGCCCTGAATCCGGACCGCCGGCTGGTCGGACCCCGTCCCCCCAGTTTTTTTCTTCAACGATGCGCTGTGCTCTTGTTCTTCGAACTTGATTTTTTTTTCAATTTTTTTTTTCCCTGGTTCGAGTCACCCCATTCGGTCCTTCCTTTATACATAGATCTGTCCACACCTTTTTATATTCCTGTCCTTGGTTCTGCCGATTTTTCGAGGGAGGTTAGCGCCAGCTGAAGAGGCCCCCTCTACCCGTGAGTCTTCTGCTTGAAGGAGAAGTACTTCCCTTTTCCTCACAGCAAGGAATTTCTTCCATTACTGATTCCCCGTGATTTTTCATGAACCGATGCCAGTACAGCGGAGTTGAATACCAGGTCAACGTGATACGGTTGAAAGGAAAGGGCGGTACCTTTTCTGAGATTGTTTGACAATCCTAGCAGAGGGCCGTTCTCGAGACAGTTTTTACTTCCCCTGAATAGTCCGGCTCTATGTTGAGTCTGGGTGGCCGACGGATCTGAACTCGGCGCCTTGTTCCAGCGAGCCTTTCCCCAGTTCAAGATAACCCTCCTTCCCCCAACGCGGTCCCCGGAGCGCATCCCCTCCTTTCATAGCCCCAACCTCCGCCGTCTTTTAGGCAGGAGTTTTGAGACCGCTCCGGTCGGTCTCTCGACCCCCTTCGTCATTTGCTCAGGGACCTGTGTCGTGTCTGGCTCTAGACCCTAGAGACTTCCCGCGGTCCGAGTTCCACGCCTTTAGCCCCCTCTTGGCCCACACAGAGTCTTATAGGCCGATAGCCTCTAACCCCGTCAACTCGCGCAAGCAAAGAGCTGTCCTTGTTGCCGATGTGCTTGGCCGCCTTTCGTCTCGTTCATTCCTATATCAGAACGGTCCGATTTTAGCCTTTTATGCGAGGGGTTTTTAGTTCTTCTTCGGGTTGCGATTAACTTCGATGCCCTGATTCTTTCCTTTTTTGAGCCCTTTTCACCGGTGCCAGGTCGACTACGAGTTGTTTGGCTTCTTACCGACCTGCGACTTTCCCGAATGAGACGGTAGTTTTTTTTTCCCAGGGTATATTGCGTAATGTCCGCTCCCCGCCGAGCCATCCAAATACTCTGGGTCCCTCCCTTCATCCAGGGCGTGAGCCGGCGCGCTTTTCGACCTTGAGAGGGACATGCCGAGTTTTTTTTCCGTTTCCTCGTTCGGCCTCCGCGAGTCGATTTATTTCCCCATAGACGAATACAGATGGACTCTAGTTGGGCTTGTCCTTTGATAAAAACGCCCGCCGGAGAGCCTTGCTCTACTCTCCGAGATCAGCTTGGCACATACCACTCCTCCCATTGCAGAGAGCCGGCGAGCTGGAAGATTCAGGAGCGCCGCTTCAGCCTCCATCCACAGGCAAATTTTTTTTCGTCTTTTTTGTCGAGATAGGGTTTTTTTAATTGCTCTTTTCGAGTCCCCCTCTTATCACTCTCCGATAGTTTTTTCCTCCGCATGCTTTTTGTCCCCTCTTTCCCCCCTGATGTTGAGGGCTTCAAGTTCCCCCCCCAACCGCGTTGTCTTGAATTTGTAGGAGAATTCCAAGCCTAAGCCCTTTCCTATTCTCCTTATATTTATCACTAAGTTGTTTGAGGAGAGATCTCCTTTCACGATGCTTGAAGTTTTTATATTCTCTGGCTTTCGCTCCAACTGTTTTTTTTTCCTCATTTCCGACATCAACCCTTTTTTTTTTCCCCGGTGTTGACATGGCTTCTTTCGGTTCCCACCCATGGAGAGATAGATCAAGTCTTGATTTTTTTCCCCTTTCTGGTCCGTCTCAGATCGACTTTCATCTCTTTGACCATGGAAGTCCTCCCCCCCCCCCTTGGGCCCCCTTATCTTGAGTTGGGAGCGAAGAGTTTCTAGCCGTATGTCCCCCCTCTTGGCGCGCCTTTGAACTTGCATTATTTGCGTGGAAGACTCAGCTGACTCGCGACTCCTATCGCGTTGGCCATGTAGAATACCCTGGGATCTCCTTCGCTTTTAGTATTCTTAGACGGATCCCCATAACGTTCCTTTTCGCGACGTGATCGATTCCTCCCCCTCCCCAGCCCATTTCGCCCCCCCCTGAGCCCAGCATCCACGGGTATTCCGATTCTTAAATGCCCCGGTTCTCTCGGCCCTGGCAGAGCGCATGGGCCAGCGAAGCATGTTAATTAATTGACCAGGGAGTTCAGAGACTTGATTTCGTATTGCGAGTTTTTCATAGTTGTCCGTGTAGCCCTTTGAACAAGGCCTCCCCGGGGAATCGTCTTTTGTTGTTTGTGGGTACCTTTCTTTTGTCTTTTTATTTTTTGTTGTTTGCGCCTTTTTTTCGATCGCGCTTTGCTCCCTGTCCGCACTTGGGCATAAAGCGGCCTTCCTTTTTCAGGAAATCTACGGGGGACCCAAAAGCTACTCTAAGTTCACCTACACAGACTTTTGACCTTCCCCCTAGAGCTGGAAGTCTTGTTTAAATAGTAGCACTTTTTGGACCCGGGCTCGCTTTTCGAACGAACGGCGCAGGTCCCCCTTCCGCCCGGAGATCTTTCGATCGAATAGAACTGACCCCTTCTCCTCCCCCCGATTGTAGGAGTAGCCTCCTTGTCCGCGTAAGAGTCTTTTTCTTCCATCTGATACCATCTCGAGCAGAGTTCTCACCCCTCTCCCATTTCCTTTTTTTTCTCCGCCCCGAAAATGGGAGATGTTGGTCCCTTAGGTAAGTTCGCCTTTCATTCCCCCTTAGAGGGGTCTTGCGCGTTGAACTCTCTGTCTTCTAATGGTGGTGTCTGCTCGATTTTATTCCTGGCCTTTCGAATAAGACTGGTTCAAACCCATGTAGAACTCAGTCGAGAGACTTTCGTATGCGTTGTAGCCCTTTCGTGTCTAGTCGGGGTCAGCTCGAGGTCGACCATGTGCCCCCCCCAAGAGACGAAGACCCTTCTGAGACCGCATTGTGGACCGTTCCGATTAAGATGTGCGAAGCCCCTCTCAGCGCTATCCTTCCAAGGCTCCGGTGCCCTAGACCCGAGTACGATCATTCAGTGACTGTTCCTCTCTTGGATCCCGGCAGCGGGAGGACTTCCCGTCCGTCTCCTGCATTCCGCTTGCATCTCCTCGCCATAAACCAAACTCCCCCCTTTCGGAGGAATAGCATTTGTTGCCATGCGATTTTTCGATCGTCTCATGCCGAATTCTTCCTTCGTCCCACCCCCCCTATCTTCGAAAGCGGTCGTCCTCAGCCCCTTTCCCCCTCTTTTTCGTGACAAGACTCGCTTGATTTCGGGAAATCGCGCTTCCTCGTTTTTTTTTTTTTTGTTTCCTCTCCCCGGCGTTCTTTAGGCGTTCGTAGACCTACTTTGAGCCCCCACTTTTTGCGCACTTTTCCATCGCTCGTGCCTTAGAAACTCGTGCGGTCTAATCCTTGCCTTTCCGTTTGTATGTCCAAGACCTTTTCCGATGTGCCGTTCTGTCTCTCGGCGGTCTGGAAGCAATACTCTTGCCCTCTTTCGTCATTGAAGCCTTGTTGTCACAACACCTAGTCCCCCTTGTTCCTCGCCGAGAGTTCTTTGTCCCCAGAATAAGGAGTGGGTCAGCGCTCTTATTTTTCCCTTGAGTATAGGTTTGAACGGACTTTGCTTCCCCCTCACCGCAAATCTTTGTGCATTTAGCTTTTCTCGCTTTTCCAGAATAGGTAGTGCCCTATTTTTCTTCCTAAATCGCCCTTCCATGCAACAGGTCAGATTTGTTGTGATTTCATTCCAATATTCGTGAGCAATTGCCAAATGAAGCATTTTCGCTTTCTCTTTCTGCTAGGACGTTACCCTTCCCCCCCCGGAGCCCCGCCCCCGTAGAGTCCCCTTATATTCCACCCCACGCGTATGGATTCGGCTCAGCTGGCAGGCCAGGACCCCCCATCGCTCTGTCCTCATTCGAGAGCTCCTCCCCGGCCCCCCATTTCCTGTTCCTCCTCGCTACCGAGCCTCGCAAAGAATAGTTTCTTCCCATCGGAGTACCTCGCTCCCATGCCGCTTCTACCAAGGCCCATACCTTAAAACTTCTCTTTTTTTGTTTCGCCAACCGCTCCTAGCCTTCATCTCCTTTCCCTCAACAATCGTCGCGCGCTCACCGAGAAGGATTTAAAGGTATACTCTCCATCCCCCCTCCGTTTGGTTCGTCAATCCTATCTCGATGTTTGTTCCGTTCCTTTAGGGTCGGAGACGGATATGGGACTTAGGGTTTGCACCCTACGTTGCGTTTGGTTTTCTTAAGAGGGATTTTTTTTTCCCCTCCAGGAGTTACTTCATCTGTTGCTCACTGCTCCCATTCATCGCTCGCATTACCAGTGTACAAGTCGGAACCGCCGAAGAATAACCCTCGTAGAACTGGCGTGGCTCCTGACGCAAGGAGAACGCTCCCCCCCTTCCCCCCAGATAGAGAGGTCCGCTAGGATAGACCATCTCGGAATGGGCCTGGAGGCAAGTCTCTCCTCGTATCTACCTCCTCGCTGAACTTAAGGATTGGGGCGGGGAATGAAGTTTCCCCCTAGTCCCCCTCTCTTCTTTAGTTAGAGAGTTTTTAAAACCACCGTTTTGCCTAAGGCGCTTGCTTACGTCATGCTTCACCGACCTATCGCAATTTTTTTTCTCACCTCCCTTCACCCTAGGAGTGAGGGAAGTTGGCCCGACCAACAGTGGATTTAAATCAAAATACCGCATCGTGGGTGCCCTTCTCCTCCCCACCTGAGAGCTTGAATCTATTGTCCAAACTAATAACACCCAAACTCAAGGCTCTTTGAGATCGAGTCCTTGTAGATGAGCTTCGTGAAAGGTACTAAACATAAAAAAGAGTCTCGGGGTGACCTCCTAGCACCCATGACCTTTGCCCCCACTCTATCAGTAGGACCCCCAAAATTCGGTGGAATGATTACGATCGCTTTCAGAGAACGCACGGGCAGGATAGTGCCTCTTTAACAATGGAAGCTACACAAAGGTTTATCACGCGACCTTCTCGTTTCAAAGAAAGAGCCTAGGCGAGAAGGATCCCGACTACCTTGCAGGATTTGCGGAAAAGTCGGGTTGAAAAGACGTCAGCGATCTTCGTCAGCGACGCCCGTGGCCTTGGTCCCTTTCTTTTAACAGAAATGCCTCCCTGTCCTCCCCGCCGGAAGCTCGTTCGCTCGCCAAGATGTCGTGATCCAACGATCTGCGTCGCTTTCTTGCCCTTGCGTAACGTCCTCGTTTCCGCGACGCCCCGCCCACAGGGCGGGGTTTTTTCTTCGCCGTGAGCGCAAAGTATATTCATGTTGACGGCCTTTGTTACTGTTTTAGTTTTTTCGCGGCGCACGCGCGATTTGTCTGCTCGTCAAGTCCTTTCGCCGTATGAAGGAGCCCATTGCCTTTCTCACCGTACTGCATTCGAGTCACCCGGCCCTTTCTTGTGGAAGAGAGTTTGCGCGTGCATTCGGCCCTTCCCTTTAAGGGTACTCCTACAACCGGTCTCATCCTTTTTGCTGGTGTTGATATTCGCACGCCGAGCTTTTCCTTATCAAAGAAGGGCGTCAATCTCCCTAGGGCGGCACCGATCTTCTTTCGGCTTGTTGTAAGACGGCCCGTATTTTTCTTGTCGAAATTCGGTATACCAGCGCAGATTTAACCCCCCCTTTTTTTATAATCGAATTCCAAAAGAAACGCTGCTTCCGGCGAGGGTCTCCCCCCTAGGATTTTTTTCCATAGCCCCCTGGTCTCCCAGAGAACTAGAGTTCGTCTCCTGAGCCCCCTTGCCGAGCCGATTTCCCCTCCCCCCCGACTGATAGAGAAAACATTTCCTTCTAGCCGCCCGGTCCCATCCCAGGGCTAGGATAGGCTTAGGAGTATGACTTATATTCGAAAAGAGCGAAGAAGACCTTATCCCTACACGGGGCATTGGGAGATTAAAGATTTAGGGGGACAGACCCCTCAAGACCGCGCAAACATTGCCATCCTTGCTCTGACAACCCCGACCCACCAAGGACACGAGCTGAAAGGTCACCAAAACCCTTTTCTTCCAGGAGCTCTGCTTGAGATGTCGTCCTCCCCCCCCCTTCTCCTTTAGTCACGAAAAGCCCTGATATCGATTCTAAGAGGTGGGTGGGCGCTGCATTTCTTTCGTCTGCTGCGCGGAAGTGTTACTTTCCCCCCTTTTACGATTAGGGTGTCTTTTCCACCCCCCCTTACCCCCGCTCTCCTACCTTCCCCCCCCCCAGTCCATTCAAGCCCCCATCCCATTCACACTCTCCCCACTCTTTCCTTCCTCTCACGCCTATCCACTCCCCCCCTCCTCTTTCCTCCCCTCCTTTCAACCTCCTAGTCCCTTCCTCTTCTTCCCTGGTTTTTTTTTTCTCTTGTTTTTTTTTTTTTTTTTTTTTTTTTTTTTTTTTTTTTTTTTTTTCTTTTTGTGTTTTTTTTGTGTTTTTTTTTCTTTTTGTTCTTTTTTTTTTTTCTTTTTTTTTTTATCTCTTCTCTTTTTTTTTTTTTCTTTTTTTTTCTTTCTCCTTTTCAGGAGCAATGTGAAAGGTGAGCAAAACCGTAAGCAGAAGATGTTCCTTATCGAGATTACCACCGTCTTATCTGACCTGCATAGCTTTTCTTTGTCCGAGGGTCGAACCGGACTGAGATTTCCTTGTCCGTGGCACGAGAGCGCTCCCCCCTAAAAGGGCCAGAAGAGAACACGGTGTGTGTCCCGCGAGTTAGAGTATCAGTTGAGCCTTCTGAGCGTCGCTCGATCCGTCATTTCAGCAAACTCCCCCCGTTGCGGATTTTATCCCGTTTTTTTTCAATATTCCCCTCTCTAGAACCCCGAATATGTGCGCCGCTCATGTTACGAACCCCGCGACTCGTCTTCTTGGAGCATCAGGTCTTATCCTATATACGATGCGGAAACTTTCCCCCCTCCTAAAAGGGGAACTCCTCTCCCCATTTGACAGGGCACGTTTTAGAGACTCTTCCCCCCCCTCCCTGCCTAACGCCTACGCACCATTGATTTTTTTTTTGTGCCAATTTCCGGATAGGATCAGAGACCCCTCGATCCACATCCATTCCCCCCTTTTCCCCAGGCCCGGCTCCCCTTTAACTCATTTATGTTTCCCTCCCTGCTCGCCCTGCAAACAACGACCTTATCACCTGGTTTTCTGCCCAGGAACAATCTCCCCATCGTTGGCGCGAAACTTCTTTTGACATATACCTGAAAGCATCCGGCATTTTT
>Ga0179593_1523673_pt1 | contig 10747 bp, 14 predicted proteins | sample CZODoug2_1_08_16_FD_185931 | JGI IMG/M metagenome (GOLD analysis project Ga0179593, IMG submission 185931) | Vadose zone soil fungal communities from Angelo Coast Range Reserve, California, USA - CZODoug2_1_08_16fungal (PacBio error correction) | ecosystem: Environmental > Terrestrial > Soil >... | reverse complement strand
AACTCTCGCGCCATCTTGTCGCCCCCTTAAACCTCCCCAGATCGAATTCTAGTGTCATAACTCGAGACTGCCCCCTTTTTTCTTTTGAGTTCCCTCCCCTCTATTTAGTCCGGGCAGCCTGTAGCTCCCCCTTTCTTAATCAACTTCCTCACACGTGCCCGTCCTATTCCATCCCCCGACTCCTCTTTACCTTATTCCTTTCGGCCGTGAGAGCCCCCTCGGTACAGTCCCCTACCCGGCTTTAAATTGAGCGGAGCCACCATTTTAAATAACAACTCCACGTAGCGGCGCTTTTTGTCCCTCCTTTTATTTTCCGCTTTCTTCTTCTATGCATTTTCTTTTTCCTCCTTCCCCTTTTGTTTTGTTACCCCCCTTAGCGATCAGACCTTAGACTTCCGTTTCTCCCCCGCAGCATGCCTCCCCTTCCGGTCGTCTTGCTTTCGCTCATCCACACGGTCTGATACCTCTGAAGTATGGCGCGTCTTTTCCCCCTTCCTCGCTTACGACTTGCTGCGCGACCCTCCCTTCTCCCCACTTTTTGGAAGTGTTGTTTTTTTGGTCCCCCTCTTGCCACCCATGGTGGAGGGCTGAACGTCACTCTCGCTTTTTTTTTGTCCTTGGCCTTCTTTTCCCCATCCCGATAGGCGGGTAATCGCCAGTTTCTGTAGTTCGTATTTTAGCAGGAGCTTTTTTTTCTTAACTTTTTTCTTGCAGTTCCTTGCCTTCGTTCGACAGATTGGCCTCGCCAATAGGTTCTCCCTTCTTCCATGTATCTTCTTTTTAGATTTCTTTTTTTTTTTCCCCTCCGACCGCTCCTTTTTTTTTCTTTTCCATCGTGTTTTGTCACTTCCGTGAGGTCGTCCCTTTCTTCCCTTTTATTCCTGTTCCTGGCCTGCCCACACCCCAAACTTTGTCCCTTTGAGGTTGTCGCCTGTTGTTTGTTTCTGTTCCGTTAATTAACTCTACTTTTTTTCCCCCCCCCTAACTCCTTCGTGCGCAGCTGTGTGTACCCTATACTTTCGAGTCGGAACCCAATTACATCCTCGACCGCAGTATTTTTTCCTCGTCTCCCGATTGACCCCTCCCTTTGCTTTTTTTCGTCCTTTCCGCCAATTTCGACGTCTCTTTTCTTTTCGGTACGTTTAGGGACTTATGTAGTCTGCTGGCACCTTTCTCCCAACCCCCTTTTTTTCCCCCCTTAGGGAGGACCCGCCTTCTACTCTGACTTCCCTCCTTTTGCACGTACCCGTTTACATGCATCTTGCCTTTGCTTCGGCTTTTTTACCACCATTTTCTCTCTAGACAGACCTTCCCCGCCATACTCTTTTTACACGCACTGAATTTCACGTCCCCTCTTTTTCTTTGATTCCTTTAGCTCGTTTCTTCCTCCTCTATGCTTCTGGTCCCTTCTGTGGTTCCGCAGGACGAACCAACTAAACTTCTCTCTTCGGTCCGCTCGTTTGGTTTTTTTCTCCTTCTCCCCATGCGCCATCTCGACGAGTTCATTTGACAGGAGAAGACGTTCCACCCCCCCGCTGGCTTCCTTTTTTTTTTTTTGTGCTCCGCATCCAGGGCCGAGGCACTTGCATTATTGACCCTTTTTTCTTTTTTTTTTCTTACCCTTCTCTGGTTTGCGTTTTACTGTGAGATCTGTGCCCCCACCTTCCCATCTCCCCCTGCGCCTTCACAGGTCCTGATAAAACGCGGAAGCCCCCATCGACTCGTCCCTTTTTTGACCATTTCTCTTTTTATATTTCGGTCCTCTGTTTCTCCTTACGCCCGGTTTTTTTTCGTCTTCTTCCTGCAGTTAATATCCTCCTCCCATGTTCCTGAAGCGCTTTGTGAACCTAGTTCCTTCATCCCTCCGACTTGTGAAATTGCGAGCCCCTCTTTAGCTTGCGATTCCTTATGGCTCTTTTTGCGGCTCCGGTGTCTTTTGGCACACACTGGGTGCTTCCCGAGCTGGTGTCTTATACCACGGTTTTTCATCGAGCGCATTGTCTTTTCTGCCCTCATGGATTGCGCCCTTGACTGTGACCCCATTCACTCTGTATATGTAAAGTCGCCGCTCCTATTCCCCATCTCTCCCCAGCTCATTTCTTACCTTTTCGTCCGCCGCCGAAGGTAATGATTTTGGACCTCTTGTCCTTCTCTTTGACGTCTCGCTCTGCCGCCGGTTCCTCTCTGAAGCATTACAAAGATTCATTGAAGTGTCCTCAGTTCACTGAACCCTTTTTTCCTCTCTTAGTTTTGATTCTCCCTGAAATTGGCTAGAGGGAGTCCATTTCCCTCTACCTTTCAACGGCTAAAACCGGCGATCCCTTCTCCTGCGTTTGCTCTGCTAGTTTTCGGAGGTAGTTCTCCGTAGCAGTTTCAGTCTGTTTGGCGTCTTTTTTTTCGTTTTTCTTGCACCATACGTTGTGGCGTGCAGGTTTGACTTTCCCCCCCCTTTCCTGGGCCTTCATGCGCTTATTTCTCCCGGCTTTTTCCCATTTTGGCCAATGGCCAGCCCTCTGGCCTCCCCGTCCCCCTTTACATGTATCCATGCCAATGGCAGGCACGATTGCCATTTTCTTTCTTTCTTTTGGGATTTTCATTCTTACTCTGGCTGGTTTGACTCTTAACCCAAGAAGCCAGGGAGACCTGTTTGGCTCCTTCGTCCGTGCTATCATTCCAGATACCTTTAACTTTCTTCCCTTAGGATCGGCAGGCGGCATCTTCTTTTCCGTTGCCTGGGGCTCGGGGGCGCTGACGGTGCGTAGTGCAGTCCTCTCTCCTGTTTGGTTCATGGAACACATGATGGCCGTGGCGCCGTTTACTTAGCGTTTGTCGCCCTCCGGGGGTGACGTCCGAGGGCAGCGACCGTGAGCTAGCTCTTGGCGAGCCCTCCTTCTTTAGGTTCCTTTTCCCTTTATAACACTATACGAGTCCCTTTTTTCTCCCTCTCTTTTCCATACTGTCGTCAGTGGCGATTTCCCTGACTTTCCCTCCTCCTCCTCCCTGTTTCTTGTTCAGTTTTCAGATCCGTTTCCTCTGGCACCTCTATGACGACAGTTCACTGCCCACACTCGATCGGATGCCGATTTTTTCCTCCTGGCAGTTCCCACTCCGCAAGCGCTTTCGGGTCGCATGTCCTTTATGGACGAGCATAAGGTTTAGGAACCGTTTGACCCCCCTGACTGATCTTTCCTGCCCGCTCGGCTCCATTTCCCTTCTTGTCTATTGAAACAAATATAGACCTTTGCCCCTCCGCCCGTCTTCTTTGCTCAGCCAGTTTGCACTTCCCTGTTAACTAAGGCCGATGCAATCCTTTGTCAGCCCTCGGATGGTTTTAACCCAGCATTTGTCAGCTCCCCGGATCCTCCTTTCTCAAGATCGTTTCTTCCCCCTTGACTGATTGCGGTCGACTCGCACAGACCCCCCTCGTTCGGCAAGACAAGAGCACCGACTCCTGTGATTTTGCCTTTTCCCTCTTTTGGTTCCCCGTCATGAAGCTGTTTTTTTTGCCCTTCTCTCGCCATGGCCGAAGGTCGCCGTTAAGGATTCGAGCTAACCACAATTATTTTGGGGCCGTTCACTTTTCCGCGCCTTTTTGCACGTCCTTTCTATCCGTTGAAATTCCTCTTGCTGCATCACCTCCACACCCTCTCTCCTTTCCGTGACTATTTTCTTTCACACTTGCTTATTCGGCCGTTTTTCTGACGCGTTTGGAAAGACAGGTGCAAGGGCTGGTCCCCCTTCTTCTCCTGGCTACCAGGCGTCGTCCTTTTTTTTTCTTTTTTAGTTCAACTATAGGCCCACCTTCAATTATGTTTCTGCCCGTCCCTTATGCTGGCCAGCACAAGGCCGCGCTTCTGCTTGCCGCGCCTCTTGACCACCGGTCTTGTTGCGTCGTCTGTTTACACCCGTGTAGATGGAGATGTTCCCTGTTGACCCCTTGAACAGTTTTTCACGAATTCCGTAGGACCCGAGCCCCGGTACCTTGTTGCAATCTAGATTAGGGTCTTTTCCCCCAGCATCTTCTCCCTCCCCCTCAGGCCTTCATCGCCAACGCGACCTTCTTTTAGGTTTCCCCCTAGATTGAGGTGCTTATAACACCCTCGCTTCAGGCGGTTTTTTTCCCTCGACGATATCGGTCTTTCTTTTGACCCTGACGCGAGTTTTGCCCTCTCTATCAAGAGTGCCTTATTTGCTCGCCATTTTTATTTCTTCTTTGGTCCCTGACCCTTCTCGATTACGGTTGGCGGTCCAAGGTCTTGCGCCCTTGTTTTCGTTTACCAGTTTTTTCTCTTCCCGATTAGGCCGATTCCGGTGCAATATTCTTCGAGGTCCCTTTTGCCCCCTCTTTCCATGGTTCCCGACTTTGTGTTGGAACGCTGCGCCCGCGAAAGCCTCGTAAATGCTCCCTGATGGTATGCGAACTACCGGCCCCTATCTTCTCCCCCTCGTTTTTTACCAGTTTTTAGGTGTCCTGCTGCATTGGGCGTGGCTCTATCCGAGAGATCACTCAAGGACGTTGAAGATTTATACTTTCGTTTCCGTTGGTGGGGCCCCGCGCCCCTTCCCCCTTTTTCGGGCAATTTCGTGCCCAGAGTGGACAATCCAGAGTAGGCGAGCCTTCGGACTCTTTTATCCCAGGTTTCAACGTTCTTCTTTTTTTTATCGGATGCAGGCATCCCTTTCTCCCTTGTTTGCCGGCGACTTTTTTTTTTTTCTCTTTTTCTTTCATTTTCTGGCTACTTCAGAAGCCTCACCTGGTTTTAGCTCCTTGGTCAAGACCTCCTAGCCTTTGTGTTTTTTTTATGAGGAGCCTAAGCGCCCGAGCGATCGACTTTTTCCATTGCTGTTTCCCTTTTCAACGCTACGCCCTCTTCATCGTCTAACTTGGGAGCCATGCTGTGCGTTCTTGTCCCCTCCGCTCCCGGAATCTTTTTTTTATTTGCTTTTGTGCGTCTGCATATTACTTCCGTCCAGCTTCTGACCCATACTTTTTACTGAACTCTGTGATGCGTCCCTTATTCACGTTCTCCCGATCGGATGCCCGCGTACCTCTGGCCCTTTCCCCCCCGGCAACATGACCCGACACTCATAGATTTGTGTCGTCTTTTTTACGTTTGACGCTCCCTCATCGCGCAGCCCTTCCCTCTCTACCCCGATAGTTGCGTATCCCGTCTGGTTACTTTTCACTTTCTTTTTCCTTCTTTTTTAATACTCGAGGAGGAGGCACCTCTTCCACCGGAACCCGCTTATCCATGGTCTCTGCGTTTCCACAACTCCATCGCTCCCTTAATCTCTTGTTAAAGCCCTGCGCTGCCTGCTACCTCATGCCCTTCTCGCCGGCTCGACTATTGTTTCCTGACCCCTCTTCCCTCACCGGCTCTTTCTAATTATGTTATCCCCACAAGGTTGACCATTTTTATCCTCTGTCCGTTCCCCTTCTTTCACTTTCTGTTCCCACCTCGTGCCGGAGTTAATTACCTTTTCTCCCTTTTGTCTGTGACTCCATTCCCGTATATCAATCATCCGTGTTTGGTGTTTTTTTGTGAGCGGCTGCGCTCCTTACTCCTTTCCCACCGACCTTCGAGACTTCTTTCCACTTCTCTGAGTAGATTACGGCTCTTTTGTTGTCGGCCGAGCATTTTTCGCTAAGCTCCTTGGTTCTTTATTTCTTTTCCCCCTTTTCTTTGCACCACGCCGAGGCTTTAGAGCCACCCTTCTTTTCGGACCTTTTTTCTTCGCTCTGTCCCTTCCCCGATCTGATCTTTTTGTTTGTGTTCGACTTTGTTGAAATCCGACCTCTTCTTTGGCCAGACCCAAACCCGCCTCTCTTTAATCGATCCTGGCCATGTATGTTAAATTTCCCCAGACCTTAAAGTGAGTTCCCTTTCTTTGGTCATCTTTGTTTTTCTCCGACTGACGCTGTTCTCTGGTGATTTCGCTTTTCTCTGCCCTCTCCTTTTTGGGAGGTATGCTTTTTCTCCGTTCGAGAATTTCCCTTCAGTGGTAAACAGCAATTGATTTATCGACTCTTCGGACTTTCTTCTTACTAGGTGTTTCTAGCGGCTTTCCTTCTCCAGCTTACTGATCCTTCGATGTTCTCGCCGTCGGTACAATGGGGGTCGTCGGTACCTCATTGTCCCTTCCTCCATTGTAATCTTTGGTTGACTGGAGACGCTTTTCCCATCCAATATGGGGCTTACCTTTCCTTGAAGCGGAAGGTCAGGCCTACTATAGCCCTTCCTCCTCTACCAGTTTTGAGCGCCCCAGCAAGCCCTGATGGGAGTAGCTCCTTCTTGCACTTCGCCCCTTGGCCTTTTGCCGCAGGACCCCGGCCCCTCGCATAGTCTACGTCGTAGCACAGGACCCCCTCGTTTTCCCTTTTCTGTTCGTCATTGCTCTTTTTTTGAGCATTGACGACGGCCTTTTTGGATTTGGCTATATTTGCGTCTTTCATGCACCTGATTACTTCAGCGGCCCCATCCTTTTTTCTAAAGTCCTCATTTTTCTCATTGCGTGTCTATGGCTATTCCTAGTGGCCTTTTTAGGCGGTCATTTCACATCAAAGGCGCTTTTCGTTGGTTACCCTTTCTGTTGTGTGTGACTTGTATCAGTAACAACGGCTCTTAGTTTATGTTTCTGAACGGCTGTTCGGTTTGACCCCCAAGTAGGCCAACAATGGTGGGATCGGGAAAGATTTCCCTTTTCTTTCTGGGTTTAACCCTTTAGGACTGTGTATGGTTTTACTGCCTACGATCCGTCCGAGTTTCGATCAAGGTTCTTGGCCTCGCGGTTATGGACGCGGGATTTTCCTCTTTTTTTCTGCTTAGTAATTTTTGAATCGGACTCCACTGTCGTCTCCCCCCTATTCATTAGTTCCCCTCAACTTTTTTTTCCCTCCTGGACTCCGGCTCGAAGGTCCTCGTCGGTGTTCCACCTCTTCCTTTTGAAGGTCGTGTTCGGATTCACTCTTTCCCAAACCCTCAATGGACTAATTACCAGGCTTTTTTCTTCTTGACTTTTCTTGGTTTTCCACTCTTCTTTTTAGCGGTCCTCCTTCGTTTGTGTTTTGGTGTTTTTCTATACTGTGCCCCAGATGCTTGGTTTTTTATTTCGGCGTCCCCTTTTCCCCCTCTGTATTTCCTTTGTTTCTTCGACCACCACGAACGCAACCCGACCACACCTTTCGACCCCCTTTTTCCCTGCTCTCCATGGCTCATGTTCTTGGCGTTCTTCGTTTATCTAGCATGGTCCCCGGACCGTGGAGCCCCCAACTTTCCCCTTTACCCCTTTTTTCGCAGCGTCGAGCCCAGCGGTCCTCCCTGGCCGTTTTATCCAACCCGTTCCTACCGACGTTTTCCCATCCCCTTTTGAAACGAATCACGACAGGGATCTGTCGCCCTTTTCTTGTTCCCATGTCTTCGGCATTTATGTCTTTGCCCACACCATGAAGCATAACGGATACGATGCGCTTCGATCTTCCCTTTCTTAGCTTTTCTTGTAGCTTCTTTTTATTTCTTTTTTGCTTGTGAAGCCTATGGTTCTAGGCTCCTTGAGTGTTCTCACATTCTTCCTTTCAGCCCTCCCCTGTGTTGAAGGACGACAAGAAATAATTCTTTAGCCTTCCCCTAGGCTTCGACGTTTTCCCGCCGTTGCGCTCATTCCCTCTTTTTTCCGCAAGCTTTGATCCGGAAAGATCGTCACGTTCTCTATGGCTTTCCCGCTTCCATCGATCGCAATAGTCGACGATCTCTCGATACGAAAGCAGTCTTATTTTGGTCCCAGTCGAAGGTGGCGCCTTGCCTTGTTCCGACACGAGCCGATTTAGAGGTTCGGTCCATTTTTTTCTTAGTCTTCTTCACACTCTTTTTGCTTGGTCTCTGTTCTTTCTGCTGCGTGCGAGCCGGCGACCTGACTTTTTTTCTTTACTCCTGTTTTCTAGCTTTGGTTATTCCCCGCTTTCCCCGTGGCTGAGCACTGCCGGCGGGGTTCCCGTCTTTCCCTTCCTTGACACTCAGTTAACGCACCTCCCGTCCTTTCTCGCTGTTGAATTTCTCTTGTTGAATTTTCTGTTTTTAGGACAAATCTTGTTTTTTTCTTTAGTTTGGCTCCTGATTGCATCTGCATCCCTTGCTTTCTGGAGATGTAGCTTTTCTCTTTCTCCTGCCCTCCGATTTCGCCCTCCCACTTCCTTTTTCCCTTACCAGGATGCGACATTTCAAAACACCTATGAGCTCTCTATCTTTTCTCTCTTCCTAACCCTTGAAGCGCATGGCCTTCCCACAATCCTGAGTTTTACCCTTGACATCTTGACCGTAGCCCAGGCTGCTCACAACTGGTAAGCTCCTTCTTTGCCTTTTATTTTCATCACCCCTGGTACTGCAGACCCTCGCGCACGAGCTCGCAGAGACCTCCTTCCCTCTTAGTTTTTTTCCCTGCGAGTCCTTCATGAGGTAAGGTCCCCTTTTTCTGTCTTTGCAGCGTGGTTAGTGGCATTCACACATTTCACTCTCGCCCACTTTTTTTACAGCTCTTCCATTTCACCCATTTCATTTATGGGCTGTGGACTCAGCCTCCTTTACCTTTTTCCCGCTCAGCGCATCCACCTTTACCCTTTCGTTTTCCCGTTGGGTCACTTCTGAAAGCGGTCTTTTTGTTTGAGCCAATCTGGCGTCCCAGACTCGTTCCTTCTCTGCGTCGACAATTATTTTTTAATCGGCAGGCTTTATCCGCGACTCCGTTTCAATTTTTCTTACTCCTTCTTCCGAGAACCCTTCATGTCTTAATCGCAAGCGACTCCTACTTTTGTCATTCAGAATCAGAGAAGGTTTTTCTACTCTCTGGCCATAGATCCTGCGTCCTTTCCCTTTTCCCTACTCTTTCACGCCGGCCCCTGACTTACGTATCCCGGTCGTTTCTTTCTGGTGCAACTCTACTTTCGTCCGATCTCAAATTCTGACCTTGCGCGGCCGTTCTTTCTCCGATTGTCTCTCTTCGGCACAAGGAGCCTTTAATGTCTCTTGCATTCTAGAGCTGGATCCCCCCTCCGGGTAAAATTGTAGACTGGATGATGGTTTTCGTTCGTCCTGCAGCGCACCTGTGTTTCGCTTAACCAGCTTTCCTCGCCCTTTCTCAGCCAACCGATCTCCTTTGTCATGGATGCATCCTCTACTTCTCCCCTAGTGGTTTCTCTCGATGGACTGGCATAGGACCTTCAAACTTCCTTAAGTAACGGTTTTCACATCGACTCCGTTTTTCTGGACCTTCCCCTTCAAAATTTTCTTTTCCTTTGAGGTGTTACGATTTTGTTACTGATCTTTGCCCTCGAAGTTTCCTTTCAGGTCTCCCTCAGTACCTCGAGTCTTTGGATTTTGTGCCTGGCCGTACTTTTTTTCGGAGGGTTTTTCCTTTTTCTCTACGGACGCCGCTGACGGCCTTCCGTGGTCACTCCTCAGGACGTAGCAGCCCCTGGGCCGGGTCTGGAAACGTTTTCGCCTTGTATCCACGTTCCGATTTTTCCCCCCTCTTTTCTTCGTTTTTCTTTTATTTTTTTCCACGGCGGGTGATACAGGATCCCCGCCTCCTTCCTTGTTCTTTGCCTTGGTTGATACTTAATCCACTGGCAGTATCGCCTCCTCACGCCCTTCTTTTTCTGCCTGTTCTAGGGCCTTTTTTTGCTTGGTTTTTAGCTCCGATCCGCTGTGAGCATGCTGATGTTTTCCAACTTTCCGTCTCCAATTTTACCCCCTTTTTTTTTTTCATGTCAAGGTCCAGTATAGGAGGACTTTCTGTTTTTTGTCCCTCCTTTTTCTTGTGTCCCTTTCCCCCCCCTTTTATCTTCCTCCGGCTGCGTTCGAGATAATTCGGCCCCCTCTCCTTTCTCTCCGGTCCACGCTACAGCGAGTGGTACCGCATTCTTCGTCTGTGTAGAGGTTTTTCTTCTCGATTCCCTTTTTTCTATTTACTGTGGTGCTCGCCACATGATGGCGGTCCTCTGCTTCGTCCCTCTTGTTTAAACCTCATTCATGCTGGCTTGCTCAAGGCGTTTTTTCTCCACTCGTTTAGGCCCCCTAGGTTGTTTTTTGTTGCACTCTCCGTGAGTTAGTACTGATTACTTTTTTCCTCTCCTTCATCCATTTGTCTCAGCTCCTGGATGTCTGGTCGCCGTAAATGGCTGGTGGCCCCCGATCCGTCTTTCTCGACGCCGAAGTCCCTGTTTTCTTCCACTTCCTCTTCCAAGCTCCAGGCTTATGACCTCCGACGGCTTTCATCAACGAACCCGTTTTAGCATCTTTCTAGGCAGGCGGCCGAATCCTGGTGATTAGTGAGACATTGGCTTTCCACCTTCCACTTCTGGCTTTTCTGACCCTACTTGGCGCTCCTGGTCGTTGGTACGACAACTGTCTTCTAGCCCCCATCCCCTCGATCTTTCCCTCCGAGTTTTTGACGTCCCCCCGCGTATTTTTCTAATCTATTTTATACGGAAGTTTCCCCGTATTGGGCTTTTTTTGACTTTAAGCTACATTCGTCTTCCGCAGCCTTGATCTCTTTTTCCTTGTTCCTTTTTCTTCTGATTTTTGAACCCGCGTCCTCCCCCCCTTCCCCCCGTGCCGCTCCCCTCCTTACTACCTGGCCCATACGGCACTTTTCTTTTTCAGCTCAACGTGTCCCCCCCCCCCTGATCCACTAGCCCCCCCCCTTCCCCTGTCCACCTTTCCTTTCCCCCTGGGCTTACTCCCCCTTCATTTAG
>Ga0179593_1475238_pt1 | contig 10747 bp, 14 predicted proteins | sample CZODoug2_1_08_16_FD_185931 | JGI IMG/M metagenome (GOLD analysis project Ga0179593, IMG submission 185931) | Vadose zone soil fungal communities from Angelo Coast Range Reserve, California, USA - CZODoug2_1_08_16fungal (PacBio error correction) | ecosystem: Environmental > Terrestrial > Soil >... | reverse complement strand
AATCTGCCTTCAGTCTCCTTATCCGACGTTGCAGATTGCTTCACCTCAGTTTTGCTTTGATACCAATAACTCCCCCTTTCTCGCGTTTCTCCTCTCCCCTCCACCCCCGTATTGTTATTGCCCCCTCCTCTTTTTTCCGTTTTTTCTTCGGGGGTTCGTGCATTTTTCGACAAGGAACTGCTCCATAGTGCAGGTGTTACCCACCCATCCCTTCTTTGCAGTTAATCCTGTCTCCCGGTTGAACCCTTTTTCTGTTTTGTGTCGATTTTCCTCTTTCTCCCAATCGATTCCTATCTTAGTTGAATAGCACCCGGAGCCTACAGCTTAAGCGCACCCGCCCCTATCCCTGGTCCTTCGTTTTTTTACATTCGATGTTTTTTTTCCCCCTCTCCCCCCCCACGATAGTATCTTCCACCTTTCTTTGCGCTTGACTCTCACTCCTTGCCTCCGGGGATCACGAGTCCCTCGTTTCGAGGTTGGTGTGTTGGGTTGGCGATAGTATTTTTTTTTTCTCTCTTCTTTGTGATTGATAGGGCTTTTGTGTCCTCTCTTCCTCTCTTCGTCCATTGACGGCATATCCTCCCTCCTTTTCGTCCACAGTCCACGTACGTGTGCTTCGTTCTCTTTCCCGATTGACGCAGATTCTTGTCCGTTCCAGATCCGCTTTCCCGGCGGCCCTTTTTGGTTTTTTCGAGAGCCCCACTGAGAGGCTGCTCGCCTGTTCTTTTTAGCCGCTGCTCGCCAGCCATCCCCTCCAGAATTTTTCCCGAGGTGGTTCGATGACTTCGTTCGACCCCCGTCCTTGAGCGTGTCAAGATCAAATTGTCTTTTTCTCTCGTCCCCGGCTTTTCTTCGCAAACTCGCAAGCTATGAAAGCTCTTTCCTCTAGCTGAATAGTAATTGCTCTACTGTCCGCTGTCGAATTTGACCTGTTTTCCCCTCGTTTCCTCGACGTTTCTTTCCCCCTTTTCCTTTTTGTATGTCCTGCTGTTTCATTTTTTTTGGTTTGTCTCCCCGAAGACTAACCTGCAGACCCCTTTCGTTCGCCGCTCACACGTATCTACTGCTGAACAATGCCCCCGGCGCTGAATCGCACTTCTTCTCTTTCTCCCACGGCTTTTCCTTCCCCCCCACGAGTTCCCCCTTTTTGCTTCCATGACGGCCGCCTCGGTCACTCTTTTCTAGCTTCCATTGGTCACGTTTCTGTCCGAATATTTTTTACTCGATCCTCGAAGATCTATCCCCTTTTCGTCTTCCTTTCTTTCCTCTTTTCGCCCGCAATTTTCTCGATGTACGCGCTTTTTTTCTTTCGTTTTGCTTCTTCGGGTTCGGTGATTTCTTTTGTTTCTGAGATGCGGGGTCTCTTTTAAGAGCAGATGGTGGTATCTGCCGCGCCATGCTGCATGCTCTTTTCCATTTTCCTTTTTAACTCCTCGGTTGTTGTGTGATCTTGCATATGTCCTTTTTCTCCCCTCCTCCACCATAGGTATTCAACGTACCCCTTTGCGTGGCCCGACGTAACCTCCCAAACGAAGAAACTCCGAAATGAAATCCACGCCTTTTCCCCCCCATTGTCCCATCGTTCCTCTCAACCTGGCGACTCTCTTCCCGGGTTCCCCCAGCTCAGGCGTCCATCAATACAACGTTCCTTTCTTCTGCTTGTTCTTTCCAACGATTCTTCTTCCAGGTTTACCCGTCGATTGAGCCCCGAATGGACGCTTATATTATTGTCTTCCTTCATTTCCCCCCAATTCCTCTCTGTTTTTTATGATTTCAATCTCTGCTTGACTCACTCCTTCACCGTTATTTTTATAGGGACGCCTTTTTAACTAGATTTATACGTGTCGACGGACGTCCAGCCAGGTGTGCTGCATTTTGTCTTCTTTTTCTCGCAGACCCCCACATGAACCCGCTCGGTTGACCCCACCCCTTCACCCTTGAATTCGAAAATAGAGTGCTTCATCAATCAGCGTCATCCTAAATAGCTAAGGTTTCGCATCCCCTCTGTCATCGCCTCCTTGCTTTTAATCGGCTATTTAGGTGCGTTTTGATCCCGGGTTCCCTTCCCCTCATTTCTTCCCACGCCCAAGCTCGAACTCTCGACCCCAGCAACCTGTCACATCGTCGTTCCAGTCTTTACTTGGCTTTCTTCAGGCTCCTGTTTCCCTCACTTCGGCGTTTTTTATCGTTTTCCCCTCCTCCCTTCCCAAAAGAAGACTTTCCCTCGTGCTCGCACTTGATCTGCTGTCTTCGAGGACTTATCACAACGATACCCGAGTAAGTGGTTCTTTTTTCCTCTTTTTCTTTTTGTTACTTCCTTGTCTTCCTTCCCCCCTCCCCTCCGTCTACTTCTGCAAAACCTGATACTCCCCCCTAATTCTCTAGCCCCCCCCACGCCAAAACTCGCCGTTTTGCGCGTGATCCCCGTGCTCCAGGACTTTTTTCGCGTTTTTCCTCCTTCAAGACTTTCCCCAGACTTGTGTGTTTCTCTTGACCTTTTTTCCTTATCAAACAAGAGCCGGCTTATTCCCTTTGTCGTCCGCTGGAAGGCGGGTCTCTCTCCGTGCGACTCTCTGCCTAATTAATAGCCGCCCTTTAACGGTCCCCCCCTCCCCCCACCCCTACTATGAATTGTTCTCTAATTCGTTAAGCAAGGCAGGCATTGAGTTTGGACCCAAATGCCCTTTGCTTTCCTGTTTCATAAACCCCCTTTTCCCGCCCTCGGCGATTGTCATCACCCGACGTTCACTTAGCTAATAAAATTACATTTTCGAGGTTGGGCTCGAGTTTCATGCTTTTTTTTCTTTTTCTCCCTTTGCGCCTGATGTGACGACTGCCCCATCTCCGTTGAAGGATTGCGCCGCGTATTGATGGTTTTTGCGTTTTGGCGGAACCCCACCTAATACATTCCTGGTCAAGGCAACCTTACCCCTTTCTTGGGCCCGCTTCAATGTTTCGCAAAAACCCTTCCCCCCCTCCAACGATAATCTCTCCTTCCCTCTATTATCTTCCTAGTTGAGAGAGTCTTTCGTCTTCAGTCTATTGGGCTTGAGGGCGGCTGTTGTTCTCTACTATTTTTCCCTTTCCTCCCTGAGTCCTTCTTCATACTTGCCTTGCCCTTTCTGCATCTTTTCTTTTTTTTTGTCTTTTCTATATTACGAGTCCTCCCCCTTTCCCTTATCGCCCGCAACGGCGATTTCCATCCGCGCGCTTGATACCCCCCCTCCCACCTTTAAGCGATCGCTTCGCTAGCTTCCGTCCCTCTTCTTTCTGCTGCTTTTAGTTAGTTTGATTCGGGGTTTTTTTTTTCACCCCATTTCTCCCCCCCTTGCCCCTCCTCCCATAGTGCAGGTGTCAAACCCCCTTGCAATGAATGAAGACTTAACGTTATTCTCTTCCTGACATTCTAGTTTGCCGTAATTTTTTTGTTCTCCTTGGGAAGCTTCTTCCAACTCTCTCTTCGTTGATCTCTCCATGTCCACTTCGTCAACGAACCCTGTTTGAAAGTGTCCATGCTTGGGGTACCCCGGTTGCTGTTTTCTATGCGCAAAACGTTCCTTTCTCCACAGGTTTTTCTCGAGCAGATTCTTCCCTTCGTAGCCTTCCTCCCGGGATCACGAGCTCTGCGAGGTTGGGTGGGTTGGAGATATCCCTTTTCCTCGTCTCTATTTTTTATTTTGTATTTTCCACTTATGCGTTCTCCGGCGGAGGCCCGCATCCTTTCCTCTCCCTACCTCCCTCAATCTCCACGTCCGCTCTTAGATTTCCACTTCGCGAGACGTTTTTCATGTTTCCCGGTCCGATCCTCTGTCACGGTTCTTCTTTTTTTCTTTTCCTCTCTTCCCCTTCTTCTCTCGCCTGTTCTTAGTTAATCCGCTGCCTTTTTTGCCCCCATCAATCCAAGTCTCCTTTTTGACCCATAAGATTTGCATGTTCGTGTCAGCAATCTCCTTGAGCGGTTAAGTTTTTGTTGGATTATTACAAGTATTCGCTCACCCTTTTCCTCCTCTGATCCCTGATTTTCGTGATTGCATTCCTTTTTCCGGCGTGAGTCACTTTCCTCAGTTGCGTTTGCGCTCGGACGTTTCGTATTCAGTTCATTTTTGGTACGCGCTCGCTTTTTCCTTTTTTTTTCTTCTCGAGACTCCTTCCCCCCTGCCCGCCCCCCACCTGCGTTCGCAGTCTAACTTACCTTCCCTCTTTCCCCCTTGATATTCCAAGTAGAAAAGTACCTTAAAATACGTTTTCCTTTCCATCCTCCAAAACGAGTCCGAACTACTTATCCCCCTGTATCTCTCGCTTTTGATGGGCATCCTAGGTGACCCCTCCCCCCCCCCCTCCCTGCTGTAGCGTTTCACTCTTTCTCCCCTATTCTCTTGGGTATTACGCCTTTTCCAGCTGCCACACTTGCTTCGCTTACCTCTCATTGTTTTCTTGGTTGACCTTTCTCCGGGTTTCAGGTGATTCCTTTTTTGGGTCTGGGCGGTTTCGGTCCGCAAAGGTCTTTTACTCTTTTTTTTCTCTCCCTGATCTTCGCAGTGAGTTCAATCCTCTTTCCCTCTCTCTTTTTTTTCCGAGATGGAACTCGACTCCTTTGATCTACCACATCGGATTGTTCCCCTAAGCCCTCGGACTGCTCTCCGCCCCTTTCCACAACTATCATCACCCGACTCCCCCTCCCCACTCTTTCCCTTACCAATCGCTTCCCTGCCGAGCTGGCCCGAAGAGCTGCGGGGAGTTAGGAGTTCCTCCCTTCCCCTTCTCGCCTTGTCCGGTTTCAAAAGATCTCTTTCCTCTTGTTTCTTTGTCAGCCTGGTAATTCTTCTCTTATTCCTTCTTCAAATGCCGATCGTTTTTGTCTAGCCGGGGAGACTCTCAAGTAAAAGTGTCTTGTCTGGCTCTTTCGTCTTTTTCATTGTTTCTTCGCTCCCGGTTCCCGACTTCCTCCTCCCCTTTTTGGGTTCAGGTTTCTTCGTTCTCTCCACCCAAATGACCATTCCGCGTACCCCAAAAAACCCCAAAAAAAAAGGTCCCGTAATCTCTTCCCTTCTCGGCTCTCCCTTCAATTGATTATGAGGGGAATCACCCCGCGTCCCTGACCTATGTTTTCCTTCCCTGAGCTCTTTCTTCTCTGCCTTTAGAGTTTGCTCCTCTAAGGGTCGTCCTATAAAAGCCACATCTATGAAACTTCAAAGCTTGCGGGAACTCACTTCCCCTCGCTCCCTCCCCCCCCCTCTTCGGGCACCTTTTTGGTTTGCTTGAGGTCGCGGCCTTCCAAAAGACCATTCGATCGCCCTTCCCTCTTTCGAATACCACTCCCCCGCAGTTTGGGATCAGACTGTCCCCTTCTCTTCTTCTGCTTGACCGTTTCCTGCAATACCCTCTTTACCCAACGCTTCTTTCTCTTTTTTCGAATGTAGTGGCGCTTATTCCTTTCTGAAAATACCCCCGAGGATACGGCTGACCCTCACAGATCACAACCGATCTTAAGCTGGCCCCTCTATTCTCCCCCCCCCTCCCCCCTCTGACGAGTACTCGTTTCCCCCTTCGGCAAAAGGCGGTCTCTTTAAGCTATATCTATCACGAATCTGTGTTTCTTGATGACGTTCCTTTACCCTCTCCGGTTCACCACCACGCATTTGACCTCTTTTCCTTAGTGCGCTGGCCGTTTGTTTCCGCCGGCGAAGCGATCACCCTCCCTCTTCATCTCTTGCGCCCGTCTCACAGTCCGACCACATCAAAACCTACCTCCCTGAATTTCTCGTCCATGTTTATTCTCCCTGTCCCATTTCATTTTTTTGTTTCCCCCCCCACTGTGCACGATTTGTCCTTCTTGCCTGTAGAAACATTTGCCAAAGACGCTCCCTCGGGAATCACCCCTCACTTTTCCACGAGCTTTCCCTACCCATCCCCTTTTCGTCTCTGCTTTTTTTTCCTTCTTTGCTCTCGCTTTCTTATCAAGCGTGATGATTTTGCCGAAGAAATAGTCTCGGCGATCTTCTTCCTCTCTTTACTTCCTGTGCTTTCCGTCACCCCTTATGGCCGCGGCACAATTATTACTTCGGTCATTCTTTTCTTTCCTTTTCCAATAGTTCAGCGAACACAACCCCCTGCCTCTCTTCTACGGCGCTATCCCTTTCTCTTTTTCCTCATCTCCCTTTGTTGTTCTCTTCCTTTCTCGTCTTCCCCTTGATAGATTTCCCTCTTTTTGTTGTTTCTTTATTTTTTTTTGGCCTCAGTATTCCCTTCTCCCCCAATGGCCATCCGGGCTGGTCCGTATTGTTTGCTCCCCCACTCTCGGCGAATCTCATTATTCGCACAGGCGATTGCTTCGGCAAATAAGTGAGCTGCTCCCACCCCATCCCTCGTCTCTCCCCCTCTCTCCCCAGCTCCGCACTTATTCTTCTCCTTCGTTCTTTTGGTGTTTTTTCTTTCTTCTCCTTCCTGTCACCGTTCGGAAAAGGCCAAACTTCCTCCAACCCACCCCCGCCATGCTGGCTATTCGAATGATCGGCGAAATTAAGGTTTTATTGTTTTTTTCTTTTTTTCTCCTTGACCGGGCAGCAACCATATCTTGAAGTTGATAGCCCCTTTCTTCCCTCTTGCAAGTAGAAAGAACTGTCGCTGTTTTGTTAATAAAGAGCAGATTTTTCTCCTAGCACACTTTCCCTCTCTCCAATCTTCTTTTCTCTCTCAGTCTCTGACCTTCGTTGTTCCACGAGAACATTTTTTCATAATTCTCCCTCCTAACCTCTTTCCAGGTTTCTTGGGGGTTCCCTCTCTTTTGCCTGTCCTAATATTGTCTTCGTAGAATGTTGTTTTCCTTTCTTGCTTGTATCGTCCCTTACGGACGTCTTCCAAAGCGCACTTCCCCCGACAAAGATCCCCCACCGTACGCTTCTTGTATATTCCTCACCTCGTTCTCTCAGCTCAGGTTCGCCCCCCCCCCCTTTTCCCCGGGGCGGCGTTGGGACTGTAGTACACCTAGCGGGATGGGGCTCTCCTTTCTTTATTTTACTCCTGCCCCCCCCCCCTCCTCCACAGTACCTTAGCCGGTTCCCCCTTCTGTACTTTGGCGTCTTCTTCCCTTCATATCTTTGTTCGTGTTCCGAGAGCTGGATAGCGAACGGGATCTCCCCCTCTCCCTACGCTCTCTTTTCCGATCTTTCTCCGATTAGTTTCTTGGCTAGCTCTTTGCGCGTTGAGTCGTCAGCCTCCATTGACGAGCTTTTCCGACGTTAGTCCTATAGGCCCTTTTTTTCTTTCAGCGCGAGATTGTTTTCTGTGTAGCTTCCTCTCCGGACCCCCGAAGAAAACCTTGCTTTTCGCTTATCGTCCTCGGATAAATGTAAGCCCTTCTGCCCTCCCCACCCCTTTTTTCTTCTGCGCCTCCTTGCGATCCACCCGAGTTCCTTCCCCTTGAAATGGACGGCAGAACTTTCATTAGATCTGGGTCTAATAGACGGGAAACCACGCTGTTTCCCGAACGCCTTTTTTCCCTTTCCGATGCTCCCATCCCCATCTTTATGTTTTTTTTCCGCTTTTCTTAAAGGCCTGCTCTTTTTCGCATTATGATTACTCTCATTGTATGCGATTCTTGTTTTCTGGGTCTTTTCTCCGTTTGATCGTCTTTCCAGTCAGCCAAAGGGTCTTTTTCAGAGACGATGGTGTCTCAAGTCGCAGTCTAGTGATCTCTTTTTACTCTCCTTTTTTTTTTTTTGAAGAGATTGTTCCCCCTCGCTCTTCTCGTTTCTCTCCCAAATCGGCTTTTATTACCGAATGAAATCGGACCCTGCCGTCCGTACCCCCCCTAACACTCCCCCGATTTTTTTTTCCCCCCCTTCCTCAGCATACCATGGCGCGTAGCGCCCTTTCTGTCTGTCTCGATGATTTGGGAGCCGATTTTACCCCTTAGTTTTGGTTTTATCGTTGAGTTTCCCCTAGACTTTGGAGTCCCTGCTAGAGCGAATCTTATCGCCCTCTTCCTTCCGTCCTTCAAGCCTCCTTTTTTTGATTATTCCCGATTTTTTTTTTTCTTACACGTTCCCCGATGCGGGCAGAGGGCTCTTTTTCCTGGCAGTCATTCACGGGACCGCGCAAGGTTTTTCTTGGTTTCCTCTTTCTCTCGCCCCCCCATTCAACGTCGGAGCTCGCCAATTTTTCCTTCATATTGAAACGTAGAGTCCGCGACGGATGCGCCGGGAATAAAGAGCAGGCTCGCCCCACCTCTCGCTCTGAGAGCCCTTCTCCCCTTTGGCGCAGGTTGAGCGAGTTGTCGCCTACGGGTCGAAGATCCCAGGGAGTGAACACTCTTTCAGCCCCGCTTGCGCAAAGTCCCCGCCCGCAATGCCCTGGTTGCCAATGTTTCAATTTTTAGGTTTTGCCCCCCCGTAGGAGGCTTTAGACGTTAAACCTCTCCCTGCTCTCTCCTCTTCTGTTTTATCCTCCCCCGCCCCCTGGACCTCGGAGACCTAGGACTTGACCCATGCGTATGTGTCCCTTTGACGTTTCGAAACAACGATCCCGCTTACCCGTTGGCGCTTTTTTCTCGTTAGTGCCCTTATAATCGGCTTCCTTGGCGATTACCCCCGCCGTCTACTGGGCCAAAATTATCAAATCTCACCCACTATCTCTTTTCATCTCCCCTTTTCTCTCACCTCCTCGTCGTTTTCTCTTCCTTTTTGACTACAGGAACCGTGAGCGTTTTAGCAAAGCTCCCTAGCTCCAAGAATTGAATCTCCCCCTCTTGGCCCGCTTTTTGCCCTTTTATCCCTTATTCACCCAAAAACGCATTGTCCCGACCTTTTCCGTTTGTCCTCTGTCCGCTAAGCGTCAACGAATCTCATCTCATTTCTCCCAGGTCGTCTTAGTAACACCCACCCCCCTTTCATGAATTGTCGCCTTTCTTTTTCCTTCTTTACTGCTGGCTTGTTTCCCACTGATTTGCCTTTCTTCCTTTTTTAGAAACTCCCTCCCTCGCCTCCGGTAATCCCCGCTTATTCTCTCCCCCCCCATCACAATTACTGTGGGGCTTCTGCTCTCGCTCCCGAGGGTATAACTTCTGATGTTTCGCCGAACTCGGCCTCTCGTCTCTACTCGCCTTCGCATTCTTTCTTTCTCCTGGCTCACACTTTCTTCCCCGTTTTGCAAATTTTACTACGTCATTCTTTTTTTGCCCAGGTCCACTAGTCGCGTACCAGCCCCTCGGTCTCAGAGAAGAATAGTATCCATATTCTCTTTTACTCCTCATACCGTTTTTGTTGCTCTCGCTATTCCCTTTCTCTTCTTCGATTTTTCGCTGTTCTTTGGTTAGCGATATTCCTTTTAGTCCCGTTTTCCCTCTCCATTGCTTTCTGCAGTAGGGGTTGTGATCCGTCCTCAAGAATACGCGCTACCCTTCTAGATAAAAGGAGATTGCGTAGTTCCATCACGCGCTTTCCCCTCCAGAAGCTATCCTCCTCGCTTCATGAGTCACCGTATTTTTCTTTGCGTCTGCTTTACTTTTCGGGATCCCTTACCCTCTAACCTTTTAGGACCCCAGACATGCCATCGTGAAGGTTTTCCACCCCCCCTGCCATTTCTTTCTCCCCCCTGTACCCGAACTTCTCCTTAGACCCAGAGGTCTTTTTGCTTTTTTCCTCCCCTTTCGCGTTTGCTCCCAATCTTATAAGGTTTCTCTCCCGGCGCTCCAGCCCAGAGCCTTCACGGACCTCTGTTCCCCTGCGTTTGGTGTTCTACCCTTTCCTTTTTTCTCCGTGCGCACCACTGTTTATCCCCGACCTTTTCCAGAAGAGCTGACCCCCGCGTCAACGATACTCTTCCTCGTTCCCCCTCCTCCAATCCCCTTTCCTATTTTTTTCTCGCTTTTTGCGTAGAGATCTTTTTCCCTTTTAGGCGGTTTGTGCAGCAGTAGACTTTTTATCTTCTCTTCCTTCCGAGAAAGACCCGCGACAAAAGATCCAAGACCTGTTGCGGCGTTTCTCTTTCTCCCCTTCGATTACTCCCGCACGCTCTTGGTTTCGGTAATTCCGGTGCGTTTTGTCTCTAGCGTAAACCTCTCTTCGTAGCCTTTTTTAGTTACCGAATCCCAGTACAGGCTGACCTAAGAGTTTCCTGGCTGGCGATGATTTCTTCTCCCCTCTTTTTTTGTCTGTGTTCATGATGATTTATCGTCCTCAGAGAGCTCAACACCTCTATCAGCTCCTTTTTCCTGATTTTGAGATTCGGATTTCATCTGTCCTTCTTTACTTCGCGTAGTTTTTTCCTTGCCATTGCGTAGTCGGGGATTCTCTACTTTTCGAATCTTTTCCCTCCTTGTTGGAGTACGAGTCTTTCTGTGTTGTTTTTTCCTTAGTTAAGTTCCACATGACCCAGACCCCCACTTCGTTCGCCTCGTCTACTCTGATACCCATGGTAAAAGGATCTCTATTCCCCGCAGACTTTTCCTTCTTCCTTCCCAATATGTAGGGAATTTCCTCCGTCTTGCTTTTATGCCTTTTCTTTTTCCTCTCGCTTCAGGCTTTTCTTCCCGACGGTCCTCACAAGACTCGAGTTTTCCTCTCCCAGCGAATCGTCGATGGTTGGATCTGCCTTATTCCCTTCATCTTCTTCGACAGGACCTTCTTCTCTAGTACGCTGTCGCTTCAACCTGTTTTCTCCTTGTTCCTTTTTCTTTGTTTGCCTTCGATAAGTCAGGGGTCTGTTAATGTGACTCTTTCTATCCGGATCAGTTGTCATTCTTTTGCCT
>Ga0179593_1433946_pt1 | contig 10747 bp, 9 predicted proteins | sample CZODoug2_1_08_16_FD_185931 | JGI IMG/M metagenome (GOLD analysis project Ga0179593, IMG submission 185931) | Vadose zone soil fungal communities from Angelo Coast Range Reserve, California, USA - CZODoug2_1_08_16fungal (PacBio error correction) | ecosystem: Environmental > Terrestrial > Soil >... | reverse complement strand
GGCTGCTACCGAAGGTGGCGGCGATTCCGTTTTTGAAGCGCTTCTCCGGGTCCGTCGTTGGATTGCCTGGTGCTGGTCGTTTTTTCCCTCCCTCTTTTTCCTTTCCCTCCTCCACAGTTTAGGCTTTATCCAGCAACTCGCCCGTCCCCCCCCTCGCCTTTGATACTACTGTACCAATGCGCTCTTCTCCCCGGTTCGCTGGCCTTTGCTGAGACCAATTCCCTCGGCAGGGTTACCACCCCTGCACCGCGGACCTCTCGGGACCTCTTTTTTCTTTTTTCCCCTGCTCTTGTGTGAACGACGAAACAAATTGCTTCTGCTGGTCCCCCCACGGGTCATTAGCCCCCCGGCGCGGGTGAGGGTGCTGCTCGTTCCTTTCGGTCTGGGCGCGTGTTTTTCTTTTACCACACCTGCCCCTCCCCCCATCTTTATGCCCTGCTGAAGATGTCTCCTTCCGTCTCATGCAACTTCCTATCTTCTGTCCCCGCGGAAATGAACAGCGAGTTCGGGAAACCTTTCTCTTCTTTTCGCAAATAGGGAGTCCCCCCCACTCAACGACCATGTTTTCCTCTCCCTTGCTACCTTTCCCACACCAGCTACCACTTTCTCGTTTTTACGTTTAACCACCTGGGAGATCGCTTTTTTTCTAGAGCGTTAAACACGCGTGAACTTTTCCCCCCTCGAATGAATCCTTTTACCCCTTCAGTCTATTTCCTTCAGGGTCTTAGGCTTCGCTCTTCCGGTCCCCTTAGTTTTTTAACCTCGGTGTTACTTCAGGTATTTTTCCCATGGAGGACCGCGCCGGAAAGGGTTTGAAGTCTTTCCGATAACTTGACCACCCTCCTGGTGGCGCTCTCCCCCTCTCCCTGACCCGCCATTGATCAGTTCACCACCGTTCTTTTTTTTTCGTGATTAAAAACTGTTGGAAACAGACCTACTCAATCATCTGTCGCACTCAGACGAGTCTTATAACATTCCCTTCTATCTTGTTCTTGCCTATTCGTCAATCTCCTGATTCGGCTCACCCCTTTTTCATTTCTATATTCCGAGGTTCGGCAGTCAATTAACGAGAGAGACGCCCCCCCCCAACCCTGTTGTCTATTGGCGACAACACAATTTTCCCATCCCTTGCCCCTTTCTCTCTCAGAGTCCTTCGAGACGATTACGGCCCGTTCATTCACCCTTACGATACCCTTGTCTCTGTTGCGCGCCAGACCCTCCCTCCTGCTGAAAAATGTAGACGCTCTCCCTTCCTCCCTCCCGGCTCTTTTAAATAGCCAGATTTTAATCAACCCACAAAAGTAAATGGCTTCGGACTACATGGCTTCTATCAGGAGCATAAGCTCTTCTTGTCCTGTCCCCCCTTTTCTTTTATTTTACTCCTCATCCCTTCTCTTGTTTTGATCTATGCTGGACCCCAACAAAACCTGCCGGCTATTCTAAGACTACATGTCGTCGAAGCCAGTCTTTTTTTTTGCATGCAGTTTGATGTGAAAACCCCATCTTCCCTCTTGCCGCGGTCGCTTTTCTCAGCTCTCCCCTTGTTAGCTGATGCCTTCCTCTTTCCTTCAATCCACTCGTGCTCTTCTTTTGATTACGGGAGTAAGAGGTATCTTCTTTTTGCGATGAGGCCCTTTTTTTTTTTTCCTTTATTGCCTTGTTGTTGCGACCTAGACGAGACAGGTTTTTTATTCTTCGCGCGGTAAGGTCCCCCTCTTCCCCTTCTCGACGCCCGGTTTTCCCTCCTTTGAAGTCATTTTACGAATAGGCCGCCCACGCCTGTTTTTTTTTTGACCACAGTCTGACGCTGATGTTTGTTGTGCCCCATGCTTGTTCCTCTACGTGTCAGGTCCCATGATAATTTGTTTAATCCCTGTGAACTGACTTTCGCTAGGCGCTTGCGAGCGGCCCCCAGGAATTGTTCCCCGTCTCCCGGACCCCTCTAACCTCTTTCTTACGGGCGCGGTTAAAGGAATTTCCCCGTTGAAATCCCCCTTATTCCACGCCGGGTCCCTTCGGCGAGCCCTCCGCAACCCAGTCCCCTGAGTCCCCCTCTTCTGCCTTTTTTTCCTGTTTTCGTCTTTTGATTTGTTAGTCGTCTTCCTGTTCCGCTCTCCTTTTCCCTCCGTCACATTTTTTTTTAAACGGACGAGTCCCCCCTTTTGAAAATAGTGGTGTGGCCGTCCTTTTGAGTGGCAGGATTGAATCCTGAAAACTGTCGTGTATTGACCCTCCTTTGCATATTTGCTCTCAGTTCTCTCTTGTTTCTCCTTGGTGCGTTCCACTCCGCCTCGTCTAGTTTCCCATTCTTCGACTTATATTTGCATTCCTCCGTAAAGCTGTTTCGGGACAGTGGTTGCCAACTTTTCCCCCACCCCGGCCCTCCGACGAGCCCGAGCAGCACCTCCCCGAGCCTCCCCTTTTCCTCCTTCCCCGTGGTCCCCTGAGTCCCCAACCATGGGTTTCTTTTTTCCCAATCAGCCCCCCCTCTCTGACCTGCCAAGAATTCCCGTTTTTTTTTTTAGTCCTTGGCTTGGTACCTCCTTGTTTTTTTGATTTTTTCCTGCAGCAACAGGCCCCGCTTCCCTTCTGAGCGTTATTTCCTGTCAAGTAGAGAGTCTCCCCCGAAATGGCGCCTTTCCCGTCGTAATTGAGGCTAAAGTACTCCCTTCTGCTCCTCTTTTGAATGAACTCCGTAGGCACACACCCCCCTAAGCCAGACAGTTCCTCCCCCCTCCTTTGCGCTTCGAGATATTAATCGAATTGAGAGCCGCCATCCTTTCTTCGCCCCATACCATATCCTCTATTTTAAAGATAACCCACCCCCCCTTGACCTCGTCAACCACCAGACCAACAAGTCCAAGGCCCACCAACGATAGTGTGTTGATTGAGAAGCACTTACTCTCGGTCACCCTTCCAAAATGCTGATGTAGACTCAAAAAGGGACTTCCCTCCCTCTTCCTCAGCGTTTTCATCGCTCGTCAAGAGTCGGTTACACCCTTATACCTAACGCACTCACCTGGGTTTTACAACTTCTCTTTTCTGCTGCCTTTCTTTTCCATTAATCTTCTTAGAACCTTAGTCGGGATTCCTTTCTTCGTGGCTAGTTTCGTGCCACCCATCCCTCAGTTTTGAAGCGTTTTAGATAGGACGCTTTCTATGGCAATTCTTGCGGTGGGCTTCAATTCGACGTCTTTTTCTTTGTCTTCATTCTGCCCCCTTTACCCCCCCCCCCCCCCCCCAGACAGTCTTCGCGCAGGTTCCGCCATTTTTGATTCGCGCCACACCCATGTCTCCCCCGAATTTTTTCTCTTCCACTTTTTTCATACGTTAACTTATCTTTTAACTGCTTGTCTTTTTTTGACTGCCCCGGCCCCCTAGACAGCTTCTTACTTGTTCTTTGGCCTTGAATTCGTCTCATATCCCTTCCTTTTTTTCCTGCAACAGTGTTTAAGAGGATCGTTGTTCCCCTATTTTCGTTTATAGCATAGCCTGTCCTTAAAACACCCCCGACCGGCCGACTCCTAGTCCCTTTTTGTCCTATGTGTGATGTTGCGGTTCCCTTTAAGCGGTAGTTCGCGACATGAACGTACGAGTAGCGTTTTTACGTGGTTTGCGAGTATAGCAGGCCCTTTTTTACTTCCAAGTTTTGCTTTTTCCTCTTTTCGCATAATCCATAGCTTGTTCCCTTTCCTTCTGTTTCCTTTTTCTGTGCTTTACGAGCCGCGTAACTGGAAGAGAGAGTGTTTTCTCTCAGTTGCTTATCAAAATTCCCGACGATCAGATTGACTGTTTGCTCCCATTGTTTTTTTGTAAAGGACCCTTTTTTTACCTGTTGTACCTTTTAAATTGCATTTTTTATGGCTCTCGCTTCCCTGACTCGAGGTCTTGCGTCGGCACTGGTTTTCTTAGTTAGTGACTAACATTTCCAGGCCTTCGTCATTAGTCAAAAACTTGCGTGGCCCTCCCGCCATTTCTTTCTAGAGCCACCCTCTGCATTAAGGGCCCTAGCTCCCCAAATCGCTCCTTGGGGCGTCTGATGAAACCCCAGTCTCTATTATCTTCCCCTACTTCTTTTAATTATTTTTTTTTACCAGGCGAGCTTCTTTTTTTTATGGCGCCCACTTCCACGAACTCCGTCTGGCTCATTCCCTTCGTGATCACCCCGCTTTGCCCACTTCTTTCTCCCTTTACTTGTGCTTTACTTTGATTCCCTGAGCCTACTTTTCCTGTGCACTGTACTTTCTGCCTGATTCATTCCGGTTTCTGTGCACCATAAGAGTTTTCGTGAGGTTCGGTTGTGCGTCTGTTTCGTGCTTCCCCTGTTTCGCACCGATTTGGAGTGGGGAACTCGCACCCCTCTCCTCTGGTTTCCCTTCTTCTTGTTGCACTGGCTCATTCGAAGATGTCTTTGCCCCGGTTGGGTGTAGACAATCCCCCGTCCAGTAAGTTAGCTGAAATGGCCTTCTGCTTTGGAGTGCGTCCCCTACCGACTCTCTCTTTTCTCTCCTCCTTTTTGTTTTTTTCTATCTATTCGGGGGCTGTGTACTTTATGACGCACGCCTTTTATCCCCTCATTCCCTTCCTTAATTTTGGAAGGGCTGTCCCCCCCTCATTTCTTCCCTTTTCTTATTTTTTCTCGACCAGGTTACCCTATTTAGGACCCCCTATACGTGTGTCTCGTTCCCCAACCTCTTTCCTTTTTCTACAGGGGCAATATTCCTCCTTAAGGACCTCCCCCCCCTCAACTCACCGGGTCCTCCGATTTCTGGTGCCGACCTCCAGTCCTTTCCTAGCAGCCAGGAACCGTATCACCCGTTTCACACGTCCTTCCTTTCCCCGGGCGCCTCTCCGCACGGACAGGTCGGACCCTATTCTTTTTCCCCTCTTTGTTCTCCCCTTTCCTTCCCAGCAGGGAGCCCTTTCCTTTCGTGTGGCGCCAGAGCCCTTCCACAGAGGCTAGCCGGTGCCCCACGCCTCACACAGAAAGAGTCTCTTTTACCTTATGTGATTTTTTCATCCTTTCCCTCCCCCCCTTCTTCGATGGTGCTAGCTATACTACGTCCCTGCGCGATCAGCGATTCGTTTTTCCCCCAATCTGACACATTTTTTCCGCCCCATCGCTTAAGTTCCCTCGGTTGAAAGCTACCCCGGATCCCCCTCGCAAAGACTCGAGCGCGTCGTTTCATGACCCTCCTTTTGTGTTGACCAATTGAATATGTATCCTGAACCCCTAAATTTTTTTCGAACGCTTCTTGTCCTTTCGCTTTGTCTTTTTTCACCGACTGAAAAAACGGTCATCTCGTACTCTCCCAATATCCCCCCGACAGCCCTCCCGTTTCACAAGTACTCGTCACCAGTATGGGATTTCAGACCTGGCCCACCGGCTCCTTTCATGTCTGGTCGGCCTATACTCGCCAAACGGCACCCTCTACTTCGGTTCTCCTTTTTTACCTCCCTCTTAAATAAACCTACGCCCCCCCCTCCTCCGTTCTTTTGGTCAGTCGGCCGGGTGGAGTTTGAGCCGGCCAGTATTTCTGCGTTTCGGATAGACCTATCAGCTTTCAAACTGAGGCATTTCCCCTTTACGCTCTAACCCCCCCCTCCCGGACAGAAACCTTTCCCCGCTGTTTCCCTCATTTTTTTTTTCGCAGAACCAAGTCCCTTTTTTGTTACCTACGTTTGCGACGGGGGTCTGCGTCTCCAGAACCACTCGTTCCCCATTTTGTTTCTTTCATCCCCACGAATGCGAACCGTGATCTTTGCCAGATTTTGCGTTTTTGAAACTGTGCCAGTCCTTCTACTCACTATCAGCCGTTAAATGGTAATCCACCGCAATCATTGCCTCTCCCAGTCTGCCCGTATCTAACGTTGTCTTCAAACTTCTTTTGTCTCAAGTCTTCTCATCTCTTCTCCCCATGCCCTCATCGTCCCGGGGATCTCTACTTCTCCCCTTTCCCCAAAATACCTTTGCATCGCCGGCCTTTCCTTATGTGTCGCCCCCCCGGTTTGATGCGATTTTACCGGTGAATACAATTTCTTGTTTACGCTCTTTGCCAGACCTTTGCGGCCCCCTCGATTATACTAGTGGCCTTTCCGTGTTTTTTCGTAAAGGGTCTTCTTATTCGGCTTCAAAACACCCTTTCTCTCTTTTGGGCTGTCATGGCAATTGGTTATTTTTTTTCTCTTCCCTTTTTTGTTTTGAAGGCTTTTCATTGCAAAAATTCCTCAGAGGTATTTGCTCCTGAAGGATGAGGAGCTTTTTTCCCTTTTCCTGAAAGATAGCGACGGAGCACAAGGATCTGGGGAGGACCTCGCCCCCTCCGCCTGTCTTTCGTTGCACTTCGGGCTCGGGTTCCCCCCCCTTCTCCCTCCACCCTCCCCTTATCCTGCCCCCCTCCACTCCCTCCTCTCATCGTCTCATCCCATTGTTTTTGTGCCTCCTTGTTTCTCGTTGCACTTGACCCCCCTTGCTTCACTCACCCCTCCATTCCGCCCACCCTCGCACACTTCTCTTTTCTGTGCACTCCAGCATGCACTCAAATGCGCTCAGCGCAGCGTCCTCACGCTCGAGCCAAGCGCCCCCTGCCACGCGACCCCCCCACACAATCCCCTTTGAACCCCCCCCCCGGTTCACCACAAGCACCGTTTCCCTCTCGGGACCCCTTTGTGCCGCCTTTAATAGATAGGGTGAACGAATCACTGGGTTTGTTCCTTTTTTTCCCCCAAGCGGTATTGCCCTTTTTAGTGGTTCTCGTTTTCTTCTTCCTGTCTCTTCGGTATGGGCCGCTGTTTTTCTTTGGCAACCGCATTTCCCCTCCCCTCTTATGCCGTATGCCAGATCCGGGCAATTAGACGTCTTAATCCCTCCATCTCTGCCTTGCGCGATGAGAAGCCCCCTCTGAGTTTTGAACAACAGGCAGACTTTTTCGCGCCCACCTTCCGGGAGGCTCCCATACCCTCCCTCTGTCTCTGTATTCCGGCTCCAGCCTTCCTTAAAAAAGACCCCGGTTTATTTTCGTACGTTTACACCTTTTTTCTCCGTAAGAGCAGCCAGAGGACGTATTCACATAAAAACTCGATTCCCCTGAAGACTTCCCCTAAGCTGATTGGTCCTTCTTTTTTTTCTTTTATATTCTGATCTTGTTTGAACCCGGTGGGATTTCCAGTTCGTTCCTGGTCAAGACCGCGCCGGCCAATTCTTGGAAGTTTATTTCCCGTCTCCTTCCCCCTTCTTTTTCTGATTCCCCTCTCACCTGAAATCGGTCCCTGATCTTTTCCATTCTTGAGCGTTTTCAGAGCTCCTCATTGGTTACAGCCAACCGTACTCAATTTTTGGTGTATCCCAGCGATGTGTTTCCTCTCAAACCATCGGGCCTCTCTTTTTCTTCTCCCCTTCATACCAATCTTGGCCCTTCCCTTCCCAGGTCTAATATTTGATTCGCTACGAGAGGATCTTCCCCAAAACCTTCGCAGTTATATTTTCTGCAAAACACACCCATTTCTCAAACGTTTCCCCTTTCCCTTCGAGATCTTCATATTAAGTTCCTTCCCCCTTCCTTCCACCTACTCTAACGAGTATTGTGCAGCATTTTCTTTTTTCTTTCGGTATCCTCTCAACAGGCGACTCTTTCTCGAAGGGCTTGTTTCAAATCCCCATGCCCCCGAAAATGGGTCCTCCTACCTTTCTTCTCGGTCTACCTAAAGCTTTTTTGGTTGCCCGTCCCTCTTTTTTCTTTCTCCCCTCTCCGTTTTTTTTCAGTTATGTGGTTCCATTTTTCTTTTCTAGACTCCCCCCCTGTCCGAATCCCCCCCCCCTTCGTGGGCCATGGTTGATTGTCCCCCCCCATTTCGAGGGGTCCGCTTTCTGTTGTCTTCTCCCGTTGGTAGCTTGCAGAAGATGCGCGCACGATACCTTTCTAGTTCTTTTTCAATTCAGCCTTTTAATTTTCCGTTAAGCGAGTTTGGAAAGGTTCCTTTTCATTTGTTGTGCGCACTAGCCTGCTCCATTGTTTTGCGTATTCGCCCTCGGTTACTTTATCCCTCGGCTAGATATCTTCCCTTCCACTTTTTCTTCCGAACTCCCCTGCAATTTAATTCACGAATAGGCGACATACTTTTTTTCCCTTGTTTTCTAATGCTCGATGATGGAGTACCCCCTTGTCTTGTTCCCCATGTGTCCTGCTCGGGCCGGGTCCTACCTTCTCCCGATCATGCCGCTCAGGGCGCTTTCGAGCCTTCCCCCCTGGTCCTTTTCAAGTTCTCTTTGGTCAAAGAAACTTCACATACTTAGGCGAGGTATTGTTTTTTACAACTGACCATTGGAGGTGCCCCCTCCTTTTTTACCTCAGGCGGCGGATCAGACCGAAACCCCTCCTTCCGGCATGGTTTTGTAGTTTCCTCTTCTTTTAAGTCGAGTTTTTTAATGTATCTTCCGTTAGGAATTTTAGTAGTTTGTTAACGATAAGAGAAACATTTCTTTTGTGGCGAAGATGTCTCGATTGAAGCGTAAACCGATGTCGTTGATCTTGTCCCTCCCGTCTCTTGCCCCTACTCCAGTGTACCCTATCCTGTTCCTTCGTCTTTTGAGTCCCTCGGACTTGATGATATTGGGTGGACGTAGATAGAATGCTCTTCATCCGTTTATAAGTTTAGGTCCGGTTGCAAATAAAAACCTGGCGACCCCGGCTCTCCCCGAGCTCCCCCCCCTCCGCTCCCTCTTTGCGACTTCCGTTTTAAAGATCCCCCCCCCTGTGGCTGCGTTAAATAGAGATTCCCTAGTCACAAGGGAATTACAGTTCGGGACGGTGCTTTTCTCACTTCCCTTTGATTGGCGTCTGAACCCTTCCGCGGCCCCCCCCCCCCCCACCACGCGGCTGTGAGTGAGCGACTGCCGGTTTTAGGTGGTAAACTCAATGTTTTCTAGGTTCTGTCTTTCTGATAAAAGCCCCGGTGTATCCTTCCTTAACGCCGTAGGCCCCCAAACACGAAGCCAGCCCAACTTTCCCCTCCCCCTCCTTTTACTGAGCTCTTTTTAATCGCCGTTGCGAATACCTAGCATAATCTTCGATATCTGTTTTTCAAGCCTTCAACCACCCTTTCCTATTCACACCACCCGACCCAAGTGCCCCAGGACTTCACAACATCTCTCGTGTTGTTTGAGACTCCCTCCTATCCGTTGACCAGTCCCTTTTCCTCCTCTCTCCCCGGGATCCCCTTGCTTGTGGCACGTTTCTTTCCAGGATTTTATTTTACCACAAGGATGACGCCCTCTCACTCCCCCAGTTTTCGAAAATTCCCTTCATGCTTCTTCCCCTTTTTCTTTTTTCCCTCCATCGTTTTTTCCATAAGGGTCAAATCTTCTGGAAGGAGTTTCATAATCTTCTTGTAATCATTGCGGTAAACCTCCGCTTTGAAGCCGCTTTAGATCCGTTCATTTCGATCGTGCATGGATTGCGGTGGGATTCCACCCTTTCGTTCTCTCTTTATGATTCAATGTCTTGGCCCCGTTCCACGCGCAATTTCTTTCAATCTGCACCGTTATCATTGTTGATCGCGCCCCCATTTTTGCATTGACTTTTCTTTCGAACTCGGAAGTTGGCCCTTATTCAGTTCCCCCCTGCTTTTGACATTTTTTTCTTATGGCTGTTTTCCCACCTCTCTGAACGCTTTGATTTAAGTTGTTATTTTGCCGATGGCGTTAGTTATACGTTACGGTATGGTGCTTTTCGCCCTTTATTCTTTTCTTTATCCAGAGCTCCCGCATCCTTCCCTGCTCTGACCCCTTTTCTCCCTTAAGACTCAATCTTCCTTCCCTTTTGGTAGTGAGGTTGGCTTGTGTTAGAGATTAAAAGCTCTCTGGGTGCTTTGTCCGACGCTCCTTCCGACCAGCTCTCCTTCTCCGTGGCCTCTCTTTCCTTTTAATAACAAGCTGGCCCCCTTCCTTCCTTGTACTTTTGACAGTTGACCTGTCTTGAGTGCTTTTCTATCTAAGTTTTTGTCAGTTTCTCGTAACCCAATCGTCCGATCATATCCTTTTCGACCTTTTGTTTTGGTTTTTTCCCCTTAATACATGTTATTTCACTCTGTCAACAAAGGTACCCTGCTGTTCATCGGCTTAGAGCGGACTGCTCGAGAGTATTGTCTTCCCCCTTCCCCGTGGTAGTTAGATTCAGCCCCTCTTTTCCCTTCTTGCCATTTTTTTGACCCAAACTGCGTTGGCCCAGAGACCTTTATTATCGGGCCAAATTTAGGATCCGTATCACAATCGCGCCCTCTGTGTCCTGCTTTCCCCAAATTCTCCCCATGGAGCGCTCCTCTTTTTTTTCAACTTCGTTTGGATAAGGAGAGAAATTTTTTATTTTCTTCACCCTCGGCTTCACCGGCTTCATTCCTGTTTCACCAGTTGTTGACACTTCCCCGGTCCTCCTTCACAGTGTTCTATTCCTGCCTTTTTTCCCCCCCGGCCCTTCCCGAATTCCTATAAGTTTTTTCTTGCTTGCTTCTTCCCTCTCCTTCTTCCCCAGAAGCGCTCCGTGATGTTTGGGGGCGTCTGCATGTGTATTGCACTGGTCGCAACAGTTCTTTTTGAGTTGGAACTTCGCCAACCTTCTGCATGTTTCTTTTTGTTTACCTTTCTATACGAGACCGATTTCTTTTTCCTTCCGGATTTTGTAGACCACTCATTCCTTCCCCGTTAGTGAAAATGCCCTTCGCGCTGCGTTTTGTAAGTTCAAGTCCACGCTCA
>Ga0179593_1419843_pt1 | contig 10747 bp, 14 predicted proteins | sample CZODoug2_1_08_16_FD_185931 | JGI IMG/M metagenome (GOLD analysis project Ga0179593, IMG submission 185931) | Vadose zone soil fungal communities from Angelo Coast Range Reserve, California, USA - CZODoug2_1_08_16fungal (PacBio error correction) | ecosystem: Environmental > Terrestrial > Soil >... | reverse complement strand
AAGCGTTAACCAGCCACCCCGTCATCCTGTTCGAATGTGACCTCGTCCCCGGACCTGAAAGCTCTCCGGCCTTTCTTTTTGCCCGTTTTGAATCTGGCAGAGCTCAAAAGAGGGATCTTGTTTTTTATCCTCCCTTGGCCTGGTGGATTTTAAGATCATCCTTCCCAGCGACTCCTTGATCCCTGGCTCCCCATTCAACTTAAGAGTCCTTTGGATTCTCTAATTGAATTGTTTGCCGTGCCCGGCTTGGTTTTCGGCTTTTTCTCCGGTTCAGAAAGACCTCATTGGGGCTCGCTGCAATCGTTCGCTGGTTCGCGCCTTCATATGAGTTTTTTTCCCCCCCCCGAAGTCTCCCACCCTCTATTAGCTATGGTTTCTTAATCACTGGTTCTTTTTTTGTGCCTGGATAAAGTACAATATTCATCCCCATTTTCTTCTTTGTGAGTCCCCCTTCATTTACATCGTGCTTAGGATTTCTTTACTAGGTTTTCATGCATGGCACAGATGACCCCCTGGGTTCATACGAGATGTTTCATTTATTTTATAACCAGACAGCGCTTTTCCCCAATGATTCCAGGTCCACGCACTCTAATGAGCTTCTCAGCTACCCCGCCCCCAACTGGCCGGTTAGGGTGTTTAATTTAGCTTGCCTTGTGTTCGCCGCCCTCTAACACATTCCCTTCTTTTCAATTTTGACGACCGACAACGTCTGCGGATTTCAGTGATTGTCGCAAACTGTGGCCTCCCAAAGGACATGAAAGACAGAGTCAGCTATCCAATACTTCTCTCGCTCCCCCCCAATAGCGATGGTGACCTGCCCCACCCCCGTTTGCACAACTTTGTTTGAAATGCCTCCCCCAAGTGTGTGAGGATCGCCAGTCTTTAGAAATCCCCCGAGACTTTTCCCCCCTCCTGTTCATGACTTTCCCCAGCGGCACTCCCGTTTCCCTCTCATACACTTGTCCTTGACGGCAATTCCTCTTTTGCAGTTACCCTGTCGTGACTGCTCTCCGTCCCCCATGTTGCCTGAGGCATACTTTTTTCTTGGCCCCCGGACCCCAGTCTGATTGGCACTGGTGGCACTCTTTTCAGGACTGTTCTGCGCCATCCCACTCAAACTACCTAAGTTGGCGGACGGTCCCCCCCTACGCCTCCAGTCCCAGCTGGCCTTCTGCGACACCAATCCGGTATCTGAGCCGGTGGGTTTGTGTTTTCGATCATTTCTGGTGTCCATGGTTTCCCTTTTGACTACCGACGTCGTTGCTTCCCCCCCCCCTGTGTGGTGAATACTTTCCCCGCCGATGATGGAGCCTTAATCCCCTTTCTCACTCAGTCGGTTCCCTTGTTTTGTCCCCCATCCCACTATAGTAACTCCTCTGAACTCCCATAAGCGGTTATGTGTCCCTACCCCCCCCCCTCCTGATGATTCTTTTCGAAGTAGTTCTCCTTCCATACTTAAGGACCACTTCTTCCTGTCCGGATCGGTTCTTAAGCGCAATGCGTCGAGACAATGTTGGCGTGCGCTTTTCCCATTTTTTCTGGCTTTTCGACTGTTCTCCGTGGCTCACATTCCGTAGGTCTTAACACCTTTCCGTCGAAATGCACCCCTAGTTTGTTTTGACGTCCCCAGGCGAAGGAGGCAACTGGTGCAAGTGGTTCGGGGTCTTTGAACTGACCTCTCCCCCCTCCGTCAACTCCCTTCAATACAGGGCGTTTTTTTGCTCCTCATGCCTGGCGTATTTTGCTCCAAGTGTGACCCAGAATTTCTAAGTCTTCCCCCTACGGAGTCACCAGGTCCCTTTCTGTCTCCTTATGCTAAAGACAGTCAACGTTTCGGTAAGTCGGCTCCATCGCCTTTCTTCCCCCTGAAGTGGTCCGATGTCTTCCCTTTTCCACACGTCCCCTGTACTTGGCAGACCTCCTTCACAGCCCGTCTTCAACCAATGTCCCTCCCCTCCCTCCCTCCCCCAAGTATCCAAGGCGTTTCCCCCTTTCACAGCCAAAATCATTGATTCGAGGAATGCGCTGGACCCGTCCGGAACCGTAATAAAGAGGCTCATCATGTATAGCAGTGTGGGTTTTCTCAATTGCCCTGTAACCTCCTCCTTTTTTGTTGCTCTGAATTCTTTCACACCCCCCACCTTGCTCATTGAATTTCTTTATGTTTTGAAGGTTTTTTTTACCAGCTTTCCGCTGAAGTCCCCTTCAAATGCTGCTTTTTCTTGTTGTGAAAAATTTTCCACTTTGGCTCCTTGGTTGGACTTTTTTCAGTAGTTTTGTTTTTTTTTCTTTTTTTGTGAGGTACTTTATGTTTGTCCCCACCCCTTTACCCATGGATGGTTTGAATTCCCGATTCAGACAAGAATTTTCCCCTTTGTCCAGTTTGACCCCTCCTGCAGTGAGGACTCCACCATTTTAGTAGCATCCCTTTTATCCAACGGTCCTTTTTTTGTGATGGTTTCCCTCTCCATGAAATACTGATGTTTTTGGCTGTCGAACCATCGCCCCCCCCCTAAGCCCGGTCTGACGTAACTGTTCCTCTGTATGGCAGTTGTGGTTGACCCGTGCTGTTTTCCCTCCTTTCCCTACAACTCAAGTGTACCCACGTTCATTGAGTACCGCCTGGGCCTTCCACACGTCTTTTGGTTCCTGTAGGCTCCCCCTTTTTTTCCAGTCCACGGTATATAGCCACGATGATCACTTTCCCAAGGTTCTTAACCCCTTCCTTAAAAAAACTGTTCACCGAAGCCAACCTTTTCTCTTCAATGGCTCAGTCCCCAAACCCCCGTACGACTTTTTGCTCCGTGATTATGGAATATGTTTTTCTGCGCTCCCCTTATTGTTGCCCTCCCCCACACCATCTCTGTTGTATGGATTCGACTCTTTGACGAGCGGCCACTTATACTTAGCTTTCCACCCCGGTGTGTCTGTGTGTTCTCCTTGTTGGAGCGTGGAATCCCTTCCTTTTCTGTCCCAAATCCGGCCCCCAAGGGTTTCCGTACCAGTATCCACCTTTTGGTGCACAGAAGTCCGGTAGTTGCTTGCAACCCCTTTCTTTGTTCTTGCTCAAACTGACCCCCAAGGAAATAATGGACGACCCTCTTGTGTTGTGAGTCCTTCTTTAATTTCGCTTTCCTATTGCCAGGTCCCCTCACTCCCGTCCCTTACGTTTTTCGTTGTAACTGGTGGCCCTGTGAGCCCGGTCATGTCCTCCTAACTTCTTTTTGCAATCTCCCCTCCCCCTAACAAGTGTCAGTCAGCCGTCTTTTTCCCCTCCCGAATCCGTCCACGCAGTTTTCTAGACTCCATGGCCGTGGCAGTTCACGCTAAGGTCGGCGGTCGTATCTGCCGCCTTGTTGCACTTCCCTTTCCGCGCTGGAATTTCCAGACTGCTAGCAATCTGCTATTTTCTCTCGGTTACTTTTTTTGATTTCGGGCCGTCACATTCTTTGCAATGGTGGCTTGTCCCCCCCCTCGCTCTATTGGTTTTCGAGCTCTCTTACTCTCTCGCTTTAGTTTTTCATGTCACATGCGACGAATTTAAGTTGTCCACACCTGCAATCCGATAGTTGTCCCTTCTTTTCCCTCTTGTACGACGCCCCCTGGGGAGGGGGTCTTCGAAGAACCCATGACGCCCTTTTTTTCCCTTCCCCTACTTCCTCTGATCCAGTGACGCTGGTTCAAAGCGCTAGATTCGTTGACCTGGATCGAGCTGATTTTTTTGAGAGGCCTTTTCATTAAACATGTTCCAAGGTTCTCTTTTGGCCGCGCCCCCCCCAATGCACCTTTCCAAGTGTTTTCCTTGAAACCCGATGAATGGCCGGTTGTCCTCCCCCGCGGCCAGTGATTGTTGCTCTTTCCTTTCTTCCTTTACAGAACGCGGCACGTCCTAGAGGACCTTAATCCCCTGTTATCTGCATTAGTAGAGTTGACGGAACCTGATTGCTCGACACTATTGATGCAGTAGCACCAATGCCGGTCCCCGCTGTGCTTTTTCGGAGGAGCTCCCGACCAAAAACTCCGTTCCTCTCCCCCCCTTTTCCATTTGAGTCTCTCAGACCCTGGAATCGTCCGGCCCTTTTTGATTCTTTCTTTCTGATTCCAGGTGTTGTCAGTTCTCCTAACAACCCCTTCCAATGTGATGTCGACCTATCATGTCCTACCAAGGTCGAGAGATTCCTCCCTTTTAACGGGTTTCCCCCGCTGCGATTATGCATGTTTTTTTTGAAGCACACCGAGTTTCCAAATTCCCTCAGGGAGTCCGTCGTGTTGTGACCGGTCTTTCTCTCTCCCTCCGGTGTTGGTGTTGCTTGGTTTCTCGATTCCTTCCACTTCCCAAAATCCCCCCTCCTCCCCCGGCGAACTTTTTACACGTTCGGCAGAAAATCATGTTTTAATAAGCAGGGCTTTTTTCCCCGTTACCCGGGAGTTAGCTCCCTGCACTTTCCCAATCTTAGTTTTTTCTGTTTTTTTTTTCAAATTGCTGTTTGGAGACTCTATTGCTCTTCCATCGCCTCATGTTGATCCGGGCTACCCCCTCCGATCACCCCTCGTATTTCGCCTTCTCTATTCTTGATGGCGAGAATATCTCTTACAATGGAATTGTCCTCTGACTGTATGTTTGTTTTGCTCTCTTCCGGTCAGCAATTTTTCGGCCCCTCATTGTAGTAATTCGTACTTTGGAAATTTCGATTTCATATTGTCACACCATTCCTATCTCCTTTTCATCAGGGGATAAGTTCTCTGTTCGTGCCGGGTCTTTCTGGTTACAGTCTATCCTGACTCCCCTTGGTCCCCCCTTTTGTTTCACCTCCCCGTTAAAAGGTTTTTCCGACCGGTACATGGAATTTATTCTCCCGGCCTCCTCGGCAACGGTTACCCTAGATGTAATCTTTCGGTTTTAAACACACATTTCAGCTGTTCAAATATTTCCATGTCCACGCCTCCTATCTGACTGTTTTTCCGCTGCGGGATAGTCCTGCAAATAATGGCTCCTTTTTTCTCCCTCCCAATTTGCCTAATGACTCTGGACAAACCTCTCTTCATTTCCTTTCTTTGGTCTTCCCACGTCCCAGCCCCATCGTCTCTATGGTATACACGCTTGCGTGCTCCACCATATGGCTCTCTTTTTTCCAGCACACGCACTCCAGGGTACTCCTTTACCTTCTACCATTCTGGGCATCTCTCCGATGTCGCTATTCAGACATGTTTTCACTTTCCACTCTTCCATTCTCTCCCTCCCAGACCTTTCCCACTCTCTTTTACGGCCACGGCCATCTTTTTTTTCTCTCCCTCTCCATCTTGGCGTGGGCCCGTTTTTCACTACACCTGTCCCAAGTGGGTGGATGGGTTTGCCTGGCCACTTTTTTCCTTATCGGCTTCCCTCCTCACCCCCTTTCCCCCCCTCAATGATCCGCCTGTTTGTTACACAACACGTCCTCGCAGTCTGATCGTTTCCCACTCCCGATTTATCGGAGGACGTTGATGTCTTGGTCGCGGGGTTATCCCCTTCCAGATTTCCCCCAGGTCCTTGCCTTCCCTCCGTTTTTGCGACATCAAAGGGAATATTCCGTCCCCCCCCCACGACTGCTCTGGAGCAGTATTCACGATCGAGCCACCCCCCCCTCAGTTGCGCTACCTTGTTTTGTCAACAAAGCACTTACACTCTTTCGTTGCTCCCCTCCCTCCCTCGTGAGCGTCCCCCAGGTGTTTGGCCTTTCCAGGCTTTTAAGTTTCTCTACGACTCCTCTCCCCCTTTTCTCCATCTCACCCGGCTTCCCCTTTTTCCCTGTCTTTCTTTCCTGAAGCTCCCAATGCGCGTCCCGACAAGTGGCTTCTCTCGTTTCCATTTTTTTTTTCCTTGGATTTTTGCTTTCCCATTCTGAGAACAACTTGACAGCCTCCCACCTTGCAATGTTGCGTCCACGGCTGCATTCAGCAAACTGTTGACACCGTGTGTCCCTCTGATTCTGCTGCCCTTTTCAACCGACACCGTCACTGAATTCGATTCCCCTTCTCTTGCGCTAGGGCTTCTCATGTTTGCGAAGGGGACCAGCCCCATTCCTTTATTTTCTTTTCCCCTAACCCTTTGTCACGTCGACAGCCTGATTTACCGCCCCGCAATGTATGGTACCTTTCGGCTCACTTTTCGTTCTCGACGGGTCCGACGTGTCTTCCCCCGTTCCCCAGCAATGGACACCCCAAAATTTTTTTCCCGCACCCACCATACCTATCATACAATTACAAAAAATGACCCGACCGTACTAACCAGCACCCCCACTGATTTCCCACCGTTTGACCTTTCTCCCTTTTTTCAAGCACCAAATCAATTCCTCATTTCGGTTTCCTTCCGCGCTCCGTGTTAAAACTTAATTCAAACGATAGTCAGACCAATTTTTATATCCCTTTGTGTTATAATCCGCCCCCCCTAGACTCCTCCTCCCGTTGTTTTGTCTGAGCGATCTTCCCCCACACGGCGCTCCCAGAATGATTTACTCCGTTGCCTTCGTTCACTCCTTGCTCGCCTCCTTTCCCATTATCCTCTGGCTTTTTTGCTGAAAAATTGGACGCCTTTCGGATTCCTTTTTGTTTTGGGGCAGTACCGTTAGCTTCCCTTTTTTGTTTTACTTTCCTTAGACGTTACGTTTGCCCTTTTTGTCTTTTCTGGTTTGAACTGTCCTCCCCCCCCCCACTCCAGACCTCTTTCCAGTTTAAGACGTGATTTGGCGCTTACGACTTACCGTCCAATTGGGTCTTCATACTGATTCCAGGTCAGTTTCTTTTTTCTTGTAAAGATTCCAGGCATTAATGGGTCTTTCCTCTCAACCCTCACCCCTGGTTTGAGCAAAGCGATTTTCCTTCCTTGGCGTTGCTGTGTCCTCCTTTTTTCCCGTTAAAAGCTTCCGCTTCCCGTTTCCAGTTGGTCTTTAATTGGTTAAATTCACGTATTTTTCTTTTGTGTTTGGTATGTTCCGGCTTTTTTCCCTATTTCGACACATGATTCCGACACAATTGAACCGTCGACCACCGGACATAGAGAAGCCCCCCCTTTTTTTCCCTTTTTCTCCATTGGCTTACAGGAACTCTTCGTACCCCTTCCATTCCGTTTTGCTTTTTCGTGTTAGTGTTAGTTTCTCTTCCTCTGATAGTCCCTGGGTCCAAATTCCCCCCCTTCTCCCGTATTGATTCGACCCCGCTTGAGGTCGAGCGGAAACTCTCTTTGGTTAGAGTGATTGTTTCACCACTTTTGACGAACTTCTTTTTTGATTTTCTTTTTCTCATCGTTTGGATAAAGGATTTCCTTCCCCCCCTCCTCCCGTCGTTCGCCAAACCCTTGTTACTAGGTCTTCCGGATAACATTTTCACCCGTTGGTACCCCCTCTCCCCCCACTCCATCAATGGCCGATCCACAGCTTGTGTTTCTCTGTCCGTCGCCCTTTTCACATCCTTTGCTCGCTGCCCACTAATAACCGGGCGGATACGTTTACTTGTGTGAAGCTTGAGGCGCCGGCTAGACCTCCTTTCCCAGTCCCGTTTTCCCCCCAATTATCCTGTTTGACCCCTTAAGGCGACGTTTTTCCGTCGAACTCTCCACGACACCAGATTGATATGATTTTAAGAAGAACCTGTTCCCCCCCCCCTTGGACGTAAGCTAGTGGGCTGTTCGGGCGGTGTTCTGCCCTGTTGTTAATGTCTTGATTTAATCCTCGAATTGCTAGCATTCTTTTGGTGTGTTATTTTTTTTTTTTTTTTGAGAGTTCCTTGTTTCCCCCCTTTGTCAATTTTGATGTGTTCCCCATCTGTTTTTGTTATTATCGATAGATAGCTGCGTTCCCTATCCGCCTCCTTGGATGCCCCTTTCCTGTCGAACAATCCCCCCTTGCACTTTTTCCCTCTCTTTGCGGATTCACCTTCTTTCCCTACCGCTTTCTCTTGGGACGTCGAAAAACATGCCCTTATTTGCAGTCAATCTCCTGTACAGCCTTCTGTTTAATTGCTTTTTTTTTCCCCTTCTCCTTCTTCAGTGCGTGGTCCCCTTTTCCTTCTTTGAATCGTTTATTTGTGTTTCTCGAATGCACATTCTAGATTTTCCCCCTTGTGCCTCGCCCCACCTGCAATTCCCTATCCGGGCTAGTTACCTTGAACCTCTTTTTTCATCCGTTGACGCCCACACCTAGGAGCGTGCTGGTCGGGATATGACTTCATCTTCGGCATCCTCCATTTAACTTTAATCCCCGTGATCTGCAAGTTTGAGTTCGCAGGTGGACACGATTCCTTCTTAACCAAGCCCCCTCTTCCTTTCTTACCAGCGGAAAAGATTGAGGCCATCGAGCATTGAGGTCGCTTTTTTCCTTCTTCTGCTCCGAAACCCCCCCTTTCCTCACATTTGTTTTATTATAGCCATTTATTAAGGCCTCGTCTCGGTGTCTCGGTTTTTTTTTCTCCCGGGTTATCTGTCAGGATTCCCTCTTCTTCCCCCACCTTTTCACTTGCCATAGAAAAAGGATCTCTTGTTCTCCCTTTTCCTCGCTTCCTCCGGTAACACGGTTCCGCACTGCCCTTGCTCCTCGGTCTGGTTGTAGGTGCGTTTTTATGTAGTTGACCGTCCTTATCTTCCTTTTCCCTCTCCTTTTTTTTTTTCTCTTCTCAGGAGTTCAAAGAAATACACACCCCACCTCCCTTCTTCCTCATTTGCCTGTTCGGTCACGCCCCCACTTTATAATGTACGTCCGTTTTGATTCAGGCAAATGCTACCCCCTGGTACTCTGGTCTCCGTTTTTTTCCTTTGGGTGGATTTCAAGGACTTTCCCCCCTATGCCCCGGTCTCCTTCCCTCTTTTTCCCCGCGACTGGCCTTTCGATTCTTCTCGTCTCTCTCCACCATTTCCTTTGCTGAACTTTTTGGTTTTGGAGCTCCTCCTGTTGCCAGATTCATTTTTTTTCTGTGCTCCCTTTTTCCTTTCTCTTTTGCGCTCGAACTCCTCGGGATTTTTTTTACCGATTTATCTTTCCCCCCCTGCCCGAGCTCCCTGCAGCGTTTTGATACGTGTTACGCTTTTGGAGACAGTCAATATACTACTTTTTTATCAATGGCATCTTTTTTGCTGTCACCCTCCTTCCCATAGGGTTCAATGTACTGAATTCCCCCCCCTTTTTATATGGTCCACTTTCGGTGGTTTCATTTGACCCTCTTCAGTTCGCTCCTGACACAAATGTCGCTGAATGCTTCCACCGGTAAACTCCCCCTACTGATCGCTTTATACCAGTGTCTGGACCTTCTTTTTTTCTTTTCCTGCATCGGGGCGCATTGTTCGCGCCTCTACTCTTTGGTTTCTCAGGGACCGCCGACAAAGAGCGGCTTTCTGGTGAGTTGTCTCCCAAAGTTGGCCGCCGTTTGTGACTCCATGGTCCCGCCTCTCCTCTATGGCCTAGCGAGCAACCCCCTAGCTCTTTTTCAACTAAACCAAGTGGCACCACGGGTGGACGCCTGCAACTGCTCTACCGGGCACATACGACCCGATGCTATTTCTTCGAGTACTTACTCGCGTCCTTCCCTTTCCAGAGGCATCTTCTTCCCCTCTACGTCCCTTGACCTTCCGCTTTCTTTATCACCTGTGTTTTAGCTCCGGAACCCTTTCTTGCCTGACGGTTACATTTTTCGTGTTTGGAACTGTGCTTTCCCCCTCTTTTTTCCGCCTTTCGGAGAGAAGAGGAAACCCCGTTACCCCCTTCCCCCCCAACGTATCGTCATTCTCCCGTAACTCCTCGTCAGGGTCCTTTCCTTTTTTCCCCAACCCCCTCCCCTTGTATAGAGCTCCCGTTGATCTTTTTCCGATTTGGTAGAAGAACACTCGGTTCCCCTTTTCTCCCTACCTCTTCCCGACACCTTGGCACCTCCCGCTTTAGATTATGGCTCCGGACGATCCTTTACTAATGAGTCCCCCCACTCCTTTTCTCTTTTTTCCAGGTTGTAAACAAATCCCTCCCCCCCCTATCGTTTGCTCGCAGACCCCCTCACATTTTTTCCTCCTCATTTTTCGCTTGTGCTTTCCCAGACGAGCAGCTTGTTAGATCTGACGCTCCCCTATCCCCTCCCTTCTCTGCAACGGAGTTACGTTTTTCGTCTCTTTCATGTCCTCTCCCCTGCGCTTGACTAATGTCGTTGTTTTTCAAGTTCTTTTCTGGCGGTTCGAACCTTTCTTCTTGCTCCATTTCCCCGTCGATTGTGAACCCCTTTGACATTCCCTCCCTTCACCATACGTTTCGGCCTTCCAGGACTCCCCTGGAACGTGGGTAACTCGGTTTTACTTTGGACGCTTCAACTCCGTACAAATGAAATGTCCCCCCAGCTTTCCCTGTTCCGCGTGCTTATCTCCTGGCGTATCTGTCTTTTTGAGACAGTCCCTCCATTCCGGAAGCTTTCATACATGCCGGCCCGGTTTCTTCTGGGATGCTAAGGCCCCTCCTTTTTTGTAGGTCTCACTTCTTCTGCCCGACCGTCTTTTTCGTTCGGCCTTTCAACCAGGGTCAATGGGACACACTTTTGGGCAGCCCCAGCCTTCCCCCACACACCAACCCCTACGCGCCTTCTCCTCCCCTCACCCCCCACTGGATACACTTTTCCTGTTCGTACCTAGTCACCCCCCCCAATATGCATACCTTTGACTGCTTTCTGCGCGCGTCCCTTTTAGCACAGTCCACTTCTCTCCCGAGATTTCCCTTTCATTCTCTCCCCAGTTGTGGTGGTG
>Ga0179593_1180605_pt1 | contig 10747 bp, 10 predicted proteins | sample CZODoug2_1_08_16_FD_185931 | JGI IMG/M metagenome (GOLD analysis project Ga0179593, IMG submission 185931) | Vadose zone soil fungal communities from Angelo Coast Range Reserve, California, USA - CZODoug2_1_08_16fungal (PacBio error correction) | ecosystem: Environmental > Terrestrial > Soil >... | reverse complement strand
GCGGCCGGATTCTTACGCTACCTCGTTCGCGCTGGTTGCTGTTGGATTTGTGTCTTGTTTTTTTGCTTTCCCCTTCTTCCGCAGACCCCTTGATGATTCCTTCTGTTTTGTGCGCCGTGTTGGTTTGTTTGATCGGTGTTGCTGGGGCTCGCCGGCGCTCTCTATTGGTTTCGGCTCCACACCCTTTTGGGCCTCATGTCGCCGGTAAATCCACTCTCCCCTTTCCTCACCCGGATTTTCGGGAGAAACCTTTCATGGTCTATACCGCGATTTCAGAATTTAGCCCTGTGTGGTTTGTCGGGCCTTTCGAGGGTGATGCCAATTGGTGCTAATCTACTTTGTGTTAGTGGCGGGGACGTAATCCTTCCTCTTCTTTTCCTTAGATGGCTCGAGCGTTCCTTTGTAGTTCTCCGGTCTCTTTTTTTGTGAATAGTGACACCTTTCATGTCAGAGTAGAAGTCGTCTGGGCTGGAGATCTGTTCGGCGTGCGTTTCCCCCTTCCCCCTTTCCACCTTTGCCTGGGGCATGAGCTGCCGTTCATCTAGTTCTGCTCCCTGCTCCTCTCTCTGGCTTCTTCTTTCCGGTTTGCTTTTTGTTGTTTTTCTCTCCGGGCAGCGGGCCGCGCTTATGATGTGATTCCGCTCCGGGCGGCTTTCGGCGTCTCTCCCAGTCTTCACTTCAGGACTAAGCGCTTGGTTTTTTTCCTCGCGATGCTTTCCTGACCCCCAGCTATCACCAGGTCCTGCGATTTCACAATTCGTGCCTTCGCCCCTGTTCTCTTGGCTGCGTGCTGCACCGGTTTGACAACGTTCTTTGAGGGATTTTCGAATGATGTAATATGCGGCTTTTTTCGCTTTTCCTCGCCCTTTCCCCGTTACGTCCCTTCTGGCGGCGTTTCTAAAGCTATTTACGGTTGGTGACGAGCGCGTTTACCGTGCGCTTGCAGCCAGCCATGGTAGCTTTGTTATAGGTTTTTTATTCTCTCCTCTGGAATGCCGGTCTTTTGCCAACTGATTCTCTTTGAAGCACGCGGCGGTCCTTGGGTTTAGTTTGCGTTTATCGGCCCTCTGCCTCCGTTTTTCTTTCCCTGGCAGGTACTTCGGCGTGTGGCATCGTGCCACCCTCCTGCGTTCTACTGCCTTCCCCCGTTTCTTAAACCCGCGTCATTCTGAATCGCGGGATTCCAGTTTACGGGCGTGCTCGATTCGCGACCCTCGCTTACCTTCACCCAAAACGTCGGAAAGCTCTTCGTAAGGATACCCCTTCTCTTTCCGACGCGGTGAATTTGGTCCCCCACAAAAAGGTTCTTTGCGTTTTTTGGGTTTGGCGGGTCCTCAGGGCGTCGCGTTTCTTTCCTCATCTAACTGGTGCGATCAGGAGTTGCTTCTCCCGTCTCTGTGGACTGTTGATCCCCCCCTGCAGGTCGCTCTTTCAGAAGCCCTTTGGCGCGTTCCCCCTCTCCTGTTATGCCCCGGTTTATCCAAACCATCCATGACGAGTTTTGCCCTTTTTCAGCTACTGCCTTCTGGAGGGCCAAGGAGCCATCTCTTTTCCTCAAATATTCCGGCGCCGGAACGTTATAATTTAGGCGCCCACTCTTCCGCCCTTCGATCCTGTGTGCCGCTTGCCTTCGATCGAAGGACCAGTTCGTTAATTCGGCATTGGGGCTTCCCAATTTTGCGCTTTTGCTTTCCTGCCCGCGTCTTTACCGACTTTGTCCTCTTAAATATCAGCGCTCGCTCAGGAACCTTCCCGCTGACCGTAAGGACCCGCGCCGCCCGACCGCGTCCCTGGAAGTTTTCTGCCAACACGGTTGGCGATTTTTTCTCTCAGGTCGGGTACCTTGACTTCCGGCTTTAAGGTAACCTTCGTTATGAAGGCGAAAGAGGTTGCATCCCTCCCCCCCCTGCCATCCAATTATTTTTAGGGATTCGCGGTTCCACTCTATTTACTTTCTTTCTAGGACTATGACTTCGTCCCGTGACCCGAACATGTTTCCTGAAGTGCGAGATCTCAAACCCTCACTTCGTCTTTATTTCTTTAGGAAAGGAGGCATGAAGATTTTTTTTTTGTGCAATCTCGTATCTTAATGTGCTTTTTGATTGACAATGTCCGCCGCTCGCCACCGTCATCCCCCCTCACCTGTCTCCACAGATCAATTTGGGTCCTCCTCCTCATTTTTTTGTTGAGTGTCGCTCTTTATAGTTGGCCTTTGGTGAGGGGTATTGAATTTTCTTCCAGGCTGCTTACCTCCTTTGTCGCTCTCGGCTCCCTTCTCTTGAATGCACGGTATAGCGATCATTGATCCCCCCCCATTCGATGCTTAAGCTCTTCTCCTTCTCACCCTTTACGAAGTCTTTAATAGGTCCGATCTCGATAGGGCCAGTCTCCTTTCTAGGGGACCTTTTTGCCGTCCTAGTCCCGCGTCAACCGTAACAAAACGGTCATCGTCTTCCCTTAACCTTCTCTAACATCGGCGGAAGCGTGTTTACTTGTCTGCCCGCTTTCGAGGGCCTAAAGGACCTTTTCTCCATTACAGGATTCCTTTCCCGCCATTAATAACCAAATCTCCAACCTGTTTCCCGCATAAATTCCCCTACGCTGTGGCTGGCCTTCCAGGTTCATGCGAGCCCTTTTTCCCGGTAGCGCTGATAGTTCGAGGCCTGCTTTCTTTGGTACCTTTAGTGCGCCCATCTAAGCCGCGACTTGGAATAGCAACTGAATTAGGATTCTTCATGGTCCTGGTCGATAATCACCTTGGGTTCAAGCGGACCCAGGATCGAAGGGTCCTTCCCTCTTTCGGCGAGATCTTACAAGGTTGCTTTTTTTTTTTTTCCACTGCTTGAACACCCGATTTGGTAGTACGATGCCAGCGCGCCGTCCGTCTTTCCTAAAAGTTTTTGCCGGCATTGACTTTTTCTTCAGACCCTCGCGGCCCCTGCGCCCAGTCATTCCTTCTCCCTAAAATTTGGGTGAGGTCCTGCTTCCCCCCAGCTCTTTATCCAGACAGATAGACTCCTCTCCCGGGTTGATATCGGAATCAAGACTGGCGAACCTTTTTTCCGCGCCCACCAGCAACCGCCCCCAGACTTTGTGTGGTTGGACACCCCCCCCTTCCCGGCGTTCAAGCTCGGATCTCTCAGGACGCCTAGTTCTGTCCGACTTGTTTGTTCCAATGACGGCTCTTGTTCGCGTCGCTCACACTCCCCCTTCGCGTCCGTCTCATATCCTTCCCATATGAAGCGTTGTTTACCGAACCCCGTTTTTCGTCCGATTTATTTTTTCGGGTGAACTTCTTCCCGTTAACGCCGTCTCTGTCGCTCTTGCCAAAGGTGGAGGTGCGAGGATACACAGAAACCTTTAAGACCTCTCTTTCTCAAACGGCGCATCAGTTGTTGAGATGTTTTCATGCAGGCGGAGAGCCCACGCCGTTATAGGGCCGCGACCATTTAGGCGGCCTTCAAGTCTCGCTCGGCCACGTCCTTTTTTCCTTTCTCGCAAAGCCGCACTTCTCAGCCGGCCGTCTTGGTCGGTGGCTAGGCGCCCGAGCCCTGCCGTTCTGTCCTTCTAAGAGAGAGGAATGCTGGGAACAGGTGACCTGAAGGGGAAGCTCTGAAAGAGACGAGGGCGAATGAGTTTGAAATCTTCGCCAGGAACCGGATGATTGTCTTTCCTAAGTTTCGCTTGATGAACCTGAAATAGAGAGGCGAGTGAAGGTCAATCGTAGCGAGTAGATCGGTATACCCCAACCCCCTACCCGCAAACCGCCTCCCAAAAAACCCACCCCCGCACAAAGCGCAACAACGCCCCCAACCCCCCCCCCCCCCCCCCCCCCCCCCCCATCGTTCCGCCCCCCCCCCACCCACCCCCCCCACCAGCACCCCCCCCCCCACCCCCCTCATTCTTTTTCTGCAGACCCCTCTTTCAGAGCCCTCATTTCCTCCACCCGTAAGTGAGTGATCTTCTTATCCTCCATCGGCGATGATCTTTATTTTCAAGTTTTTTTCCTTCCTCTTGTCCTGCTTTTGACCCGTAAATGTGGGTTGTGAACTCCGAACCACTGATTCCAAAGTCCATTTAGGAGAACCGGCGTCCCTTCTTCTTTTTCCTAGGCACGAGTTTGAGAGATTCTTTCAGCCCAAAGTTTCCCCCCCTCCGAATTTTCATCGACCCTCCAAAGGTTCGCGCATTTCCTCCTCCCCCCCAGTCGAAAACAACCCCTATGATGTTCTTTCCTCTTGATCTTTCTTTTATGCCCTCGCAAGGGAAAGAGCCTACCCCCCCCTCATTGGCGAAGCCAGAGAGGTTATCTCCCGAAAATTCCTCTGCCTCCTTTTTAATGAGTTTGAATAGGCCCCTGTTCCTTCTTCCAGGCGAAAAGGTATGCGCGAAACCCGTCCGTCTTGTCGAGGCCTAGCCCTCCCCGCTCCCCCTGTCTTTCTATGACAGTAGAACCTCCTCCTCCCCCCCATAAGGATTCTGGTCTTTTCCGAATCTTTTCATCCCCACCCGCGAACAGCCTTCATCCCAACACCTCCCGCGCTCGAGGTCTGGCCTTTCCTACATCTTTTAATATCCTTTTTTGTTTCTGAGAATGGCCCGTGTTAAATGCCCTCTACCTCGCTCGCGGTTTTTTTTTTTCTTTTTTCTTTATGCTTTTGTGTAGCTTGTTTTTCCTTACCCTTGAGGCTTCTTTTTTTTTGCCTGCGTTGTTATTAATCCCCCGGCATGCTGATGAAGGGGTGTTTTCTCTCCGTCGCCGCTAGCTTTTTGATGGTTAGCGAACTAATTTTTTCTTTTTTCCCTCAGCGCCTGGCGCCCCTCAATGCGCTTAATGCCCCCCCTTTCTTTTAGAACCAGGTACTGATACGCGTCTTTAGCCTCTCCCTTTGGCTGGTGGATAGGGACCGGTAGTATTGCTCGCAAGCGCCAGCTGCCCGACATCTCTTCTAATGTTTTTCCCCCTCCCCTTTGTCTCTTCTGGGTAATTCTCTTTCCTTTGCCTGTCGTGGCTCCTCTTTTTTCCTTTGTTTCTTTTCTCAGCGATGAGAGGGCATCTTCAAAACTCCTCTATTTCGCGTCCTGTTTCTAAGTCTGTCTTTATGCCCCCTCTTGTTCGGATCTGCCATTCCGCGATCAAATGTTGTCAATTGTTCCTCTTTAAGACCTTGCTTTCCGATTTTTTCACTCCTTTTCGGTCCTCCTCTATTCATCTTTTCTTCTTCTTTCTGAATGATTCTACACTGCCGCAGTTCGCGCACCGATCTCTGGTGAACGATTCGTGCGAAGCCTCTGTCTTCTCTCAGCTACGCGACTGCCGGAGCAGCATATTTTTTTCATCTGAGGATTGAAATGACCCCTCTTCCGTTAAGTGAGAATTTGAACATGACGTTTCTCCCCCGATTCTTCTTTGGTGCGGGGGAAAGGACGTCACATTCACCGCCGAGGCGCTCATGAGTCGCACCTCAATGAATTTGATGCTTTTGTCTAGACCCCTCCCTTTTTTGCTTTCGCGCTGGCTTTTTTCTTTCTCTTTAGTTCAGTGTGAAGTCTCTAGTACACTTGAGGGAAGCAATCCCACTTTTCAGATGGCCTATTACTCGTTGTTCCTAGTTCCCATTCACATTGCTTGTCTTCCACATGATTTCCGGTTTTGAATCCCTCCCCTTCTTCCCTTTTTGTTAGGTTAGGTTATAATGAAGCGCCCTCCTCTTTGTCGCGCGTCCTATACGGAGTGACGGCATCTTGCACGATAAATTGATTTAGGACGATGTCCCACCCAACGTTTTTTTTTGTTTCCCCCCTCCCGTTTCGTTTCTCCCGTCTTAGCTTTCGGGCGTTCTCTGATCTCCGACCAGAGGGAACTTGTTTCAAACCAACCCGCGGCTGACCCCCTGACTTCCTGGTTCCTATTTTCCCGCTTTTGCCCCTTTTCCCACCCAATAGGCCCCTTTGCTTTTATGTGGGTCTTCAGTTCGCCAGGGCGCTCTTTTTTTTTCTTGTCCCGGTTCCGAGCTTCCTTCTCCGTTTTGAGAGGTGTCACAGGTTATCTCCACCCAGCAGGTGCGCGAAAGAAAGGACCATGGAGTTTCCTGGTCTATGACCTTCTCACCACCCGAGTGCGCCGTTCTTCTCGCGAATTGCCTGCGATTGCTGGCCTTTTCCGAAATTCTTCGTTTTGTTTCCCTTTTACGGCTTTGCCGAGCATAGAGAAACTTCCTCCTCTGATAATTTGCCCCTCTGCCCGGTTATGACTTTCAGTCCCACCCTGCCCCCTCCGGAATAATGTGAGTTGCCTTCCAATGGCGAGTATTACGGATTCCGCACTCTTCTTTTTTTCAACCCCTTTTTTTTTCTTCCCTCGACTGCGGAACCTTCTATCTTAGCCATATTCCACCCTGATCGTTACCCTTATGGCCTGTGATGATCCCAGACTTGCCGTTTCCGATTGGATGTCTCCCCCCAGTTTGGCCCGATTTTTTTTAATTTTTATAGGGCATTGTCTCCTTCACTGCCGGCCATGCCTGTCATTTTCCCCCCGCGAAAGCTTTTCCATCAAGTACCACCCTGAGAAGAAGTATCTTGTCGAAGGGCTTCTTTCGGTCCTCCCCTTTTCAGAATTTTTCCGGGCCCCTATGTACGGCGCAAGGAAAAATTCCCTTTCTTCCTTACATGCCTGACCTCTTGGACCTTCATTAGTCGTTCTCGTTTTCCCCTTTACGGCACTGAGCTTGATATAGTAGTTCTTTTCACACACTCTCGTACCTCTTGGCTTTAGTCTGCTTCCCTTCTCTCCAATGTCTTGCTGTTTTACAAGGGCCTCAAGACACAGGGCACCCTATTCCCCCCCTCTCTTATTTTTCCCCTCGTTTTCTGCTGATTTATCTTCCTACTTTGGGTTCTTGCAACTGCTTTGTAGCTCCTTCGGCTCCCGGCGCTATAGTCAAGTGCATCAAGGGCACGGCCGCGATCATGCAAACCCCCCCCGCTTTCTCTTTAGCCACTGTCGTTTGCCCGTACCACGTCCTCCCGCAGAGTTCACTGTCCGCTCTCGCGAGGACCGTCCCCTTTGTCGTTCCTTTGCGCCTTTTCCCCTTTCCTAGTAACAACGGATTAGTAACGCCTCAGTCCCTGCGACCAACTTTCCCTTCCCCCGGCGCGGGGTGTACTGGGCCCAGTTTTAGCGGGGTTCAAGAAACGGCCTTTTACCGTCCTTCAGGACTCCCTGCCCCCTCCACACAATTCCCCACCCCTTTGGGCAGCTCCACATATTCATCCGCTTCTTTCTTAAGCTGCCAGTCCCCTCATAAGCTCCAGTGTCCTCTCGCGAGTTGCTATTACGGACAGCCGGTCTGGGTTTTTCAATCCGATTGTCTTTCCCTCAGACATTCTCATCGCCTTGCCTAAAGTCTGACCGGACTTGGGACTGGTCCTGTTCTATCCAAAGGGCAGCTTCCCAGGCTCTACGGGCTTGCTGGCGGTTTCGCTCCTTTTCGGTTTTCCCCGGTCGCCGGCCCTTTTTCCACCCACGGATGGCTCTCTTAAAGAAGCTGCTCTTTGCCACTTCTTTGAATCCCCTGTCACCTTACGCTCGTCATATTTTCTGTTTTTTCTAACCCTCCAGGTACACCTTGAGCATTTTTTCTTTATTTATCTCCCTGATTTTTTTGCGTTCAACCTTACGCCTGACCCTTGATACCCTCTTTTCACTGGTACTCCTTTTGACCATCCGCTCGCGCCTGGCTGCATCGACCCCCCAGCAAACGCAACTGGGTTTTTCGGCCACCATCCTTGGGCTTGCAGTCCCTTATCGCCGTACCTCTCTGCCTTTTCCCTACTTTTTTTGGGTTTTCCCTGACCGCGTGGTGTCCCGCTATCGTCCCGACCCGGTCCCGCGACCGTATCGATCGTCGATGACTGCGGTTGGGAAAGACAACCTTTTTGCGCTTCCGCGCGTTTTTTTTTTTTTTTTTGTGTTCATTTTGCTTAGGTTTCACTTTTTTTCTTGCAAGCCGTCTTTAGTAGCGACGGCCAACTCGTTATTCCCAGTCGTCTTCTCACCGCCGAACCCTCCTAAACTGACTTTCTTTAAACAGTCGCTAAGTTTGGTTTGTGTTTTCCCACGGTCCATTTTCGTCCGTTGACTACCTTTGTATACTGCCATCTACCCCATTCGTGCATACGAGAACGGTTTTCCTCCCTTCCCCCACGCCTTCATAGCACTTTTCGAAAAAGGCCTCCCCATTCGCTCTCTTCCTCGCGTGGTGGTGGCTCGGCGCACCTCTCCAATCGAGTATTATCAGCTCCTCCGCTAGAATCATTCCCTGTTTCCCCAAGGTGACTGCCGTTTTCGACAGAAAGAACCGATTTTACCTGGTCTCTCTTTTCATTGGGGCCATTTGTCCCGGAAGGACTTTCTTGGCAATTTCACTCCCTCGATTACCGAAATGAGTAGTAGCCGTCGTCCAAGCGGAGCTGCGCGTCCATAGGTAGTCTGCCGATCGAATCAATATTCAGGTTTCTGGCCGTCTTTTCAGAAGCACCCTCCAGCCTTCATGCGACGCCGTAGTATCCTCCTTAGATGATCGAGGAGCCGCCCTAGGCCTACGTCAGTACCCTTGTCCGTGAATGCGCATATTTTGTCCCCTACCTTTTGACTCCCGTTTCTGACGCCTAACCCCCCTTTCAAGTAAGTACGACTTTTAGTCCCCTGCCGAGAAAACATTCCTTTCCTCTTCACGCTCCATTTCGACTTGAGTCGACCACAAAGTGCGGACCCTCGATTATTACTCCCTCTTCAAATTGATGTCCCTCATTCATCCGCCCCCCCTCTCGACAACACTTCGGTAGGGCTGTCGGGACAGTTTCCTCCTTAGATACCTGCCCGTCCTCTCACGAACCAGCCGCCCTGGTCAAGGTCTTCCATAGACCTTTCCTCAGAAGTGTTATCCTGACGCCCGGGTTCATGAAGTGCTCTGATTTCCCGGCTAACAGTTTTTTTACGAAAAGGTATCGTCTCACACTCCTGGAAGTTCTCGGCTCCCCGGTCCTCTCCCCAGAAACCAAGACGATCCGGAGATGATCAAAAGATCTCCCCCCACCCTCTGATCCGCCTCGTCTTGGTCCGCCGAAATCGGTTCCCCCCCTCCCCCCCCAACACCATTCGACCAGCATAATCAACAATGCCCCCTTACTCCTCTCTCTTGTCGCGGGCATTTCAGTCCTCCATTTATATCTCTTTTCCTACTCCTTTTTTGTTTGCGATTTATTTTTTCCCTGGACCTTTTTCCCTCGTCCCCATACTATTAGATGTTGCTGTTGGATGCTGGTGTCGCTTTCTGTTTCTGGAACTCCTTCCCTCCATGGATGATTTGGTTGGGGCGGCTCTTTTTCTTCTTTCTTCGGATGATTCTTGAGTGTTGCTTTCCTTCCCTTGCGCCTCTACAATCTTTGTTTTAGGCGCCTACCTCTGCGTAATTGCCGCTTTTCGCATCAAGCTGTTCATGTCCCATTTTCGGGAGACCCTTTCAGGTCGTCCTCGATTGCAGACTTGACCCAAATGGAGGCTGGTCGGGCTCGGCTCAGTTTTCTTTGAATCGACCATCGAAGACATTTCCTGCCCTCCCTTACCGATTTTTTCGCGGTGGCGGTGAGGTGCTTTCTTCCTCCTTTCTGTTTTTGATTCGCTGTCTCGGTTCTTGATCTTGAGCATTCTTTCGCTTGCCATGCCACCGACTCTCATGTTCTCTCGGCTCGCAAGTCGTTTTTTTTCTCTTCCTTTTTCCTGAGTGAATCTCGGCTTCCCAATTTGTCGGTCCATTATTCCTCTGATCCTGTCTTTAAGGAAGATGAATGTCCTTCCTATTGCGTTTTGATATATTGTCTCGATGGCTTCCTTGTCTGTCTTCTCTGGTCTTACCCTTCCAGCGCCTCGCCACAGAGATGGAGTCTATAGGCGCGCCGATGCGGTTCTACTCTTCTTGAGGCTCATTACGCGCTTTTCTTTCTTCTTTTATTCCTTCAACGATTCGGTTCCGTTCTCCTATTTCAACCCCGGGAAGATCGCCCACGATTCTCTTGGTCTTTGGATTCCCAAAGTTCGCTTTACTTTCACCGACGAGCGCTCCTCTTTTATCATCTTCATCTTTTGCGCGTTGCTCCTCCCCACCAGTCCCGAGAGCTCGAGACTAGGCTGGTTTACTCTAAGTGTCTTCTCGTTCCTTTTTTTCGATCTAGGGGAACTGTAGAGGACGTATTAATGGTTCCGGTTACCTCCGCGTTATGCTCGCCCCTGCCTTTAGTCACTCAAAACATGCTGAGTGTTTCACTACTCTGCGGTTCGCCTTTTTCGGGGCCCCGACGCTTGTTTGTTCTCAGCGAGGCCTCTCGTCCTTTCCTTGCATAGTCGCCCCACACTGAGGTGATCTCGCGCCCCCGTTTATTTCCCCCCAAACTGTCTCTCTTCGCGACTTTCGCTGTTTGTGAATAGATAGGACCCAGCGCTTTCATTTAAAAACCCCCCCCATAGGGCCGCTTTCAGTCTTTCTCATACCTGCGAGCGTTAAAGCCTGCCCCACCCCCTCCAGTTATTTCGGTTGCTGGTGGTTCTGCTGAAGACAGTGGTACCGCGGCTTGCTGCTGCTTCCCTCGTCTTGCTCTCCCAGAGTTTCCGTTTTTTGGACCCTTTTTTCTCCTCACCCCGCAGTTGCCTCTCTCATGGTTTTAGGATGTATATTCCCGGCTCACA
>Ga0179593_1685148_pt1 | contig 10748 bp, 14 predicted proteins | sample CZODoug2_1_08_16_FD_185931 | JGI IMG/M metagenome (GOLD analysis project Ga0179593, IMG submission 185931) | Vadose zone soil fungal communities from Angelo Coast Range Reserve, California, USA - CZODoug2_1_08_16fungal (PacBio error correction) | ecosystem: Environmental > Terrestrial > Soil >... | reverse complement strand
GGATTCTGGCGGGCGGCGGGGGGGGGGAAGTTTTACCCACGTTTCTTGGTTTTCCCGAAGTGGGCCTTCAAACCCGATACGTTCGGGCGTGGTTCAGGGGGCCTCGAGGGGGCGCTGGGCGTTGCGGACCCCCCAAAGCCACGGTCGCACGCAGTCTCCGGGTGTGGGGGGGGGGAGGTTGGGGGGGGGGGAAAGGCCCGGCTGGGGGGGGGGGGGACGTGGCGTGATTGGCCGGATTCCCCAACCACGGTTGGGAGCCTTTTGGGGATTTGTAACCCGACCTGCGGAAAGCGGCGTTGGCCATCCGGGGCACAGCTCGGCAATTCCTCCCGTGAAGTGTTGGCCGGGGAAGAGGGGTTTTTGGCGCTTGGAAGGAGGTTCCTGGGGGGGGAAAAAAGGGGACGGAACGGAAAAAACAAAGCGCACGGGGGGGGGGCAGTTAATCGGCAATTTTATTTCTCAGCGCGGTTTAGCCAAGGCCGGAAAGGCCGTTCGCGCCGGGGGGACCCCGCCCCGCCGCGTAAGCGGCACCGGAAGGCGGCGGGGCCGGTTTTCCGCCGGGGGTAGAGGCATGATCCGGGAAAAAGATCCATTGCACCCCCAAACAAAAAAAAACGGATTATCATTTCAAAAAACACCCAGGCGAACAGTGGGATGCGAAAAGTCATTCATGGCAAGAAAAGGAGCAAAAGGAAAAAAGAAATCTATCAAAACGTAGGGACGGTCACAAGGGCAAAAAGGCTGGGAGGACTTCGAACCCGCGGCAGAATGTGGGGGTCGAAGCAAGGGGGCCTATGACGGGGGAAACCACCGCTTGGGGACTATTGCCCCGTCCTATGGGGAACCATACGTGTGTTCGGCGGTGTTTGGTGTTCAAAGTGGGCAAGGGCCGGCAAGGACCAGCTATTTGCAGAAACCAAAACAAGATCGGCGGGCGGCGACAGGTAGTGCTCCCCGTTGCTTGAAGGCGGCCGTTCGGGGAACCCGGGATTATCGGTTGCCGCAACTATGCGGGCCGCGCCCCAACCTTTTCGCATCATTCGGAAAACCGAGTATTTTCGGGGCGAGTTGCTTGCAAAAAGGCCAAGGGAGGCCGTGTTTTTGGTTGGCCCGAGGCTTCGGTTTTTTTTGGGAAGAACAATGTCGAGGAACCTAGCGGTGTGGGATTGGGACGCCCCCGGAGGGGAAAACTCGGGAATTTCCCCGGGGGACAAATTCCTTCGGGACCAAAAGGTTCGTGATGATGGGGCGCAACATATGTCGGTTCCAACCGCGCGGCGGTTCCCGAACCCCGGGAAAAACCGCCCGCTCGACGAGTTTTTTGGGCCCGGGGGTTGCTGGGGGCAGGGGCGGTGTTGAAAACTCGGAATCATTTTCCTTGGCAACCGGGGTTTAGCGAAGAGAAGGCATCCGGGTGGGGGCGCCGTTTCCATCGAAAATGGAAGGCGCCAGCAAAAAGGGTACGGTAGGTTGTTTGTGGCGGTCCGGTTCGGGGGTTTTCCGGGACACCCGCTGAATTCGGGCCTGGTTAGCGTTTTATTTGCGGAAATGTGGTTGGAAGGGCTTTCGCCGGCGGGGAATGGGAGGCTGGTCGAAGGCGCCCCCGGGCACTGGTTGGGCAGGCCCCAACGATTCGTGGGCCAATTTCTTCAGGGATGGATCAGGTTAACGGCAAAGAAAAAAAAGACTCGGGTAGGGCAGCGACACGCCATAGATTTCGCAGTGAGGAAGGTGTTCGATAGAAACCCGCGTCGGTCTCTTGTGAGTGTGACAAAAACGTCTTCAACTATGGTCAATATGATTATCGTACCAACAACACGGCGGGGAATACGGAAAACAAATAGCTCAGTTAGGTAGTAAACCAAGATCGCGGGCATACCTTTTGAGGGAGGGCGGAAAAAAAAGGAAAACATGGGATTAATTTTTTAAATGGAAACTTTCGCGGGGAAATAACAAAAACCAAGTTTGCGGAAAAAACGCAGCGGGGGGGGACGCAGAATCAATACCGCTCCCACCACCCCCTCAACCCCTCAATTTCATTCCCCACCAACCAGACCCCCCGCCCCCATTCACAAACACCACCCCCCCCCCACGCGAACGGGAGGGGCATGGCACCTTTGCGTTCCACCACCCCCACCCCCCCACGGTGGAGGGGGAGGTGGGGGGGGGGGTGGAGGGGCATGGGGGGTCGGCGGCGCACGTGGGGGGGGGGGGGGTGGGGGGTGGCGGCCGGAGTGCTGTTCATGTATTGGGTCAGGCTTTTTATTATATTTTTTGCGCTGTTTTGTTCGTGTAAATTCCGGTTGCTGCCGCCCTGGTCGGGTGGATTGGGTCTCGGATGGGACGAACCTCCCAGGCATGGCGGTGTGGTCAACTCTTCCTGTCTTGTTCAAGCCCCAAAGGGTTTTACTGATCATTTTTTGTAAACCCACGCGGGGGACCCCGCAACGGGGACCCCCACCCCAAACAAGAGGGGGGAATCAAATTTTCCAAGGGGCGGGCTATAATCTTGAAAACCGACAAAGAATTTTTCGGGCTTGATGGGGGGACGATCTGGGCCGGGGCGCTTTCCACGCCGCTGGTGCGTTTTTTCCTTCGATCCGACCCATTGTATCCGGCGCGCCGGGCCCTCCTTAACCCAGGGCCGTGGGGGACCTTCGCCGGGGCCCGCCGATTTTCATTGCCGCCACAACACCACCCACGCACGGTCGGCCAAAGGTCTGGCTGGGCCGATCGGGATATGCCGGCCCTCGGCACATCGCTCTCCTTCAACGCCGGACGCAAACTCCCCACCACCGACTGCCAAACCCCATTGTTCCCTTCATCCGCGACGTCAGGGAGGTGGGGACCCGGACTCTCCCACCGGTATGCCTAGCGGCCAAATGAGGGGCCACCCCAAAACCCCAACACCACACACGATCCCCAGCAACGGCACCCCCCCACCCCCCCCCCCGAGGGAACCCAAACCAACACCACGTCTCAAACCCGGCCCCAACCTACCACACGCCTGCCTTACACCACAAACCCCGGCCTCCACCACGCCCATGTTTAACTTGACATGACACCGGGCGCGCACCCCCGGTTTGCAACCCTCCACGACCCCCCCAGGGGGCCCTCCGACCCCAAGGGGAACAACACACACAGCCAACCACCCGCCTGGACCGTGTTTGGGACACGAAAAAAATGGGCCGCAAAGGGGACGGAACGGGCGCATGTAAACGGGGGGGGGCGCATTATTAACAAAATTTCGTCATGGCCCCCGAGCTTGTCCCGGGGGGCCACTTCACGTCATTTGGGGGGCGGGCGAGAAACCAAGAGCACCCATGGCACAGCAAAAGGAAACCAGCAAGAAGGTCCGCCGGCACACCTCCCGGGCGATCCCGGGGGGGCACCCCCACAAAAACGCGGCGACCACACCATACCCCTATCGCCCCAGCCGTACAGGCCGAACCAACCAAGGGGACGCAGCCGTCGGCCCTTCACACCCGGCCCCCCCGCCACGCCTCTTACGCACCCACCCGACGGACCCCCGTGCCACCGCGCAACCCGGAACCTGCAACCCAGCGCCCAGGCCAGGGGCCCCCCAACGCCCCTCTCAGCGCGAAACAAAATATCCGCTAGATGAATGCTCTTTCAGGGGGGACTTGGCCGGCGGATTGGTCTGGTAGGTGGGAAGCGAACAAAACCGCAGTCGCCAAACGCGCACCCCACCACCCACCACCCAACCCCAACCCGAGTACCCCCTGGCTTTCAAATTTTGTCTTCAGGGCGCCGCGGGCGGACCAAAAGCGGTTGCGCCCACCTCGCCAAAATCCGCGTCGGGTTTGTAGTTCCAGGGTTGAAAAAAAACAGACCTCAAGCAGCGCCACCACCCACCCACCCCCAGCCCACCCCCCCCCCCCCACCCACCGCGTGCCCCACACCGGGGAACCACCACACCACACCCACCACACCAGCATACCCCAGCCGCTGGCCAACGAACAAACAGCTGATTGCACGCCAACCAATTACATAACGGAACACCCACACACCACAATATCCAATTTTGTAGACCGTGGGGGACGGGGATCGGTTGTTGTAATTTGAATGGACCCATCCAGAATTCGGACGCCACGAACCCACAAAGGCCTCGTCGGCCCGGGGCCAACCCGTGACCGGCAAAAAAAAGTAATCCGTGCATCGGGCCAACCGGGGGCGGCATTGGGGTGTTGGGGGGTTGGTCGTACACCGGCCGCGGCCGCGGGGGGTGCGGGCGGGCCGGGGGGGGGACTGCAGGAGTTTGGCCAGACGGAGAATTGGCACTCCCCGAACCCGCTGTGCCCCAATGACCGACCACCTTCGGACCCCCAAACACTACTTCCCTCTGTCCTTTCTGCCCCTCCCCTTCCCTCCCCCGTCATGCCCTTGCTCTCTCTCTGACGCAGCCAGACCTCCCGCCCGAGTCTTCACGGATCCTACACAGCAGGGGGCTCGGAGACCAACCTCGCCAATAGTCAGAGGGCATGCGAAGGCCCGGGGGGCGCCGCCGCGCGGGGCAGGGTTGCCAACAACCCCCAACCCCACGGAGTGGGTGCGGTGGCGGCTGGGCGAACAAGGGCACGATTCTGCCGGTACGGTCGGAACCTTTTCGTCGATTGGGATGGTCCAATTACAAACCGAAAAAGGTCCCGTGCGCTTTACAATTTGGATGTTTTCAAGTATATTTTGCGTTGGGCAGAGGAGCAGGCACCCTCGGACACCCCTTCCCGGCAAGCCTAGGCGCGCCTTCACGGGACCAGAGCCCTCGCACAACATGCCACCACACCCCCTCCCCGTCTAGCCCACCGCCCCCCTGTAACAACATCTACCACCGCCCGACGGGATTTTTGGCCCAGGACGCGTACCGGCCCGCACACCACCAACACCCGACTTATTGCTCCACCCGGTGGGGGGTGCGGCTCGGCTGGGCGACGGGGGTGGGGAGGGGAGGAGGAGAGGGGAGGGGATTGGAGTGAGGAGGGGCGAGGGGAGGCGGGGGGGGGGCTGGGGGTGTGTGGGGGTGGTGGGGCGCACGAGGCAGAGGGGGCGCGGCGTGTGTCGCGCCGGGTTCGGGAGGAGGGTGAGGTTGGGCGGGGTGCATGGGGGGGGAGTGGGGGGGTAGGAGCGAATTTGGGGGGTGGGGGTAGCCGGGAGGTTGCCGGGTCCAGCGCGGGGGGGGGGGGGGCAGAGGTGTCCACGTGGGAAGGGGGGGGGGAAGGAGAGGGGGGAGGTGTGGCTGGAGTGGGGGTCAGGCGGATACCCTCCCTTTTCGCGCTAACAAAAGGCGGGGTCTCTTTTCATTCTCCGTTCACGGCCGGGCTAAAAAAAACAGCGCGGCAAGCCAGCCGCCCGGCTCCCTCTCCCCGGCGGCACACAGACTCGCGTTCCCCCCGAACACCCCCCCCCATTCCAACGGGTCTCTTTTGCTGGCTTTTGTCTGTTCAAAAAGGACGTGATGCCACCGGGACAAGGGCCCGGGGGCCCCATGGACCCGAATACTTTTTCGTTCTACCTATCATGACGGCCACCCGCCCTTACATGGGCGCCCGTTTCCGTTCTGGCGGCATTTTAGTGTCAAAACCCCACTCAAGGGCGGTGCCTTGATGTGTCTATCTCGAGGCCGCGCCGGCTCAGACTAACAAACCACATCGAGCCCCCCCCCGTCATCAACAGTTAAAAGCGGGGGGGTCCTTGAGTTTTAACCAGGCTTGAGGGCGTCCGCAGACCCAAACAAAAACAACGGGCTGTCCGCGCTCCCCCAGGAGACCCCCCCCTCACCACGTGTGCCTTACCACCCACCCAACACACCAAAGGGGGCCCGGTCTAGCACCACACCACGCTCCCGCCGCCGCCATCAAGGCGGAACACCACTGACCCCACCCCACCCCCACCCACAGGGGCTCCCCTGCCCCCCCACCCCCGCGCTCCCGGAACCCCCACCCCCCACACAACGCCAAGGGCCGCCAAAACTCACCCGCATACGCCCCAGCCCCCCACCAGGCGGACCGCACCACTTGGCGCCACCCCCACCGACCCCCCCCCTGGCGCATGGAAAAAATCTACGGGCCCCCCACGAGCCGACCGGCTCACACCACCGGGGCCGTGCAACACACCGGCACACCGAAACACACCCCCACCCACAAAACACACTCACCAAACGGTCAGCCAAAAACATACGGGGAAGCGCCCACAAAACACAACCACACACCCAGCACACACCACCCCAACCCGCCAAACGGCCACCAGCCGCCAACAAAAACCAACCCCCCCCCCAACCACACACCAGAGAACCCCCCCCACGCCCCATGCCTCGGTCATCACACCACCCACGACGCAACCTCTTCCTTCCCGCGTTTCAGGATTATACGCCCGAACCATTGATTTCCCCCCTCCACCTCCCCTCCTCTGTCGCGACCTCCCCCGACGGCCCCGTCCCTGGGGGTCGGGGGGGGGGGCAGGTGGGGTGGTAGTTGGGACATGACATCGTACATCACCATTGGGCTCGAAAGCAAAGGAAAAGGGGGAACCCCCCGGGGCAACTGCCGGGTTCGGTCACTCGAGGATAGGGTGCACAGCCCACCCGGGGGGGGGGACCAAGGGCCGGCAGCAAAACACACCGGATAACGGACAACAACAGAGCATAAAGCCGAATTTCAGGAAAGCTATATCGCAGCACGACTGAGGGCGAGACGGACAACCAACCCACCCAACAACCAACCCAACCCACCCGAATAGCACCCCCCCAGCGGCCTAGCTCACTCGGGGGGTGGTGAGGGGGGCGGTGGGGTGGGTGTGGAGGGGTGTGTGGATGGGGGGGGGGGGGGTGTTTGGGGTTATGGTGTTGGAGGGGGATGGGGGGACGGATGTGGGGTGAGTGTGGTTAGGCGGGGCTTGGGGAGTGGTGCCACTGGGTGGGCGGGGTGCAGTGGTGTGGGCGGGCAAACTGTTCGCCGAAAACCCCCACGTTACTTAAACCACATGTCCCCCACCCCCCCCCCCCCCACCTTCTTTTCACTCGTCCCCCCCCTGACCCTCTACCAACAAACAGGCCGTCACACATGCCACCACCGCCACCGCTCTTGGCCCCTTCCACCACCCCACCTGCAGCACCCAGCAACCCCCCCCCCCCCCCCCACACCTCTCCGACCCCCCCTAGATTCCCCAAGACCCCCTGTCCGTGCGCGCAACCCCCCCCGACCCTCCATCCACCCCCCCCCTCATGACCATACTGCGCGGGTGTGGGGGGGGGGAGGCGGGGGTTTGTCCAGATTGTGGGCGGGGGGGGACGCGTTGGGGGGGTGGGGGGGGGAGGTGGCGAGGGGGGATGGTTGGGTTCGAGGCACGGGAGGTGGGGGGGGAGGGTCACACCCCCCCCCCCCACCCCTTGCTCAACGGCGGAGCTAAGAGGGGGCGGGGCCGCCGGCGGGGGGACCTGGTTTTTGAGGAAAAAAAAAGGATCCACATAACCAAACGCCCCGCGAACCGGAACCACCCCCCCCCCACGGCAGCCCCATAGCGCCCGCCCCCACCCCCAGCGGGGGTGAGTGCAGGGGGGGATGGGAGGTGGGTACGCAGCAGGGGGGGGGTGGAGACGACGGGGGGTGGGGTGGGGGTGGGGGGTGGGGGGTGGGGGCGCGGGGGGGGGGACGGGCACCCCAGGGCGGGCTCGACCCAGAGTAAAGGAAGGAGCCTGTCCGGAGGAAAACTGCACACAAAAAATAAAAAGTAGAGTAATATAAAGGAGGCCAGGTGACGAGAACGCGTTAAGAAACAACAACAAACCGGTAACACACCCGCTTCCCCACCAAGGGAAACAACCAACACAACAACCCAAACCCCAAAACACCAGGACCCCCAACCAACCACCGAACGGCCAGCCCCGGGACCCCCGCAACGCCCAACCAACCCGTGGGGAGAGGTCAGGGGGGGAGGGGGGTCGGAGGGGGTAGGTGGTGGCTCGACGGGTGGGAGGGGTGGGCGGGGGACGCAATCTCGACCCTCCAGATCGAAAACCCCCCCCAAGGCCCAACAGGACCAACGCACCAACCACAACACCCCCCGCCCCCACCGGCCGCCCCATCCCGCGACACGCACCCTCCCCGACCCCCGGCGTCGACCTACGGCATAGCACTTCACCCCAGACCCTAAACGCCCGGCCGCAGCAAAGGAGGGAAAACAACCAAAACCAACATACCCGTCAGAGGCCCACGCAAAACCCCCCCACGAAACAGCCCCACGGCCGGTATTCCCGCCGGCCCGTACCTCCCCCCCCCCCCCGCAGCAAACCCCACCCCAAACAACCCCCCCCACGGGGGAAAGACAGGGGGGTGGACGGAATAAATATTGCCACAGCCACCCCCCGCACCAACCCCATTCAACCACGGACGCGTCCCAAAGGGGGGGGGAATTGTCGGGGGAAAATGCCACGCCCAACCCGGGCCCGTCTACTACCACCTACCCGGCACAGCTACACAACCTCCCCCCCCCAACACCCCCGCCGCGCCCCCCGCACCCACCGGGGGGTGGGTGGGGTTGGGTTCTAGTGGTGGTGAGGCAGGTTGTGGGCGGGGGGGTCAGGAGGGGGTAGACCCACCCCCCCACCCAAACACCCCCACCCCCCCCCCACCCAGCACACAACCGCGCACTCACCCACCCCCACCCCAAAACCACACACAACACCCACCACCCCAACAAACAACCACCCCCCACCCCAAACAACACAACACCACAACCCAACACCAACACAACCACCCACGACGCGCCCACGCCCCGAGAACCCCCACCCACAACACCAACCAACAAACCCCCCCCCCCCACCCCCCCAACACCACACACCCACCCCGCCCGCCCGCCGCCCCCATTCCCGGGACCCTCCCCAATTTCACACAGCCCAAACCCACGCCGCACAACCCCAACCCCCCCCCCCCCCCTCACCCACAACCAACGACCCCTACCACCCCGAGAACCAACCCCACCCCACCCCAGGGGAGGTGGGGTTGGGGGGTGGATCGGGGGGGTGGGTGGGGGGGGGCGGGCACGCGGGGTGGGCATAGGGTGGGGGGAGGTGGTGGTTGTGACGGGGGAGGGGGGAGGGGGGGTTGTGGCGGGCGGGGGGTGTGGGGGGGGGCGATGGGGGGGGTGGGGGGTTTGTGGAGGGGTGGGAGCTGGGCTCATTCCCGCCCCCCCCCCCCCGAAGCACGCACAACCAACACCCCACCCCTCCCCACAACCCCAACCGAGATTCAGAAGGCCTGGGGTCCTTCGGAGGGGGGCAGCGATGGGGGGAGCCTTCGGTATGAGGGGTAAGAGGGGGTGGCAGGGGGGCAGGGGGTCACATGGGTGTAGAGGGGGGGCAGCGGGGAGTTGGTGGATTGTGTTGGGGGTTGTTGGAGCAAGCGCACCAAACCCACACAATAGACGGGTGACTGAGGGCACATTACTGGACCACCCCCCCCACCCCACAACGCCGAAAACACGAGGGTTAATCGGCAACGGACCCAGGGTCGTAGGGCTTGCTCCGGGGACCAACATTCTCGACACCGCGTTCCCACAGAAAAGAGCCCCAACCCCACCCGACGACGTAAGGAACCCACCAATTCGTCCCTAACCCTATCCCACGCCCCGCGTACCCAAGTCTACTAGCAACACTGACCATACCCCTGGCATGACCACCACACCCTTGATGGAGGACGGGTGAGAGGCACTCAACACTGGCGCGAGGGGTGGTTGGGGATAAAAGTTTGGGAGGTGGGGGACTAAGGAGTAAACGGGGAGGTGCTATCAACAGCGCGACAGAAATGGCGAGAGCAGGGAAGTTAGGGGGCCAAAAAAAAGCAAAAAAAAGAAGACGCAAGAAACGTGACCCCCACCCACCAAAGGAAGAAAAACCCCACCCAGCCACCGCACAAAACCCCGAAAGGCATACAAAAAGCAGAATACGGCACGGCACGCGCGAAGCATGACAAAAAAGCCACACCCCCAGAGCCAACAAACACAAAACACTCCCCCCACCCACAACCCCGGGGGTGGAGGGGAAGGGATGCCACAAAAAACGACAGATGAGAAATTGCCACCACCCCGACCATTTTGAAACTGCCTTGCGCTGTTTTCCAGGAACGGATTTCACAAAGCCGGCCACAAAACATAAACACTAACGGCACACTCACGGGGAAACGGGGGAATTGCCCCCACACAACCCGCCCACCCCACCCACGCCACCCACCCCCCCCCGCCCCCTGCCCCCCCGCCCACCCCAACCACCGGACGACCCCCCCCACCCACTCCAGACCCACAACCCGACCCCGCCCCCCCTTCGACCCACGGGAGACGGCCTCCCCCCCCCGCCGTATCACCAAAAAAAAGCTTCCCCAAACCGGGTGATCCGCACATCCACCCCCCCAACACCCCACCCCACGTCCATGAGGGGCCTCTAAAACGGGGGAATGCGGGGCGATCCGGCGTGGCCCGCACCACACCCCAACCGCCAACGCCAGCCAACCTCCGAGCCCGCTGACGCACCCACACCCCACCACCCCCACCACCCACACCCCCCACCACAGCACCCACCCCCCCCCGACCAACCCCCCACAAAGTCTAACCCTCGGACGCCCTCCGACAAACACGCGACTGCCCCCGCCGCCCCCCGCCCCCCCCAACCCACCACCCACCCACCCCACCCACACACACCCACACACCCCACGACGGGTACCCGCCAGGACACGGCCAGGGCA
>Ga0179593_1498513_pt1 | contig 10748 bp, 9 predicted proteins | sample CZODoug2_1_08_16_FD_185931 | JGI IMG/M metagenome (GOLD analysis project Ga0179593, IMG submission 185931) | Vadose zone soil fungal communities from Angelo Coast Range Reserve, California, USA - CZODoug2_1_08_16fungal (PacBio error correction) | ecosystem: Environmental > Terrestrial > Soil >... | reverse complement strand
TTTGGCTGTACAGGGTCAAGTTTGACAAGTTTCCCTTTTTTCGGCGACCATTAGCCATCCCTCTTCCTATTTTAGGCAGAAGACGGCGTTTTTCTGTTCACTTGACGATCTGATCCCCAAGATACGCCTTCTCCTTTCCAGGAAGGAGAGAAAGCGGACCCCTCTCCTAGTCGGTTCCCTTTTTTTCGAGAACAGCCGTGCAGTTTTCCTTTTTTCCTTAGGGCCCTTTGCCAGTCACATGGCTCTTTTTTCAGCTTTTCCACGCTGACAGTATCTTTTGGTTCGACCTTTCCTGCACTCTGCTGCCCCCAATGGTAAGCTGTTTTTTGTTTGCTGCCGTTAGGTGGAGAGTGAGTCAATATCGGTTAAATTTTCGGCCCCCCAAGCCGCGTCTTGGAGACCTAAGTTCTGTCGCTCACCTATTCGCGGCCGGTCATTTTCACACCCGTGTCTAACACCTCCCTGTTCCTGTAACCCCTCACTCAAGTGGTCGATTTTCTGCCGCAAGGCTTTCCCTCTTAGTTTGTCCCTTGTGCTAGGTTAATCCCCCCTCAACCTGACACTGGTAGTTATTTCCAAAAGCCCCCATTCGGTGACTTCCCGCCAACTCTCCTCTGTGTATAGCAGAATTCGGCAATCTCACCGCGAAACAAGTTGCGTGTTCCTTTTTTTAGTCTTTTTCTTGAGCCGCTCGGAAGCGGGTCTCTATAAGGCCCAATTGTTTTGCCTTTCCACCAATTCCGTGCAAAGGGCCTTTAACCCCAGCTCTATTTTTTTTTTCCGTCTGCTTTCCCATAGAAACCCACGCGTGTAAGGGTTGCTCCCCAAGAGTCCATAGTTACGTATGCGGGCCTTTCGGTGAATGCAGATCTCCGCTTCTAGCGAGTTTGCCGGTTAGCCAGACAGACTCCCTGGGCTCCCGAGGTTCCACTAGAGATTTCTGTCCCGCCTTCCGGGTTTACAGTTTTTCTGATAGATGCGCTTCATTTCTACGGATGAGAGGGTCTCCTTTGAAACTGTCCAGGTAGAGCGGTCATTTTCAGCGGATAGGGGGGGACCGAATCACGCGGCCGTCATCTTACGTGACTGAATGGTTTAAGAGACGGCCCCTTCTATCCCAGTTCAGATGACATTTCGGTTAATTCCGCCCTTTCTGTTGTACCCCGCGTGAAAATCCTGACGGCCTTTTGGTATGTGCGAGTGTAGTCATCCTACCATCCCGCATTTTCGCAACTCCCGGTCCGATCTCCAACTGATTTTATATATCGTCTTTGATGAAGGGGTCCTCTCTTTTGGACGTCGACCCTCCAGGAATGTGAATTTCATGCATACTAAAGTAATACCCCACCTCGTGAGTGACAACTTCTTAACAGAGTATTCCCTTATCATCGGTTCTTTCTTCCAGGAAACGGATCGGTCTAAAATGCCTTGAGCGAGGCCAGTCGATTTAGAATTCGAAAGGAAGGAAACGGCAACATCTTTTGTCCCACGTTGTTTCCCATGTTCTATCACTACTTCGAGCACCTTCTGGAGCAGCGAATATCGGTCCAACCTGAATTGTCCCGTCCGCCAGGTGATCATCGTCTACCCTTGCCCACCCCGCATAATGCCCCTTACGGTTCTGAAAGGTTATCCTCCTTCTCCAGCCGTGGAAATTCCTTTGCCTGCTGTCCGACATACTTGCGTTGCGTAACTGCCGCGGTTCTTTTAAGTTTTCGTTGACGCCAGGTCGTTTGCTTTGGTATTACCCCGCTAGCCTTTGAGCGTCCGTGCCGTCTTTTTTTGGCGTTAGAACCGCTTCGTCGCCCTTTAGTGATATAGGGACAGCTGAGTCGTCTTGCCAGGAGAATCCTTTCCGCTTGTTTCCAGAGTCCTTCTTGAACGATGCCGGCGGGGATGTGTGCCGGACGAATTTTAAGCAATCAGCATAACTTCTTATCCATGGCCCTGCCTCCGGCAGTTTTGCCGTCCTCAAGCAAGGTCCGTCACGACTAATTTTCACATCCCAGACCATCCCGTTTCCAGGTACCAGGGTTTAACGCCCTTTTGTAGTCAAAGTTTTACTTACAGACCTTCAGGCGAAGTCCTTCTTAGGACGCGGGAACTGTCTCTGGCGTCTCGCAGGAAGCCCCCTGATGCAGCACGGAGTGACCCTCGGAAGAAAGCGTGCGGCTTTCCCCTTTTTAAACAGCCAGGTCAAGCGTAAAGCCCAACCAAGATTCCCTTGGTTCAAACTTGAGCCAGCCCCGCCGATCCCCGGAGCGAAATTTCCAGCAGGGTGTCCTGAGAGGACGCAGGCGGCTTTCCGCCGTCAGCGCTTGGCATGCGTTATGGCGGCTGCTGGGGTCGGGGTTTACTCCTGGCCTTCGTGTTTTCCCTTCCCCGTTTCTCGGCTCCATCGCGGCCACGTTTTGTCGTTCCGCCTCACACCGTTCTCCTCCGCGGACCGAGTAATATCCGGTCGTTCTCGAGAACCCCAGTCCAGTCGTTTGGACACCGCCTCGTTCGGCGCAAGGAAGATCGCGGTCAGTATCCCGCGAACAGCAATCATATTGTCTTGTGATTCCGAACTGACACTTGATGATCCGTCGTCCTTGTGTTGTTCCTCGGATCCAGACGACGTTTTACTAGCCAGAACGGCCAACCGCGTTTTTTTCTCGCGTCACCGGTGGCCTGACTCTTCGCCGCCTCAATCTTGCCTGTAACGTTGCCCCGCTGAAGGCCCCTAGGTTCACGCCCTCCATCGGGACTTCAGACGCTGCGGTACATAGTCCCCCCGGTGTTTACCCCCAGGTCTCCCACGGAAGCCTTGCGTTTGCCGCCCCAGTTAGCAGCCTTTTCTTGATTTTTTCACGTACCCTTCGCTTGAGACGTCTCGCCATTGTGGAAAGGGCGTAAGGCCCCGTCTTCACGGAGCGCAAGGCCACTCCCTGCATTTCGGCAAACCTCCCGTGCCCTCGACGGTGATCGCGTAGTTTGGCTAGCAACGCTTCTCTCCTTTCAGATCTCGCCTAGCCCATCTTCGCTGGACCTTTTTCCTGAAAGCCTGCGGGTGATTTTCAGGAGCCCACACCATCGTCCTCTCAAAGGGGACTCTGCTCTGGTCGGGTGTTCGACCACCTTTCCGTTTCTCTTTCCTTTCTGGTATAGACCCACCTGGCCACTTAACGTCTCCTCTCCCCCCTTTCCACATTCGGATTGCCACTGCTCCCCGATTCCCGTCTCAATCTTTCTTCTTTTTCCCTCCTGAGGTGTTTTTCTCTCTCTGAGCGGGATCTGGTTCAGAGTTTTTCCCGGGCTCGGGCCGAAGTTTGCTAGATTTCTTTCTTCGAGCCCCTTAGATACGAAGAACGGTTCGACCCCGGACCGGCAGTGAATCCCCTTGTTTTCTCCGAGGGTTCGCTCAGAGTTTTCCCCCCTGCCGCTTCGAGCCATTTCCCTCCTACTCGCAAAGCGATTTGTCCGACTCGTTGCTAGCGGACAACGATCGCGTCGAACTGCGCGGTGGTTTTCTGTTAGGGACTATTGTATTTCTTACGAATTCCCCCCTCCCAGATGGTCGGGTTCTGATCGTGTTCCAACTTTTATTCTCAAAGCGCGTCCTGGACTACATCAAGAATCTTTTCCTATTTGGCGTGAGTTCCTAATCCGTTTGTACCGGCCGATGGCCCATCCTCAAGCTTTGAGATGGTTACCTGCCTTCTTCCCAGCATGCGGGCGTCGCTTTAGGAAGTTTCGACGGCAGAGAAGGTTTTCCCTTCTCACGATCTGCAACAGAAACCGGCTGGGTTCGTTTTGTCTCTTGCTTAACCTCTTCTCTCTCTCACAGGAATCCAAGCAAGTCTCGGTATCGACGTAAGAACGACCTCCCCATCGGAGGCTGTTCAGATCCTACAAGGAACTTTTTGGACATTCCGCAAGATGCCTGAAACTGCGGAGTGTGCCCCCTGTCTAATCAGCGGGTACTTGACGTTAGGCAGAAATCAAGTTCCCTCCCCTTTCGAGAGTCAGGGGATCTTCCAACCGAAGAAGAGGCCTGTGAGGAACCTCGCCCCCTGGAGTACCAGCAGCCGATTCAAGACGTCGGTAATATACTTATGCTTTCGTGGACTTCCCTGCATCCGCGGGGGTCGTCCTAGTTTTCTCCTGTTGTGGTAGGTCAGTCCATGTCTTTTTCTGTCACACGCAAGAGTTGCAACTCCTCTTCTTACTTGCTGCTAGAATGGCCCAGCTTCCCCTTTCCTTCCTTAGCCGACATGTTCATGAGATTGTCTAACTTTACGACGCCGGTTTCCCCTCCTTACACCTCTGCTTGTCTTGGATATCCGTGGCGGTTTCCCTCTTCCCTTTCTCTTTTTGTTAGATACTTCCCTTCGGGGATGGGGAGAGTTTCGCCGTCTGCTGCGGTATCCGGCTGAGGCGGTGAACACCCCGTTTTTACCCCCTCCCCGAGTTTGACCCCCCCCTCGGCCCGTGCAGAAAGGCGTCGACGTTTCTGCCCTGCTGTCCGAGATAACCGGAAGTTGCTGGGCGACCTACGCCAGTTTTACGCAATGACCGCTTGACTGGGGATTCCCTCCTTCACATGTCGCTGACCACTTTTTCCACCCACCAGAGTGATGACGATGACCGGCCCCACACCTATTCGGCGCCTGAGAAGCATGGCCCCCCCACACTATGGAGCCCCCCTTTTGAGAACCGGGCGCGTTTTTTTTTTCTTTTTTTTTTTTTTTTTTTTTTTTTTCGACTTTTCTTTGGCTTTGTTGGCAAGCCGCGTTAACAAACAGTTCAGCATGGGTGTCTTCTTCCTACTCCCGTTGAATGGAAGGTTGATTTCTTATTTTTACCTCCCCACCCCGGCAACGGTTCCAACGATTGTGAGTACCCTCCCCCTTTTCTTTTCCTTCTTCGTAGCCTTGGCTCTTGAAATGCCTTTTTTGCCTAGATCCTTAGGCCGAGCCCTCCCCCGGTCTGAGAAGGTCTTCCCTCTTGGACGAGTTGTGTCTATCCGAAGTTCACCTTTGTTTGATGGAAGGGCCGTATGAAATCCAGTCTCTCTCGAGGCCATCTCCACTTCAGTCAAACACTTCCACCCTCCTCCCCCCGGCGTGCTTATGCTTCCTTACCCTGTTGTTCCGCTTCTTCTTGATTCCGACCGGTCGCCCACCCCCCCCCCCCCCCCGGCCACTTTGTCGGTTTTGATCGACCGTTTGTACCCACATTTCGACGTTTTCCGGTAACGACCTTCTCCTTTCCTTTTGTACCCTAGTAGCCTAACTCTCTAGCTGACGGGCGTGAGTTCGTCGTAACGCGTTTTGCCCCCTGCTCGCCGCTAACCCATTGTTTTGCACAACCCTTCTCACTTTCCCGTCCTTGTCTTACGTCCGAGAATAGAACGCTGTCCGCTTCGATGCGAGGCGAACTTCCCCTATTCCCGAGTGCTGCTAAATTTTAGAAGTTTCGAGATTTTACTTTTATAGATCTGATAGTTGCTCTTCTCGCCCCCCTCCCGGCCTCGATGTTCCGCCTTTTCACACGTCCCTGAGTGTGGAGTTGACGCGGAAGGTCCCTCTCAGGGTTTCCGTGTTTAACGAAGGTTTTTCCAAGTTTTCCCCTTTCCGGCTGATAGACGAAACATGCGAGAGCACTCAGTGTTTCAGACTGCCCCCAGATGAGTTGATATGTCAACTTTTACGAGTAAGGGCTCGTATCTGTGTAGGTCAGTCACATTTCTTTACCTTTTACCAGTGTCGCCAGATGCCAATCACTTCCCCCTCTCTGAAATGTCTGTACGCGTCGAGTATACCTCGGATGTTCGTGTTCCTGACCCTCGGCAATGCTTGCTGCAGAGAATTTCTCCTCCCGTCAACGCTAAGATGTAGTATTGGCATTCCGTTGTAAGATCTTCCATCCCCCACTAATTCGAGCCATCACTCGCAATCTTAACCGGTGGCAGAGTTGGTCTTCCGTCTTATTACGAGGCCGCCCTTCTGTCCTTCTGGTCGCCTTCGTTTTGAGAAAGTTTTCCCTCTTGGAGCCTAAGGGACCCCTTCTCGGCGCTTTCGGAGATTGTCTCAAAAACCTCTTCGCCGACCGTCTCGGGCTCAGAAGTTCGTACCTCTCCTCGTTCTCATCTTGGTGATTCGACCTTTCCTTGCGGCAGCCAGACCCTTGTTATAGCGTGCGTCCCCACTACTTTATTTTTTTGCAGTTTTCCCTCCTCCCCCGACCCCCCCGCTTTATTTCTTTCTTCTCAAGCAGTAACCATATATTATCTCACTCTTTGTTGTAGGCGAGATTTTTCCTTTTCTGTACATCCGGACTTCATTCAGATGGCTTGCTAGTAGACAAGCGATAGAATTGGGAACGACCTAAGTTCTCAGCATAGGGATGGTGCTCCTTTCATCCCCCTTTTCTATACGTAAGCTTATTCCTAACAGGCACGGAGGCGAATCGTCCCTATCAAGGTAAGTCTAGAATGATCGGGCTTCTTAAAAAAACGGACCCAACCATCCTCCGTTAATGTGTATTGGATTATGACGTCTGCCTACTTGTCTCAGATTAAGAGCCCCGCATGAGTATATGGGGTTTCGTTCTCCTCGGGCTCATGACTTCCAATTAACGCGCATTTCAAGATCTTGTTTTCTGGTTCGCCTCCCAGACTTAGTGGGTCCTGATGAATGATCAACTTTTTAAGTACCCACAGCTTTATACCGTTTTAGCTCTCCCAGATTAGAGAGAAAAACACGTCCTTACAAATCCCTTAATTGTAACGAACGAAAGTTTCTTTTTACCCTTCGATCAGCATTATAATGTAATCGGCTGGTGACGGGCTTTGGACTCGCAACTGGTATTGCCTCAACACCAATCTTTTCTTATGGAATCCTCACAGATGCCTCTCCCTAGTCTTCTCAAGTTTCCCCTTCAATAGCAGCGCACCATAGTTTGCTACGCGATCTCTCGTTTTTCCATTCCCTGGAACATTTCGTAGGATCCGACAGGTTACGGAGACTCCCACGTTAACCCCCCATTATTTCTAGGTAACTTCCCCACCGATCGATTCCCTTCTAGCTTCAGAAACCAAGAGAGGACGGGTTGAGCAGTAAAAGGTCCTCAGTTTCAGGTTCCGGGAGGTCCGCAGTCCCGATCAGAATCAATTCTTACTTTAGAGAAGGCGCTACTCCAAAGAATCTCAACTTAGAATGCGTGTTAATTGAGCGCAGGAAACCGGTTACCCTTTGACCCTATTCCGCTGATGGTAATACCGGCGTCATTTTCCGTCTAGTAGCCGGTGCTAACAACCATGGCTGAAGTGGCTCGATCACTTTTTGGTTCACAGTCAGCGATCTGGAGCCGACACCAGAACGATTAATCTTCGCCTAGTACTTTTGTGTACGTCAGCAGTTCCCCACCTTAATCGTGGAGGTTCTTCCGACTTAGTAATTTTCCCACATACGTTACTGTCCCATAAACGCAATTTGATGGTAGGTCTTTCGCTGGTAATCCCGCACAATTTTTTCTCTCTTTTTTGTCAAGATATTCCCCTCTAAGTTTCATCTAGATGTCCCATCCGTCCTGCTTGTCTGGTTAGATCTCCTTATTCTCCTTTTCCCCCGTAAATCAACCCCCACAGCTTTCCTTTTCTTTGAAACATTCAGGTCGTTAATGCAAATTTTTTTTTTCTTCTGCTTTGTCAAGTGATTCTCCCTCTGGCCGTCTCTTTTTCTGAGCCCTCACCGATTCTCGCTCCGAATGAATCCTTGGAAGAAACTTCGTTTTCCTGTTGTCCAAGGCTGTTATAACTACCGACTTGGTCCCTCCCTCTCTGTAGCCACTGCTTGCTCACCCAGACCATGAAAGCTCTCGCCCCCACCCGTCCCCTCCGACACCTCCCCCCTCCGTGTTCCCTCTAAAGGATGTCTCCTTTTCCCTCGTGCCCTACCGCCATAGGTCGTTTCCTTCCCCCCGGCCCCTTTCTCTTGTTGATACGGGTAGGAAGGACCTTTTCGTTTGGCATCCCCAGCTCCGGTGTGATGTTTTTACGATTCTTGTCCCAAAGTTCGACCTTAGATCCTACATTTGATCCTATGTAAAGTTCTACCCCTTATGATTTTTCTCTTTGCCTAGATGGTTTCCTGTTGGTGGTATCCGGTCCATTTCGGACATGAAGAACCACTAACTCCCCCGAGATTTCTCTACCCCCGCGCACTGCCGTAAGCCAATTTTTTCTGTCACCTGGCCGACCTCCGTTGAAATGCCTAGTTAACTCCTTTTTAGTAGTAACACGTTCCGTCACCGAGAAGGTATCGGACCTTTCCTTTTTTCCCCAAGATTAACTTGACAGGATCTGTCGGACTTTCCCGACCATTAGGAGTAGGGTCCTTTATGCCCGGGATCGACGTGATGTCTTCCCCGACCCAAGGAACAATCCACCCTTAACTTGACTCTGCCTCCCGAGGTTTTCCTTCTCCTCATTCACGAATAGGGGACACTTTTCCAGCATGGAGGGTTCCTCGCGTTTTGGGGTAATAGGGGATGGTTCTAGGAAGGAGGTACTTCGTGGGTTCTACGGAAACGTTTTTCTGAATCGACGGGTCCTTTCTATTTTGCGAATGAACCAAAGTCCTCATAATTTTTGACATTATGCCGGTACTATCAAATAACTAGCCCAGGTATCACACCTCTCGGGAAGTCCCCCTCATCGACCGTAGTTTAGCTCTCAATCCAATTAGATAGTTTTTCGTTTTCTCAACTCTGATCCAACGTCGTTCGGTGATCTCATTACGTTTCCAGACGGTTTTCTCCTACGAGAGAACGGAAAACGCATTTTTTTTGAGTCAGTTGGTCTCAGTCGCAGAATTAACCCATGAAGTCTTTCCTAAGATGGTTTCCGCCCGCCTTCTATTTAAACTCTGTTCCCGTACTCGCCTGACGTTGGCATCTGTCCATTTGACAAGCGTACGGCATCCTCTGCTGGACCCCTCCCACGCACCTTGATGTAGTCTTTCGCGTGGTGTCCTCCAGCCCCTCACTTTTTACGGTCGAATATTCCCTATCGTTAAAGCTCCTGACGGCATACCCTTCTTTTCCAGAAATTCTCTTCCCCCAGCTCCGGGGTCTCTTCGTTCCTTTCAACGCCAGCACGCTCTTACCCCTAAGATCTCTCTCTTGCGCTGCATTTTTCTTTTCAGGCCGGCCGGTTTCTGCTCAATCACTTCCTCTCTGCACCCATCGCTCATCATTTTTGATCTGCCTTTCTGGTTCACCGTCTCGTTATTCTTTCTTTCGTCTTACCTTCCCCCACTAGGCACGTGATCCGTTCCTCGCCCACGTAACCTTCCTTTATTGGACTCGAGATCCCGAACTTCTTCCCCCCCCCCCACTCTTTTTTTTTTTCTAGAATTTACCTTCTTCTTTGAAATCCTCAGGTTAACTTTGTCTTACTTTATCGTTTCCCGAGTTCCTTTTACGCCAAGCAGATCACAGAATCCGTTTTATACATCTCCCCTAATTGCTCTCGTGCCTGGTGCGGCGTCAGGAGTCTCCCCTTTTCCCTTAGCCCCTGGAAGCGATGGCGAAAGATAGGCTATTTTCGACTAGTTGCTAGAGGGCCCCTTCTCCCCCCTTCAGTTTCTCTATATTTTTTTCCAGTTCGTTTCTTCCTTCCTCCGCGCTTGCCTCGCTGGACTCCCCCTTTCCCCCCACCGGCGGATAACACAGAGCCGGACTACTATTCAAGACTTTCTGTACGACTTGGTTTTTTTCCCCCTCTCGGGCGTACTCTTTGGTAAATTTCCGATCTGCCCCCGGAAGCATTGACTCTACTAGTACATTCCTTAAATCTCTTGTGACTTTTTGCGGCGCAGCATTTTTTTCGTCTTCTACTATCCCAAACGTCTCAGAAACGCGGATGGTTCACTTTGGTTGTCTCTCACAGCTTCTATCTCCACTAGGATCAAACGCAGGACGACTGCCCATCCCTTCTTTCCCACTCCCTATTGGAAGTGCCTTTTTTATTCCCTAAATTCTTATCTAAAGCAACTTTTTCCTCAACAGGCCTCTTTGGATATCACAGGACCTTTCCCCTCATAGGGATTGTTTGCTTCCCCCTCACTGCCGCGTTTGTCGCGATGCCTGCTATTGTCCAGCAAGTCGAGGAACCCGACGATTCTTACACCAAGAATCTGCTGAACTCCATTCCCTCCCGTCACGATTCCCCCTCCTTTAAATGCTGCTCAGGTTTCTTGTTCTCTCAATTTTAGTGGGTGCGTTGTTTACCCTTGTCTTTTGTCCTAGTCCACGCCTCTCTTATGCAACGAGGCATAGGTGCTCTCTATGGGTACGTCCCGCTCCTGGTCATATCCGCCCGTGCTTTCGCCTCTTTTCTTTGAGCCTAGAGTATCTTCCTTAAAAGGAATCGGGCCACTCGACCTTCCTCTTGTCGGGCAGGTTTTACGCCTCTTTTACGTGCCTTCTTCCTTTTCTATAAAGAAGGCTCTATGGGATGAGACGTTGAGCATTTTCTTATAGGATCCTCCATTGTTACTTCCCCATCTGTCATGACGTCGTCGCACCTAGGACCTTTTTCGAAGCTTTAGAGTTAAGATAGGTCCTCTTCCTCGGTCGAAGAGCGGTTCTAACTCCCCCTCCTTTAGTTAAAAGAGAAAACCTTTCCTGTTTTGTCCCAGAACTCCCTGTATGCTTGTCTCAAAACGCCTGCCAGATGCGGAAATAAACTATTTCTTTGA
>Ga0179593_1490126_pt1 | contig 10748 bp, 8 predicted proteins | sample CZODoug2_1_08_16_FD_185931 | JGI IMG/M metagenome (GOLD analysis project Ga0179593, IMG submission 185931) | Vadose zone soil fungal communities from Angelo Coast Range Reserve, California, USA - CZODoug2_1_08_16fungal (PacBio error correction) | ecosystem: Environmental > Terrestrial > Soil >... | reverse complement strand
TCGCATTCGCTTTTGCACTGCCGTTCCTCCCTTGTCGGGCGGGTCGATGAGTTTTTTGTTCCTTCCTTTCTGTGTCCCCTCCCCCTCCCTTCATTCTTGTGCGTCTTGTACCGAGACCTTTTTACGAGTTCGAGTCCCAGGTTTTCCCCCCAGACAGACTGAATACCGTTTTTGTACGTTCTGCCCGACCGTCGGCCGAGCTATTTTCTGAGCTTTTCTGTTCTTCTTGTCCTTCTTTTGAGCATCCTTATAGAAGAGGATTCTAAATTAACCTTAGGTGGTTTCAACTTCCCCCCGCAGCTTTTTCTGTTGCTCCACAATTCTGATTAGGATTTGTTTATTCTACTATTTTCTCTGCCCGGTGACTGGTACGGTTTGTTACTCCCCTCCCCCTGCTTCGTTTTGTTTTCAGTCGTGGCGGATGGGTTCACCTTTCCTCATTTACGTCCTCTGGATAGGCGGCTGGCCCATTTGAACGACGAGGTTCAAGGTGATTTTAATAGTTGTGCGCACTGTAATCCGTGTCGGCGCGCGTTCCGATGGGCCAGATCTCAACACGCATGTCTTCCTTCCTCTGATCTCCTCCCGGATCAGATCAGTGTTAGTCCATGAGAATAAGTCAGACTACGAAGGATGTGTTATTTTAACATGCGAAAGGATTATGTTGTTTCCCCGTACCTTTTGAGCAGGACAATCTGGGCTTGAATCTAATCAAGGAGTTTTTTTTTCTCTTGCCTTATTTTCCCAACTCTTCTTCGTTTTGAAATGGAACTTCCGGCGTCACTCTCCTTCCCATTGCATCCGGACCCGCGCGGTAATGGCCCACCCCCTCCTGACCACCAGTCCTCTGCAGATCCTCCCTTATGGCGCCAGTTTTTCTCTCCCCCGGCCCCACCCCGCCTTTCGGTCTCTGCTCCCCCCCCCTCTCCCCCTCCCCCCCCCTTCCGCGCCCTGCCCCGACACCCCCTGCCCCCCCCCCTTCCCCCCTCCTTTGTGCAAATCGTTTGAATTCCTATTCCCTCTCCCTCCCCCCCCACCGCCGCCCCCCCTGACTCATCGCCCCCCCTCCCCCCTCCTTAACGTCCCCCCCCACGTTACCTCCCCCGCTCCGCCCCCGCAATCTGCAGCCCTTTCTCCATTCCCCCCCCCTGCCATCACCCCCTCTGCTCCCCAACGAAGCCCCCACCCCCTGGAGCGCGCCCCCCATCGGCCCCCCACTCCCCCCCCCCCCCCCCCCCACCCCCCTCCACCCCTCCCCGTCCCTCCCCCCCCCCCCCCCCCCCCCCCCCCCCCCCCCCCCCCTCCCCCCCCCCCCCCCCCCCCCCCCCCGCCCCCTCCCCCCCCCCCCCCCCCCCCCCCCCCCCCCCCCCCCCCCCCCCCCCCCCCACACACCCCCCTCCCCCCCCACCCCCCTCCCTCCACCCCCCCCCCCCTCCGCCCACCCCCCCCCCTCCCCCCACCCCCCACACCCCCCCCCCGCATCCCCCCCCCCCCCCCCCCCCCCCCCCCCCCCCCCGCCCTATCGCGCACCCCCTGCCCCCCCCCCCCAGGCCCTCCCCACCCCCCCCCCTCCCCCGTGCCCCCCCCCCCCCACCCCCCCCCCCCCCCCCCCCCCCCCCTCACCCCCCTCACCCCTCTCCCCCTACCCCCTCTGACCACCCCCCTCCAGTCACCCTTCGCCACCCCCCCACCCCCCCCCCACCCCCCACCCCACCCCCTCCCCACCCCCCTTTCCCTCACCCCCCCCCTCCCCCCCCCCTCCCCCCCCCTCCCCCCCCCCCCCCCCTACCCCCCCCCCCCCCCCCCCCTCCCCCACCCCCCCCACCCCCCCCCCCCCCCCCCCCCCCCCCCCCCCCCCCCCCCCCCCCCCCCCTCCCCCCCCCCCCCCCCCCCCCCCCCCCCCCCCTTCTCCCTCCCCCCCCGCCCCCCCCCACCCCCCCCGTCCCCCCCCCCCCCGGCCCCCGCCCCCCACGCCCCCCCCCCCCCCCCCCCCCCCCCCCCCCCCCCCCCGTCCCTCCCCCCGCCCCCGCCCCCAGCCACCCCCCCCCTCCGCCCCCCCGCCCCCCCCCCCCCCCCCCTGCCCCCACCCCCCCCCCCCCCCCCCCCCCCCCCCCCCCCCGACCCCCCCCCCCGCCCCCCCCCCCCCCACCCCCCCCCTCCCCCCCCCCCCCCCCCCCCCCCCCCCCCCCCCCCCCCCCCCCCCCCCCCCCCCCCCCCCCCCCCCACCCGAGCCCACCCCCCTTGGCTCCCCCCCGTTGCCCCCCCCCCCCCCCCACCGCCCCCATCAAACCCCTTCCCCCCTTAGTGGTCCTTCTTTTTTTCTCCAAGTTGTTGACCGGATTAGGATGATTGGCGCGTAACAAGCGGAAGCTGCTTTTGAGGATCCTGGGTCTTTTCCTCACTTCTTCGAAGAGCAGGCGTATCCGTTCTCTTGGTGTTAGCTTGACCAGTTTCCCACTTTGACTCTTTAGCGCGGATCTTTTTTTTTTTTAGCCTCTTCCCTAGCGACCTTGTGTTTTATGAGGTGAGCCTTGGCTGCTCTCTCTTAATCTTCCTCCTTTTTTCTTTCGGTAATGGACGATTTTTTCGCTGTCATTGTTCGCCTTTCTTATTATTCAGCTTGAGGCGTGCTGTACGTCATGGCGGATTTTTCCTTTCTTTTTACATGAATAGCGCTTTCTATCGCGAAGTTAGCTACTCTCCTTTTTGGTGTCCCCGGAGTGAAAAGTATTTCTTTCCTTCGGGTCTTACCCCCTCGTATGGTTATGGTCAGGCTAGATCGAAGTTGAGGAACCGAGTTGATTCCAGGCCTTAGTCGCGATGCGGTTGATTTGATTCCCCTCCTTCTTTAGGCGGCGCTGGTCATCCTCCCCCCTTCCCGCTGCTTCCCCAGTGCTGCGTAAACCTTGCAGAGGCTTTTTTTGGTTTTTTTGATGCCTTAATTTTACCCCCGTGACCTTTCCCAAATCTTGCGGGTTTTTCTTTTCCCCGGAGGTTACGGTCACTCCCTCCCTTCGAGGCGTAAGTGGTTTGTTCCACCAATTGCCGTTCTGGTTTTTCGTTTCGATTTTCCTGCCTCGTGCCGTTTTGTATGAAGCTGCTTTTTTCGTGGTATTCCCTCCTGGAGTGTGGTATCTTTCTGTGTCCGCCTAATGCCTCGTTTCTGACTTGTTCAGGGCTGACGGTTCAACAACCTACCCCTTCGGTGCCGGCTTACCCCCGGTCGGTGTTTTTTTCCTGTTTCTACTTCCCTTCAGGGCCATTTGTTTTGATGGACGGCTGGCGAGGGCATTCCGCTGTCTCCTTTTTACTTTGGGTAGGTGGGCCTTCTTCCTAGATCGACCCCCGCCGGTATTTGTCAGCTTCCAGGTAGGACGATCACCTCCTCTTGCGTGGACTTGCCGTGACTTGACCATGATCCTTCCCACCCTTTCACCTTTTTGGATGTCATTACCATGCCACGACTTCTGTTTGCTCAGCTCTCCCACCCGACGGCACGTTTTTTGACTTTTCTGACACCATCGAGTGGCGGGTAGCCACGTCCCCCCGGTTCTTTTGTGTTCTCCTGTCTTTTTTTTTCCCTATCAAGGTTTCTGTTCGCGGTCCGCCTTGTAGCTTTCTGTTTTCAACTTGTTCTTTTTTGAAAGCGCCCTGAGACCCTTTCTCCCATGATCTCTCGGAGCTACTTTTTTCCCTTTCTAGACCGGTCCCCCCCTTGGCCCGCGCGATTATTTCTGGTATGTCTGGCTGAGCTTTTTCCATGGGAGCCATGGATGGTTCCTTTCCTTTATCATTCCATCTCATTTCACTAGCTACAGGAACCCCCCCCTCCCCGACTGGTCCCTTTCTGGTGTTGTTTTTCCTCCATGGTTGGATCCAGGAACACCGCATTGCGACGATGAAGCCTTCCGACATCTTATCCCCTGAAAATCGACCCCTTTCTCGCCCACTCCATGACCCTTTGCCCAATTAATTCGCTGTAATTGACAACCTTTCCGAGGGGTGTCCGTTTATGGGAGAGCTTTTTGACCACGCCGTTGCTTTTTTTAACGATTCGAGTCAAATACCAAGGGTTTGTCCTGTTTTTAACACCTGATCGGTTTCTCACGGTCCTCGTTTGTTCTCCCCTCTGCATTGCTTTGCCTAACCGTGATGAGGTCATATAACCAACTTCTTTTCTTGTCGCCCCCCCCTTTATTACGCAATGCGGAATGAGCTTTATTTTCCGCTATACTCTCTTGCTACTTCTCTCCGACCCCGGTTCTCTTTTTTCCAACTCCCTCCTAAGAGATTCGGTCCTGTTTTCCTTCCCTGCCACTAGCTGCTCGGTGCGATAGCGCGCGTTCGTCCCCTCTATTTTTCCTCTTCCTCCCTCTTTCTTGGAATGACGGGGATGGGAGGTCTTCCGCTCCGTCCCTTTCTCAGTTTCCTACCTCTGTTGTGTTTTCTCCTGTATTTCGCTTCTGAAAGTCAACCTCACCTTCATGCCAACGCGTTCGCGGCGTACTAACTCTCGTCTTTCGCGGCGCTACGCACAGATGCTTCCTCGTTGGCATTTTATACCCAAACACATGAACCGCTAATCTCCTGTTTCTTTTCTCCCCCCCCGCCCTCTCACAGGTCCGGTCTCGAGTAGTGTCCTCCAGCGTTCCTCGGCTTACAACGATTCCCGTCTTTGCTTTTCCTTGTCGACGCGACGAACGTGATTTTGTAGTAATGACCTTTTTTTCTGAGGACCCTGTCCCCCTTCCTCCACGATCGGCGTATTGTGCTCCTTGTCCCCAATGCTAGGTTTCAGCCTTGCCCCCCCCCCCATTTATTCTCTCTGCACCTCTTGCGCCAAGAACTTTACGTGATTGGTCTTGCCCGGCTTACCCACTCTCTGCAGACCCGCGGGAAGGTTTGCCGTAGGGAGACGGGGTCCCCCCTGTCCATATATTGTCCCCCAACTGGCTTTCGGCGTCTTTTTGGCGATTTGATCCCTGGTCTGTTTTTGTGTCAATCTTTTTTCGGTACGACAACATCATTCTTAACACCCATCGTTTGAAAAGTTTGTTATCCTTCTCTATTTTTACATGTATGCGAGTGTCATTGAATTTTTCATGGCTTGAGGGTGCAATTTTTCCTTTCGGCTCCCTTTGCTCATCCAGAAACCCTCCCGGATCGCTGGGCCCATTGCCGGTTTCCTCATTTTCTCCGCTCCCGCGACGATAAGGTGAGTAGGTTCTTATCCTTTGTCAACCCTCCCCTCCCCACATCTTTAACCCTTCCCGCGAGTGGGTCTCCTCCCTTGGTGGATCGGGTAACCCCCAAATAACTTAGGGCCGACCCCTACTTTGTCCGTACCCCAGTCCCCCTTATTGGTTTACCTTCCGCGTTTCGTCGTTGACGATTTTCTCCCCCTCTTCGGAGATAATTGGTAAATGGCCCCATCCTAGTTTTTCATTTTTTTATCCTGGTCATCCCGTTAGTCAGTTGCTTCTTTCCTGAACTGGTGAAGTTTTCCCATCAGGACTGGGTCAGATACCTTCTTGTAAGAGTACGGACCTCCTTTTGCTCTGATCGCTGGACCTGGTTCCTCTATTTTTTCCCATCACACTGGCAAGACGGCGGCTTCCCCCCCCACACCTTACTTTCGCCAGTCCCTGTATTTAGGGGTGCGACCTCAGCCTAAAATTTTCTCTTCCCCCCTCTTATGTTCATTTCGTTCCCCTCACTTCTCTTACCTCCCTCCAGTTTTTTCTTTTACTTCACCCGACCATGGGCAACGCTTCCTACAAACTTCTCTGATTGTCCGTCTCCCCTTTCCTCAAGGAAAGCGGATTTTTTTTTTAGAAAAACCGTTTCCCGCCCAGAATTTCTTCCGGATCCGTGCCGGTTAAACTCTATCACGCCACCCACCGAGACTTCTTTTTCTTCTTCCGGTTGTCTGATGTCCCCCCCCTTCCCACTCTCAGCCCCACTGTTTTGCCATTGGATTTGACGTTCGTTTAGCTGCATCAATTTCCTCTTTTGTTGACGAGTGAGTGATGACAGCGTCGCCGCAAAGGCTCTTGCACTCCCTCAACCTCTTTGGACCTTCCCTCCTCAATCGGTTAAGTGTCGCTTCTAATGCTACGCTCAAGACGCAGGTGGCTTGCATTTATTCTCCCCCTGCCTTTCCTCTCCGGTGCACGCGGGCACCGTCTCGTGATCTTTGGTACGATAACGTTCGTCCCCGCGCGACTGCAGGGACAATAAAGTCTCTCGAACCATTTACTGCCGGGCAAGCATTCCTGAACTTCCTCCATCAATCGAACGATGACCGGTAGCCCATTACATCCCAAGTTTCAGTCCTGCAGCTCTGCTGTTGTTCCTATTCGGCCTTTCTCGTCTTTTGCCCTCCCTATATAAATATAAACCCCAGGCTTTGAGGACTCGTGTTTAACAGAATGAATTGCGTCCTTACCTTTTTAGAGAGGGTCAATGGTGCATTCACCACAGCTTTTTTTCTTCTTGCTGGTGGAGTAAGTATTTATTTCAGGACACAGGATGCCTTACGGACTCTTCTGTGTCCCGCGTTCCTCTTTCGCCTTGGAAATATCACTTCTACACGCATTAACAAATCAAAAACCTTGAGTCAGCACTCTTTCAGCCCTTCCGCATTTCAGAGAGGATCATTCCCTGAACGAGTTCCCTGATCTACTGACCAGATTCCAACGTGCAACAGCTTTTTTGCCACTTTTTGTCATTAGCATCGAAGCTGTTCCTTTCTGCTATCACCCAATGGTCCCAACTCCTTTCGTGTTGATCCACCTTTTTTCCTTAACGAACATGCCGCGAAGCGGCGTGACCTCACGGAACTATGCCCTCCCAAATGCCGGGCCTTTACGCCGACGGATGTTACAGTTTTTTCCCCGCTTGGCGGCCAGTGAGTGAGATAAAAAATCCGTTTGCCGAGACTTGGACGGAGTTCAGGTCCAGAGGATTAATTTCCCCCCCTACAGTTAGAGTGTTCCCAGATCTCACCATCCTTTTACCGTCCCCCGGCCCGGGTCTCTGGTTTCCACCTGTGCTCGGTCTTATTTCCTCTCCTCCCTAAGTAAAATGGTTTTTAGGAAGACTCTCCCCCTCTCGTTACCTCGTCGTCTTTTCGTCCCTTTTCCCGAGCGGTGACAGTCCCTTCCCTCGCGTTCCTGACAAATGTCTGGGTCGCCGTCTACGGCGGCTTTCCAGTCTGGTCCGTTCACCTTTCCTCCAACGCCTTTCCCCTTCCTACCTCGTTTTGATTCGCAGGACGGAACATTTCCCGGCGGTCTTTTCTCTTTATTCCCCTCCCCGATCCACGACGGGGAAATCACCACCCATGAAAGGCTTTCCGTGTCCCCTCGAGGTTTTCCCGCTCCCGCATTTTCTTTAGCGCATAATCGGCGAGCCTTTGCTCTTTCCTCCCCCGATACAGGTGACTTTCCTTATTGCTTCTAGAAGTAGATCGGCAGCCTTCGGGTAGAGGGTACAGTCATGCTGTATTCTGCGGTGTTTTTTTCCCTCTCGTCATCGTTCAACGTCTCGATGAAACCTTTCCGCCCTCTCCTTTGTGGATGTTTCGTTTAAGGTAATCGAACTCGCACTATTCCTCTGTGAGTACGAACTCTTTCACCAGCGATGTCATCTCTATCTTATCCTCTTTGTTGTTTTTTCTCTCTCTCCTGGTGAACGGCAGTAGCTCAGCAGGTCGTGTTCCTCTTGCTGTCTTTACTTCCCTTCTTCTTATTCCCCCAACGAAATCATTCTGTTTTTTTTTTTTTGAGACCTTCTTTCCTGCTCACTCTCGGGACTTCCCCCCTCCTCCGAATACCCCAGGCTTTACCGGATGCCCAGGCCCGTGCGGGCCGACTCTTTTTTTCCGAGTTTTCTTACGTTCCCCCCGTGAGTCGTGCGCGTTTTTTCTCACGAGTATTCGATTTCTCCCCCCTGAGTGTTCCCCACGACCTCGCTTTTCCAGGGGATTTTGCTTTCCCTTTGATCGGTTCTGTGTTTTGGCCTACGATGCTTTGAGCCGGTGAAACTGGTCGGTTGCGACTCCCCCAACTCTTCTTGGTGAAGTCGTTGGCAGGATGGGTTCCGTTCTTCCTGCCCTTTCAATCCTCTTTATTCTTTTTTTGCCCCCTCTTTTTTTCGAATCGTTCTTTGGATTCCCTCAGGTGCGCTTTATCAGTTCGTAGAGCGGGTATAGGGCAGCATTCTTCCTCCAAACTCATTTCCCTTTTTCTTCAGGAGATGCCGCGGCTCCTCTTTTCTTCGTCTCCATAGTACGGCCAGACGACGTACCCTGACGGATGTGTTTTTTTTTTCGACCCTTCAGGGTGGGTCCCTGATCTTGAGGGAGCCGGACACTTCATGTGGCCTTGAGATCTCTCCCCTTTGTTTATAGCTCCTTTTTCCCCAATCTGTATCCGAGCTTTAACTGTAAAACAGGCCGGAGTCCCGGTAAAGGAAGGACATGGTTTCTTCTCTTCATCGGAGTTTTGTCGCGCTTGTGAGGAAATGTCGTTTACTGATGTCGTCCTCTCTTTTTTTACTCTGCATGGTGGTTAGCCAATTCTTGTCCATCTCCCTCCGGAAACAGGCTTCGATTCTCCGCTTCAGCATTCCCTTTCCCCACGATTTTTAGGTTTGGTCCCTGGCTTCTCGACCGTAACTTTTTGTAATTCATCCAGCTAAGGTTCCTTCTGATTGTCATCCCTTTTTGACAGGGATTCCAGGCGCTCAGCGCGAAAACGCTTAGTCCTTCGGTTTGGTTCGTTTGCGGTGCGCTCTGAGAAGTATAGCCTTTTGGTTTTTCTCCGATGCCAGGTTGACGTTACCCGGGCCTTCCTTCCTCATTTCTTTTCCTCCCAACATGCAGGAACTGAGGCTTTTTTTAGTAGTGTGAGCTTTTTCGTGGCGGTCCCTCGCTGCTTCTCACGTCCGAGGCGTTTTTTTTCCTGGCCGGGGTCACGGCCTTTATCGTTCGCCCAGTTTCTCTTTTTCTTCTTTCCGTCTTCTCTTGCGGAATGTTACGACGTGATTACCTGCCTCGAGTTTGATCTTTTCCTCTCTCTCCCGATGTGGTCAGCGTGCACGGAGTCCCTATTCCGCTTCCCCTCCCAAATGCTCTTTAGCGTCAGGCTAGATCGAAGCGATGCCCGAGTTGCTACTTCTATTTCTCCTCCTCTTTCTTTTCTTTTAGTGCACGCGGCCTGGTCGGCGACGCTCACTCTCGTCCACCTAGTCGTCCCTTCTCTCGTAGCGTGACCACCATCCTGTGATTTTCTCTTTTACTGCCCCTCGTCCCACATTGCCCCCTTTTCTTTTTCCCTTTCCACGGAGGTTACAGGTCACTCGCCTCCGTCTTCTGGCGGCACGCTTGTTTGTACAACCTCCTGTCCTTTTGCTTTTTACTTGATTCTCTTTGCGCTTCAGAGATATGACCTTTTTTTAGCGGGTTATGTTTCCCGCCTTGAGTTTGGGTAATCTTTTTAGGGTTTCCTTCTCTTACTAGTTTACCACGTGTTCTTAAGTCGAACCTACTCCCTTGTTTTCGTCCAGTGTTGTTTGTTTCTAGACTCCGGAGTTCAATGTTTTAGGACGGCCACGCGGAGGAGGGTTGCATTCGATGCCGTTCTTTTCCCCTTGTTTTCGGTTCGGAACCGCGACGTTTTTCTTCTTCCGCATTGATTGTCATCCCTCCCCCTTTTCCAGTTCCGATCCCACTCTCTTCTGTGACGGGGAGGGATTTCCCTCCTATTTGCCCACTTCAACCGGATGTCATTAACCTTCTCTTCCCTTTCTTTCTTTTCCTCTCTTTCGTCAACCGACGGACGTTTACTCCGGATCAATGCGCGCTGTTTGGTGTTCCTTTCCTCGGGTTGCTTCCTCTTATTTTCGCTCCACGGCGTCGTCTCTCCTTTTTCTCTCCGTCTATTTTTCCCTTGGGATGGTTGCAGGATACTACCTTCCCTGATCGTAGTTCTCTACTTTCTTCCTTTTCTGAAGACCTGTTGGGCCCTTGAATACGTGTATGGTAGTTTCTGATACTTTTTTTCGCCAGGATGGGGCTTCCTCATCATGCTTCAATTCCTTCTCCATGGTCACCTTCTTCTCCCCTCTTTAGGTTATGTGTGGGCCTAATGCGGGCGATTTTTTCCAAGTAATTACGACTCTTTCCTCCGGATCCCTTCTCCCACTAGTCCAGTGCACCCGCATTCCACTCACCTGACTAAAATATATGTGACTCTTCCCATTTATACTACGCCTGACCCAACCCTTCGCAGGGGGTTTTTCGTTATCTGCCTTTTTCCCCCCTTAAGGCCCGGTCAGTGCGCCGATTTTTGTCGAATTAAAAGGTTTTTTTCCGGTTGAAAACCATGTCGCCTGTTTTTTTTTCCCGCTTCTTGGTAGATATCCTTGTTTAAAGCCTAACAGGAACTCTTCCCCACCCTCACGTTCGTCTTTTCCAATGCGATCACGCCATTTTCCTTGAAGCCCTTTTCGCCGCTCTCCGCTTGTCGGATGACGCTCGATCCCGACCGGTGAGCGTTGCTTTTCAAAGTTCTTCGCCACACCTCGTATTTCTTTGGGTCTTTTTTTTTATCCTGCCACTCGATCGCCTGGTGGTTTTTTTTCGTGTGGTGTGGTTTGGTTTTGATTCTTTTCCTCTGCGGCCTGGAATAGCTTTTTGCCGACCCTCTTTGGAATGACGGGATGTGCGCGGTCCTCTCGCGGAA
>Ga0179593_1486903_pt1 | contig 10748 bp, 12 predicted proteins | sample CZODoug2_1_08_16_FD_185931 | JGI IMG/M metagenome (GOLD analysis project Ga0179593, IMG submission 185931) | Vadose zone soil fungal communities from Angelo Coast Range Reserve, California, USA - CZODoug2_1_08_16fungal (PacBio error correction) | ecosystem: Environmental > Terrestrial > Soil >... | reverse complement strand
CCTAAGTATTCATCAAGATGTGCTAGGTTCTTACTTCATTCCTTTCTCCTGCGGCTCCTTTTGCTTTCGAGCTATTTCCTTCCTTTCTGTTGAGCGCATTTTGGCGTAAGCTTCGTCCCCTTCCCTCCCTTCGCTTCTCCTCCGCTCCGGCCCTACTGTCATGTACCCAAAGTTACCGACGAGCCCGCGCTTTAGATCTACCCTCCACCACCTTCCATGCTCTTCAGTTCCATCCTGTCGTGGTTTCTTCTTTTTTACGGCCCCCAGGAATCGAGGTGTTCGGGATGTGCCTCTTTTTCCCCTTTTTTACAGCCCCAATTCCTGTATGAACTCCCACTGGTCCCTTCTTCGTTTGGCTTACGTTTTTTCGAGCAAATTATAACACCTTCGTTCCTTGACCCGAGGCCTTCGTCCTTTCTTGCTCTTACGATTTATTTTCTGGCCCCGAGACGGTTTATGTATTCTCGCGATAATTTCAAAGATGCGTGTGGTCTTTTTAAACCCCTGCTCCCCCTTATTCCTTCTGGCTTTCTGCTCTTTTCGCCGTCGCAATTTTTCGAAGACCTGCAGCATGTCCTCTCATAAACTCTTTAGCTCTCCAAGACTTTGGATTTTTTCCTTTCTTCCTCACCCTCCGCTCTTTCTCTTTTCTTCCCCTCTTTCCCCCAACGACCGGTTTCTTTCTTTTTGAACATGGGGACGCGGTTGACCCGGTCATCAATTTGCTGTGGTATGCCCACCCTCTCATCTTATGATCGGCTGTAGAGCATGCGCGGTCTCTTCGCTTTTTCCATGACACTCAGAACCTTTTCTCTTCAACTTTCGACGGACGTTCCTTCTGGTTCATTTCAGTTTTTTATGGGACGCCGACACACCTCCGAGCGAATTAGCCCTCTCAGCGATACAACTAAGGTCAACCTGGCTTTCCTCTTCCCTTTCTGTCTTCCCCTCTCGTGACCCTCCCCTACTTTTTCCAATCTTGGCATGTGAACGAGCAGGACAGGCCTGTGTTTTCGTCCCCATGAGACCACAACCCATCCCTTATCTCCCTACATAGTTTTCCCTCCAATGTAAGAGTTACCTGCACTCGGGACTGCCCAAACCTTTTCGGCATTTTGGCAGCATCATAATCCCGCAAAACGAGCTTACGTTTCCTTCCCCTCCTCCTGTCGAACACACCCTCAACCATCGGGGCTTTGGTCCACGGTTAAAGTACTTCTCCGATACCTCGTCCCCTCCAATCCTGCGTTACCGGCGAAATGGATTTCTCTACTTCCCCCCCTTCCCACCGCGCTTTTCTAGATTCGTCACCGCCTCGACCTCGTATTCTTGACAGGCCCCCTCTCCTGAGCGCCCCTTCGAGCCACACGGCAAGGTGCTCTGTGGAATGTATTCCGCTTTTTTTCTTGCACCCCATCATTATGCGGAACGTTGGCCCCCCAAGAATCATGGTTTTAGGCGAGGGTCATGCTTAAAGGCGGCAGTTTTTTCCTGACAAAGACTTGCCGTCCCCCGTTGTCCTTCACAATTCGTCTTTATTTCTCTCTTGGCACTTCTAAGGCCTCGCGTCGGAAGGGTATTTGCCAAATTTCCCACCATTCCTTTCAGGAGGGTTGGTCCCTGTCTTTGTACCCAAACTACCTTGCTCCTACTTGTTGTCTTTTGTCTTTTGCAAATTTCCTCTCATCCAGCGTCGGCCCCAATGTACGTCTGCTCCGCAATGTTTGCTTTGCTTGAGCTTTTGGGGATCCTTTCATGCAGGACCAATATGCATCTCATCTGAACGGCCCAAATGCGTGATGCTTTCCTTCTTATTTTGTTGTAGAGAGCAGTCGGCATTTGGCCCCGTTTCGTCCGTCAAAGTAGGTCTGCCTCCTCTCCCCCCCGCCTCTCCTTCCATACCATCATGTCCGACTTCGGTTTTGCCTTGAAGGCATTTTTTTGCGACGGGGCTCGAACCTTTCCTTTTTTCCAAGGGCAACCATCGAGCCGGTTAGGTGTATCCTCCCCCAACCTTCTTAGAGGTTTGCCAGGAGTATTACTTAGTCTTAGCAGGTCCTTCTGAGCCTGCATTTAAACGCGAAATAGTCGGCCCCTCTTTTTCCTTTTTTTCATTGGTTCCTTCTTCTGGCAATTTTACCGACTGACCCCGCGGTTAAACCCCCCCTGTCTTTCTGCTATTCCTGCATAGTGATGGGATTTTCAAGGCCCCCCTTCCTTCCCCTTTTTCCCCCAGAGACTTTGCCTGTTTAAGTCCCTTTCGCGAGGCGGCTTTTTCTGGTCCACCCTTAAGACTCTTTTCAGCGGCTTATCTTTCTCTCCTAAGCTGCTGTTTGGGATTTTGAAGCACGATCCCTTTTTCGCCTTTGTTTTTAGATACTGAGAGGTATTGGTGCGGCTTGGGCCGGTCTAACGGACGGATTTACCCCCTCCCTTTGTTTCTTCTTGTGTCGGTAATCCGATCTTAGTTCAATGCGGTAACAGTAGGAGCGCTGTGTTGATATATAGGCGATCGACCTGACCGTTTGTATCCTCCTATTTCGAATTTTCCCTCTTTCGTCTCCACTTTTTAGGTCGTGATGTTTAGTCTGTTTATGTTGGTATGGAACGGAACCCCAATGACTCCCCGGTCGTAGCTTAGTGAGAAATGCCGCCTTTCCCCTTTTCTTCGGCGCTTTTTTGCTTTCCTTGCCCCTGCCTTGCGCGCCTATACCATTTTGCATTTTCGGTTTATCCTTGATGCGGGGTTTCAGAAGCTGATTGGTAGGGGTAACCATCTTCCTTTTCCTCCTCTGTCTTTCTCAGGTATACTATTTTCCTCCCACTGTACTTTCTGTATGGACTTGCGCGTCTAGCAGCGTGTTAAAATTTGCAGCATATTTCGTGGTTGCCGATGCCTTCCTCCTTTTCTGATTTCCTGAAGGTAGGCCAGTGTGAACCTGACTTCTCCGAATTTTGGACCAGGTGTTCCCGAGAGGATCGCCCGTGGATTGGATGAACTTCACACATGTACTTTATTTTTCGGGTTCGCCGCTTTTCCTTTTTTCTCCGTGATCTGGTTACTGTGCGAACCCCCAATTATGAGCGCGAGAGAGCCCGGCGTTCTTTTCCCCCTCCTTTTCATTTTTTTTTCCCCACGAAAGATTGCCTCGCCTTAGAACAGTAAACCGTCCTTTGAATGTCCCTTTCCCTAATGTCTAAGAATGCGTTCGCCCGTGGAGAGACTTGTCTCTTTTCTTTCCTCCCTTCCAGGTAGGCTGGTGTCTCTTGCCAGATTAGTGGTCCGGGCGCTCTCGGTCAATGAGACTCGGCTTGATTTCCTTTTTTCTTTTGTGCCCTGACCCCGCCCTGTTAAGATGGGCCATGACTTTGCTATGGCAGAGTTGTTTTCCAGAGATGGTCTCTCCTGTGGGTTTCTCCTTAGCTCTTCATCTGGAAAGTTTCATTCGACTGCGTTACATCTTTTTGCGTGCGACAAGAGCGGGGGTGCAGGGATTTAGATACAGTCCCCTCTTCTTCTTCACCAGTGCGCCTCATGGTCTTCCTCCCTCTTCACAGTGAGCGAAATGAACATCTTTTCCCCTTTTGTGAGATACATTTCGGGAAGCATAGGGCCCATCGGGAGTTAACTCCTGACGCCCTATCGCGCATGCTAGATTGATGATTGCTCGATACGACCCCGGGGCCGCGAGAAGAATTGTAACTTTCCCTCATTCGACCCTCCTCGGCTCTTGCCTTCCGCCGAAGAGCTGATGCAGCCGCGACATTTTTCAACACGAACCTTGTCTCGCTGCTCCCTGTGAGTGTGTGCCCAACGTCCCATCCAGCGACGCGATCGTTTCTTTGTCATGTACCTATCTTTTCCCCCCTTTGCTTCTTCGACTGCCACCAAATGGCTCTCTCTTGACTACTCTCCACCCCCCGCGACCTTATTAGGCGTTGATTTCTGAGAGATCGCTGATTCCCCTTCGGTTTCTTTTCTCCCCCCGGCCTTTTACCTTCAAGATCTTTGGGAATTTCGCCCAACGGCGGCCAGTAAGTGTTCTGCTTCTCGGGACTTTTTTTTTGATCTAGAACAGCCATGCAAGCATTTGAGAATCTCTACCCACTTCTTCATCAAATTGACGCCCCTTGACGGACGGCGGTTTAAGTTCTACGTCACCGGCTGCAGTTTTCTTCCGGGCGGCACCCTTTGCCGGGAGAAGCGTGCGGCTTTCCTTTTTCCTTCCCCTCCTTTCAGCCGTTGCTGTCTGTTTGCATCGCCAACCCAATGGCTTCGCTTTCCTCGCGAGGTAGAGCTGGTGCACCACTCTCTCCCCCTACCTGATGCCGGTCGGCAAAGCTATGTTACTACAATCCGGCGAAGATTGGGACGTAGACAAACCCCGAGGCTCACTTGTGCCCTCTTTAGCCGGATCCCGCCACGTTCAACTGTTATTCAGCGGGCCTCTCCTTCCCTTCTTCCCTGTTCTTGCCCTGCTTTCGTTCGCCCTCTCGCCGTTTCATTGGTGAGTTCCTGTGGGCTTCGGTCTTCCCTATGACGCCCCCACCATCCCCCATCACCTTTTTTTTTTTTTCCCACAAGGGCAACCCTCAAGACAGTGTCAAACTACTCACAATTTTGTTCAAGATGCTTCTCAACTCATTCTCTCCCACCCCCGCTCGGAGTGGGCGATCGTCCCCTCCTACTCCCCCAACCCGTATGTCTCTGTCCTTTTCAGACCAAGCCGCCTTGACTCAACCCCACCCCCCTCCACCACTCGGCTTGGCACCCTCGCCGGGATACTTTAACTTTTTTTTTTCTCTGATCACGTAGTATCCAAATCGTCCTCCCGGTAGTCCCCTCCTGCTCTCACCACATGGAGGTCTTGATTGGTTTCTCCAAAGCGGACCTCGTCTTCCTTCTTGTCTTTCATACCTCCCCTCCTGGCTCTCCTCCGAGCGCAGGTTTCTATGGTTCGAATAGTGGCCGGCTTTTTACTTTTCCACATCGCTCCTTTGACAGAATTTCATACCCTTCTTTTTTCCCCCTCTTTTTATTTCCCTTCTCGCCATCTCTAAGAGCCCTCCCCCGCGGTTTGACCCTCCAGGCACCCATTCATTTTGCCGCTTGCCTACATTGAAGGTTCGTTTTCTTCCGTTCAAGAGGATATTCCGCCCCCCTGCCTCGGCGGCGGACGATTTTTCGGATCGAGGGAACAAAAACTTTATTTCCTTTTCGTGTTTGTCTTCTTTCACCGCTCTGAAAGTCTTTGCTCCCCCGTCTCACCATGGCTCTCCCTCCCCGCATAGCCCCCTGATTGGGATGAGGATGGTACATCGCTTTTCGGTAATGCAGGCCTTGGATCACGCAGAGGTTACCCAAGGATCCCTTTTACATGTTGATTTTCCCTCCATCCTGGTGTTGTTTGTGTCTTTCTGCACCTGGCCTTTTGGCAGCCGTCTTTGTAAACAGCTCTGGATGCCAAGTAGGTCTGATGACCTTGCTTTCCACAAGCTCATGTTCCATCCCAATCATGGCTTGGTGAGGGTGCTTTAATTTTCTTTTTTTCCTTTCTTTCTCTCTGTTGCAGTTCCCCCTAAGTCACAGTCGACGCCCGGAGTGTTGTCCTCCCGGACCAACAAGTCGTTTCGCATGGCGGGGGCTTGGACCCTTTTTTTTTGTTCTTTCCTTCCCCGTCCGATCTTCTGTACTATGAGCGTCTCTCCTGCGTGCACCGCGGGCGGCATCTTTTACTCAGGCCGAGGGCCTTTTCTTGAACTCTCCCCCTGTTCCCTTCCTTCTTTCCTTTCCTTTCCTCTCTTCTGGTGCACCTACCATTCCGGAAAACCCCGATGGCCTCCCACTCCCCTTTCCGCGTCGGAGTCGATTGTTTCATTCCGGGCGTTGGTCCTCACTGTCTTGTCGTCCGTTGTTGACCGATTCGCCGGAAGCTCGCCCTGGGCTGTAATAGAGCCTCGATCGGTTTGACGTCACCTGTTTCCCCCCCCCGTGTTTTCCTCTTGTGCTCCTTCCTTGAGTTATTACTTCCTCGATTAAAACCAAAGCCCTGTGTTTGGGTTTTTGATATTCTGCCTTTGTTCGAACCGGCCGTGTTCCCGTTGGCGGGATATAGGCGATAGTACAGTTTCGCCTCTTTTTGAGTTTATGATGTGTAGTCTCTTGAAAATTGTCTTTTTTCTTTTTTCTTCTTTTTCTGCCGTTTAATTTTTTCTTCTGTTGGTCGTCAATTTTGAACTTCCAGGACTCACGGTCTTAGCGCGAGTTCTCCCAGCCGACGCCTGCGCCACCTTGCTTTCTCTTCTCGCTTGTGCCAGTGAGATGATCCCCCTTACTTGCTGTGGGTCGGCTTTTCCGCGGGGGTCACTGCTTTTGTGCTTTTCAATCTTAAGTGTTTAAGACTACTTGTCAAAGTTGAGCTGGCCTGTCTATCGCTTTAAGAGCGTCCTTGTTTCTCTGTTGGCCTGTTCTCTGATGTCCTCGTCGGCTTTCTTCGTGGTGGGTTGGCGTATGTTTCAAATTCCTTCTAGTTTTCCTTTTGCGGTCAGAGTACCATGGGACGTTACCTTGTCCCCTTCCATTTCCAGCGGGTCTCTTGCTGACGGAATCTCCCGGCGCGGCGCTTGACTGTAGCATTAACTCACGGCCGGTCTGGCTCATGGTCAGATTGATCAGCCTCCCCCCGCTTTCTCTCTTGGTTAGTCTATTCCGTGACGTCTTGTTTCGCAAGTCCCCCTCTCTGGCAGTTGTTCGCTTTTTTTTTCACCCGCAGGACTGTCACGTTCGTCTGGAGACCATTACCACCGCCCATTCTCTCCCCACCCATGTCCTCTAAGATTCTTCTGGCTCTTTTTCGCGCCGTGGAGAGGTTTTTCGCAGGGTTTGCGCCCTACCCCGATCCTTCTGTGCGTCGCCTATTTTTGATTTTCCGGTGGTTCATAGGTTTACATGACTTAACGAGCGGAGTCGAGTAAGTTTTCGTGGGGTCAGTGCGTCCCCCCTTTCGGTTCTTGTCCTCCAAATTTGGAATTGTGTTTGATATGTTAGCGTGGCTGAATGGATTTCGGAAGGTTTGTTATCGACCGACAGGCCGGTCTCCCTATATAATGCCTTGACCGGGAATGATTTGCTCCAACCGGAGCTTTGGGCGTTCAAAAGCAGGCATTGAGAAGAAATGCATCTCTGCTTCCCTGTTCGCGTTCGTCTCATGTGATCCTCCTAATCAGTTTGCTCAATATACTTCTTTCCTTCCCCCTAGTTTTTGTTTAGATTGTTTCCTGTTTTGCCGAACCTTAGTTTGCTCCTCTTTGGGTTTGACCACAGCCTTCTTGCATTTACTCAGCGTGCGAGAGTCTTCTGTTTGTCCAGGAGCCTTTTTTGCGCCCGTCAGTCCTTCGTCCCAGTAGTTCAGGTTCAACTTCCCCCTCTCCGGGATTTCTTGATCCCCCCTCACCTTCTTCTTGATCCTTGCGCTTCGCCGCTCGCCCCGTCTCCCCCCAATGTCGGCCCGCTTTTTATGTCGTGGTCTCGGGCTGCCACCTTGCCCCTTTTTTGCATCGTCGATCGTTTGTTATAGGTTCATTACCTCTCTGCGCCTGTCCCTCTTGGTCGACGCCCCCCCTTTGCCGCTCTTTTGAAACGTGCACAACCGCTTTTCTCCCCCTCCACGCTCCCCAGGCCTCGGTTTGGAGGACCGATTTATTTTCTGCCGGAGGGTTCCTTGGTTTCTCCATTTGCCTCGGTTAAGATCGGTGGGTTTTAATCACTTCACAACGGCGAAGACCGATCGGCTTCGACGTGCTAGAAACCCGCCAGTTTCGTTCACTTTCCCCAGTTCTTCCCCTCCGGCGCACCTAGACTGTGTGTGGACTTTCCTACTCCCCTGGCCGATCGGCCTTTTTTTGGGGGGGGGGGAAAACCCCAAAACCTGGGCCCTGCGTTTACCTCGTTTTTGTGTGGGACTGCTTGTTCGTACAATGTGCCTGTTGGTGATTAACCAACCGTATATTTCTGATTCGGCCCGGCCGCTCCTTCTGGTTTGACGGCGCCTGCCAACCCTCTACCATTACGTGTCTTGTCATTAGAGAAAGGTCCCATCTCCTCTGCGTATACCAGTCCCCTTCGACGATTTTTTCTCACCACCATCCCGATCATCTGCACCCTCGTATTTGATCGCTCAAGGGACAGCTGCTGGCGGACCTACTGAGCATCTCACTTTCCCTCCAGGGCTTAAGTCAGGAGCCCAGGGTGGGTTCGTGGTCCGTTTTTCCCTTGACGACAAGTCAACATTTTAAGGCCCTCGATCCAAGCTTCCTCCCTTTGTAGCAGTTTCAAGAAGGACGGTAACACTCGTGTCTTCTCCCAAAGACCGTGGGAGTCTCGATCCCGCAAAGACGTGCTCTCTTGATTACGGACCCCTTCCTTTCCCCATACCCAACCCCACCTCCCCCGTGGGTGGGGCCCACTAATGTTGATAATCCGCACAGTGTTAATTACCAAGAGAGGTGAGTATACGACGTCCCACCTTTCTCCCTGGTCCTTGCTACTCCCGCCCCCGTGAGCTTCTGATAGTTCGCTCGTCACCGTTTTTCCCTGTCCTTTGGGCGACCACGCTTTCCTCTCCTTGTCTTCTAACGTTCCGGTGCTCTGGGAGTCCATGTGGAGTGACAGCACCATCACTATGTTAAAGAAGTTTTTTCAGTCGAGGTTTCTGTCACGGTTCCCGTCCTTGTTACCAAAGGACCACTCGCGGTGGTTGAACATCTCTTTTTCGCCTTTTTTTAGCTTCCATAGGCCGCCTCGAGCTGGACTGGATTGCCCCACCTTGAATCTCCCTCCCACGTTTGACTGTTTTTGAAATGGCTCTTTAAACACTCAAGGCTTCCTTGTCGAGTGTGCTTGCTTTTTCGATTCGGATTTGGTTAGCACAACTTGGCTTCTCTCCGCACCTGCCCGCCCTGTTTGATGATTGGCCCACATCGATTGGGGTTTGAGCGTCACCTTCCTATTGCATCCTGATGCTCCTCAAGACGGCGGCCAAATGCGTGAGATGAATCATACTCCCTCTTTTTGTTGAGGAGACGCCAGCTCACGGCTTTGCCGCTTTTGAGGCACCCCTCCTTCCCTTTCCTCATGACGACCCCAAGCCGATTCTGGCCATCTCCCCTCGATTCGGTGCGGGTTTTTTGACGCGAGTTGGCGACGCTTTTATTCAGCTGCTTGCAAAGTTAGAAATACGACAATTCGCGCTTTCCAGTGCCCTTCATTTCCCCAACGCTCCAGAATCACTAGTTGGGTATTCCCTTGGCTTTTCAGCCGCTTAGCCTTCGTTTCCCTCTGACCCCCCCTAATGTGCTTCCACCGCGGTAATTTTCCTCCGATCGGGGACGGTACCGTATTCCGGTGACACCCCATTTTTAGTACTGTGCCTCGTCATAGATGAGTGAACCGTCCTAGGCCTAGAGCCCTGACAGTAGAGTCGGCGTAGTTTTCCGAGTACTTCCTTCCCGGTTGGTGCCTAAGCGAGGTCCGCGGTGATTCGCCCTAGGAGCTTCTTGGTTTTGAGTAGTATAGCCCGCGACGGTGGCCCCAGCGCGATACTGGCGGTTCATGTATTTTTTTCTTTGAGCCCTGTGTGCTGCGCTTTCGGGCCCACAAGCCCCGGGTTATTTGTGTTGGCGTTCCTGTTAATTGGGTTCCTGAAAAGTTCGTTCTTTTTTCGGTTTCTATCGCCAAAGGTTTGGAAGTTTATTCCCGTTAATTTTCCCTCTTGTCGTCCGTTACACATTCGGTATTGATGGTCATTTTTTGTTGGGGGACGGCCGGAGCCAGTTTACCATCCCCTTTTTCGCATGCTCTCGCTTCACCGCCGGCGCCTCCCCGTTGATTGATTTCGCGATAATCCTCCCAATTTTTTGATCTTCCTTGGATCAGGGTTGCTGGTGCTTAGGTGATCGTTTTTCTTTTGTAGTTTCCCCCTGTCAGCACGCCCTGGCTTCCGTAGGTCTTTTCCCTCGCATTTCCCCTTTCGTAGTTGCTTTAGCATTTGTCGGCTGTCAGCTCGACCGCGTCGGCGTTGGGCATTTTTCCCGCGTATCGGTGTTTTAGCTGCCCCTTCATTTTTGCCGTTGTCGCCTCGGGCCGGGCCCATTTTGCCCCGCGTGCTGCTCGTCATTTGGCCCATGTGTCCTCCCCGTCGCGTGCGTGATGAACACCCCGCCGGTCTTGTTTCGCGTGCTCAGCGTTTTAGCTTGATCTGCTGGCAGTTTCGGTCTTCTACCTTCCTTCCAGGAAGACCGATTCCTTTTCTGGCCGCCGCGATCCCACGTTTAAGATGAAGGTCTTCCCGAGTGTTTTTCGACCATTAACCAGATTTGCCGCTCCTTATCGGTCCACCATATCTGGTTATTGTCGCGCAGCCTTTAGGCAGAGATTGCGCTTCGAGTCCCGTGGTGACAGTGGTTTTTAGATCTGGATTTCTGGTGCGCATAGCCAAGACGTTGCGCTTCTGGTTGGCGTTTTCATCCGCCGACCACGCCATTCGCAGAATGGACACAATTTTCATTTCTCTTTTCCTGATTTTCGATGATTGATTTTTCGTCGTGAGCCCGTGAGGACGTCTTTGGTCAGTAGACTGCGTGAAGGAACTTGCCTTGCGAAGGCGTTCTGTGTAACCAGAGGAGGCTCTCGAGCTCGTGCTGTGAATTTTTTCGCGAGTTTTCAGATCTCCCCCACTCGGTTCTTCGAA
>Ga0179593_1458863_pt1 | contig 10748 bp, 8 predicted proteins | sample CZODoug2_1_08_16_FD_185931 | JGI IMG/M metagenome (GOLD analysis project Ga0179593, IMG submission 185931) | Vadose zone soil fungal communities from Angelo Coast Range Reserve, California, USA - CZODoug2_1_08_16fungal (PacBio error correction) | ecosystem: Environmental > Terrestrial > Soil >... | reverse complement strand
TTTGCACCGGCTTCCAGCACGCAAGCTGTTCGACGCACAGTCCCCCTCTCCCCTCCTTCACAACCTTCTTCATGACCTCAGCACTGCCTACGTCCCCCCGGAACTTCTGTCGCCTGACCCAGGTCCTCTTTTGATATCTTGTTCCCCCTCACCTTTTCTTTCTGAACTCCTCCGTTCTCCTTGCTAGACTGCTCGACGGCCGCCGCTCTTCGCACGTTCAAGGCACCTGTTTCATTTCCCAAGTCAGTCAATCCAGAGAGGGGACTTTTTTTTCCTGTTTCTTTTTTTTTATCGACCCTGATTCTTTTAGTTAGGCCTCACCGCATGCCGGTTCTTCCGGTTTTTTTTCCGGCACGCTTGTTCATGCTGAAGAAAAGTTCCCCCTTTGTCTATCCCCTTTGCCTTCCAATTCCGAGCCCTCGCACCCTTTACCGGACCGCTCTTTAATTCCCTCCGAACTGTATCGTTTCACAGCATTTACTAGTACATCTCCCCCATTTTGGTCATGATTCTCCCCCCCACTGAGCTCGCAGGTCAGCCGCGTCCGGCAGGTTTCCGGCCCCCGCTCGCTTGTTTCCCCTGAGCGTCACCTTTTTCAGGATTCGAGGCTCACGGTCGGGCACATACGCCTCACATATGCCAAGAGTCCCCTTCAGCCCTCTATTTCCAACTTTTTTCCCTCCTTACCTTTTTTCTCGCCGCCCCCACCGCGGATGCTCGTTTTTTCCCCGCTCAGTCTCCCCCCATTTAGAACCCAGATCTTTTCCCTTTACTTCTTTTTGTACTCAGATCTCCCCCGTTCTACATCGATCGCTAACCGGTGACTTTCGCCCTGCAACTGCGAGAGGTTGATGAGTTTCCGGCCCCTTTAGGAAATAAAGTTGTCCCTCTCCCTAATTTCCTCCTTTCATACGTTGTTGGCGTTTAGCTCTTTCTCCCTTTAAAGTTCTTTTTTTTTTTTGACGCCCGTCGAGCTTCGTTCAGGCCGTCTCAAAGCCTCTGATCCCTGCAATGTGGAACATTTTTCATTCATGGAGAGTTTACGTTGACCTCCCTGGAGAACCTCGTTTTCTGGCCCCACGACGTGCTAGTAGAGTGAGCTTATTCGTTTTCCCCAGAGCACCTCCTCCAACGGAGCCTGAGCCTGGGTTTTTAGTCTTTTCACCCAACCGAGTCCCGCGGCCCGAGGTAGGGAATTTTGATTTCCCCAGATGTTTGTCCCTTGTAGTTTCGCTTGTTTTTGAAATTACCCCTTTTTTCTTCATAGATTACTTCCCCGTGAGTTGCTTTGACCGTCGCGCTTTTTCCCCGGGTGACGATAGAATTACCCTGAAGAGAGTCGTCCCCCAGCTTTCCCCCTATTTTGTCACCGCTTCCCCATTTCTTGATTTTTTCCTCCCACGCTGTCTTTTGAAGAATATCAGGTCGATTCGGAACCGCGGAGAGAAAGGTTGTTTCTATAGCACTTGATTGTCACAACATCCGTTCCCCGTTTTCCCAGATCCACGACGCAACTTTTTGATTATTGCATTTTGACCCACTCTATGACGCAGCAGATTTGACAAGTCCGAAGCGACGAGGAAGATCTCTGAACTTCAGCTAAAGCATACCGATGCGCTTATTATTTTATCCCTCCCCTCTCTAATTCCCCTTCTATTGACCCAAAGCGCGATAGCGAGCGTCTGCGACCTGCTAACGCGAGACTCTACTGTTCTCTTCGAATTCCTAAGACCTATTCTGTCTACTCTTCTTTCCCCAGAGTCCTCCTTGTTTCGACTGCCGAACAGTGAGCTCGTAGGTCATTATGGCTTTATGCATTCCTTCCTGTGGTCTTACTATTGTTGCTCGTCCCATGAGTTTTTTGAGGAACCCCTTCCCCATCCCGTTTTGCCTTTTCTGGTCCCGGTGCACGTCGCAACCCGTTCGAGAGCCGAGTGTATGTGTTTTTCTTGACAGGCCCCCCTCTTCTTCCTTTAGATTTCCTCCTGCGCCTCAGACCTTCTCTCTCCGATCCCCATTTGTTTTAGTCCCGATTTCCCAGTGGATAACCGGGGCGCGCCCGAGGCCCGCAGTGTTGGAAAATGCGAGGCCTAGCCTTATTTTGCCGTGCAATCCTATCTTGACTAGTGTTACCCCACTAGAAGTATACGGCGATAGAGAGAAGTCTCGGTTCATCTTCATTACCACGGTGTAGGGTCTTTGAGTCGTTAGCCGGACACCGAATAGACCGCCAGGGTAAAGCCGGCCATGCTCTCGGGCTATAACTCGAATTTAGCTTTCGTACCCTAAGCGGGAGAGAACTTTCCCCCCTTTCCCCTCCCTCCAAATCCCTTTTTTAGCAAGGCTTGTGCTCAGAGTGCAGTAGTTGTTCCTCCATGACAAGTGTGTATCCCGTGTCGCCCAATCGATTTTCGTTAACTTCTTCCCCAACGGGGCTTTTTAATGACCCCCCCTTCGCGGTCGCCGCGCACGAGGATACCCTCTCCTCTTCCTGCCGTCTCCTGTCTCCTCTCCCTCCTGACCTTCTGACGCGAGAGAAGGCCAGCTCTCGGTCCCCTTCCAGAGCCCTCCAGTTGACCTTTGATTCGCCCACAGCGCAGCGCGTATCTCCCATTTTTTTTTTTTTCTTTTAAACTAAGTTTTTTTCTCGCTTCTCCTATTCTCATGAGAGATTTGAGCGGATAGGTTTTCCTCCACCTTCTCTTCCTTTTTCCGTATTAATCGTACGTTCCCCCTACCCCCCTCTGCTGTCAGTCTTGAGACAGACGCGCGATCTGGCGTCGGACCTTTCCAGCGCCCAGCAGATTTTCCCCCTCTCTTTGCATGCTCGAGAGAAACTTCCCCCTCCCTAGCACCTAGCCTTTTTTTTTGGTAAAGCCATCGCGGCTCACCGCATAAAAAGTTATTGCCATCCCCTACTCCTGCCCCCCCCTTATTCCCAATTCTGGTCTTCCCCCCGTATCCACCAAGGTCTTTGCCGCGTGGCCGACTTCGCACGCCGATGACCTTAGAGTTATAGCATTGACTTTTGACTCCGGCTATACCAGGCTCTCCTTCCAAGGTGCTTTGATTGTCCCTCTCTTAGATTCAAGCTCGCGACCAAGAATCACGACACAGTGCCAAAGATTCCAGTACTAGTTAGGACTTCTCTAAGGGATCCTTGGATATGTTGTGTCTTTTTCAGCCCCCTCACTCCCTTCTTCCCCCATTTCCCTACCCGAATATATAGGCCCCTAAGTGGCACCGCTGGTTTTCATGACGAGCCGGTGGACATCTATTTCATCTGGTAACGGGCTCCCCCCCTGAGAGTTCCTTTTTCACCCAATCCGATTCTAGATGAGGTTCGTGCCTGAGCACGGGACGGATTGGCCTTTCTGTATCCGGTAGACACACGAAGCTTCGCTTATATAGAATCCTTTTCGAGACTGTTTTCAGTTTAGTTTCCCTTTCCGACCCAACCCCCTCCCCGGTGAGGTTCTATCCTTTATAATTTAGTCACGAGTACGGCACAGAAGGCAAGACCCATGTCGCATACCGAGTCTTGGAGCAAGATCTGCGAGGCCGTAGACCTTCCCTCCCCCCTCCTTTTTCCTGAAACTGACTCCTTTTCCTGAATTCCGATATGACCGCTCGGGGCGCGCCGCGCTATGGATATATCCTTCTTTAGAGCTGTTCGCGATAGCTTATTTCCCCTCTTCACCAATATTTATTCTTCCCTTCTGTCGATGGCGTTTAGAGAGCGAGCCCAGCAGCAACGATGTTCTGCAGGTCGGAAGGCACTTGGGCCTTCCTCCCCTCACCCCAAGGGAGGCCTTTGATCCCTTTAGTTCCCCTGGAAATGCGATCGGAACTTACCCTTTCTAATACCCTCTCCTTCGATAGACCCTCTTCCCTTACTCTTTTTTCTCCTTTTTAGCCCAATTCCCCTTTGAGTTCGGTTGCATCGAGGTCCCGCCAGCCATTCCTGTCTTTTGACTACTCCCCCCCCCTCTCTCCTTGTTTTAGCTAGGTCTTATCTCTCTTTTGAAGGTTTCCAGGGTAAGTCCTTTTTTAGACATGGGGTCCGCCAGCGACAGGCCTATGCCTCGTGATAGACAGAACTTTCGCGTTTCGAGTCCTTCCGGACCCACCCAAGATACGCCGCTCCCTTTAAGTCCTTCAATTTCACCCCATGAATCTCAAAGATGCCCAGTATGAGCGAACGTCGTGGGCCCCATTCTCAGGCTGTAATGTCCCAATCTTTATTCTTCACCTTGTAAAAGTAGGTGCCCTTTTTCTCCCAATTGTGTTCGTACTTCCCCCCCGTCTTCGCCTTTTTTTAGTTTCAGGAGTCCTTCCCCTCTCCTGGTATATCTCTATTCTCCTCCTCCGTTTGAGCTATCGACTCTTCCTGCCGCCTTACCTTCCTCCCTTGCGAGCTTTGAAGGAAGGCCGAACCCTCTTTGTTCTTTCTTTTCCTAGTTTTGAAATGGGGAAGAAGATCGCATCCTCGGGCCAGACGTGCGCTTACCCCATCTTGTCGAACAGTGCGTTCTCCCATTCTCCAGGTACCCATAGTAATCCCTCCCAGGACGCCTCCGTACCGGTGGCCGGACTTCTCTTACCCACCGAAAAGTAGTAGTAGCACTCTGGTGAGAGCCTATAGTTTGTAGCCCTTTCGCGTCTGGCGATCGGTGTAGGCCTATTAGCTTCAAAGACTTCCATTTCCCCCCCGCATCCTTCTTAGAGCTACACCACTTCGTTTTCCGTGGCCGGGACTCAAGTCTTACATTGGCCAGAGAGTCCAGATTTCCCCCTTTAAAGACTGGGAATGATGGTCCCCCCAATTCCCCTCGACGACTGAGCGAAGCCGATCCTAGCTAGACCCCATTATTTCTACCTGTACCTTTACTATCCCTCTCGATTAACCCCCCAGCACTTACTTAGGTAAGACTCCCCCTTCTTTTTCCCCCCCGGTGTATTTCGGGCCGGACCCTTCTTCCCGACCCCCCCTCCTCCCCTTCTATCTGAGTAGTGATGATGACCCTCGCTTATAGATGCTAGATCAGTCCCAGGTCACCCTCGGCCATGTGCTTCTTTTGATCCGCGGTGTGTCTTTCAGCCATATACTCACTGCGATCTAGTCTAGACCCCCTTCCTCGCCTTTCTAACGAGAGCCTCCTTTTTTATTTCATAACCGCCTTATCCACTAGGCCTCTTCCGTTAGAAAGTTCCTTCCTTTCCATGCTATCGATTTTTGTTTCTCGGCTGAATGGTGGATGAATCCTCTTTCTTTTTCCCTTTTAGTTTTCCCTTTTCTAAAAAACCTTGGGCCATGGAAGGCATTCCTTTGCATAGTCTCCCCAGCTTCGTCTGAGAATTCCCCTCTTTGCTTTTGTCCCCCCGACTCCTTTTAGGCCAGACCTCCTTTAGGATGACTCTTTTCTTGACCATCGACCTCATCGCGAAGCAGTTGCCGGCGCAGCCAGTCCCGTTGACCGAGACCTTTCCTGTCTAGCACCGTCTCTAACGCCTCCTTTCAGTTTGGCCACTTCCTCGTCCAGAGTTTTGAGCCTTCTTGGCAGTGCAGAGATGGATCGTGGCACCTCCACTCGCCCGGACGTTCAGACAGCTTGCTCCCCCTCACTTATCTTTTTGCACTTTTGTCTACCCATTTTTCCAGTTGATGTTTTTTCTCTCGTTTCGCGGGTCCTCTCGCGGCAATTCCCCTGGTGATGTAACGTCCTGAACGTGCGGAAGGAGTAATAGGTAGATGACTTCCTTTCTTCACTCCGTCATCTCTTGAGTCCCCCAAACATCTGGCGACACGACCGAAAATCGGCTTGTGGCGAGAGTGCAGTCATCCTCCTTGTAGACCGGCCACTTGTTTCTTTGCTTTCGGCCCCTCTGGATTGTCCCCCCCCCCTACCTTTAAAAGTCTGTCTATTTCCCTTCGGTGATCGAGCCCCGCGATGATCCGGTCCGCGCTTCGCCGCGCAGCAGAAATCGCTTCTGATCGCTTCCCAGAATTGTCTCTCCTGCCCCATATGCTAATTCCAACAAAAGTCCCATCGCTGCCCTCCTCACCAACTATTTCCGAACGTTTCCGATCGCGCGATACGCATCTCTTTCGTTGTTTTGATAGAGATTAGAGTCGGCCGAGAGCGCTTTTGCCCGATTCCTTAGTCCCTTTCCCCCTTCCCAGGTTTTTCCTTCCCTCCTGACTTCGACGGGTCTGAGAATTTAGCTGCGCATTCACCCTTCCAGCCTTCTTATTCTTCCGGAGCTTTTCAAGGACAGGACCTATATTTTTGCTCGCGCGGGCCGGACATACCACTCTCCTTTGATTCGGTCCCCACATCTTGCGCTCAAGCTTCTCCCCCCTTTCTCTGAGACCCATATCTTCGAGGCACGAGGTCTTACTAAACAAGGTCGTGTCGCTGCGTGGCCTAGACTTGTTCCCGTAGGGCTGAGATGCTCTTCCCTAGGTTTCCTAGAACTCGTCGCCCTTAGCAGTCGGGCTCACAAGGTGCTGACGGTCGATCTGAGGCATTCCAGACCCCCCTTCCCCACTAACCCTACACCGTGGGCCCCCTTTACTCTCTTTCTTTCCTTTATAGCCCCTGGACGGGAGCTCTTGCCCTGGGTCGACGCAATATATCGGTTCATGAAGATATATCGGCCTCCTAGCCCCCCCCCCCCCCCCCCCCCCCCCCCCCAATGGCACCGATGGCGTTCCCGAGTTGCCAAGGGAGGTCTCTTTTCACGGGTAGGACTCTGAGCGTCCTGCACTGACCTGCTCCCCTCTCTGTTTTTCTTCTTTCTACCTTCCTTATTCACTGCTGTCCCCTCTTTTTCCACCCCCTTTGGGTCCAACCCTCCCTGTCGCGGCTTCTGTGTCGCACGTCTTACAGGTGAACGCCCCCCAAGGAGTTTTCCTTAAGCCTTTCCCTTATTTGCATTCGTCCCCTTTCATACCCCCACTTCTTCTATCCCCCAAGTCCCCCCTTTTTCCCCCAGAGATCATCTGACCGAGGGACGTCCGCCACCGTCTCGCCTAACCTTCCTTTCGGCCATTCATTCTTCTCTCAAATTCGAGGAGTCTCTTTGCCTGCTGAAGGTTTCTTCCCTCCCTCTTATGTCTCCTATCCGGCTAAGATTTTAAGACACATGGCGAGGACCTGGACCTGGGCGGTCTTCGATGCGAGTCTCTCCGCCTTTCGTTTTTTCCCCACGCTTTTGACGGTCTGCCGTAGTCTTTTCTCTGCGCTTCTTCCCGACAAATTTCCCTTCCTCTGACCGGGACCGGCAACTTTTCACCGTTCGGCCACCCGGTCGCCGGCGTCCAGGCTCGACTTGATTTTCCTCCCTCTCTTCCCTCTTTTCTTCTTAAATTTGGTCCACTAGGGAAGATTTCCCTCAGTCTCCCTGAAACTGTCCTTTTCTTTACCCGTTGGACGCCGCGCGCCGGGGTCGAGCTCAGTTGCGGAGAGACTACTTTACTTCCCTTGTCTCCCCGGCACTAAAACCCGCAATTTTTGTTCTTTCTCCCTACAGCCCCCCGTCCCAGAGGGATCACATGTCTCGAAGGACGTTTGCTGCGTAGAGCCTCTTGGTTCCCCCAAAAAAGCCCTTCCCCCCTAATTTTCGATTTCCTGATGTTCTGACCAATCCTGGAGCCCAAATTTGGACGCGCAAGTAGTTTGCGTAGAGGTATGGCAGGCGGTCCTTTCCCCTATCGGCCCTTCCACTATTTGCCCCCCTCCCTTATTTCCGGGAATGAACTCTCTCGTTTGCTGAGGGAGTCTTTCAGAACGGTCGATCTCTCTCTATCATCCTCGAGACGAAAGTTCTGTCGGCCGACGGACACGAGTCGCGCGTGTCATGGCCTTTCTGAAAGGAATTTTCCCTGAGGTAACAGTGGGCCCTTGCATCACTCTCCTGTGCCCCTCCCCCTTTCCCCCTTTTTCCCCCCTGACCCGACCCCTTCTTGATCCCCAGATTCGCCGCGTGCCCCGGCACCACATGCCTGAAAGGTTCTTTCTCTCCGAGTTTTTTCCCCCCTATTTATGCTTCCGACCGCATCAAAGTCGTCCCTGAGTCCAAAAGTCCTTTGAGGCCCCTAGATTTATTAATTGATTCTTTTTTCGACCAGCTTTAGTATGTCGGCGTTGCACGAACGGCGGACCACTTCTTGCCCCCTGTTAGAGAGACCCAACCCTTCCTTCTTCTCAGTCGAACTTCTTTTAATTATGACAGATGACGGGACGTCCGATTTGCCCGGTCACGAGTGGACATGAGTACTCGATTTTCCTCTTCCTCTCCTAGAATTCCCCCGTAAGGTCATTCGTTTTTTCACTTTGGTCTTGAGGTCCGGTGGTCCCGTGAACCCCCAGTCCCTTTTTCCCCAGAAAGGTCAGAGAACCTTCGGGGCCCCAGTATTCGGCTGTGCCCCTCTACAGACTCACCTGCATGCCAGGGACCTTCTCCCGTCTTCTTTCTGCCCTGTCTTAACTGATCTCCCTCGCCTAAGCCAGCGCCAGGCGGTGCCGCCTGCTCTTTCTCCTCTCGCCTTTGTGAAAAGTCTCTTCCACCTCGAGACTTTAGGTCTCCTTTTCTTCCTCTAAGCTCTCAAGCTTCGCCGGTGTGCTCGTGACAGCCCCGGAGTGCTTGCTTTACTCACAGAGCGATTGCCCGGGTATTCCCTATTTGAATCCTTTTTTTTTTCACATGATCTCGTAGGTTTTGTTGAGCATGCCGTTGGTGTTATTGCTGACTCTCGCAGAATGCCTTTGCGTTACTTTCCCCCCCTCCTGTTTGATGCAATGTTACCTTCCGGGTTTTGAACATTTTAGCTCCCCCCTTTGGTAGTTTTTCCGTACAGCTGAGGGGCGCACGCCGTCGACAGCCAGCGTGCTGCGCTTCTCCCCCTTCCAAATCCCGCCCTCCTCTTGAGAGAGAAGTTCTTTCCCCAGAGATCCCGATCCCCCCCTTTTCTCTTTTTTGGTAGAACCGGCGCGCCGGCCCGCCTTTGGACTCGCTCTTCCGATATCGTCGTTTCTTTCCCCCCTCTTGACGGTCTAAAAAGGGCACACTCGCTTGATCCCTTCTTCCTTTCGCTACGTCTGGGGTGTTAGCCCACGTGCGGGTAGTTTGAGCGTTTCGAGCACTTCCCCCCTATATCTACCGTCCGCACAGGGTTGCCTTCACCTCTTCTTTTTTTCTTCGGTGATTAATGGGCGAGTCGAAGTCATCGAGCCACGTCGTGAGAGACAATCCTTCCCCACGAGAGCCACCCGAATTTGTTTTTAGTAATTCAGCTTGTGATAGAGTGCTATCGCTGTTTCTTTTCCCTGTTTTGGATGCGCTCCGGATTGCCTAGGCTCGATGTCTGTCCGGGTTAGCAGATCGAAGAAACCCTCGATGTAATTTTCGGACTCAGCTCTCCCGGCTCCCTTAAGTTTCAGTCCCTCGTCCCCCGAGCGAAAGCCCTGAGGTCCCCGGCTGCGGAACCCCGGCCTTCGATAAGGCAAATCCTGACGCGAAATCGAGAGATGATATCGAATGGAGCATATGTTAACCCTCCCTTTGTTTTTTTCTCTTTTTCAGTCTGAGATAGCGACTGCTGTCTGTCGAGTGTGATTTCCGGATGCATAGAAGGGCGAATATTTTTCTTTCCCCTCATTTTACGTTCTGACGTAGGTGCCTTTTGAGTTTTCGTCTCCCCTCCTTTTTCCTTTTTTCATCGGGTGAGGCGCGGCCCATTACTCCCTCTACCTGCGCCATGCTCGTAAAGAAAGATTGGCCGTTTCAGATAATCCACCCCGTTTCCTTCCTTCTTTCCTGTCTGAGCACACGCTGCGGATGGACGCTACCTTCGAGGTGCCGAGATTGTCTCTGCACCGTTCCGTCTCGTTCTTTCCTCTTTACTTATCTGAACCTATCTTTTTTTTAGCATCGATCCGGCGTCCCACCGTTCTGATCGGCGTTCGAGACCACTATCAAAACCCTACCCCTTTTGATAACGATGCCCGGAAGAGTTAGTTCCCTCTCTTTGTCCGCCCGGGTACCTTGAGGTGGGTCGACCGCTCCTCGCCCGCCCTACGATACCGGCTCGTCAGTTTTCCAACCCTCTTTTTTTCTTCGACGTTTTGAGAGACATTCCTATGTTCTCTGTTCACTTTTACCCTTTTACTGAGATCTCTGAAATCATCTAGGAGGTCGTGATTTTGCGCCACGGATCTGTGCTGTCGACTGGGTCTGGACCCCTCCCTAGTGTCTCTTCTCTCTTCAGTGGTCGGCCTTGCACGTTTTCCCCCTTTTTTTAAAACCAAGACTGGTCTTCAGTCCCCAGAATTCTCGCCCCTTCCGGCTCCCCATACTCCCCACACGTCGACTACGAGCTCACTGTCGCCCTTTTCTTTAAGGGTGGCGTCCTAGAAGGCACGCAGTTTTGCTCTGCAAGCCCCTTGGATTGATGATTGCTAGCCCACTGGCTGCCGCGCTCGACGTTCTCTCTTAGCTCTCTCTTAGAGACCTTTTTTCCGGAGTCCTCTTTCCCCCCCTTAAGACAACTAGTTTTTAGGATGCTGTCGAGCGAGCTCTCCTCTGTAGTCCTCAGCCTCGTCTTTCAAGTTGATTCCTGTGTTCATTCCCTGCACTATTTTTTCATCCTTCTCCAGATTCCGGTACGCGTAACTTTGTTTCACGCGATCAGGCAAGCAGTGCGGGACTTACGTGGCCCTGCGATCAGTGCCGCTCTCACTCTT
>Ga0179593_1446783_pt1 | contig 10748 bp, 10 predicted proteins | sample CZODoug2_1_08_16_FD_185931 | JGI IMG/M metagenome (GOLD analysis project Ga0179593, IMG submission 185931) | Vadose zone soil fungal communities from Angelo Coast Range Reserve, California, USA - CZODoug2_1_08_16fungal (PacBio error correction) | ecosystem: Environmental > Terrestrial > Soil >... | reverse complement strand
CCCTTTCTTCTTCAACCCCCGCGTAGTTTGTTTTTGATTCACTCCAGGTAATCTTCAACCTCCTCCAACTTGTGGGTGAATTCTTGGCTTCCCTGAAACCCACCCTTTGCTTACAGTCAAGCTCCCGCCGACCGGGCGGACAGAAAATGTCTCCTCTCCTCGGATAGGGCCGAGCCCGGTTTTTTCCTTCCAACGGAAGCTGCTGGCTGTGCAGGCGCATCGTGCTTCTCTCGAGCTTCTTTTGTTTTGCTGCGCTCTTCTATCAAGACCTTTTTTTTTTTTTTTTTTTTTACTTCTCTCTTTTGGGTACCAGGTGCGGATGGTTCAGACGGCTGCTATCCTTTCCCTTAGGGCCACGCCGGCTGGCCCAGGAAGCAGTTCTTCGCCTAGTTTCCTCCCCCATTCTAGTATCTGGTACTGGCCGCTGTTTTCACTTTCTGGAGCCAGTAGGGGGGGGGCTTCCGTTCTTGTTCCGTGTCGCGTCCTTTCGCTCTGTTCCTCGTCAATGGCACCCCGTTAACCCCCTGCCGCGAAAGGTCCCTGTTTTTTTCTCTCTTTATTCTCCCGTTTTGTGCACGACTCGGAGCCCTGCGTTTTCCTTCTTCCCCTGTTTTGTCGCTAGCCCCGCTCAGGCGTTCTCTTTGAAAGCTTCCCATGGGCCGGTTTTCCTTTTCCCTTTGTCCTTCGAGACTCTACCAGGTTAATATTGAGTCCGGGTCTCTCCTGACCCCTGGCCTCGAGATCACCGTCCGTCATGCTTCTTCCTTTCTTCAGGGGGGTCGTCTGGTCGGCCCCTGTAACCTCCCTTGTGTTTCCTCCCGTTCCAACACCAGCGTTCTCTTTGTTGTGACCCCTGTTCAGTGTGTCTGGAATTTCGCTGACCCAGACGCAGGAGGCCTCTCCTTCCAAAGTCAGGCGGTCGACTACTTTCGTCGTTGGCAGGAGGGTAGTCGTTCTTTGCGTTCACGACGCTCCTGATGCATATTGGTTTTTTTTCTTCTTTCTTGTGGTCCTTTCCCAGTTGGGGTGTGCGATCCCCCTTTGTTTTTTCCACAAAAGGTCCTTGAAGTGCGTTTGTCCCTTTGCTTCCGCGTGCCCCTTTCGTTGTGCCCCACCCGATTCCGTCCTCTCTTTTATTTCTTTTTACCCCGGTCACCTCTGATGGCCTTAAATGTGCCGGCCGCTTCAGTCTTCCTAATGGGGTCTTTTTCACCTTTTTTTTTACGGAATGTTCCTCTATTCTTGCGCTTGTCTTTTTGCCTACGGGGGAGGCTTCTTCCCTCACATCGAGCGCCACTGTTTTTACCAATGGTCTTGTACTCGTCGAAGAAGCGGCTCCGTGGGCTGTGGGTCCCCCCCACTGTTCCGATTCTGTTTTTTGGTGTTAAAACACCTATGGCTTGCGACGCCGTTCTTTTTTCTGGGACTTCCTTCGGTGTCTTTTTTCTCCTCCCGCAATTTTCCTTTTTCTTCCTACTGGTTGTGTTTGTTTTGTTTATTTTTTACTCTTCCAAATTTTTTTTGACGTCGTTCTTTCTTGCACCCCCCCCCCCGTCGTAGTCTGGTTCACGATGTTAGTACCCTTCGTCCTCGCCCCGGTCCGTCCCTCTTGTACTTGTTGGTTTGGGTGTCTCCCCCTCACCCATCGGTTCCATTTCACGTGAAAAGTTTTAAATCGAAGTTTCCCCTCCATGCTCCGGAACCCTCTTTTTTTTTTAGGTCGGCCCTCAATGGAGCCCCCTCGGGTGGTGCGCTCGATTTTCTCCTACTTTTCCCTCCCTCTTCACCTACCTGCTCCCACCCCAAAGAGTCAGTTTTTTTTTCTTTCCCAGAATTCCTTTTCCATCCCTTTTTCCCCTGATTAAATCCTTCGGTCCCCTTCCTTCTTTTACCTTCCAATCATTCCGTTCACGGGTCCCGTCCCCCCCCCCCGATCGCCCGACTCTCTTACTCATTGGGGCCGTTTTCCAAATCGAATCCCTGCATAACTTCACAGGGCTTGTGTCTTTCACTTTTTTTCTCAAAACCAAAAAAACAAAGTGACCGTTTTCTTCCCCCTTACCAACCAACCATTATTGCCAGGGGACTGCCGCCGTTAATTTCCCCGCCCACGGGCCCCTTCTTCCCCTGTCCTTCCCCCTCTTGATGTCTTCCCTTCAGGGGGTTTTTCCCTGGGGAGGGGCACATCCATTGGCGTTCTGTTTTCTTTCCCTTTTACCTTTGTGCTTTCTTTCCCCTTTGGATCTGACCGTGGCGTGAAGCAGGTTTTCCCCTTTTCTCCCTTGTAGGTGGGTTTTCTGGGCCGAAGTACGGTCCCCTTCGCTCTTTCCGTGGACCTTCCTATTCCTTTCCGTTCTTTCTCCCTACGTCCAGAGGGGTCGGCTTTTTTCTCCCTATGGTGTTTAGTAAGTCAGTGAGGATGACACAGTTTATTGGACTTCCCACCGTGCACCCCTTTCCTCCAGCGGGACCCTTGTCATTCGTATATTTTTTTGAGCTGCCCACTGCAACAGTTGTGCCGTCGGCAATTTTTTTCTTTTGCTTTCTAGGTAGTGCAGCTTTTTTGTACCCTGCGAGAGGCTACCCCGCCTAGCTGGTCCCGTTTAAATTTCACACTGGGACCTCTTTTCGTAGTTACAGTATTCTTTCCCGTTTTCGGTTATTTTCTTCCCCCCTGCCCTACCCATGCTGCGTGCCGGCTACCTCCACTCCTTTTTTTCCGTTTTCCGATCCCTTTTCTGGGGAGACGACTTTTCTTGAGGCGTTGGGGGCCTTTCACCTTTTTCTTCGGCTTTACAGGTGTGGTACGTCTCTTTTCGAGCCGTTTTCTCAGTCAACCTTTCTCAGCACAGCAGGGCACTCCTTCCAGGCTCCCTCGGTCTGAAAGAGTTGTCGTTTCTGTGTGTTGGGTGAGACTCTTCTCTTTTCGCTGGGCTTGCATCCGGGCCCCCCCTGCTTCCCTTTTGAGCGACCCGTCGCCTCCCTTTAGTAGACTTTAATCTCCGCGGTGACTTATTTTCTCAGTTGTCCGAGCTACTTTGCCCCATTGCTGGTGATGGTCGAGGCCGTTTCAAAGAACGGTTCTTGATCCCTTTATTTCAATACGATTCTCTCCCTCACCCGTGGCGTTTTCTCCGAGGATATCATCTTTCTTTACCATTTTTTTAGTATTAATTTCTTCCTCGCCGCATGCGCCGCCAACTTTTTTTTTTAAGAGATACTCCAGGGGTTCCCTCCCCTTTTTGGTCTCAGGACGTGGCCTCCAAATCCCCGCCCCAGTTCGTGACGACCAATTATGTTTTTGCCAATCCCCCCTCCACGTTAGTCCGATTCGACGGCTAGGGCCGAGGCGGTTTTTTTCACGGGCCGCGCTGGGGCCGGGTTCCCTTTCCTATATGACTGCTAATCGGAAGGAGATCACCTATTTCTCCTCCCTTCTGACGACAGACCTGCCAGTTTCGCGAGGCTCCTTGTTGAGTTCCGTGACGGAGGCTTTTTTCACCCTGTTCTCTCCCCGTATGTTGCAAGAGCTCCACCTGCAAGTCGGGCGCCCCGCTGCCTCCTTCTTTTTTTTTGTTCCCAATCGAAGTCTTTCTGTTGACACCAGTCCGCTCTGTTTAGGTTCCCGGCCACGGTTTTTTTTCCTTTTTCTTTCTATTCCGGCCCGGGTTCCCCTTATATCTTTCGGGATCTCCCTTGACACCCCTTCCGCTCCTCGGCCTTTTTTTCTTCTCCGCCCGTGGGCATACCCCAGCTGCCCTTCCTTCCTTACTGCTGCGCCTTTCAAGTTTCTCCTTACCCTCCATTCCCCTGGGGGTCGTCTTTCCTTCTGTCGTGTTTTTCCTTTCCCGGCCGGTCTTTGTGAACTTGACCAAGGGGCCTCTTTCGCCACTTTCCCTACTTAATCACTTCTTTTTAGACACCCCCTCCCTTTCTGTTTCCCCGTGACAGCGAAGTTGTCCTTCCTCACGCTTTCTTGCAAACTCACAGGGAGGTTTTTTCCCCCCTTTTTTCTCCCGTTATGTTATGGACCCGCAGGGCAGGTTTCCCCCTTCCTTTCCCCTCCCTGCAGGATTCTTCTGCCAAAGTCATGCGTTTTCCCTCCCCTCAAATTTAGCGGGGGGTTACGGTTACTCCTTTCTTTTTTCCTTCCCACCGTCTGCTTACCTGAGGGAATATTTGGTTGTCTTCTTCCTTCCACGTCCTATGTTTGGGTTGCGAGTCCCACTCTTCAGGTGCTCAGTGATCTGTTTCCTCGGTTTTGACCCCCTCTTCATCTGGGCGTGCTATTTTATCGTTCTTTTTCCCAAGTTCTTTTGCCCTGTACACCTTTTTTCCGTATCCCTGATGGTTTTCATAGACTGGGAGTTCTCCCTCTCTCCCTGAGAGTTTGCTGGGGGTCCTGCTTCTTTTCACCTTTTTTGTACTCTCTCCGTCCTCTCCCTCAGTTTTGCTCAACGGCGTGACTGGCTCGATCTACTCCGATCCGGCGCCGTTTGTTCCACTGCTCTTTCCTGTTTTCGTGTTTTTTGATGGAAACATTGGGCTTGGCTCCCCGCTTACATTACTCGTCCGTTTCCCCACCCGGGTCTTCCGCTATTTTCCCTTCTATCTCTCTCCTCCTCCCCTTCTCCTTTGTGTGAGGATCAGTCTCCTCCCATTCCCGTATCTCTAGCGGACCGAACAAACCGGTATATTTTCGTCCTCCCTTTCGAGTTCGTACTACAGGTCGTATGCCCTGGGGGCTGTCTGCCTTTTCCACGTTCTGTCTTGCGGCTCTCTCCCCGCCTCGGTTTCAATCCCCCTAAACCCCCCCATTTGAAATCGCCCTTTTTCCCCGAAGCCGGGGGTGGCCCCGCGTTGATTCTCGGAAGTCTTTTTTCCCCCCCTTTTTGATTGCTTCAGGTTTTCTCCCTGTCTTACGGGACGTCCTCCCTTTTCGGTTTTTTTCCCCAGAAAGCCCCCTTCCGCTCCAATTTCTTTCCCCGCTATTCCCGGTAGTTATCACCTCAGTCTTTCTCTCGACTCTCCTTTCCCCGGAACCCACTTTTCCGTCCCCCGGGGGGACGATCCCCCCCCGCTTCCCGCCCCGTTGAGGCCCTTGGTTTCCCGTCTTTGCCTGCGTTCCCTTTCTCCTCCCTTTCCATGCTTTTGCGTGGGGTCCTTTTCGCAACCCCAACGTGGCCTTTCATCTCACCAATATTCTCTGCTGCGCCCGGTAACGTCCAGCAGGCTACCTGTCTACCTTTTCTTTTCTCCTGACCTTCCCTTTTTGTACTTTTTTGGCATTTCCTGTGCGTCTGGGTCGCCGATTCCACCTGGGTTTTTCCTTCAAACACTGTCCCTTTGACGTAGTGGACGTGACGCACGGTGGACCCTTTTTTTGTAACCCCTTTTTCTTTTTTGTTTTCCCGCCCTCGGGGCCGCCAGGGCACTGCCCTTTTTCTTTTTCAGAACGTGCACGTGATCCTCTACTTCGCCGGGTCGTGGGTCCCTTTCTTTTTTTCATATGCCTTTTGTCGAAGTATACCGATGAAGGCGTATTTCCCCCACGGTTCGCCCAGATGCTTCTCCTTCCGGTTTAGTCTGGGTCTCTTTCCGCACCGTTTTTTCCTTTCTTAAAATCCGTGGGCACTTAAGTTCGAGTTTTTTCGGGACAGGGTTCTTTTTTCTGGGGTCACCGTGGGGAGAGAGGAACCACATTTCTTTGCTTCGGGTTACGGTGTTCTCTTTCACCTGTCTTGAAGCCCCCGTTTAAGAACGCGGCGCGCGGTTTGTCTCGTTCGGCTTTTTGCACCCTTCCCCTACCAGTGGCTTGTTCCCCGTTTTTCGTTGACCGCAAAATTTTCTTTTTTTCGTTGTCCAGAATCTTCGCGACCCCCCCCCCTCCGTAATTCTACCACGGGCGTGCCCCCTGTATAGGAGGGCGTTCCGGTCCGTCCCAGGGTCGAGGAGTTGTGTGTTGCCCCCCCAGAGTTCTCTGTTTCACCTGGATTTGTCCCCGCCTATGCCCCCAGGGCAGTACGCTCGGCTGTTTTTTTTTTGTGGCGCGAAAACGCTGCTGTTGGTTTTTTTTTTTCTTGATTCTTTCGCCATTTAAGAGAGATGCTTCCCGCCCCTTTCCCCCCAGTTTGCGCTGCCCTTTTTCTGTCAGCCACGCCGTCCTGGGCCCGCGCTCTATTAATTCTCCATCGTCTTTTCGGATGTCCTTTTGGAAGGGCCGTTATTTTCTTATTTTCCCACGCCTTTTTCTGTCTGTCGGGCTTGGACACAGGGACTAGCCCCAGTCCCCCTCTTTTTTATACCCCCTTTTGGCTTTGGATAATCCCCTCTTCTACTTGGCACCCTCTGGTGGATCGCTTCCACTTGTGGATCTCTCCTTTTCCCCCTTTTTTGAGCTATGATCCGACTGCGCATGGCTCCTCCCACTCGTGCGCGTCCCCCCTCGTTGATTTACAACTCCCCCCCTCCACTGTCTTTGGTCGCTCCCGTGGCCTCGTCTCCCAATCCCCGTTTCAAAAGGGGATTTTCTCACCCTGCTTTTTGTGATTTGACAGTCCCCCCCCCCCGGTGCGTTATATTAGGCGAGGGGCCTCCTGCTTTTTTCTCCCCCATGGCATCTCTTTCCTTTGTGCACTCCCGCTGTTGTAATTAGTATTTTACCTTTCATCGCCGCCGTTTCTCTTCCATGATTCTACGACATTGTCCGGGAGTTGTTTTATATCCCGGTTGCATCTGGACGGAGTTCCTCCGGTACGCTCTTTTCGGTTTCATAATCGCCGTCCTCTCGGGGGTCCTCCCCGTGTTATGGACTCGCTGGGTAGACCCATTTTCTTGGACCGTCCGCTGTTTTTCCTTTTTTCCGGCCCGGTATGGGGTCCTTTCTTCCCGTTGTTGCGTCTTTGCGTGTAAGCTCCGTGGCTCCCCCTGTGAAACACCGTACCGCCCGAGGTGTTGCCTTTTCTCTTTCATTAATACCCCTGATTAACGGTCTCCTTCTGTTGCCGGCACCCCCACCGTGTTTGGAGTGACCAACCCCAGGGATCTCTCATGCCCGCTGAATTCCCGCTGCCATTTCCGACCAGGATATGGTCGTTGTCTGTCCTTCTGCAGAACCTCTCTCTTGAGACTTTTCCTCACTTGTTTCCGACAGGCCCTCTGTTGCCGTTTGCGTCCTAACACACCTTTTTGCGTCACCAGATCCCGTCTTTTCTTTCCCCTGCCGTGCACTTTCCTTTTGCTGGACCCCGACCTTGCCTTCTCGCACATTTCCCGCAAACCGTCCCCTGGCTCTAAACAGTGTTGAGCTTCTTTTTTTTAGTTTTTGTTGCTTTCGCCGGATCTGTCTTCATATTTGGTTAGCTTCCGAAGTTCAAATTCTTTTTTGTTTTGTTTCATACTATCACGCTTCACCCCCCTTCCTTTAGTTTGTTCCCTTTCTTCTGTTCATCGTTTCCCCGGCTTCCCCCTTCTGTCGGGCGAGAGGGGTGATTTCTATTTCCCGGGACGTGGACTCTTTTCAATTTCCTTCCTCCAGGCTTAACTGATTCTCAAACGGTCCTAGGTTTTTCGGACTTTCTCTTGTTAGTCGGAAGTAGTATGTACCGAAAATTCTTGAGCGCCGATTTTCCCCCATTGCTTTACTTCTCTCTCGTTTTTTGGGCAGTGCTGAGCCCCGTTCCAATTTTTTATTTTTCGTCTTTTCTGTAACGATGGATTCTCTTTTTTACCTTGTACAATCCCGCGCACTTCACGTCCATTTTGTTCGTTACGCTCCGGTTTTTCCCATCTCTTTCTCCACTTTTTTCCTTTTGTTTGTTTTGCCCTTTATCCGCAAAAATTGTTGCCTTTCGGACCCACCCCGGTTCTGCCGTTCGTCGATGTTACCCAGCGTGCTTGCGAGTTGGTTTCTCCAGCCCGTTTTTTTCACTCCAGTGCCCCTCAAAAATCTCCCCCAAAGGTGTTTCCCCGCAGAGCCGGCTGCGGTGGCTCGAGGCTTTCCTTATGGGGCCCACTACGGGTTGCTTCTTGATGTTTTCCTCTCTTCTCCCCCTTCGGAATGACTGTTTTGACGCCACGAGGAAAACGCTCTTCCCCCTTCCGGTTCTTTTTTTTCCCGTCTGGAAAATCCTCCTAGATTCCGCGGCCATACTTAATAACTCCGTTACGTGACCCCGATCCCCCAGGGGCTTCTCCCGCGATGTGACTTTTTTGTTCCACGATTTCACGCTTTTTTTTAACATTCACCATGACCTTTTCAATGGTTATTTTTTTTGAGTGTGACCCTTCGCACCCTGGTCCCCGTTTTCCAAAGGGCTCCCCCACCATTGCCTTTTTCAGTTAACTCCCCAGAAGGATACCTTCCTGCCGCTCAACCTGATTCTCCAGCCATGACTTCCGTTTTTTTCCTTTGGTTTCATTTCTTCTGTTTTTCGCGTCTCCACCTGCCTCTGTTTTCCAATTGTGAAAACCTGTTTAACTTTTTCCCTTTAGGTTTTGTCAGGAGCTTCTTTTTTTGCATCGGCCTCCCTTTACGGGGCCCCTTTATTTTTTCTTGGACTAAAGCTTTTTTCCTTTGCTCGGGAACGTGAGTTCGTTATGTCTTGCCCCTTGTTTCACCCATTTTTTGTCGAGTTCCGTATTTGGCAGGTTGAAGTCCCACCGGGCCTCCCTTAGGCTCGCGACGTCAATTTTGTTGGGGTCGTCTCCTTTCAGTTGTGCCATCCTTCTCAGCCATTCGAAGTAGTTTTGCAGATTTTTAGGCTTCCACGGCGGAGATTGTCATGCGTTCTTTCCTCTTGGTACCCCTTTTTTTTCGATCCCTAGCGTTTTTTCTTCTCGTTCCCGGGCCGTTCTCTCCTTCCCCCCCATGCGGGGTTGCGTGCTTTACGGACCATGGGTCAGGGGCCCTCCCGACCCATGTGTTCGGAACCCCCTTTTTTATCCACCCTTGGCTTGAATTATGGCGGCTGGGTCACGCTTTCCTCCTCTTTGTTCGTTCTCTTTTCTCGCCGCTTTCGAGATCCTTTTTCTAGTTCTTTTTGGATCCCACTCCTTTCCAGGGTTCTATTTTCCGGGGGGCTTTCACGTGCGGTTGCTTCGCGGTGTCTCCGAGTTTTTTCCTTTCTAGTTCTGAACTTGCCTTTCCCCGCTGCTGGGCCCTTTTTTTTTTACCGCTCGGCTATTCCGTCGAATGAAAGTTTTTCTTTTTTGCCTTTACCGTTTTTCCTTTACTAGTCCCCGAGGGGCGCTTTGTCTTAACATAGCGCGTCGTCGCGACCATCCCTGTACCTTCGCTACGGCATGTTTGCTTTTGCAGATTCCTGTGCACTTTTCTTTTACACGACGTGTCGGTGACGACAGAGATCCGCTGCATTAACGACGCGCACACGCACAACATCAGCAGATCAGCCGGGAACACAGAGGGGCGGGTACAGTCTCCCCCGTTTTCCCCCACCTGTTTTTCGTTTACTCGTATCAATCCTCAGCTTGTTAAATCCGCGCCGGCGTTTTGACCCCGTTTCACGCCCGATTCGGACTTTGTTCGGGTTTGGTGGCGCCCCTTTCCCCCCGTTGGTAGTTACAGTCCTCCTTCCCTCCTAGCGCGCTTCAAGTTTTGCCTCGTTCTTTGGCCCCGCGATCGAAACCATCATGAAGGGGGAGTTCCGTCCGGTTAGTTTCCGTGATCCTCCCTACTCTTTGACCCGTCCACTTTCTTCCTGGCCCCGGGCGCTCCGGACGGCTCCGGTTCGACCTTCGCTGGTAGTTTTTTGCTTTCTCCCCGACGCCGTCTGTTTGTCCCATGGATGAGTGGTAGGGCCTTGGTTCTCCCCCGGCCCGCTGACTTTTTTTTTTTTTCTCTAACTTCCACCGACGTGATTCTTTTTCCTGCGCCGTGGCCCCCCTGTTTTTCGCACGACTTACCTGGTCCTTTTGCACACCTTGTTCTTTTGTTCCCTTCACCCCTCTTTTGTCTTTGTCTGAAGTAATGTTGGCCTGGGTGGTTCTTCCTGCCAACTTTTTACTAGACAAGGTCCACCTGTTTTTTTTGCCCTTCAGACCCCCCTTTTGCCGATCTCCAATTCCCATCCCTAGTACCCCGAAAGAGAATTTTTTGCCCGTCATGCGGCAGCGGGCAAGGGCTTTCCTCCCACCTTCCCACGTCACATCCCCCTTTCATGGACCCCGCCACAGCCCGGTGATCAGTCCCCCGACCACTTTTTTTTAAAAGCCATGTCCAACCGCACCGGCGTTCGCCCTTCACTGTCATGGTTCTGGAGGGTAGCCGTGGTGGGCTTTTTCCCTCTTCCTTATTCATATGGTATTTTCGGTCCCGTAGTAAACGTTTTTTTGTTGCGGTGACTCCCCACCCATCCTCCCAAGGTGTTTTGTCTTTTGCAATTTTTCCCCAGATTTCCATCGGATGGCGAGTTTCTTGTCGTTCACCGTTGACAGGAGGTAAGCCGCCCTTTCCCCTTTCCTATGGTGAGGCTTTCTCGAGTGTGATTTCCCTCCCCGGGACTTCGAGTCCTCTTTTTGCGGATCCGTCTTCAGTTTTCGGTTGAGTCGAGCCGGTTCACACTCTCCTCCCGAAGGGATTCCTTTTTTGTTTTTGACGCTCGAGGCCGCCCCGGCTCCCGGCGCCTTGAACCTTGATCCTTCGTGTTTTTTCCCCCCCCGATGGCCTTGTCTCTCCGCGTCTTCCGCCTTCGTCCGGATACCGTGTTTCGTTTCGCTCTCCTTTTCCT
>Ga0179593_1419629_pt1 | contig 10748 bp, 9 predicted proteins | sample CZODoug2_1_08_16_FD_185931 | JGI IMG/M metagenome (GOLD analysis project Ga0179593, IMG submission 185931) | Vadose zone soil fungal communities from Angelo Coast Range Reserve, California, USA - CZODoug2_1_08_16fungal (PacBio error correction) | ecosystem: Environmental > Terrestrial > Soil >... | reverse complement strand
TTTTTTACCTTGGCCGATTTGATTCTTGTGGGCCCTGTTGGTTGGGGCCAGATGATCTTTCCCCCCTCTCCTTCCCCCGTTCCGGTGTTTCCCTTCCTTCTCCAGACGTTACCAGTCTCCCCTCCTTCCCCCTACCACTGTGGAATTCCTTTTTTTCTCCCTGTTTCCCTTTGCAGTTTTTTCTTGCCAGGCCCCCATTCAAGGTCCCCCCTCCCTTTCTCCCACCCGGGAGTTGATGTTCCACCCTTTTTTTTCCGTTCACCCCTCGCGAGGGTCCCCCCAGACTAAAAGTTTTCCCGGCCCAGGGGAAACCTTCGGGTCACTGGCTTAAGACTCCTCCATTTCAACTCATCCTCCTTTAATCGGGTGCAACCTTCCTCCCTTCTTCGCCCAAAAGTCGCTTTCCACCACCATCCGAGTGTCGATAACTCCCCCGTGGCACAACTTGCGTTTGTTTCCTCCTATGTCTCCGTTCCCCCCCCCCCTTTCCGTCTTTTGCTAAACTCGTGTCCTTTCTGCCCCCTATCCACGGCGGTTCCTTTCCTTCCCACGCAGGGGCTCCCTTTTCGTTCATTCCGGAAATTCCTTTTTTCTTCCGCCTTCCTGCAGAAGGGGGAACTTTCCCCCTTTTTTTTTTGTTGGGTGCGGGTTCACATTCCCCCTTGCGGTAGAGTTACTGGGCTGGATTCCCTCTAATCTTTTTTTGCCGCTGCTTTTTCAGGACCCACCACCCTTTTCCGCGCGTACCTGTGTAGGTACCGCAGGACTTCTTCAACGGGACTTTTGTTTGCCTCTCTCCCTGGGCCTCTTGACGCCCATTCATTGCTCCCCCCTCCGACGTTTCTCCTTTCCACAACGGTCCAGTCTTGCTCCCAGTTCCGTCTGGTTTTTTTCCTCCCCCCTTTAAAGGGATGTAAAATCCCCAGGACCCCCCCCCTCTTTTTCCTCAGCCATTACCTCTCGTACCATCAAGTCTCCTTCTTTGAGGACTCCTGAGAACCTAACCACATTCACCCCCCCTTTTCCCAACACTTGGTAGTTTTTCCTTTCCCACGTCACCCGAAAATTGCGTCAATTAGTGTTTTTTTCCCACGGAAGCAATCCGGCCCGCGGCCTCCTCAAACTTCCTTTTTTTCCTCCGCGATGGCCCCCTTCTTCAACCGGCTTTCCGTTGCCGCCGCTGCCCCATGGGGTTGTGTTTTTATTTCCTCGGAGGTTTTTCGGAAACCCCCAACCCACCCTTGATGTCCCCACTGGTCACCAGATACATAACGTGCTTTTCCTCGCAGACCCGACTCCCCAGCCCCCCCTCCCTTCTTAGAGTTACTTTCCTGGCTCGTGGCCCTTAAGGATATTTCCCCTCCCCCCCGGCGGAGATTCATACCTTTTACAATATCCGTCTTTGCCCTTTAAAGGTCTTCCTTTTGGCTGGCTTCACCCTTCCCCGTACCACAACATTTTTGCTGGTCCCTCTCCCCATCATTTGACCCTTTTGCTGTATATCTGGGACGGCCTCCTCTTTTTTACTTTCGATGGATGGTGTTTTTCTCTCCCCTGGCGGTTCCATGGCATGACTTAGCGGAGATCCTTCTTTTTCTTTTCCCTGCTCAGGTTTCCCCTGACCGGGTCCCTTTTTCTTCTTTTGCTTTCATCGTTTTTTTGAAATGAATTTTTTGGATATCTCTCTTTCCTCCTCCGTTGTTTTTTTGTATTCTTCCTTCGTATCTTACAAAGCAACCACCGTCCCTCCCCCCTTCCTATGCCTTGATCCCCCGTAGTCCTTTCCTCTTACCCCCTCCTCTTATCAACTTACCCCCTCCCACTTCTCCCCCCCTCCTTGCACCACTATACCCGTCTTCCCTCCACTCTCCTCTTACCCCCCCTCGCCAAATTTTCCCTCTTCGCCTTTCCTCCCACTCCCTTTTTTTTATACTCCCATCCACATCTCCCTTTTCCTCCCCCTCTTCCCCTTCTTTTCCCCATTCCCCTCCGTCTTCGCTCACCTCACTTCTTTGCTACTTTACCCCATACATATTTGCCTTCACCTTAACCTTTACTCCCGCCTTCTTCATCACTTCGCCGGCTCTCCCTAGTTTGCTGGAACCCATTTCCCCTGTATAGCCCCCCCCTCCCAAAATAAGTCCAGCGCCTCCCATACCCGTCTGCGTTCTTTCTGGGCCCCAGCCCAAACACCCCCTGGGTTGGCCTCAGGTTGCCAATGTTTTTTGGTGTTACTCAAACAATTTTGGGATGTCAATTTTGAAAATTCAAATCCTTACTCCCCTTTGCCGACTTTTTGTAAAGGGTATTCGCCGAGTCTTTGTCCCTTCGCCGTTCGGCCGCGAGTTAGTCGGCCGCTTTTTTTTTAATGGACGTTTCTCCCTTTCCGTCTTGCCGTCTGTTCTGGTTCGGGTGGATGGTCGTTTCACACTTCTTTAGCTGTGAAGTTGTCGAGGTTTTTTTGCTTTTACAGCAACCTGGATCTTCTCGATACCCCTCCGCTGTCATGGATTACTTTACCTTCGCCCGGCCTTGCCCTTGCTTTTTTCTCCGCGACTGTAGGCTTCCCTTTTTTTTTTGTTTTTGTTCCGTGCTCCCGGGGGGCTTTTTTTTTTCATTCCGTGAAACCCCCCCCTCCGGTTTTTTGTAATTTCGGGTTTTTTTTTTTCAGTGAAGAAGTTGAACCTTGGTTTCCCCATGAAGGGGAGATCTTTCGTCGAATTTTTCTTGTTGTGCTTTTTGGCGCCCCTCCTGCCCCCCCAGTCGGCTCTGTCCCCCTCTGTTTTGGAAGGGGACCTTGGTTTTCTAGGATGGATTTGTTTTTCTGTTTTTTTCAAGGCGAATTCTCTGCGTTTCGCCGTTGTGAGCGGTGGTGTGGTAGTTTCTTCCTCCTGGGTCCCTGTTGGTCATTCCTTTTTTATGTTCGTCCGTTTTTCGGCTCTTTCGTACCGATCCTGGTTCACTGAAAGTCTGCTTTGGGATACCCCCCCCCCCTCATACACTTGCCCCCCCGCGCGAGGTCCCCTCCGGTTGACTTCCCGGAACATAGGGGGGGAACCGCGACGCCCGAGGTTCAGGACTCCGATTTACCCGTTTTTGGCCGGGTATCTTGACCTCCGAGTTTCCCCCCCCGTTCACAGTTTAAAACCCCCCCAATTCCTTGTAAGACCCATAAGACTAGCGTCCCCTTTAGTCGAGGACATTACTATCGGTTTGGATTTTATTATGGGGATTGGGTTGCTTGCTCGGGAGCCCTTATAAAAGACCCGACTCGCTTGGTTTCATTAGGACCTTTACCCCGCATGTTCTCAATTTTTTCTCTTCCATGTTTTTCTGTTTTTTTCGCTCCTCTCACCCCCAATACTTTTGACCTGGCCGTTATTTTGACACTTTTCTTTTTTTTCAGCGCCTTTTGTTGACCATCCTTCGGCTGGTTTTACTCTTCGTAAAGCTTTATGGACCGGTCGGGCAACTTTCGTCTCGTTGCCCGTTTGGCATTGTTGCCGACTTTATATTTTTTTATGAACCTCCCTCCGCGTTTTCCCCTGGTTTCCCCCCTTGAACAAAATTCGGCTCCCTTTTCCCTCTGTATTTTTCTCCCCCTTGGCTGTCCCTTTTTTCCCCGAGCCTCCTTTCTGTCATCTTTTTCATGTCCCACTTTGTTCGTTGATCTTTCCTGGACTGGTCGCCGGGTTCCCCCCTGTTACTTGTAGTTTCTTTCGTGTTCCTCGCCTCCTGCGGTCCCCCACTTTCCGCAATTCCTTTTCCTTCCCCGAGAACCCAGGCCCCCCACCCGAAGCTCAGACGGGTTTTTCGACCCTTTCCCCCTCTGTTTTTTTTTTTCACGATACCATTGTTCCTTGGGGTGCTTTTTCGTGTTGTTTGTCGAGCGGAGGCCCCCCACAATCCCCCGGTTTTCCCGTGGCCCCTCCCTTTGATGAGTGTTTTTGGTCAAGTTTTTTGGAGTTGTTTTCCCAACGATCTTTTTACATTGTTTCGAAGGGTTGTACAGGTTTGTGTTCTTGGTCACGGGGCCCAGCGTCGGCGGAGTAAGACACTATGATGCTACGCCCAGTCCCCAGCGAGCGAGGGGACCTTAAGGCTTTTTTGTTGGGTGGAGTCCGTCCCCCTCCTCTCCCTCTCCTCGAGCTTTTTTTGAGGGAGTGACTTCGCCCCAGTTGTCCCTGTGTTTTTTTTTCGGCATGAAGGGCCTTTCTTTTTCCACCTCAAAAAACTGAAAGTTCCCCCCCTTGCAACACCTTTGGCTTTTCTGAACTCCGAACCTTTCCCCCCCCCCACCAACCCACACCTTTTCCTTCCCCCAAGGCCCCGGCCATAACACGTGGATTTTTGGTGTGCATTATGCTCTTTTGCCCCCCCCCCCCCCGAAAAGCGCCCTTTCACCGACCCCTTTATATGTGTTGACCCATTCTGACAGGTTCCTCCAACCCGGTCGGTCCGTTGGTTTTCTTTTTTTCCTCCGTTACCCCCGGTCATCATATGGCTTTTTGGACTTGGTTTTTGGTTTTTGGGACCTTTTGATCTTTTTTATTTCTTTGGCCTACAGGCAGGGTTCATGACCCTGAATAGTTTACAAGTCAACGTCTTCATTTTTTTTACCAATTGATGACGATTGTCCCCACCCCTTTTGGAAGTGGCGAAAGCTGCCATGGGCCGTCCTTTGAAGACCCCATTTTCAACACCATTCCATTCCGCCAAAGGGGTGATTTGCTAGTTGTTCACCCTTTTGTGCCCAGTTTTTTACTATGAGTTCACCCGAAGTTCTGTTACCCCAATCCCTTCCCTGCGTTTTTTCCACGGGTCTTCTTGAATCTCTGGAGGCCTCCCTTCCGATTTTTCGACGCTTTCCCCACGTCACTGACGTCCTGGCCCAAAGGGCTGCTACAAATTTCCCGTCTGGTCGAATTTAACTGGTACACGGTTTTTATTTGGTTGCCTCACTCTATAAGGAACCCCCGGGGTTTCCGTTCTTTGATACCCCGGATTTGCCTTCCGTTTTTCTGTTACAACGGGACCTTCATCCCCGAAGGCGGGATCATTACTAGTCTAGGTGGCCCCCCCCCTGGTAGTGACATACGGAATCAGTCCTTCGTATCCCTTCGAACAGTCCTGTGCATTGTTTCCTACCGAGGTTGTATTTTGTTCCAAGCCCGTGAGAGCGTGGAGTCCTGCAGGCTAATCGTCCTCCCCCTGGTGCTGGTCTTTGCATCACACCTCCCCCTGCTTCTCTTTTCACCTTTCCGCCCCCCTTCCTCTTTGGCATATTGTTGCAGTGACGATGTTCCTTTTGGCATTTCCCCCCGATTTTCCCCGCCTTGAACGGTGCCGCTCTCAATGCCGCCCCACCCGTCCTCCTAGATCCTCCTTCCCCTTGCCCCCCCGGTCCCATATGTACCCATACCCCTCTCCCCCAAGTTCCAAACGTTCTGGCTCGTTCTCATGTGTTCTGGCATTGCGACCATTCCACCCGTTGGCTCCCGAGATTTTTCCCTCGCTGTGCTATGCTGCCCACCCCACCCCCAAGAACCCCTTGAGTTTCCTTGGGGTTGACTCCCTAATGTTGGCCCGCGTGGGCACGGGGTTTGTTGACCTTATCCCTCCCCTTTTTTCCTGTTGATCACTATCCACCCCCGTTCCCGCTCGGCGTAGTCTCCCCAATTCTTTCCCCCCAGGCGCTTGGTTCCCTTGAACCTCCCCTTTGTGACTTTTCACCGTCGTCGTTTTCAGTCTAGCTTCCATGTTGTCTTTTCTACCTTGTTGCTTTTGCTACAATCCTTCCCCCTGCTTCTCATGAGCCACTGACTTCCCCCACCGGTCCTCAAGGCGGCGGCCAGGCCCGACGGAATCCCTCTGTGCCAGCTCAGAGCGGACGACCAGGCCTTGTGCTCGGGACCCTCCACTTGCCGCGCTCCATTCAAGTATGGTCCCGGTGGGCGGTTCTTTTTTGAACCATTTCCCCTTCCCCCCGCCAACCCCCCTTTGCCTGACTTCGTACATTTCAACTTTGAGGTTTGCCCCTTTTTTTCCTTCGTCGTCCCAACTCGCACGCCCTTTAGTTTTCGTTTTCTCTTTCCTTTGGATGTGTGTTTATATTTCCCTGCGGGAAAAATCCCCCCATTTTTTCGCTTCCTCGGATTCTGGTCCGCTTCCAGTCTGACCCTTAACTTTTTGGAGGTCTTTTTATTTCCTTTCACTTTCTTATATATATTTTCCCCTCCTTACCCTTTTTTTTTGTTTCTATAGATGTGCTCCTTCACCTTCGTTTTCACTGTGGACCTCCCCAAACAACCCCTCCGTTTAACCTGAGGCCGGTCCTTCTTCTCCCGATAATTTCCTTGTCCCACGCATATATCCCCCCAAACAACCCCCAACTTTTCAATTAAATCGAACATACAAAAAAGTTGCGTGCCTAAGGATTGTGTTCCAGCCCCTTTCGAAACCTTTGTTTGTCCTCAGTTTGTACCCAATGTTTCGTTTTTTTTCATGTCAAAAATGTGTTTTCATTTTGTGGAAACCCAAACAAAAGCCCCCGAACCTTGTTTTGACCTCCTGAAAGGTCCCCCCCAGGCGCTGGTCGTTTACTCCATTTTCCCCCTTCAGGACTTTGTTTTCGTCTTGACGTTTTTTCTGAGGGCCGGCCGCGCATTTTTTCGGCTGCCGCCCTGCGGTGGGCGTTTCCGTCGTTTGTGCCGGGCGCGTTAGTGGGTCTTTATTTCAGTTATCCAGCCACCCAACTTTTGACTTCGTTTGTTTGCGTCTTTGAAACGTCCGACCGTGTCTTTTCCCTTGGAAAAAGCTTGTCCACCGGACCTTTTCTTGTTTCGCCGCGCTTTTTGGCTTGGGAACCAACTTCATTTACGTCTTTTTTTTTCCCCGCGCCGTTTTAGTGCTTGACCCGTTTGTCCCTCCGTGCCTTTCCGTCGGGGCTTTCACTTTGGGGGGACGACCCTTTTTTTTTTTCCCTTTTTCCCCCAAGTTGTTGGCACTTGGAATTTTATCTTTTCCCGCTTACTTGTATTATTAAATGGTTTGTGGTCGTGCCTCTGCTAGAGCCGAGCTTTTTTTTCTGGGGCGGCTTTTTTTGGACTTGCTCTTGGCGGATGCCGGAGCTTTTTTCCCTTGCGGGCCGTTGGGGCTTTTGTTCGTAGTTCGAAGGTTTTCCTTCCCCCAGTGGCCGCGCGCTGACTGCGTCAAGTCGTTTTGCTTGCCCTCGTTCGGCCACCCGCTCCCTTGCCGAAAGGAGTTTGGCGTTAGAACTTCTCTATGATTTCCGAGAGAGCTCCCGTATTTGTCTTCTTAGATATTTTCGCCCCTCTCCATTTGGATCCTGTGAATGGTTGCCCTTTTTCTCAGTATTCTCTTCAGCGATCGCTCGACCAGCCGTGTAACTCCCCCCACATTTATTGGGTAATCTACAACTGAAGTACTTTGATTTTTTCTGCTAGAAGTACTTCTGCTTTTTTCATTTGGACCTGCGTTTTCCGAACCGATAAGTCCGAGTAGAGCTATTCGTCTTTTCGACCTTTTTCCCCACCCTTTTCATGGTTTCATCCATACTGGGGTTTTCCTCCCAGTGAGTCTGTCGCACAAAGCCTTTGCCTGGCCCTTTTTATTGCGACCCGCGGCACTTTTTTTTAAGCCCGCATTTTTTTCATTGCTCCTCGCCTTTCTTTGGTGACCTTTTTATTATTTTGCATTATTTACCCCCCCGCCCGAACTGTCTTTTTTTCGTAGGACGTTGATTAGTTCCTTGTGTTATTGAAATACCCCTTTCATCTTTTGGGACCTTTTTCTGCTCGGTTTTCAGGTTTAAACGGGCCCCAAATCGGGGTGTAAACTGCACCTTTTTCTGATGGTTGGTGTCCAGTAAGGGGAAATGGGGATTAAATCCAAGAGACACGAATTGAACGCGATCGTTCTTTTTAACAGTGCTTTTCATTACCCCTTTTTTTTGAAATGTGCGTCGTTGATTAACGTTGTTTCGCCGGGGTACCTGGACACCTTGTGTAATCGGATGTCTTTTTTTCCCTCTCATTATGGCCTTACCCAACATCCCAAGAAAGAGCATGACGTTCAACAAAACTTCGATTTTTGAACCATACAACGACATGGTCTTTTCCCTAGGGTCTAATTCACGAGGTAATATATATGTATTTTTGTTGATTGTATTTGCCTTTTTCGGTTTTCTAATGAGAGACAACATCAATTTTTATTGTTTAGCAGTTTGATCTTTGTGTTTTGGTACCTGTTCTGATTCTTTCCTTCCCCAGATCCTCCCTTCATTTGTGGCGAAATTTTGGACATTTTGTAGTTGTCACTCCCTTTGCCTCTTAGTAGTGGGCTGCTCCGCCCCCAAGTCCTTTCTTTTCTTCCGTCCATTTAAAATATATATACAAATGCCTCATTCGGTTTTTTGTGTGTGGAGAGAAGAATACTGGCTTTTTGCGTATTTCCCTCCGGTTTGGTCGTCGGCCGGACGCCATCGTTCTCCCCGCAACACCACCCCAACAATTCCCCCAATTTTCCCCCCCAAAGTCCCGGCCAAACAATTTTGGACTTCCTTGCCCTCCGTTTTTTTTCGCAAAAATACCGTTCTCCCCGGCACAACCCCCACCCCCCCTCTACCCTTCCTCCCCCTACCCTTTGGTTGTTGGTGCCTTTCCCCGACCTCACCAGCAGTGCCATTGACCCTTCCACCCTGACCCCTCTCGTAGTTCCATAGTCCTTTTAGACCCCCCCAGGTGGCACCTCTTCTGTTGGTGCTTGGTAGATTGCCCTTTACCTTTCACTGGAAGATATGCTGACGGTGTTTGGCCGTGATATCAGGTTGACCCCCCCCCGACCCCAGTTCCCGGTGGGGGTCCACGGGCCAGTGCTCCAACGATTGTTCGTAAATTTTCCCACGTTGACGACCCTTCCCCCAAACCACCTTTTGGTCCCTTTTTGACCGTGTCAACCATCCTCTTTCCCCTGCGTATGTGGAGGGACCGAAGTGGGGTCCCCCAGCAAAAATTTTAATCCCATTTCCGCACCCCGGGCACGTTTCCCCTCGTTTTACCGGGCCCGGGTCCCCCCCTTCCTCGTTTCCTTTCCTTAACATTCTACCAACGGGTCTTTCCCCAGGTCCAGCTGCTTTCCCCGGCTACGGGCTCTTTGCAGGCCTTTTCTGCTCTTCCTCATCTTTAAACCGTCGACGATTTCCTGTTCAACTGGGTTATCCAAAACCCCATTTTTCCGCGAGGCCTAAATTTTCCTGTCCCCACTTTTTTTTGATCGGAATTTCCTTCCCGGGAAAACCCCATTTGTGGGTCGTGCTTGACCCCGTCTTTGCCGGTTCGGAGAAGACTTTTCTTCCTGTTTTCTGGCTCCCGTCAAACTCCTTTTCTCGCCAGTTTTTTTTGTGTTCACCTACGCTCAGTACTTTTTTTTTGTTTCCCCCCCTTCGACCCGACTTTTACTCCGTGTCTCCTGCCATTTGTGTGGGGCCTCAACTACCCCCACCTCTTTCCCCCGGGGGAGTTGGTAAAAAGGCCCTTGTTATTGGCGCGTCGAGGCCGCTCGCCCTCACCATCCTTTGCCTGTGGTTTCCTTCGGGTTCATGGGGCCACTGCCTCTCTCCCCTGGGGAACGGGCGAACTTTCGGCCAGTGTGGGCGGTTGCATCCGATTTTCCCCTTTGGCGATCATTCCTTATTTTCTTTCTGTTTTGACTGAAGGCGTGTCTTCTTCTCCACCCCGGCCCACGGCGTTTGCTCTATTCCCCAGGCTGAAATTCCCCGCCCGATTTTCCCCCCATCCCCCTCCCCACTTTTACAAAGCTGGCCCTCGCGCCGTGTGAGCCCCGGCAAGGGCTCCTCACCATTCCGGGATACCTTCTATTTCTCGAGATCTTCCTTCCTTTGGTCCACCCCACCCTCACATGCCCCAAAGTCTTCCTAGCCCCTCCTTTCCTCCCCTGCGGAACTCCCTTTCATCCCAATTCTGGGCCGCGGCTCCTCCCCAAAACGTTCCCCCCCCGCCCTACTCTTTTTCGCCTCTCCCCGCACGTTTTCTTGGCGCCCACCTTATCGGCGGCTGGGGCAGCTCTTTCTTTTTCCTTTTTCGTTTCATCCCTTCACAAGCTCCCCATCCCCACTTATCTTTGGGCTTAAAAGGGGCCCAATCCCCACCCGCCCGTTTTTGGATTGTCTCGCCGCGGCAGCTTCGGTTTGGCCGGTGTTTGATTTTACCCCATCCTGCGCCCTTGGGTCTTTTTGGAAACCAGGGTTCTGCTTGACAAATTTCGTTCTTTTCCCTGTTGGCGGTTTCCTTTTTTTCCTTTCCCCAACTTACACCAGCCCCCAACAACTTTTGCCTTTTCTGGCACATTCCAAAGCATTTAGGTCTTTTTTCACCCCACTTTCGTCCCATCTCCCCCACTACAGGGGAGTTTTCGCCCTTCACCTTTTTCTTTTTTGTAATGCTGTTTCCCCCCCGTTTCATTTTTTTCTTTATTCGACCTTCCGATGCCCTTAGACCCAGTGATGTTCCCTTACGGGTGTTGTTTTTTTTTTTTGCTTTATTCGTAGTGAACGAGGTTCTCCTCTCTCTTGGTATAAGTTGGTTTTTTTTCTTGAGCCATTATGTTGCATTCGAACCCCTGCCAAAAAACACCAACAGCCTTTTTCCCCCCTCCTTGTCTTCCTGTGGCTGGTCCTTTATTTTAGACTACAGGAGAGCACCGAGGAA
>Ga0179593_1371272_pt1 | contig 10748 bp, 11 predicted proteins | sample CZODoug2_1_08_16_FD_185931 | JGI IMG/M metagenome (GOLD analysis project Ga0179593, IMG submission 185931) | Vadose zone soil fungal communities from Angelo Coast Range Reserve, California, USA - CZODoug2_1_08_16fungal (PacBio error correction) | ecosystem: Environmental > Terrestrial > Soil >... | reverse complement strand
CCCCTTTGTCTTTTTCTACCTTGTACAAACTTTGTTCCCTTTCCCCTCCCCCTCCCCCTCCCCTGTCCCGTTGGTTTTTTGATCTTTTTTTTCTCTCCTTCATTTTCTCAATGAACGCATTGGTTTTGTTTTCGAGTCACGCAGGCTTCCCTCTCCCCTCTTCGCTCGCCCCCGTGTTGAAACTATCCTGCTCCTGCTCTTTGTCTGTAAGATACTCCCTTTCTAAGTACTCTCCCTGTCTTTCGTGTTCCCCTTCCATCATCCTTCCCCTCTTATCATTTATATGCTAGATAGTGTTGATCCTTGGCAGAATCGGAAGGTTTTTTCCTTCCCTTCCCTTTGCACTCCTCTTCTCCTTTTCCAATCCTCGTCTGTTATGTTGTTCTGTCCTTTACCCCTTGAATACTTCTTGGACCTCCCTTTCGGGTTTTCCACATCCCCGTCCCTGTTCTTCTTTTCATTTTTCCCTCCTCTGCCCCCCCCTTGACCTTCTTGTTTGGTTTTCCCCCGGTTTTTCCATCTGGAGGCTTTATTTTGTCTCCCAAAGACCGGGTTACTGCTTGTCGCGAATTCCGGTGAATATCTGGAGTGAATCCTCTACCTTAGTTCTTTCCCCTTTTTTTCCTTCCCTTCCCTTAATTTTTTCTCGTTGAGAGCTGCCTCGGTGTCTTCCGCCTGAAAGAAAGCACTAGGATCCTTCATCCTTCTTCGCCGATACTTTTTCTCCCACCCGCTCAATCGCTTCATAAGTGAGTTGTTTTCATTCTGTGAGATCCTTTAATTCCCTGGGTTTTTCTTTTTGGTCTTTTAGCTGGATTTTTTTTAAGATCCCTTTTTCTCCCGATTGGCTCCCCGCGACTTTCTCGCCATTTTTCCCCTGCCGATCCGTTGTTTTTCCTTTAATCGCTCATTCTTACCCCTCCCTCTGTTTCCACTTCCCCGTATTTTTTCCCGTATCCCAGATAACCTTTTTAAGACCTCCCCCTTCCTCACTCTCGTTCTCTTCCAGCCTTCCAGATTTTTCTAGCCATTACAGTTTTTAAAGGGCCTTCTGCCTCCAGCACAGAGCATTCCGTCTCCCCCGTCCCCTTTATTTTTCACGCCCTCTTCCCTAATCGTTTCCCTCCTTCCTTCTCCACCCCCCCACGCACGTTGTAGTTCTCTGAGTTTTTTCACAAGATCATATCCTTACTTCTGACCCATCCTTTTCTCATTTTCGCCTCACCGCTTTTTCCCCCCCATACGGGTGAGTTCCCCACATATCCCCCCCCTTCTTACTCTTACTCTAAGTTTGCCTTGAACCTCATCTTCCTCTTTTTTCCGCGATGTTAGTAGCACTTCTTTACTTCCTCCTCCTTGCTTTTCTTAGACCCTGCCTATTCCCCCTCCGAGCACTTTTTTTTTTTGTCTCCGCTACCCTCCCTCCCCATTGACCCCTTTCCCCCAGGCCCCCCCTGTCCCCCAGTGCTCCAACGCTTCTTCCTGGTCCTTTCTGCGTTTTCAGTACGCCGACGCATCCCTCCGATGGCCGGCTGATCCAGTGATTTGTCTGAGGCAATTCCTAATCTGTTCTTTCAGTCCCCTAGCCTCCTTTCCCTTCACAAGATTCTCATTTGTTCCCCTTCAAGATTCCCCCTCACCAACCCTCTGACCCCTTAAATTCTTTCCTTTCCCATTTTTTTTCTTGTCTCTTTCGTCGTCATGAGTCCAGAATTGAACCTGATACGCTTCTTCTTCTCCCCCTGATTCTTCCTTTCAACTTCCTCCTCCCCACTATACGCTTGGCCAAAAAGTATTTTCTGAAACCCCATGTCTTGTGTTTTCCCCTTTTGCCCTGTCTTTTTGTTTTTCATATTTTGCCCGTGATCCCTTTTTCTTGTTCTCCCCTTTCTCTCTCTCCTTTCAGAAACAATGTCTCTTTTGTTTCCTCTTCATCATGTAAATCAACTGAAAGTTTATAAACCTTTTACCGCTGATGCGTTTTGTTTCCAAAGAGTTTCCTAGAACCCCACACCCCCTTCCTTCTCACATTTTTTTCACTGCTTTTGCTAACGTATTGAGATTGTAATGCTCCCCTCTATTCTACTCCATTCGTGCAAGATGGATAAGGTTTCCCCTCCAAGAAGTCTTCTGAAGCCGGACTCCCCCCCCACCCTCCCCCCCTCACCCTTCCCGTGGCATCACACTCCTGTATCCCACCCCCCTTTTTCGAGACCGCATTAGCTTCTCGCTGACTCGAACTTTCTATCCCTCTACTCTCCTTTTCCCGCAACGTATCTGCCTTTCCTCTCTGAGTCCTTGAGACCCTCAGAAGGGGTCGTTGTCCTCCGCTCTTCGACCCTTTGCTGAGGTGGCCTCTTTTACGGTTTCCCTTCCGATCCCTTTTTCTTTTCCCCAATCTTCGCCCCCCCCCTGTCAGACTGAGTAAGGTTCCGATTAGTTCTGTTGGGATTTTTTGACGGTCCATGCGGTGAGTTTACATTTATGCAGAACGACCCTTCGGTTCTAGTGTGATACTTAGAACCCCTCAGAGTTGACCCTATGAATTCCTCTCTCCTTACAATGCGGCACCTCTTTTGTACTCTAACTTCTACACTTTTACTGTCTCCACTAGTTGTTCTTGTTTTACCCCGGTTAGAAGTCCTTCCCCCTCTTCGGTATCCCCCTCCCCCCGCCCGCGGACCCAGGAAATGGCCTTCCGTTTCCTGGGGTACCCATCTTTCCTTCTTCCAGACTCCCCCCGCGTCTTTGTACCCCCTCAAAATTTTCTCAAGCAATTGCGAAGCCACAATCTCCGTGCCCTTACCACTGCCCCCCCCCCAGCACCCCCCTTGTTTTTCTTAAAACCTTACGTTTGACTCTCTCTTTCCTACGCTTTTCTTGTTTGTCTCATTGTGTTTTGACTCATACCCGTTGGTTTTTGTTCGCTTACCTCTGCTCATCCCGCGTCTCGTGACCCAGTCCTTGCCCATTTATGCTGTGCTAGTCATCTTAGTGATCTCTGCCCTGTATCCGCGGCCCCACGACCCCTATCGTCACCCCTGTTCCTACTATGCCAATTTGTCCTCCCCGTATTCCCTTCCGGCCTTCGATTTTACACTTATCTCCGAGAATGCCTCACCCGACGTTCGGGATGACCTCCATTCTCTTCTCTCCGTTTGCTCCCTTGGAACCATCTCAGTGTTCGGAGTTCCACCTAAACTCCGCTCCCCAATAGGAAATCGTTTTTTCTCCTCCTTCTTTTGATATTTTCGAGGATCTGGGTCCCACAGGTCCGCCCTTCCGTCCGCCAACTTTTCCTTTTTTCATGAGATTTTGGCTCCCGCACCCCTCCTCCTCCTGCAGAACGGCCCGCCCCCTTCCAGGAGTAGGCCCTCGCCCCGGCCACTTGTTTCTCGCGCTTTCTCTCTCTCCCTCAGTATCAACACACCAGATCAGGCTCCCGTTCCCGCTCTTTCAAGAGGTTTTTTTGCTATCTTTTTTCTCTCAGACCAACTTTTATCGGGTAGAAGGCCGGATTAGCTTCCCTCGGGCACCTTTGCGGAATAACCCTGGGCACCCATTGACTTCTTCCCTTTATCTTTCCCCCTTTCCTATCCCCTCACTTCCCCTAGACCGCTTTAGAACAGTTTTCCTCCTTTCTGGCATGAACGTTTTCCGTTTTCTCCCCCTCCACCTCGTCTCCTCTCCCCCCTTTACAGAATACTCTCTGGGAGGTGTTTCGTCCTCCAGTCGAGGAACCCCGATCTCTTTTAGCCCTTGCGGAAACCCCCACTCGCTACTCTTCCATTCCCACTGCCAGTCCACTGTTTTTTTTGACCCTTGGATTTCCTTTTCAGAAACGGCTTTCTCAGTATAGTCAGGCCCTCTTTCTTTGGTCCTTTTCCAGCAGTTAGACTAACTTTCGGGTTTATCGACGGTTGCTATTAGAGGTGTTTTCCTATGTCGCTTAGTTCTCCCTTCTGAGCCTTCTTTTCCGTCAATGTTTTCGTGGTATCCAGTGCAGGTGAAAGCCCATTCTCAGATTCCCGTCTTTTCGTTTTCTGCCAGCCCTTCGCACCATCCTGATTTTCAGGACTTTTTTTTCCAAATCCCTCTTTCTGCCACCCCTTTGCCTACCTTTTTTCCTCTCCTGACCTACCCCCCAGCTTTTTCCGTCCTCCCCTTTTTTTGTGGTACCTGTTCGTTTTGTTCTTTATATGCCTCCAGTTCTAAAAGACTTCTCTTTGTCCCCTTTTCCGCGCTCTCTCTGTTTCACCCCACCCTCTTAATTTAGGCGATCGTTTTGAAGGGATGCCTTTTCCTCCTCTATCTTTAGGTTTTCCTAACCTTTTTTCTCCTGAGTCCCTTTGATTTTGCTATGTCCATGCCTTTGCCCCTTTCCACTTTTCCCCAGAGTCTTTCTCCACCCCCCCCCCCCCATACCCCCCCCCCCCCCAGGTCTTTAAGACCTCCGACTTGCCCACATTCCCTCAACTCCTTTCCCGATTATTGCCCCCCTTCTCACAAGCGCTATGCCCCCTGACTGGAACCTTTAGTCTTCCCCCATTACCCCTTTTGGATCGTCGCACTGAAACCGACTTTCGCTCCCCCCTACAGGCCCCCCGGCGATGATTCTGCCGACAACGCCCCCCTCCTTAACCACGATCTGGCACCGTCCACCTTCAAGGACCCTGAGACGATTCGAGGTAACCCAAGGGCAGGTTTGGGGCCACCCCGGCTTTTGTTTTCTTCTATCCCACCCCCTTACTCCATTGCAACCCGAAGAAGAGTGCTCCCACGAGACCGCCTTTGGCACTTATTTGTCGACAAGCTACCCTACAATCTGCTCGAGAGAAGCTGTCTCTTAAGGTGAATTGCTTTGCCAGTGTGCTTGCATCGCTAGTGCAATTGACTGTAGGCGCGTTTGGTTTTGTGAACTTCAGTCACCCGCCTCCGCTAAAGGTCTGCAGTGGGAGTGCATATTTCCCGAGCCTTTATTCGGAAATTGCCTCCCAGCCCCGCCTCCCGTGGCAACTGATTTGTTCTCTCCCCCCTCCTCCCCCACTCCCCCCTCTTCAAAACGTTTTTCTCTCCCCTTCCTTGCCTGGATCCTATGGGTCACCTAGTAGCTTCCCTTCTCTGCCTTCGTTGACCTTAACCGGCTTTGCCTCCACTCCTTTCCCGCCCCTTACCTATCCCCCCTGTTCTCGTTATCCCCCTCTCCCTAGTCCACCCCTTGTTTTGTTTCCTTTGTCCGCTGTTCGTTTATCCTTCCCCGTTCCCCCCCCATCTCCTAACACTCCCTTCTCACCCCCCGTTGTTCTTCTTCCCTTTTTTGTTGACCTCTCTCTTTTCCCTTCCCCCGTGCCATTCCCGTTCCCTAGGCTCTTTTCTTTTTTCTTTCCTTACTCCTCTTGGGCCGATGACACGTTTTCCAACCTCCACGGTTCAAATGCGTCTCCCTCGCCGGAGTATTCCCCCGTAGCCCCGGCACTCGGCGTTGCCATCCTTAAACCTTTACCACCGCCCCGGACTTCTCTCCTTCACTATTTTAGCCCCTTCTTGTCACCTGAAGTTCCTTACCCCCTCCTAACCGCTTTCCCCCCCCTTAACTCTCCTTTCGGTGTTCGGAATTGTTTTTGACCCTTTGGCCATTCCCGTCACCCTCTATCATTCGGATAGGTTGGTTCCCAAGTCTTTCTCTCCCTCCCCTGTCTCCCCCATCGCGCCGTCTTTTTCGATAGTCTCCCTTCTCCCCTTCCGCAAGCTTTCAGCTCCCTCATATGGATGCCTTCGACTTCTGTAAACCTTTTTCCTATTTCCTTGCCGAACAGGAGACCCCCTTCCCGTCCCCAGGACCAAGGTAGTGTGTACTCGTATTCCTTAGTGTCCTCTTGTTGACTTTTGCGCTTTCCCATAGTGTTAACCCTCCACTTATGTCTATTTAGAGCTGTTGTCTGTGCTACCCAGGACCCCCCTTATTCATCAATATTGGAAGCCTCCCATGAAGGTTCGCGTTCTTGGTTTTCGCCCCCCACTTCCTTGCCCCCCCTCCCTCTCCTATACCTTCCCCTCTGTCGACTTCCCCATGAGAGCTCCCCCGAACTTCTTCTCCCACGCGGCCATCCCTGCCCCTCTTCACGTTTGAACTTTTGAATGCTCTCACCACGCCCTCCCTTCCATCCTTTTCCTTCCCCCCGTACTCTTCAGCCCCCAAAGGACTGATTTATGCTTTTCCTTACCGACCGGTCACACACTGCCAGTTTTGAGAAAGCCTGTGGGCCCTCCACCCCGTTTGTTACTCGTCCCGCGAGCCCCCCCTACCCTGCCCCATGTGCTAACTCCCCGAATGTTGCGTCTACTGCTTAGGGTCGCTCACTCTCTCCCCCATGAAGGTCCCTTGTAGCTTCTTCCTACCCCAACTTGCCTCCACCCCCCCTTATCCTCGTTCCCTCTTCCCCCTTTTAAGGTTCCTACTACTTCACTTCTTTGTCTATTTTTCCCTTTCACCTCCCGTTCTCTGCCTTTCCACTGACAGAACAGGCACTTACTCCTTAAAGGGACGAAGGCCCGTGACCGACTTTCTGGACCTTTTTCTAACCAGATTACCCCCCCCTGGACTACCCAGGCGTTCCCGATTTAGAAAATTCTATTTCATGTGTCTTTTTTTTCTCTTCTTTGACTACACATCCCCCGTCCCCCGATTCTCCTTGTCTTCATAGCCTATTCATAAGCTGATTTTTTTTTCCTTTCGTCCACTGTCTTTTTGTTCTGAGCACAGCCCTTAAGCTTTCTTGCCCATCCCCTCTTTTCCTCTGTTCGATCTGTGTCAGTTTACGTTGGTCGTTCCAGGTTTCTTCACACCTTTCTTGTCTTCGCACCCCTCCTTTTTACCTCAGGCGAATTTTTTTCTCTCTTGGCTCCCCTCCCTCCTTTCTTTTTGTTACTGTGCGTATCCTGAGGCCTTTATTCGAGGCTTGTAGTGGACTCGATCCATACCTAGTCGCTTCGTCCCCCTTTTTGCATCCTTCCTCCCCATTCCCCCCAGCGCTCTTCCCAACCTCGTTTTCCTTTTTGGTGCCAATTTCACTGACGCTATCATTCTTTTTTCTTATGACCGTCTCTCTTTTTTTTTATGCGTCGGGGTTTTCGGTTCCCCCCTTGACGAGCCTCTGTCAGGCCTCGATTTTACGAACGACAGCCGAGATTTCGTCAACAGCCCGCACACCACCCCGATTCTTGGAATTTCTATCTTACCCCTTTTACGGACCCACTTCTTGTCCCCTCCTGGCGGCGATCCCGCCGCTTAGCCCTTTCCAGTCATTCCCACATGCTCCTCTATTTTCTTTACCGGTTATTCTTCCTTCTTTCTACTGCGCTCAATTGTCTTTGTTTCCCAGACGCATCTCCTCTTTCTCCCCCCTCGAACTTAAGACATGCCCGTTCTACAGTTGAGTTCCCTCCAATAGCTCCACGCATTTCCCCGTGTCCCCCCCCCCGGTCCCTCCGTCTGGCCCCTTTTTTCCATACAGTATTCCCCCCCAGCCCTTCGTACGTTTCTCCCTCGGCGCCTAGATCACTTTTTTTTACGAGTTGCTTGGTCGGCGCATTGTTTCTGCCCCCCCTTTCGCTGAGTTTTTGGTCTTCATGTTGTTTCCTTGGACTAATGTGTACCGGCACTTAATTGCCTACTCCTGTGGATTTTTTATTTCTCTTGACATCCCTTCTTTTGACTCTGCCATCCTCTTCCCCTCCCCCTGCCTCACAACGCTCGTTTTTGTCTGCTTTTCTTCTGGTACTTCTCTTTCCGCCTACGTGGCGTTCCGCGCGAAGTTTTTCTCTTTATGGGGGGATGAGCGTCTCCTTTCATTCGTCCCTTCCCTTGCTTTACACCCCCTTTTGTCTTTCCCTGCAATTCCCCTGTCGGCCTTTATTTGATTCTTGTAGCTGTTTGCGATTCCTGTGTTCTTTCTGCGCTTTTCTGTGGTAGGAATTCGTCCCCTCCTTTCCTACCGCCCTTTTTTTTTCGATCCAAGCTTTTCGCTTAGGTTCCTCGCTTTTAGTAGCCACGCATGCACTGTCCACTTTGTCCTTGTCGCGATCGGTTACCTAGTTGGACTATTTCACCAATGTATTTTGTCAGATTGATGTAGGAAAAAAATTTCACCGCTTTCCTGGTTGTCACACATTTTCCCGTCCTTTCTTCTCTCCTTCCCTACGATGCTCACCCACCGATTGTAGACTTACAGATTGTGATTCGTCCCCCCCCGGTGATTTCTTGACCCCGCTCAGGAGGGGTAATTTTTTCCCGTGTCACATCCCGCTTTCTCCTCCTAGCAATAAATTCTTACCTCCCTTATTTCCATCCCGTATCAGGACCATTAGAGATTTTTCTGCTGATGGAGTCTTTCCCCTCCATCGATGTACCCGAGCATCCATCGACTTCCTATATTCTTTCCACTCCTCCGTTGTTAGTATGTGTTTGCACCTTCTTTTTGTCAGAGGTTTCCCTAGATGAATTGAAGCCTTAGCGCCTCCCTGTCCTCCGTCTATGTGGCGTCCCCCTCCCTGAACGGTGTGTGTGCTTTTCATCGCCAGTCAATTTTCGATTTCTTCGTAATTTGTTCAACTTTTTTAGAATTGCCCTGACCCCTGATCCCTTTCCCCGTATTTCTTCTTTTCCCCGTAGGGACCGCTTTTGAAAACTCCGTCTCCATCTCTACGCACCTCATAGTGCCTTACCATCCCGGTACACTTATGCTGTTTGATTGAATCGTTCAGGAAGACTATTTTTTATTTTTGACGCCCAGAGCCGTTTGTTTCTGTCTTTTGGCCGTCGCCGCACCTTTGAAAATTTGGTTTCCGGCACGCATTTGTTCCTTTATGGTTTCTCTCCAGGTTTATTTTAAAATATCCCCCGTTCGCCGCCAATTGCCGCCCTGCCATACCCAAACCATGCTCAAGAACTTATGCTCTGAGTTTCCCTTTGCGTCGTCACCTGTTCCTTTGTATCGCACGCGTTCGAAACTGTCACTTTCTCTAACCAGGCCCGTCTCCGCACGAATCCTTCCTTCGTACCTCATAGCTTCTGCCTGACCAACTCTTTTCGTTGCCACCATTTTCATTTTCTAAGCACGAAATTCGTACATGTCCCTTAGACACCATCATTTGATTTTTGACACTTCAATCCCTTATCGCGGTGGTGTTTTTCCCTATATGATCGTTCCCTCCCCCAATCTGGCATACCGATCTCATGGTTATCTCTTGCCTTTCCCCTTGCGCGTTCGAGTTTCCGACCTGAACAGTTCAGGTACTCTCATTCTATATCCGCGGTCTCCCCCTTCCCGCCACATACCACGACTCCTGGATGACCAGCCTCTCCGCCCTACTCGTGAGTTCTTTCGCCTATAAGTCCCTTAGCTTACCCGCCATCCCCTTTGACCTTTTACTCCAGTCACCTAGACATGGCAACCCCCCCACCTACCGACTCCCATCCCCTCCTCCCCCCCCCCCCCAGCAACAACCGAAGCTTTCATCCGGGATAGCCAAGCACCATTTTTCGGTCGCAGAATTCTCCCTGTCCTCGGATCCCTGATTTACCCGGTGCACGAAGAAGGCAATTGTCGCGACGCTCAAACATGGCTCTCTCTCGCCGAGTTCTTTCAGCGTTCATGATCTATAACGCCGCTTTGCTTATCGGGGGCGTCAGTCAAATCGGTTCAGGATATGTCAGCTTAGGTATTAAACGCGCGACTTAAGTTGCGGTTTTCAGATGTGACCCTCATCCCCATTGCGTTTTCCTCTCGGATTTTTTGCCTTTTTCTTCCGCTCATCCCTTGGACGCTTTGATGTGTCTCGCTTTATTGCGCACGCTGCAGTTTGACACAGCGGCCCTCGTCTCCTTGCAGTTTATTTGCATCGTCCCTATGCGTGGTGGACTTGTTCGGCTCGCCTCCTATTGACCACCCGCCGTTTTTTTTCTCCCTCTTCTCCCCCCGTATAGGACTCTTTTATTTCCGCGACCACAGCGTTCGTGCAATCTTCCTTGCTCGGGCCCGGCCGCCGACCCACTAGGCATTCCCTGCACTCTTTTCAACGCTTGCACGCCCGTTGACCCGCGATTGTGGTCTAGTGCATTCCTGACTTACAATTTACCGCATAGGTGGTTTCGCTTCTTTTTCCCTCGCCCCCCCTTCCAAGTACTTTGGATTTCTCATTAACCTCCACGTCACGGACTTGTCCTCGAGTTGCTGGATCCATGGTTCTTTTTTGCTCTCCACCTCCTCCCGATCGGTCCAAAGTGAACCCCCCCATTTTTAGCCCGATTCTTGGCACTAGACTTAGGTTCCCCCTCCCCGATACCAGCTTCGATAGGTAACCTTCCCATCTCTGAACACGCCCCTTTCCTTTTTTCCATTTGAAGCACACTTTTGAAGGGCCCTCGAGCAGGGGTGAGGCTCCCAGGGCGAGCTGCCCCTCTCTTTTCTCCATTCTCTTCTGCATGGTTATATGCCGGCGTTTTAACTCTCCCACGAATCTCTTTCCCGGTTTCCCCCTTTAGCCAGGTCCGTTTTCCTTCCATGCCGGATAGTTTCGACACCTGGGCGAGAAAATCGGCGCGGTTTTCCTTCTTCCGGCATCGACGATTACGACAAATGCTGATGATCAAAACAGCTTTCTTTCAGCACCAAAGGATCCTTCCACTGGAACGGCACGTGTCTGGTTCTGGACCCGCAATGGTTTAATGGTATTTTCCCACTCCCCTT
>Ga0179593_1728147_pt1 | contig 10749 bp, 17 predicted proteins | sample CZODoug2_1_08_16_FD_185931 | JGI IMG/M metagenome (GOLD analysis project Ga0179593, IMG submission 185931) | Vadose zone soil fungal communities from Angelo Coast Range Reserve, California, USA - CZODoug2_1_08_16fungal (PacBio error correction) | ecosystem: Environmental > Terrestrial > Soil >... | reverse complement strand
GGGATTCCCAAACACCATAGGAACAAGGTCCCGAGCTTTCCCCAGATGCAGGTGTCTTTTCCCCTTTCACCGTTAGAGTGTTGTGTGCATTACTTTCTTTTTTTGATGGACCACCTATTGAAGGGAGAAGGCCTTGGTTTTCGACCGTCGCTTTCCCTTTTTGAACTTTTGCTTATCTTTTCCGACCCTTTTTATACTTGTTTTCTTTCTTCGTTTCTTTTTCTAATGTTTGGAAGGCCCCCCCCTCCCCCCTTCTTTTCCACAAGTTTTCTTTTCTCTCGCCTGGTGAGGTCAAGGTGTTTTTTTCCCCACCCAGGCAAAACAGCTGTCCTTTTCCCCCAGGAAGCTTCGGCCCGCTCGGCAGTGATCCCCTGTTTCTTCCCTTTTTTTCACTTTTTTTTCCGGTGAATGTTGGAATTGTTCCCCTTTTTGCCCGGCCAGTGACTTCTTGAATTTTCATGTGTTTGGAGCGTTTTTTGGTTTTTTGACAGAAAAAAATCTTCCCTGTGTTCAACACCCCTTCTGGCCGGGGACGAAAAGCCACTTCGGGTTTATTTCCCCCTCTCCCAAAAACCGTTTTTTCGGTCAAAAAGTGTCCCTTTCTAGGGGCCTTGCCTTTTCCGTGTTTCTTTTTACTTCCCCCCTTCAGAGATCTTGCTGAAGCGGTCACGATATTAGTTGGCCCTTCACGTGTTACCATTTTGTATGTTTTTCTGGGCGAAATGATGATCTACTTCTTTCTATTTTAAACCCCCCCTTTTGAGACGGCCCTGGGGTGGGGCCCTTTTCTTTGGTGGAGGACGAAGACTACACTTCTTGGGCACGGACAGACAGTCCTTTGTTCAAGGACATTTCCTTTGTGCCGTGTCCCCTCTAGCAGAAGATCCCCCCCAACTCATTTTTCTTCGAAACTAGCCGCAGAGCTTTTGAGGGATGCTTTTTCCTATATAGCTTTCGCATGTCTTCCCTGTTTCCCCTTGCGGTTGGGGTTGGGGCCCCTTTTTTTTTCTGGTTTTCCCCTGGGGCCCCTTCCGCAAACCTGGTTTTGGGTTTTCCTCCACAATCCGACCAGTTCACCATGTAACCCCCCTTATCCCCGAGGCGTTTCCGTATCCCCCCAGTCCGGCAGGCAGCCACGCTTTTGTTGCCAAACCCCCCCCCCCTTTTTTTCTTTGCAAGCATCTTCCCCCTTTTGGTCTCCAACAGCCGCCCCCTCGGGGGTCCCCCAACGGCAAAATGGTCGTGTCTCCACTTTCCTTTCCTTTTTTATGAATTTGGTCCCCCCTTTTGAGGTGTCCCCTTCCCCAGCACTGGCTGCAATTGGGCGGTTTCGCGAAATTCCTGCTCCTTCCCCCCCACCTTTTCCCCCCCCTTTTGATTAGTTTGAGGGAGCGGCCTTTTTTTTTCTCTTTCTAGTTCCTCCCCTTTTAGGCCACACACGTTAGGTTTGCTTCAAGTCTTCTTTTTCTTGTTTTGTCGGCAAATCCATTCAGCCTCCTGGTTGGGGACATTTTGCAACGAGGTTTTTTATTTTTTTTCTTCCATTTTTGAACCCCGACGTGGCCCCCAAAGTTTTTGGAGAGTTTTATTCCCCCTGTCAACTGGTTTAACCTCCACCCGTTGAGAGAGGAAGGTTTCCTTTTTCCCCACGTCATTCTCCCTCCCCTTGGACCTGTTTTCCCGCTTCGGGGCCCCTTTGGACGCGGTCCTTCCATTTTAACTGTGGTTTTTTTTCCTTACAAACCCCCCCCCAAAGCAGGCGGCCTCTCCCCGAAAGTGGTTTCGATCCCCCTGTTCCCCTAGCGGGTAACTCGAAAGCCCATTTGTTCGAGCCCCCCCTTTCCTTGAACGCCCTTTTGTTTTTCTTGAGGGTGAAGGGCACTCTTTTTTGCTTCAGTTTTTTTCCCTATTTTTCTTCCCCCCCTTTTCTGCAAGGCACTTTTGTGAGCTCGCTCCCATCGACAACCTTTCCCCTAGTTTCTTTCCCCTCCTTTTTTGAACCCTGCGACGATTTTTACTCTTTTTTTTTTTTTTTCTCAGGCTGGGTCCCTTCGGCGGTCCCAACCAGGCGTCCTAGACCCGTTGCTCTCGAGCGGGCCGCCCCCCCCTTCCCCCAGTGCTTTTTTTTCCCCCCCCCCCTCCTTCGCAAATATTTTTTAGGACATTGCCTCTTGTCGTTGCGGTTGATGGATAGGTGTTCCTTCCCCCCTGCCTGGACACACTTTCAGCGGATGGCGTTTTCCCCCTTCGCGGATTTCGCGGGCTTTCAACTTGTGGGATCTCCTTTTTTTTTTTTCCCTTCCTCCTTAAGTGTTGTTGGTTTTCTTCCTCCCGTTTGTCGCGTCTTTTTTTTTTTTTTTTCAAGTGGAACGGCGCCCCTCTTCGCGTTTCAAAGAATCTTCTGTGGGGTCCTCCTCTTTTCTTTCTTCGTTAGTTTGGTTGAAACCGGCGCCCCCCCCTTTCCCCCCTTCTTTTGGACCCCCTAGTGTACCCTTTCCTTTCTTTTAGGAAGCATTGGACTGTGGTTTCGCTAACTTTTTCCCCTTTTTCTTTCTTTGGTCAACTGTGGACTCATACACAATCTCCCACTTCGTCCCTCTTTCTTCTAATCTCGCGCTTTTCAGCTCTACCACCACTTCACGGTTTTCCCTTTTTTTTCTTTATTTTCCGGACTTCCCCACGGCCCTTGTATGACTTTCCGTCCCCCCCTCCCTTTGTCACCAATTCCCTTGAGCCGCCAACAGGGAGTTCAGCCCCCCCCTCAACGGTTCTTTCCTTTCTTTGATGTCCCTTTTTCGTGAGGGATCGAAAACCACTTTCCCTTTTTTTCTTTGGTGCCCCCCCTGACAATTGACATCTTTTTTAGGCGTGTAAACGGGCCCTGCGGGCCCCCCCCTCCCCTGCGTTCACGTTTGCTTCACGTAGGGTGAACAATTTGACCTTTTTTTTCATCCCCACGCTCCCTTCCCTGTTCGCGCATGTTCTCCCAACACCTCGTGAACCCTTTTTTTTCTATGAGCCCCCCCCCCCCTCACCTTTTCCACGCGCACTAACGTGTGATCCCTCCACCCTTTTTTCGCTTTTCTTGTCCAAGGGCGCTCCCTTCAATTTCGGCCACGGATTTGCTTCCTTAGGTCGCTCCCTTGATTTTTAATCGCCAAGTTTTGTCTTTTTTTTTTTTGGTTTTTGGCTCTCCTTTTTGTGACCCCTGCCCCCAGCACGACTTTACTGTTTTTTTTCCCCATATTTGCGTTCCACCCCCTTGTGATGGGGGGTTTTCATTCTAGGCTTTCATATTGCCCCCTTTTTTTTCCCCCCCCCCCAAAGGGCGTGGATGCTGCCTTTTTCGCTTTTGTCCTACGGTGGGATGTCCCGATTCTTTCCTCCTTTTGCATGGGCAGGGGCCCTGCTGGGTCCTTTTTTCCGACCTTTTTTTTACAGGATCTTCGCAGAAAATTTTTTTTCCCTCACCCCCTCCTAGGGCTTTTCGGCGATGAATACCAGGTTCTTTTTTCCCCCTTTGCTGAGATGCCTTTCCCCTTGTTTGGATGAAGAGCCTTTCTTTTTTTAAGGTGCTTACTTTTTAGCAGCAAAATAAATTTCCCCCCTTTTTTTTTTGTTGCAGGATTTTTTTCCCCCCCCAGTAGAGCCAGCATTTTTGGAGCCCGATAATTCCAAATCCGCCCACTCGCGAGTGGGCGCTTCCTCTTTTTTTGCAGCTCCCCTAAAAGCCTTTCAAGAGGAATAGTGGGTTTTTTTCTTCATGGGCACGTTGTCCCCCCCCCCGGTGCCCCTGGGTTACGGTCCTCCCCCACCCACCGGGTTTCCGTTTCGGCCCCGTTCTTTTTTGAAACCCCGGCCTTTTTTTTCAAAACCCTGGACATCCCTTTCCCCCCCCCCCCTTTTTTTTTAACTTCCTTCCCTCCCGGTACAAATCTCCCCCCAACATTTCCTGGGACAGTGTTTTCTTCCCGTCTTCTTTTCCCCTTTTCATCACGCATCGGAGGCTTTTTTTTTTCTTTTGCCTTTTTGGATGGTTTCCCTGGTGTTCCAAGGGAACCCCCCTCCCCCATTTCGTTTCACGATCGGTTTGCGATTGGTTTTTTTCCCTTTCCCAATTAACTTGATCTCTACGTCCGAGTTTTTTTTTTTCCAGTCCCGCGGTTTTTTTCGGCACCCCTTCCCCCTTTCAAGGTCCTTGGGGCCGGTCGCCCTTGAGCTTTTTTCCTTCTCTTTGACACCAGGTGTTCCCCCCGTGCAACCGTTTTTTTTTTTTTTTTCCCCAACGGAGTTTTCGGGTTGGAACCCCGGTCCCCCCCTCTTTTTCAGTGTCTTCCCTTTCCGTCCCCCCCTCTCTTTTTCCTCCTTGTTGTTGTTGAGCATTCTAGCCTTTTTTTTTGACCTTTGATCATCCCCCTTGTTGCATCGCGGGAGGCCGATGCAGGTTGATTCCCAACCCCCCCGAAAGAAGTTAGACGTCTTTTTTGGAGTTTTTTTTGGTTTTTCTGACCCAGAGTTCGATTTTCCCTTCCGGCCTCGTCCGCGATGAAATTTCTGCTTTCCTCCGTTTCTTTGTCCAGATTTGTTTGATAATATTGTCTTTAGGCCCCCCGTTATGAAGCTGTTTTTTTTTCAATTCCCTTGCCACTTCCGGACCGTCTTTTTGTGGATGGTCAAGTTTTTGCAGGGAAACCCAGGCGCACCCTCCCATCCTTGACAAGTGCTAAGATAGAGGAGATGATCTGTTTGCCCTACGAAGAAATCCTTTCCCCACGTCCCCCCCCTTTTTTTTTTGGAAATGAAAATTTTTTCCTCCCGGTCCTTCCTCCAAGAGTTCTTTCTTTTTTTTCATTTTTTTTGGAGAGGGGGGTCCCCTTTTTCCCGCAAGTGTTTCCCCCCCCCCCCCTCTTGCCGTTTGCAGAATTTTAGTTCCGTCGCTGTTTTTTGGACGAACCCCCTGGGCGTTTTCGCGTTTCCCATGCTCTCCGTCCTGCGTCGTGGGGCCGCCGGTCTTTTTTTTTTTGTTAGCGCACAACGGCCTTTCTTGTTTTTTTGCTGTTTGGAAATGCTTCCCTTCTCTCGTTGGGCTTCCGGTGGTGGATCCCCCAAAAACCCTCCCTCTTGTGATCTCTTCTTTTCCTCTTGGATTTTTGACGATCACCCCGTCGGCGCCGCCATGGACGGGTGTCCTGGAAGCCGCCCCGGTTCCACCGTCCTTCCCGGCCTCCTACCCGGCGTCCAAGCCTTCCGTCTTTCCATTATTTTTTTTGCGCAAGCCCCTTTTTCAAAAAAAACGTTCCCCAATCGCGACGGGTTCCTGAGGCTATGTACCGACAAAGGCGATCCCGACCCGAAGAAAACCCTTCTTGCGCGTGTTGCCCTTTGGCCATTTTCGGTGCCCCCCTGTGCCCTTTTTGCGCAACCCCCTGCGCCAATCGTCCCTTGACAGGATTTTCCCCTTTATGCCCGTTTTTTTTTCGTCCGCCCCTTCCTCCCAAAAGACCGGCATCTCCTTTGAAACTCTGCCCGATCTAATGCAAGCTCTCTTTTTTTTTTTCCCAAAAGTTTTTCCCTAGAGATTTTGGGCTGGAAGTCCCCCCCCAACCTGCGTGAGCCCCTTCTTTTGGAATCATGCGTGCTTTTTTCCTTCTTGTTTTCCACACGGGGGCGAGCCCCCCCTTTTCCCCCCCCAACCGTTTTTCGTCGCGACATGGCTCTCCCGGTCGTCCCCATAAGCAAATCCTTCTTTGAGGAGGGCGCGCCTTTTTTGCAGTGCCCAAGGCGCACAATGTGGTGATGGAGGTCTTATGGGTTTAGCGTCCCCCCTGTTTTGGGTTTTTGGGCATTTAGAGGGGACCCTTTTTCCCGCTGGTGCCACTCGTGTTTTTTTTTCTTTTCGCGGAAAAACCTTCGACCGACGGGCAGTTTTTTATTTTCTTTTTTTATGCCGGCCTCCTTGTGTTTTTCCCCCGACCGATCTTCCCACGCCAGATCCAAGTGGGGGCGTTTTTCTTGTGACAATGTCCTTTTGGAGTTTCCCCTTTCTTCCTGATTCCTTTTTGGCCTTTTTCTACCACCAAACCTTCGACTTGGTCCCCTCTTTTGGCGACCCAGAACTTTTCTTTTCCGCTCGTCCCTGCGGTGCCTTTCGGAAAGCCCTTTCCTGGGGCGTGTCCACGAAACGCCTTTCTTCTCAATTTTGCGGTTTTCCTTCTCTTGGCGTTGTTTTTTTGCTCCCCCTTTCCTTTACAAGGGCCTTTTTCCCGCCATAGGGCCCGGAGCGGTACCTTTACCACCCCTAAGGCCCTTCCCCTTCTTCACTTGAACCTTTTTTCTGGCCGATTCTGAAGAAGTCCCTTTGTCGATTTATGACCCCTCGTACCCCTCTATTTCCGACCTCGGCTTCGGGCGCAGCACAATTTTTTTCACTTTTCCCTTTTTTCTGGTATTTTTGATCGGAGTTAGGGGATCCCTCGCCCGTCACCCGGTGCGCCGGTTTTGGCCCTCCCCTTCTTTGCTTCTATTGCCGTCATCGATGGCGTGGAAAAGGCTCTTTTTGTTCCCCCAAATTTACTCCCCCCCCCTTTCGGGCGCTCTCCCCTTTTTTCTTCTGCTCATTTTTAATCATTTTTCGAGATTCCTTTTTCTTCTCCCCCTCTCCCCCAGGGGTAGCCGCGCTTCCACGCCCCCTTTTCTTTCTGGGCTTTTTTCCTTTGGCCACCGAGAGCAACCGTTCCCGTTGAACGGAGCAGAGTGTCTTCTTGTCCCGGATGCTAATTCTTTTGGCGCCTCCTCGCGAACTTTCGGGACTTCACCAGGGCCCCTCCCTTTTGACCCCCATCATTAAATCGTTTTTTTTCTTCCCCTTTTCCTCTACTTTCCTTGCCCCCTTTTTCTTTCTCTAAACCCCTCCTTTTGTTCGGATGGTCGCTTCCCTTTCTCGGAATCCCCCCCCTTGCCGGGACGCAAAACCCCCCCGCCATCCGGGACAATGACTCACTCTTAAAAGGGCGTCATTGCTTTTTTTACCCCCCAGTCATTGGCTTTCGAGACCGCTTTCTTTTTTTTTTTCGGTGGTTTTCTTCAAAACACTCGTCAATTCTTGTTCTTTGGTGTGTCGCCGAACTTTGACTCTTGGTTCCCGTGGTCATTGCCCAGGGTTTTTTTCCCCAGCCCTCCTTCAAGCTCTGTCGGGGTGCCCCCCTAGGGGGCAGAATACTTGGCACTTCTGGTCCATTCCACACACACCGTGCAACAAGCATGAGGCTTTCTTTTTCCCCCCCATTCCCCCCTTTTAACCCATAAAACCTGTGCTTCAATCAAAATGGTGAGCTCTTTCCCTATTTTCTCCTGGCCCTTTCCTTCAATCTTGTCCGTGCATTCCTTTGCTGACGTTTTCCTCTTCCCCCCTCAACTCAGCCAGTTTTGGCGTTTTTTTTGGATTGGTCTCTGGCAAATTACAGTTTTTTGCAGACAACCCTCTTCCAAGTTTTTTCGGTCCAAAATCCCTCGTTCTCTTTTCGGCTTTGCCTCTTCTCCGGTTTTTGGGCACATTTCCCCAAGCGTGGGATGCTTTCCCTTTGGGAGTTGGCTACCTTCCTCAACCTGCCTATTACCGCTGATATTTCGTCTTTTTTTTTTTCGGCCCCCTTCCCTTTTGGCACCGGGGGGGCCTTCCCCCGAACTTCTGAAGATCAAAGTCCCTGATTCCCTCATTCCCTTAATAACCCGCTTTTTTCTGATCCCGGGTGAGCGATTTCCATGCTTGAGAAAGGGCCACGTTCTTCCGGTCTTGACCCTGGCCGGCGGGGGCCGTTCCTTTTTTTTTTTTCCCCCTTTGAGGGTCCCCCCCTTCTTCGGCGCCGGCCCCCCCCCTTTTTGCCCCGGCAGGCCGAGTTTCACAAACCAGTCGTGTTCCTTCTCACCTTGGACACACGTTCAACCCTCCCCTCCGACCCCCGATGCTTTTTTTTTTGCTCCTCCTTGCGCTCGGCCGTTTTTTCCATTTTTTTTGTGACCGGCCTCGGGCCCTTGTTTTATTAAGGTAACCCCTGGACACCTTCTGCGGAGTCTTAACGTTACTTTTTTTGGTCGTCTCAGGACGTATCCTTTGGTGCCTTTTTCCTCCCACGTCGATTTCTCGCCACCCCCCCCATGACACTCTCCAACTGGTCCCTTTTCCTGGACGGGCTTCATTCCGGGCCCCCCTTCTCGATGGATCGTAAACATTTTTTTTCCTTTTTTTATTAAGTTTCCCGGCGGAGGCTTTTTTTCCCCCCCCTGATTCGGTGGCGTTTTCCCCCGGGAACCATCACCCCCCCCCCCCCTTTCCCAGGGTCGTGTCCCGGCACGTGGCTCTTTTTTTTTTTCTTCCACAGCTTCCCCACGCCCCCCCCTTCAGGCGACCCCGCTGATTACACGGCTTGAACTCATCTGCCTAGACGTCCGAACCGGCCGGCCCTTTCCCTTTTTTTTTCAGCCACCCTTTTCACGCTGAGCCTGGCAAACCTTTTGTAACTTTTTCCCCTCAGGCCGGCTTTTTTTTTTGCCGTGTTTTTCTCTTTCAGTCATCACCCTTCTCTCTTTTCCTCCGCACTCCTCCCTCAATTAGATTGACTGATGTTCAACTTTTTGAACGGGAGCGATCCCCCATCTCCTTAATCCCGGGATTTTTTTTTTCGTGTTCTAAAAAGTTTTGATCAGGGGTGCGTTTCCCGTTTCCCCTGGTAGTTGGTTTTTTCCCATTTTCTTTACTTGTGGCCGAAGTCCTCTTGAACATTTTGTTTTTTTTCCCGCCTCGTGGAGAGTGATCCCTTTTTCTTTTTCTGCTTAGTCCCCCGTAGAGATCGAGGCTTTTCCCCTCTTTTTTTTTGCACGGCAAGCCTTTTTGAATGCCGATTGCTGGCGGTTCCGGAGTAATTTTTTTTTTTTCCCCAAAGGCGCCCCCCCCCCCCCAGCGCGGAACCCTGCCTCCTACTTCTATATTTCCCCCCTTTTTGTACTCTCCCCTTCCGGACGGGTGCCAGGCCACTTTTTCCCTTAAGGAAATTTTGAAGGTCCCCTCCGTTTTTTTTCCATTGGTGGGTAGGACTTCCCCCCCGTTTTCACCCCCCCCCCCACTTTTTGAACCAAGGGATGCCGCTGTTCCTGACGAACACCGGCCTTTGGTCAAAAAACTCCTTGATTCCCTCTCCGGATGCCGTTAGGTCACGCTTTTTAGGTTCCCCTCCAGAGATTGCTCCTGTTCCTGGTGAAGACGTTTTTTTTTCTCTAGTTGGTTCCAATTGTTTACCAGTGTTACAGTTTTCAGGTCCATGTTTTTTCTTAATTCCAAGAACGCAGACCCTTTATTGGTTTTGGGGTCTTGCGGCCCGCCCTCCTGTCCCCCTCCCCTTACAGGCCGACCGCTCGTTTCTCCAAGAAAGATGTCCAGGTAGTTTTTGCTTTTTCCCGAAACCCCAGCAGATTTTTCTTTTTTTTTTGCGACTTTCCCCCCCTCAGCCGAGCGGTTTCCGGATGAAGTTTTTTTTCTCGGGTTTTTTTTTGGGGGCCTGTCTGCATCCCTCGCCCCGGCCCCCCCTTTTGGCCCAGGCAGGCCCCTTTGGTTCCCCCCTGCTCACTGAGCGCGTTTTGCTCGTTTGGTAAATTCTCCTTTCCATCCCCCCCGCCGTAGCCCAGCCACAATTGTGCATCCTTTTCATGTGCCCAAAACCGGTTTCCCAATTAAATATGCTCCCCCCACACCACATCCCCCCTGGGAGATTGATTGTTGGCCCCCCCTTTTTTTTCAATCAGGAAAAGCGGTTTTTTTCTGACAGGGGTGCCCGGGAGCCCTTTCCTTCTTCCCAGCCCCCCTGCTTGTTTTTAGTTTGCTTTTCTCCCCTTCTTTGGGCAGACGGCGCTCTAAATCACATCCAGGTTTTTTTGGAGGACTTGAGTTATCGAGCCACTTTGGTGGATGGAGGCACCACCCCCTTTTAGTTCATGTGTCCTTTTTTTTTTTTTTTAGCGCGTTTGTTTTTTTCACATAGACATAGAGACAGCCTGGAATTTTTGCACTAATTTTGTCGCTCCCTTAGGTCCCCCCCCCCCTTCGTAGGCGCAGTTCTTCTCACGTTGTTCCAAAAGACGAAAGAGGAACTCCCACCCCCCCCCCAAGGTTGGCTGGCCCGGCTAGGGCAATTACCAGAACGATTGCTTTGTTTCCCTTTGGCGTGCTCTTCTACACCCAACCCCTTTGAACGACACAGCGCCTTGACCTCCTTTTTTCGTGGATTCCCCCTCCCCCTCTGCTTTTTCCTTTAATCCCATGATAGTTTTTCTTATTCATTTACCGCCCCCATGTGGCGTTTTCACTTTGAGGGCATTGTCCGTTGATTTGGCGTTGTTTTGCGTCCTTGGTGGGTTTCCCGATTTCCGAAGGAACTCTCTTTCCCTCTGACACCCCCCCCTCCTCCACCAGGATTGGTTTTTTCTTTTTCAAGCGCTTTTTTTTCTTTTTCCTTCCAGCTTAGAGAAGCGGACCCCCTTGGTCCCCTCTTTGTCCACAACCATGTTTGCCCCTCCTTCGATTAGTTTTTTCAGCTCCTTTTGTCGTTGCCCCGCCCAAAATGCTGGCGAACCTCTAACTAGCTTTTTTTTTTTCTCCCTTTTTTCGGTAAACGTCTTTTTTGCCGCTCGGTTTTTCCTTGAGGGTCCCCATCTTCCCGTTGAGATCGGCTCTCTTTATGTTGCCGGCGCCTTTCGGGA
>Ga0179593_1628807_pt1 | contig 10749 bp, 16 predicted proteins | sample CZODoug2_1_08_16_FD_185931 | JGI IMG/M metagenome (GOLD analysis project Ga0179593, IMG submission 185931) | Vadose zone soil fungal communities from Angelo Coast Range Reserve, California, USA - CZODoug2_1_08_16fungal (PacBio error correction) | ecosystem: Environmental > Terrestrial > Soil >... | reverse complement strand
GGAAGGCATAGAGATGATTAAAGGCGAACAGCCCCTCCCCCTCCCCCTCTTCTTCTCTTCTCCTCCACCCCCCCCCCCCCCCCCCTGAAGTTTTTTCTCCCCTCTCTTCCTCAAGCCGTTCTGACAAAGGAGAGAGAAGGGAGGGTATATTAGCTCAACGTCTTTTTCTTTTCCTTTTCCCTCCCCTTTGGCTGTCGCTTCGTTCTCCGTAAGGACTCGCGTCATAGGAAAAGAGGAAGATAAAGAGTTACTTGTGGAGGATCGTTACCTCTACCCCCCCCTCTTTCCCCCTTTTTCTTTCCCTCTTTCTCTGTTTCCCTTTTCTTCTTTTTTTTTCTCGCGTGAAAGCGGATTAAAAAGGTCCCCCGACCGATCTCTACTCCCTTCTCCCTTCCCGTCCCCTCTCTCCATCACTTTATCGTACCCCTTTTCTCTTATTCTTTTCTTTTTCCCTTTTCTTTTTCCCAGGGTCTTCATGAAGTGAAAGTAAAGAAAGTAAAGAGTAGAAGATTCGTTGCTCTCTCCTTCTCTCTCCCCCTTTTCCCTTCCCTGGCCAATCCCTAATTTCTTTCCTTTTTTTCCCCCCCCTTCGAGCAGAACAAGACAGTATACCTCTTCATTATTTTCCTTTTTTTTCCCTTTTTTCCTTCCGTTTCTTCATTTTCCCCAGATTTTCTTTTTTCCCTCTTGTAGCGATAGAAATTAAAGAATCATGCAAAGAAGATGAGAAAAGTGGAAGCGTCCTCAGCCTGGTCCCCTTTTCCTTCCTTCCCCCCCTCTCTTCTTTTTTTCTAAAATTCTCCCCCTCTCGATCTTTTTCCTTCCTTTAGAGAAAAGAAGGCAGGCCGGTTAAAACTGGGAAAAAAGGTCGTTTCACCTTTTTTCTCTTTTCCCTTCCTCTTTTTCTCCCCCTGCGCCATTCCTTTACCCTTTCGGGGGGTGGGGGAGGAGATTGAACGGGCCGTGCAACCCTCATTCTTTTTTTCCCTTTTTTTTTTTTTTCCTTACCTCGGCGTCCTCCTCCTTTTCGGATTCCTTTTTTTCCGGACCGGTGGGTAAAAAGAGAGAGAATAGATGGAACCGTCTTGCTTCGCCTCTTTTCTTCCCCCCCTTCTCCTGGTCTTAATCTTCTTTTTCATGGTTTTTCCTCTTCCTTGGTGGTGCTGCTGGTAGAAATAAAAGCTTCCTTCCCCTTCCCCTTTTTTTTTTTCCTCGTCCCCCTTCCCTTGACCCTTTTTTCCCCCTTAAACGAAGAACAAATTGAAGAAAATCGACACGAATCCGCGACGTTGATACAGGACGCCTCCTTTTTCCCCCACCCCTCTTTTTCCCTTCTTTTTCCCCCTTCCCCTTCCTCCTTTTTCTCTCCCGTCCTTTTTCTCCCCCTGACCCCTCCCCCCCTGTGAATGCGAAGATCGTAGTCAGGAGGGACGATCGGCCCTTTTTTTCCCCTTTTTTTTCAACGTTTTTTTTTTTTTTTCTTCTTCCCCCCCCTCGGTATCCGGGTCACCCAGCGGGATGTGGAAAGAAGGAAAAATGCTTTCTTTCCCCCTCCTCCCTTCCCCCCCCTCCCCCTCCCTTTTTTTTTTCCTCTTTTTTTTTCCTTTTTTCCTGCTGCGCACATCCCGGACTGGGTGAACCCGATAAAGACGGGCCTCTCCTTCCCAGTCTCTCTTTTTTTTTTCCTCTTTTTTTTCCTCCCCCTTTCTTGATTTTCAGACGTTTTTTTTTTTTTTTCCTTCTTTTCCTGGGCCGAGGAAAGCCCTGGGGCAGGTTATGGGGCTGGGATCCAAAGGAGACAGTTTTTCTTTTCCTCTCTTTTTCTTTTTTTTTTTCTCCTTTTTGATTCGTGGCGATGGTCTTCAATTTGTTCTTCGTTAAACTGGTGAAAGTAGGAATGAATTCCTATCTTTCTTTTTTCCTCTCCACTTTTCTTTTTTTCTTTTTTTTTTCCCCTCTCCCCCCCTCCCCCCGTCCCCCCTCCTTCCGGGGGGCGTAACGCCCCGGAATAGGGCGAGACCCGAACCGGATTTCGAAGGATTAGCCCGAGTCTCCCTCCCTCCTTTTTCCTCTCTTTCCCCCCTTCTATTTTTCTTCCTTAAACCTTTCCCAGTAGAAAAGTAGGGAGTCGGGGGGAAAAAGGATTTCTCTTTTTTTTCTCTTTCCCCCTCCCTTTTCTTGTTCTCCTCCTTTTCCCCCCCCGGAGATGTAAAAGGAATGGCTGTTGGGACATTTCAATCCTCCTCCATCGTGCCCTTTTTTTTTTTTTTTTCCCTGCTCCCTTTTCCGGATCCCTCTTTTCTTTTAAACCTGACGCTGAGGGGATAGTTACAGGATAGAGGTGTTTCCCTTCACTTTCTTTTCTGTCCCCCAGATCCTTCCCCCCTTGTGTGGAGGTGGAAGAAAGAAAAGAAAAGAGTGGTCCCTCTATCCATCTTCTTTTTTTTCCTTTCCTTTTCTGACTCTTTTCTGCGATACGCGAGGTTCAGAAGATAAAAAATGAAGGGAAAGCGATTTCTTGTACTTTCTCCCCTTCTTTTCCTTTCTTCCCTCTCTTACACCCTCCCTTGGACATTTTTCCCTTTTTCCCTTTTTTGTGAGACACGAACACGGTGGAACAGGCTCCTTTCCCAGGCACGATGTGATGATCATAGTAAGATAGGGATAGGTTCTCCTTCTCTCCTCCCTCTCTTCTTTCTTCCGTTCCCCTCCTTTCGGTATTTTTCCTTTTTCCGGCCACAGTCAGCAAGGTTAGAAATTGCAAAGTTGGTACGATAAATTATAGCGTTCTCTTTTTCCTTCCCTTCTTTTTTTTTCTCTTCTCCCCTTTTTTTCCCTTTTTTTTGAAGTCTTCCTTCGCTGTGGTTTGATGAAGGATTACCAAGAGAACCATCTTTCCTTTTCCTCCCTCCCCCCCTTTCCGATTTTACTTCCCCTTCTACGCGAGTATTAGGTAGGATGGCATGAGAAGCTCTCCTCCCTCCCTCCCCTTTTCTTCCCCCTTTTTTCTTCCCTCCCCCCCCCCCCTCCCTTCGAACCTCCTTTTTTTAGCGGGCCAAGACAGACTGGCAATCAGCGGTATTGGAAGACTTTTTCTTTTTTGCTCCCCTTTTCCTCCTTCGAGGTTTTTTTTTTTCGTTTTTCTGTTCGAATTGATAATAGAGATAAGCAAATCTAGATAGTGGAATGACTCCCTCGGTTGTTTTGTTGTTTCTGCTCCTTCCTTTCCTCCCCTCCCCCCTTGGACCTTCCTTTTCCCGCTAGCCCCTTCCCTTCCCTTTTTGTCGACCTTACGTAGCAAACCGAGATGGAAAGTAGTATGACGAATAAGAAGTTATGACACATGTCTATCCACTTCTCTTTTCTTTTTCCTCTTTTTGTTTTCCCTCTTCTGTAGATTCCCTTCTCTCCCCCCTTCCTTTCATCGGACCCGATGAACGATAAAGAGTAATGTGGAGGCTTATGTGGACTCGTACCCGATAATCTTTCCTTTCCCTCTTTTTATACGTACTTTTTTTTTTTTTCAGAATTCTCCCCCTTTTTTTTTCTCCTCTCGCGTCGCGCTTAAAAAGGTGAAGAAAGATATAGACGCCATAATAGAGATCTTTTCTCATTTACCCCTGCCCCCCCCTTTTTTTTTTCCCTTTCTCTCCCCTTTCCGGGCTTTTCTCCCCTTTTTCCTTTTCGTTACAAGGGCTTACAGAAAGTAAAGCTAAAGAAAGTAAAGAGTAGACAGGCGCTGCGCTCTCATTCCTCCCCTTCCATCTTTCAATCCCTTTAGAATTCCTCTCTTCCCACACAGCCGTAGTAAAGATGGCAAGGAGGTAAAATTTGGCGTTTTTCACTCTCTTTTCTTCTTCCCTTCTTCCCCCCCTTTAACATTTTTTCTCTTTCTTTTTTAGCGCTCGAAGATTACCGCTCCTAAGAGCTGACGACACTTTTCGTTTTTTTTCCCTCTTCCCCTTTTTTTTTTTTCACCGCCACCAACGATCGAAAAGGAGGTGGAGAACCTTCATGCCCGCTCTTTTTTTTTTTTTCCCCCCCTTCCCCCTTTACCCCTCTCCCCCTTTTTTCAGTCCCCTTTCCCTTTTTTTTTTTCCCCCCCCGACGTTGATAAGAGGAAAAGAAGAACGTAGAGGCAAACTTCTCCATCCCTTCATCTGTCCTTTCCCTTCCTTTTTCCCCTTTCTTTCTCGCATTTTTTTTTCCTTTTTTTTCTTCGGCGGCGGCTACGGACCAGAGACAGAACGCCGTGGTAGAAACGAAAAACGCCGGTTCGACTGGAGGCCGGTCACCGTTTTTTTTTTCTCCTTTCTTTCCCCCCGTTTTCTCCCTTTCCTCCCGTGAGTTTTTTCTTTTTTTTTCTTTCTTCCTCCGGTGAAAGACAGGGTCGGGGTAAGACAGATCGTTGTTCTTTTTCCTTTTTCTTCCTGTATTTCCCCCTTTTTAGTAGTTTTTATTTTTTTTCCTTTGCACTTCACTTGTTGGTAGTACATGGCATTAGACAAATAAAGAGTAGGAATTGCCGGCTACGGTTCACCATTTTCAAAGAACTTCCTTTTTTCCCGTCTTTCCGTCCTCCCTTCATAGCCTTCCTTTTTTCCCTCCTCTCCTTTGGATCCCAGCCCAGTAAATGAAAAAGGCCTAATAGGAAGAGAGAGAAGAATATCCCCCGCCCGCACCCCTTCTCTTTTTTTTTTCCCCCCTCCCTGTCCCCCTCTTTCTACTTTTTTTTTTCCTTTTTTTTTCCAGCAAGGAAAAGAAATGCTGGAGATAAAAGCTCCCCTTAACCCCCCCTCCCCCCCCCCCTTCCCCCCCCTCCTTCCCCCCCCCCCTCCTCTTTCTTTTTCTTTGGATCGCCAAGCTCTGTTCCTGCTGCGAACATACCGGCGGGTGACCCCTCTCCCTCCTTTTTTTCCCCTTTTCCAGTTTTTTCCTTTAAGCTCCTTTTCCTATCTTCGCATTTCCTTGTTTCGGTAGGGGATATTAGGAGCTATTGGTTCCTCTTACCTCCCTTTCCCCCCTTTCTCCCTTTTGGTTTCGTGGCGGGACAGGAAGGCGGCCTGGATCAACGTCGCGGGATTAGGGGCACTATTGTTTTCTTTTCAATTGTTTTTCTTTTCTTTTTTTCACCTTTTTTCTTTTCCTTACTCCCTTTTCCCTCCTTTTTATCTTCTTTTAGTGGGGGAGAACGTGGTAATGACCCCTACTCCCTTTCCCTTCCCTTCGGTTTCCTACCCCAGTTACCTTTTTTTTTCCTTCCCCGCCCTGATCTCCGAGCTAAAGGAAAGGAAAAGAACGGGAGAGGGAGAAGAACAGACTTTTCCTCTTCCTTCCCCCCCCTTTCCCCTTTCTTTCTCCTTTTTTTTTTTTTTTCTTGGGTCCACGTCGAGAAGCAGCAGGAGAGAAGGCGTACCTCCCTTATCCCTTTTCCCTTTTTTCTCTTTGCGGCTTTCCTCTTTCCTTTTCTTCTTCCCACGTTTTCGTAGGGTCAGCTGAATAAAAGTCGGGGAAAAGCCCCCTCTCCTCCCCTCTTTTTTTTTCCCGGCCTTTTTTTCTGAAGGCGGTTAGGTAAGAAAAAGAGAAGCCGACGCTGGGTGTCTTTTTTTCCGGTTTTCCCTACGAGAAATTTCTCTCTCTTATTCCCTCCGGAAAAATGGTGCTTTCATCTTTCTTTCTTTTTCCCTTTTCCCTTTCTCTCCCCCTTTGGCTCCCTTTTTTTTTTTCGTGTCTTGCCTAAGATTAAGATTAAGGAAGGATCGGACGAGTTCATGCTTGCCTCCTTTCTCCTCTCGGTGTTATAAGGGATGGTGTTACCTACTTTCCTTTCGCTTTCGGAGGTTTTTCCTTTTCTTGTCTCATCGTCAGATAGGGATAGGTAGAAGGAAGAGAGGAAGCCTCTGCTTCCTTTTCCTTCTCCCCCTCCCCTCGCCCTCCCTTTCAAATTTTTCTCTTCTTTTTCGACATTCACAAGTTGAGTACGATTAAAGGTTAGCGGAGAGAAGAGAGGTTGCGTCTTTTGTTTGGCCTTCTTCTTTCTTCCTTTTGTCCCCTTTTTCCCCTTACGACTTCCCCCTTTTTGTTTTTTCTGTGGACGGATCAAAAGCGAAAAGAGTGAAGTATAACCGAGCTTCAGCTATCTCTCCTTGGTTCTTCCTTCCCTCCTTTTCCCCCTATTACTCGAGTCTTAGGTAGGATGGACTGAGAAAGCGCGACGGCGCCAGTCCCATTTTTTTTCCTTTCTCCCCCCCTTCAGCGAAACCCCTTTTTTCTTTTCTTAGCGGCAAGAAGACTGGAAAGAGAGGTTTGTCTTACTCTCTCTCCCCCCTTTTTCCAGGATGTTTTTTCCTTTTTTTTTTCTCTGGTGGATCAACGAGTTAAAGCTGACGTAGTTGAGGATTCTGTCGCATTTATCCATCCTCCCCCTTCTTTTTCTCTCTGCTTCTCCTCTATGCCCTTTTTCCTTTTCCCCCTCCCCTCTCTCCACCCCGTAGATCGCACAGCTGAGCACGACAAAAAACAAACGCCTGTGCCGTGGCTGTCTCCTCTCCTTTTTTCCTTTTTTCCCTTTTTTTTCGATCCCCCTTTTTTCCTCTTATCTACCTGGCTGGCGAGTAGAGAGGTAGCAGGAAAGCCGACCCCCCCTTTTTCCCTTCTTTCCAGATTCCTTTTCTCCTCGATCACCCGCGCTAGCTAAGCTCGGGTTAGAAGGACGATGGTCGCTGGGGAATCCGTCAGCACCTTTTTTTTTTTCTCCTTTCCCCGTGAAACCTTCCTTTCTTTTCCCCTCGGTCCCGCGCCGCGAGAAGTGATCGACCAACTTGTGACAATGTATGCCCTTGCCTGAATTTTCCTGCCCCTTTTTCTTTTTTCTCCCCCTTCCAAGCTTTTTTTTTTCTTTTTACGATGATCAGCAAAGCCTTGGACAAGAACGCCTCCATCTCCTAGTTCCTCCCTCTTTTCCTCTTATCCTTTGCCTTTTTTCCCGCGTCCGAGACTGAGGAGAGGACTGGAGGCCTTTTTCCTTTTGCTTTTTTTTTTTTTTTCCTGCTTCCAGACTCTGCAGCAGATGAGCACGTGGCCGCGTTCCCTTTTTTTTTTTTTTTTTTTTCTCCCCTTCCCAACCTTTTTTTTTTTTTTTTTCTCGTGGTCTTACCGACCACCCCCTTAGGGACAAACACGCAGATCCGGTACGAGCCCCGCTCTGTCCCTTTTTTTTCCCCCCTCCCTTTTTTTCCCAGTTTTTTTCTTTTTTTCTCAACACCTCTGTGGGGACAGATCCGGGTAGGGAGACGGTGAGTACCGGCTCCGTTCTTTTTTTCCCTTCCCTCCCCCCCCAGCCCCTTTTCTTCCGGTCGGTCACAGAGCGGAGAATCGATGGGCCCCGTCTGGCCTTTTTTTTTTTTTTTTTTTTTTCGGTTTTCCCCTTCTTTTTTCCTCCCCCCCTTTAACGGGGGGGACTGTGGGGGAGATGCATGGTGTGATTCCTTTTTTCATTCCCTCTCTTCTTCCTTTCATGCCTAAGGTCACAAGGTAACGAAGAACAATTGAAGAAAATCGCCCGCTCCGCGACGTTGCTCCCCGTCTTTTTTTTTTTTAGCCCTTTCCCCTGTCTTTCCTTTTCCTCTCCCCTCTCTTCGAAGATCACACCGAAACAGAAACACAGGGAAGGCGCAGATCGTCGTCCGTTCTTTTTTTTTTTTTCTTTTCCCACTTCCTCCGAGCTCTCCCCCTTTTCTTCCTCTTCTTTTCCCCTCCTCCCCGAATGCGGGCGATCCCCGGCGAACAGGAAAAAAAAAGAACCCAGGCTTACCCACCTCCCCGGTTTCCTTTTTTTGGGTGTTAATGGAGAGGGGAGAGAAAGAATTCTGTTACTGATGCCGCACACTTCCCCCCCTCTTCCTGTTCCCCCTTGTTTTCCCTCTTTTCCTTTCTTCCTTCCTTTCTCCTTCCCTGTGTTCCGGTTTAGGGGTGATCTTCGCGAGATTATGGCGAGGAAGCCTTGTCAGTTTCCTTTTCTTTTTTCCAGGATAACCTGCACGCCCCTTTCTCCGTTTCTTTCTTCTTTGATCAACTTCCCTTTTCTTTTTTTTTTCCTTGTCCTGCAATTCTACGCGGGAGTGGGCTAAAGCAAAGGGGAATACAACAATGGGAATTTCCCTTTTCCTCTTTTCCCCTTTTTTCCCTCTGCTTTCTTCCCCCCTTAGACCCCTCTCCCCCTTTCTTACGGGGAGAAAAGAAACCAATGAATCTTTTCTTTTTCCCTCCCCGATCCCCCTCCCCCCCCACTTATAGGAAGAAGCAGAAGGGGCCATTCTTTTTTTTTTTCCTTTTTCCCCCCGGCTTTTTTTTTTTTTTTTTTTTTCCTTTTCCCGTTTCTCGCCGCCAGCCGGAGAGAACTTTCTCCTTGTTTTCCCCCTGCGCTGTCCACAGGCATGCATGTTGCGGCCCCCTGTTTTTTCCCCCTTTTTGTTCGTCGGGGAAAGCCCCCGCGCCCGACCGTTACAACCGCCCTGGGTTCTTTTTTTCGATCCCCCTTTCTTTTGGAGGTGTCGGTACCCCCCCCTTCCCTTTTCCCCTTTCTCTCTCCCCCCCCTCACCGCGGCACGATGAGTAAAAGTGTAAGATTGGAGACGCTTTTTTTTTCCTTTTTTTCTTCGTTTCTATCCCCTTTCTTCCTTCTTTTTTTTCTTACGTGCTTGCCTTACGATTCAGATACGGCAAGGGATAGGACGCGTTCAGCGCGGCTCCTTTTCATCCTGGCTTGGTGATGACAGACTGTGGCACCGGGATGCCTCTTCAGGTTTCCTTTCCCTTCCGCGCGCAGAGACTAGGAGAAGTGGAATGGATGGACGTGCACGGGCATGGACTACCTTTTGTTTTTTTTTCCTTCCCCTCCCCTCTCGCGGCCGCTGCGAGAGGTGAGGATGGTGAAATTAGAAAGCCATCTCGAGGAGGGCGTCTCTTTTCCCTTCCGTTTTCCTTTTCCTTTCTCCCCCGAGCTTCAGCTAGAGCGGGTGATAGAGGAGGAGCGGTCTTTTTTTCCTTCACTTTCCTCTTTGTAGTTTTTTTTTTTTCCTCCTTCCGCAATGTAGATCAGCGTCACCACAACCAGAGACGACGAGAAGGCGTCTATCTTTCCTTTTTCCTTTCCCCAGGAATTCCTTTTCCTTTTTTTTTTATCTGGTTTTACGGCCAGGCACAGATGTGGTTGGTGGAGGTGCTCAGCGGTGCGATCACGGTTTTTTTTTTTTTTCTCTTCGATGCCCTTCCCCTTCTCCTGCGCACATCCCCGACAAAGAACAGCGGAAAATCGTTGATAAAGACCAGCCTCGCCACCCCGTAGGATCGCACCTCTTGCTTTTTCCCCCTTTCTCCTATTTTTCCAGCCCTTCTTTTTTCCTTTTCCTTCGCCAAAGGAGGTGTTGCGTGCTCTACAGGGAGGTCGAGTCCTGAGTTGTGGGGGGCGCTATTTTTTTTTTTTTTTTTTTTCTTTTCTTTTTCCTCGAGTTTCCCTCCCTCTCTTTTCTCTCCCCCTATACTCCGAGATAACACGCGCTAGTGAAGCCTCTTTCTTTTTTTTTTTCCCCCTGAGTTCTCTTTTTTTCCTTTTTTTCTTCTTCCTCCTCCCCTCTCTCTATGCGGGTCGAAGGAAAAGAAGAAACGCTCGGCAGCGCTCGGAGAAGTTCCCTTCTCTTCTTCCCCAGGTTTTTCCTTTTCCTCCTTCCTTCGACCGATCCAGAGATGACAGATGATAGCCATCGGCCTTGGCAAGACTCTCTTCTTTCCCCCCCTTCCTCGCGGCTTCTTTTCCCCTTCCTCTTCCTCTTCCGCCGGATCGAGAATAGGAGGAAAGAAATTAAAGCCCGCTAGGGGCCCTTTCCTTTTTTTTTCTTTTCTCTTCCCTCCTCCTCTCCGTAAACCTTCTTGCCTCAGCGTGCAGAGGTCGGGGATGGAGTTAAAAGAACCACACGATCGCCAAGGGGACCTTTTTTTTTTTTTTTTTTCCTTTCCCGAACCCCTTTTCCCCCCCCCCCCCTCTCTTCCTTTTCACGTGGGAAAAAAGGTCGTTGTAACGGGCGCGCGTTTTTTTTTCTCCCATTTCTTTTTTTTTCCTCCTTCCCTTCCCTGTCCTGTCAAAAGCATGATGGTGGAAAGATACGGGTAGGGCGACTTCCCTTTTCTTCCCCCCTTTCCCTTAAGGTCCCTCCTTTCTTCCTTCCCCTCCGGGTAGAATGGGAGGAAGGTAAAAAGACAGGACCGGTCGGGGTCCCAGCGTCGTCTCCCCCCTCTTTTCCTTTTTTTTTTACTTTTTTCCTTTTTTTTGTTTCGTGGTCTTCTCCGATTAAGGGGGCGGTTAAAAAAAGATCCTCTTTCTTCCTTTTGGTCTTTTTTCCTTCCTTCCCCTTCCCCCTTGTTGTAGTAAAATTGATTAGAAAATCAAGAGGAGGAATGGGCCTACGGCCACCAGGTTACCTCCTCCCTTTTTTTTTTTTTTTCTTCTTTTGTACGCCCCCCCCTCCCTTTCCTCCTCCTCCCCCCTTTTTTCCCTTGGGATCCCCAGCCAAAGTACAATGCAAAAGATTAAGAGGAACAGATCGCGCCGAAGATCACCCTTTTTTTTTCCCCTCTTTTTCCCAGGTTTTCCCCCTTTTCCTTCCCCCCGCGCGCATTGAGGCAGAGAAAGTACGGATCGGGTCCCCTTCTTTTCCTTTTTTTGGAGACCCCCCCCCCCTTTCCCCCTTTCCC
>Ga0179593_1571783_pt1 | contig 10749 bp, 7 predicted proteins | sample CZODoug2_1_08_16_FD_185931 | JGI IMG/M metagenome (GOLD analysis project Ga0179593, IMG submission 185931) | Vadose zone soil fungal communities from Angelo Coast Range Reserve, California, USA - CZODoug2_1_08_16fungal (PacBio error correction) | ecosystem: Environmental > Terrestrial > Soil >... | reverse complement strand
AGTTCCTTCCGATGAATCAAACCACCCATCTTTTTCTCGTCTTCCCTTTCCTGTCTTCTGGCGCTCCCTTTTACGCGATGGTTCACTTTGGCCCCCCACGATTCTTTTTTCCTAGTCCTGAACGTTTTTTTTTGCTTCCTTTCGATAGTCGCGTTGTCATGTGCCTCCGCGCCCGCACCAAGCTGAAAATACTCCTTTCGCGTTATGCTCTGCTCCACCGGAGCTTCCCTTGAAATTTTTTTTTTCGTAACAAGCGGTTGAGTCTTCCATAGTTTCACATTCCAATTTTTTCATGTCTGGCTCGTGCGTATTTAATGGCTCTACTTTCTGAATATCGTGTCCGAAACCAAAGCAGTCAGCTTGAGCGCAGGAAGAGGGGCAGTCTCTTTCATCATTTCTTTCCTAGCCTACCCCCTGGGCACCCATGGACCCTCTAGTATGCACTGCCCACGTAAAGGTGCTCTGATTTTCCCCCACACTATTCTCGCATAATTTTTCTTTGTCCCTAAAGTTTACTTTTCTCCCCCAAGAGAGCATGAGGTTAAAAATAACTGATATGCACTACTCCTGGCTTCTATGCTTTCTCCGATCAGTGAGAAGCTGATTCTGCTTGCTTCCCCTGCATTCTTCACTTTTCGGCCCCATAAGGTTGCTCTTTGGGCAACTCATCCCTTTGACTTCTCTGGAATTATTTACAATTATTTTGCTCCGTCAGGCAGATCTGTTTCGCCCCTGGATTTGTTAAAGGTCTTTGGAGGAGATCTGTGGCTTTTTCCTACAGTCCTGCTCTGCAGTGGTAATTGCAGATAGGGTGCCTCACTCCCTGTTTTTTTTTTTTCTTCTTCTTTTTATCTTTTTTTGTTGTTTGTTTTTTTTTTTTTTTGTTGTTGGCCACTTCAATTGGAGACTTTGAGAGAAGTGAACTTCCTTTCCTTTGGCTTTCCCTTTTTCAACTGGCGTCTTACCGCACTGCGTTCCAGCCTGTGACCAATCTTCTGCCTGTGACGAGATCCTTCAATGGCACGGCCTAGCCGGCCGACATTTTTGCATTTTGTGTCCTTGTGCCTGTGACCCACGTACTCCTTCCTCCCCCCCCAGTCTTTTACGTACTGGTACCTCGCAACTATTCCAGGATATCACGTCCTCCCTCCCTTCCTCCTCGCTGTTCGCCCGGCATCTTGAATAGATTCGAGTGAAGCTGAGCGACTGATTTTCCCTTTTGACAATCCCATCTCTCACCACTTTCCTTTACTTTACATATTCCAACTTCGGCCATATTTTCAAGTCGCAGCTCGCCGACGTCGCCTTCTTTGAATTTTCCCTCTTCTTCGTGTGTGTCTCTTCATTCCAAAAACCTTCCCCTCCTGTGGTGTCCTGTATACACCTACCCTTCTAATGAAAAAGAGTTCCCAAGAGGGAAATTACCCCACTTTTCCTTTCTGAGAGCTCTCCCCAAGTTTTCCTCTTTCCCCCTTTCTCACGTCTCCAATGACACGCTGGACGCGACGGCACGTTCTGCGAAGGCTTCCCGTTGGGACGAGTCACTTTGTGTCCAGTGATAATTTCGCAGAGTGATTCTTCTTTTTATTTTGCCCCCCCCCTATCGATTTGCGCCGTAGGCAGTTGGACACAAGAGCGATTGCTTGGGAGGAATTCCTTCCTGAGCTTTCTCATTCCTAAATGTCCCCCTGGAGGTCTTCCCCCTCAGGGGAGGCCTTTTTGATAAGGTCGCGGAGCTGATGGAAATCTTTCCTTCCGATTGTCAGACTCATACGTTTTGATCTTTCACCGGCTCCAAGACTCTATACCCCATCCCAAGCATCCTAAAGAACTGGAACATTCCCCATGTATTCCAATGCGTAAGTTAAACCATGAGAACTTTTGAGACGTGACCCCCCCCCTCCATTACTCTCTCTTTTTACACTTGGCGTCTTGGGATCGATCCTTATTTCAACGTCCTTTTACTAGTCCTCACTCGTCTTCCATTCTTTTTCTGGTCTTTCCCTTCGGCAAGCCTACCCCGGCGCTAAGAAGTTTCCTTGCGTAGGAGGACCTACGGTCATTTTAACCTGATCCCCCCTCATTGAAGTTCCCCTTGCCTGTTTTTCCAGTTGCCCCTCTTTTCTATTGAAATCCGGTCCAGTGGCCCGCGGCCAGTATGTCGTCCGTTTGTGGTGTCCAAATAGAGGAGTCTGTCCTCTCCTTATCTCACCACCCCGATTCCACACGTTCTATGGTGTTTCTTCAAGTCTTCTGGCCGAATTTAAGTTGGGAGTAGTAGAGTTTTTTGATTACATTTGAATCTTTCCGGGCCGATTCCCCCTCTTCCCCTCTTTAATTTCGCCTCTCGATGCGATGACGATAGACTGATGAGCCTCTTCAGATGTGTTCCATCCAGTTAGCCTCCGTTCGCTTTTTACCAGTCCCCTTTCCCTATGGTTTAGAACGATCGACGAAGTTTGTCCCGTTCTGATAAATGGTTTCCTTTCATCTACGCCCGGAAAAATAACTTTTTTTTTCCGCCTCACCTTTCTGAATCGCCTCTGAAGACTGTCACCATTCACGTCCGATGGAAATTTTCCTTCTCCCAGAGTGGATATCCGACACGTCCGCCAGCTTTCCGTGTGTTTCTCTCTTAGACCTTGACGTCAGGGTCCTCATCTGTGTAGCGCACGAAAAAGACTTTATACGTAATTCTTTTAGCTCTTAGCTCAGACCTCCCCACCTTTAGTCCTAGATTTTTTCCCCCAAAGAGACGCTCCAGAAGCTCCGGCCAAAGAAGGTCCGCATAGCAATTCCCAGCCCTGTCTTCCAGTGCCCCCGTTATTGGGGGTTTCCCCTTTCCAAACTTTCCCCGTTCCGAGATAATCGCAGCAGAGAGCACGATCGCGGCTACCCCTCCAGAGAAGAGGGATCTTCGGAGTGCATACCATTTTTTATGTTCCCGCATATCTTTGGGATGCTTTCCAATAACGACATCAGGTGCGTCTTTTTTTAAACAGCATACGTAAAGGAGGTGTACGTTGCAGTGACATTTTTCCTCCAAATCCCATCCCCAAACCTTGGTGCCCGTGATCCGTTTCTTCCAGTGCTGCATGGTATGACAGCCCTTGCGGCCCCCGAGCCTGAGCTAACTTCGAATGATGTGTTTTAGGACCCAATAATCTTTTCCTTAACGGACCACCCCCCTTTCCTCGACTCCTCCTCCCTCAGCGAAATAGCAAGGGGAAACTTACTAAGAAGACTTATGCCCAAGCTAGACTTTCCTTGTCAGTGTGTCCTTAAAAGATTTGACTTAAGACCAGAGTTATCAACCGTACTCTCCTCAATCTCCCCTGAAGCGTCCCAAGATTTTTGGGTTCTTCTGCCCATTTGTTCAACCCTCGACTCCCCTGGGCCTTCCCTTCAACTCGCCGATTCCTCAGGCCTCGGCCGGCCCTATAGGTTTTGATGCCGGCAAGAGTGCCCCTAGCGTAAACAAGGTAGCGAAAGAACGTCTCTTTTCTCTGTTTTATGATATACTTCTTTTTCGGTAGATTTTTATTAAGTGTTGATGTATAGTTAAGTCTCCTTTCATCCCCCCCAACAGTCTTTTGAGAGTCACTCAGAGTACACTATTTAGAGAAATGGGGTTACTCCCCAAATCTGTGGAAGTCACTCCCCTATGCCGTGTTTGTCCTCTCCCGCTGTCTTCTTTTAGCCCCCTGAAATGACTAAGGGGACGATAGCGGTTTTAATTCCTTCCCAGACCCCTCCCCCAAATTTCCCATACTATTCTTTCTCTCGCTTGTTTTCTTCATTTCTCCCTTTCACCGAAATTGCTATCGGTGTAACATCAAGCCGGTGAGTCTCCTAGTTTACGTGTAAAATCTTTTGAGCTGTCTTGGCCGTGAATCCTCCTTCAGTCCCCGAGTGACTTTTTTTAGTTTTTCACGCTTTTTTTGAGAGCAATCGGGGATCAATTTCCCTAATGATTTAAGGCCCTCCGCCCCTAATTCCATCCTTTAGACTTCACTTTGGTCTTTGTAGTCCGTCCCAGCACAGCTTGCTTTGATTTTACCAGATGAGCTCCCCCTCTGTTTCTTTCTCCTTAAATTTTGACCAGCGACGCTCAGGGCTTGAGAAGTGCTTACCCCTCCCCTTTGGATAGAAATCCTTCAGAAAGATTAGACTCCCCCGTTTCACCCCCCCAATACCCACTCCCCCACCCTTCATTCTTGCCCCCTCCTCCACGCTCCCCCCCTCTCAACTCTATCCAACTCCATACGTCCCCTCTTCCCCGTGTCTGTCCTCCTCCCACCCCCTGTTAATGTTCCCCCACTCCCTCACACGCCCCCTCCCCGTTCTTCACATCTTCCGCCCACGCGCCCCTACCCCCCTCCCTACACTACCACCCACCCCCCACCACATCCCTTCCCCCCCCCTCTCCCCCCCTTCCCCTTCTTCCCTTACCTCACCTCCCTCCCCTTGAGAGGAGTTGAGAGAGAGGTTCGCATGGAGGCTGATTCTCCAGATAGAGATTCTTTCAAAGGTTGACATATTGTTACCAACTCCCCCCTTCTGATATAATTGGTTTCTTCCCTTCTGAGCTGTCCTTCCTCTCCTGTTCGCGACGGCGTTTTACAGGAATCTAGTGGCCTCGATGGTGGATGCCTTTTAAAGGCGAATAGTGTTTTCCCTCTGCTTCCCCTCGATCAGTCCCTCTTCTTCCCTTCTTTTCATCTCGACACGATCTCCCCCAACTTGGCGGCCCCCGACAGGTCTTTTAATGTGGTTGAAAGGGCATTAATGCGCAAATTTCTTTCCTGAGTCATTTCCCCGTCCCGCTTCTCTCCTTTGGGGACCCCTTACCCATACCCTTCGGCATGACCTTGGAGTTTTCGACATGGCGTGTGACTTTTGTATTTACGGTTCAGCCCCTACCCCGCTTCGTTCCTCCCCAGTCTTTACGTATCCTTCCCCCCCAAGACCACCTTAGAGACTCAGGAGAAGTCCAGTTCCCCCCTTTATGTTACCAATCGCCCTCTCAAGCGAGACGGGCCCCATCACTCCCTTATTACCTACTGCTATATTCTTTCCGGTACTCTGACCCCGAAGAAAATCACGAAACGATGCAGCGCACCCTGACCTACTACAACCCAAGTTCCCCCGTCAGAAGAATTAAACACAGGCTTCGATGCGGGGTATCTTGAGCCTCTGTTTCTTCTTTTCGTCGAAACCACTCGTTTCCCTACCCCCCCTCTCTCTTCTTGCCCACATTCCCCACCTTTTACGTTCAATAGCTTGAGAAGCGATTTCTCAATGAGTTTAATAAAAGGCTTCTTTATGAGTTCTTAGACTTCTTTCTTCTCCCCTTAAAGGTGCCGCTTATGCCTTTTTCTTTAGGTGCCTCAATGAACTCCTCGTGCTGGAAGTAGTAGAGAAGGTGGATCGAGAGTAAAACCTACTTATAATTTTATGGAATCCTTTTTCTATGCGTCGTTTGCACTTTCATTTTTCTTCTTGCACAGTTAGACTTCTCTCTTTACTTCTTTGAACCTCGAAAATGGGCATGTCCATGGAGGGATGCCCTTTCTATGAATTGGTATTTATTGGAACTTCTCTTGCAATGTCCCTCCTCTCTCTTTCTTCCTGTCCATTTCATTCTTTTCCCCGTGGATACCTCCACGCCATCCCCTCATAGACAAAGTGCACTTAAAGAACGCCCCCCCCCTCTTCATGCAGTAATGGTCATCAACGCGGTCATCTGGCGAATTCCCGTTTTCCCCCCCGCCACCATGACCCTCTCTCGTTTTTCCCACAAGCTTCATGCTATTTCGTTGGACGCAATTAGTGCCCCTCTCTTCCTGACCGAAAATGATCCATGCACTCGGCTTTAACATTCATAGTACCAACATCTTATATGGCCCTCTTCTCGTTTCCCCCATCACGAACTTCAGAAGAGCCCCCTGCTGAGCAGTCCGAAAAGAAGTAGAAAGAGATCGCCTCTTGACCCCTTCTTGTCCGTTTTAACTGTTTGCCCATCTTGACCTCCTTGTCCACTTCTCGGAGGTCGTTGGGGTTATTTTCACACAACATGCTGCCTATAGGCAAATTCTTAGAAGCCTTTTTTCCTGACCTCCCTTCCGATCCTTTGAGGTTCTGGCCGATTTTCTTCTCGCGCTTCAGTTGCGTAAGCTTTTTTCGGGGTCCCGAGTAAGTTCCAAGTCCGATTTTTTTAGAAAGATGTTACTCGCTTTTATGCACCTGTTTCAGATTTTCCAAAGTCGTTCCGGACTTTCGCGATTTCGTGTAGTCCTTCTGTGATTCATCGTCTTCCTGTAGATCTCACGGCACTTACCACGCCTTTCACACCTGCTGATTTCCCTCAGTACTGCATTTGAGTCCAGATTTTCCCAAGTTTACTTTTGTATTCCCTGACAGCCATGCGTTCAAAGTTTTCTCCTGCCTGCTTTCACACCCGTTCGCCCGTTTCATCCCGTTTTTTCCTTCTTCTTCTTCCCCGATATCCCAAGCTGACAGGAGGTGCCCTTCCGAAGAGTGCTCGTAGTCCCCGTTCTTGTCAGCCCCCCTTTTCCCGGACCCCTATAGTCCTTGAACAAAGCGCACGTTCTCCTTTCAGCCCCTTTCGGTCCTTTAGGCCCCCATAGGACCCCCACTCTTTGTGCACCGGAGGCGCCTTGGATTGTGCCCGAGGCCCCCTGGGTTTTTAGGCGACTTAAGCGCTGCCTTCAATCTCTCTCTACTCCTTGAAGTGTTGAGATTCCGTTCTTTTTAAAGAACTTCTGAATGCTCTGGACTCTTTCGCCTTTGAGAATCCCCGACCCTTTTCTGCTCATTTTGTAAACAGACGCAAGTGGGGCTCTTTCTTACATAAGCACTCACCGAGGAAAAAGAAATATTTTCTCCCGAAATCATATTCGTTTTTTTTCCCTCAGGATTCCTGGACAGCCCACTCGCTTCCCCTCCTGAGCTGCTGGCGTTTTGCGGGGACCAACTCACGTGCAGATGAGCGTCGACCTGTCTTCCTCACTGCCCAGCTGCCACGCACAATACCCCCCTCCAGCCAAACGTTACTTATGCTTTTAAGATCGTCCTTGAATGGGCAAGAATATAAAGGAACCCGTGATTCGCCGTCTTTAATCTCCCCCCCACTATCTCATCGCGAATTATTCATAGTTTTTATTTGTTCCGCTCTAACGCTCTTCCCTTAAATCGAAGGCCAGGAGAACTCAGCTGCGATCGAGTAAGAGTTCAGGTCCCGGCAAACAAGGTGCCACCCGAGTAAAAATGTCCCGCGCATCACCGATCGACGCTGAGGGAGCTTCCCCAGTTTGTTGCTCGAGGGATTTCCCTACCTTCTATCTCGTCAAGCTTTCTCTCCCCCACCCTATTTCTGCTCTTCCCCCTAAGCGTCTATTTATGGAGAGTCCCTGGGGTTTCTTTTTGTGAACTCTTTTTTCTCCTGGAGTTTTTCGTACGGACCTCCTATAGTCGGATTTTTTTTTTGAATGCCTTCCGCGCACTCCCCACCCCAACTCTCAACAATACTTCTTCGTCCTCTTTTCTTCTGAGTCTGGTGATTGCCTTCCGCATCGTTAGAGCTTTCCGTCCGACGTGCGCAGCTCTTTTTTCTAGTCGCTTGGTGTCTTTAGCTTTTTTTTGGCAGATTCGGAATTCATGAAATGGGTAGCCGAATGCTCATAGTTTCCTTTAGCCTTTTTCTTCTGGAAGTTCCTTTCTCTTTCATAATGCTTACGGCGGCCCGGAAAAGACCTGAAAGATTTAGTTGCGCTCTCCCCTCTCCCTTTTCGCCTCCATGCTTCCCCGTTACCCCTCTTGAGCTCCAACTGGTCTTTTCTTTTCGTGTCTCCTTTCCAGGTATGAAGCTCCCCTCCCATTGATTCCTGTGTTCCCCCCCTCCCTTCTTCGCGCTTTTTGCGGTTCTTAGCGCGAGACGTGTCTTTGCTGAGCTTAGTCTTAGAGAGAGACACTTTTGAATAGGGTCAACCCCCAGCCCCCTCCTGATCTTCGTTTGTGTTTTCCGTCTTTTTGACTGCCTCAGGTATCTCCGCCTTTCTTCTTTCGCGACGGCGCTTGGAAGTTGTATATAGGGAGGCTTGGTAGGCTGACTGCTAAATGACGATTCCTTGCATCTCTGTCGTTTTCTTCCTCTCACCTATTTCCACTTTATCTGGGACATTCTCCTTGGAAATTCCCTTGCTGCCATATGGAGAATGTGTTTTAAAGGGCAGCTTCTTTTCCACCTTCTGTTCAGGGCCCTTTCAACCTTTTCCTCGTCCCTTTTATCCGACACTTGCCCGTTAATTATTCTGCCGAAATGGATGGTGTGTGCCTTTTTTGATTTTCTGTTTTACTATTCTCCTAACCAACGTCCGTCTTCCTCCATACCCTACCTTACGTCCACGCTCCCGCGCTCCAGGATCGCTTTCATTTAGGCCATTCGTAATCCCCTGCGCAGCAGAGTCTTCGTTTTTCCCTGCCGATCTCCCCTTTTGACCCGTAACCCGTTCGCATGGAAAGCGCCAAAGATCCCCACTTCAATCCTTCTGCGAACTCTTAATCTCTCCGGACCCTTAGTAGTTCTTCTACTTGGCCGATCGGCGCTGGGGGGTGAGATTTATGAAACAACCGACCTCCCGTCTCACCTAAATCTTCATGTTGCTTTCATTCCCTTCCCTCCTCTTTCTTTTTCTTGTTTTCCCCTGCTTCAGCTGCTTAAGCTTATCGAAGTGCGATAAGTCTTTTTAATGCCCTTTTTACCCCTACTTAGGACTTCGCCCTTTTTACGCTGAAAGGCCCCTCTTTTAATGGAGTCATGGTCGAGTGATGAGCTCCGTAAAATCAAAGACACTTATGCTTGATGTTTAGCGCGCTGGTTATTTGGAAGTGCCCCCTTGATGCGGCTCTGCTAAACCTGACCGACATTTCCTGCACCCTTCCTGCCACTCCCTGATTCGGGATGGATCAAGGTAGCCTTCTTTCTCTGAAATGCCCCTATATCTTTCCTACCCCTTTTCGTGATCTTGATGCCTTTTTCCAGACGCTGATACCCCTCCCATCCCTTTTTATGCACGGGAAATTCCCTCTCCCATGGAAAATGCCCATGCCCTTTTAGCGTTTCCAATCACAGATTTTCCCTGCCGTAGCCAACCCGCACGAGAGGTTCCAGTGCCGCACGAGACTTCCTATTTCTTCCTATACTGCTCCCCCGTACTTTCTAACTTCCTGACCATGACTCCATACCTAGGCTTGCCATTAGTCCGTACACCGGAACCGGCCTCTCTTTGGCTAATTGGTTTCTCCAAATCCGGGCGTCGACTTTTCCCCCGATGACGTTGCATGCAAAGCGTCGCAAGCTACTGCGCGATTGTGAAACGTACTTTCTTTGCCCGCTGTTTCCCCCGTCATGATCCCTTAGGTCGGACACCTTCGACTTTCCGGTTTTTTACGCCCACACATGCCGTACACGTCCCGAAGCCTGGGGCGACCTCGACCCCCTCCCTTTTGCGAGTGTCGAAGTGTTTTGTTTTGATCCCCTCGCGATGTGTCTTTTGTTTCAGAGTACCGTCAATTTCGAGAGAAGACCGTAACTCGATTTCTCATCCGCGTTTCTGCTTCTTCCTCTTTCCTTTTTCAATTCTCTGATCCTTAAGCGCCCGGTGAAGTTAAAAGTCCTTCACAGTACTGTTTATATGACGCGATTATTCCTTTGCGCTCTGGCCCAGACCCCAACACATACATGTAGCCGGCACGATGAATGAGTGAAAGTGAACCCCATCCTCAAGGGCAATTTTTCCTCCCCTTTTTTGAGCAAGGTCTGTCGGAAGCTGAACAGACACAGTAGACAAGGCGGGGAAGCCTTTGTGTCCTCCCCTGTTACTCCAAGCTTGGTCGTGCAGAATTTTCTTTATATACAGCAGACGCCCCACGTAATCTAGCCTAGCGGCAGAAACCCCATCGCGTACTTCTTTTAGTACCTCGTCGCCTTTTCCAGGACCGTAGCAATGTAGACCTCGCCAATTTCCCCCCCAAAGAAATCCGGTGTTGCGGAGAGGACTTTGGTTCTTTTAGCAAGTGGCGCTTTCGCCTCTTCCCCTTGTCAGTTTCTCCTTCCTTTCGCCTCGAAGTAGGTTGTGCTTCCGAGGGTCAGTTTTAAAGTAAATTCGCTTCAATAGAAGATTTCATCAGAGCTTCCCCCTTCGCTACACGAAACCAGACCTGTTTCTTATTTTTCCCCCCTCCCTTCGACCTTCGCCTTTTCCAGTGGACATCCCACGAAAAAGGGAAAAAATTTTTCCCAATTGTGAGGGCCCTTCCAACCTTTTTTAGTTCGTTCGCCGGACTCTTCCCTCGACATTACGCTGAGCCCCGCTGGTGTTTTGTACAAAGGGAAGCATGAGAGTCGTCCATTGCATGCAGAACTTTGCCAGAAGATCCCTTTCATTTTTTGTCCAATAAGACTTTTCCGCTTTCTCGGTGGCAGGGGTCCCAAGCTCTTAACTTGATTAGCAGCAGTCCTTTTCATAACAATCGAAACGAGAGAGTAGTTCCTTGTTCTGGCAGGACATAAATCAACCGCTAGTTTTCCTTTCCTTTAGAAGATCGCTTCCCCGATCAGAGTCAGGAACCCAGGCCCTATCTTGATTTCCTTCCCACCCTTGGAGGCACCATACGTCCCGATATCCCCCCTCTGAGGTGTTCTCAGAGTTTTTCTTTTCCAGGAAG
>Ga0179593_1557011_pt1 | contig 10749 bp, 11 predicted proteins | sample CZODoug2_1_08_16_FD_185931 | JGI IMG/M metagenome (GOLD analysis project Ga0179593, IMG submission 185931) | Vadose zone soil fungal communities from Angelo Coast Range Reserve, California, USA - CZODoug2_1_08_16fungal (PacBio error correction) | ecosystem: Environmental > Terrestrial > Soil >... | reverse complement strand
TCACACATCATTCCTTTTTCTCGCTTGACTTCTGAAACCCCTTTTTTTCCTCTCGGTTGTTCTAGTTTTGGCTTCCTCCCATTCCCTTTTCTGGAGGCTATCCCCCCCCCCCCTTTTTAAATTTAAAAACATTTCCCCCCCTTCACGAACAACGTACCACTTTTTCCTCTTTTTTCCCCACACCCCCCTTCCTCCATCACAGGCTCGCTCCGGATTCCCCCCAGGCACGTTTCCTTTCTTCCATCTCTTTCTTTCCTTTTTTCCTTTTTTTTGGTTGGGGGTCCCTACTTGTTCCCCCCAGCAGGGGGGTTCGAGTAAAAAGTTGAAAGGTTTGAATTCCTACACTTTGGCATTTTAGGAACTCCCACCCCCCCCTGGGGGTACGTGACTTTCCCCCGGGTAGTCTGTTTGCAACTTCTGAGGCAGGTCTCCATCTGGTGTAACAAGGTCCACTGATCGCTCCCCTTTTTTGTCCCCCTGCCATTTCATTTCCAAACCCCCTTTTTTTTCCCATTACTGATCCCACTCCCCCCCGGCCACAATTTTTCCTCCCCCCCCTTTCCCCCCCCCCACACCCTCATTTGCACCTGAAACCCTATCACTCGTCCCCCCTTGGGGTAGTGACCCCCCCCAGCTCCACAATGGATCCTTTCTGAACCCCCTGTGTCTCTCTTTTGAAGAGGGAACAGTCCTTTAAGAAAAGGTCCCCCCCCACACCACAGGCCTCCCTTGGCGCCCCCCAGGGGATGAGACTCCCCCTAATTTCAGTCCCAATTCCTTGATGTCCGCACTTTTCATTTCCCCTTGCTACATGTAATTTGGCCCCCTTTTTTCCACGAATTGAGGGATGATCATGGACCTCTCCCTTTTGCCAACCCCGCCAGGTGCAGGAGGTGGCAATTCACCCTTCTTGGTCCTGCTTGCGAGCTTCCACACAATCACCCCCACAATTCGATCCCCTTAGGCATGTATTAAAACCTTTTCCAAGGGGTTTTCTTTTTCAAGATGGAACATTCCCTTTAAAATTGTCCTCTATGGTAGGAAATTCTTTTATGGAATTCCCCCCCAAGGGGCTGCGTCCTGGTCAACCCTTCCACAACAATTAAGGCCCGAGGCTTTCTTTGCTTGGAGGACCCCCCCTACAGAGAGAAGATTCCTGGAACACGACCCCCCCCTCCCGGCACAAACCCCCCTGTTGTTTTTCCCCCCATGGGGCAACAAAACTGGATTTGGAAGCCCCCCTTTGACAGCAGGCGGTGTTCTTCCCGAGCCTTCCCCCCCCAATGCTCCAGGTATGACCACTTTGGTCTGCTTTTCTTTTCAAAAACTTCCCCCTAGATTGCAGTCTTCCTTTCAATTGTTTCACTCTTGTTCCATGTTTTACAACAAGGCACACTCTTCGGTCAAAGCCTGGAAGAGCCCCCTTCCCTCCCCCCCTTCCCTCACCCTTCCCAATTAACTTTTTTCATGGACCCCCCCCCCCAATGACCCCCTTAGGTCTACCTACTTTCAAAAGTACAACTTTTCTGTTGAAACCCCCCCCTTGGGCATACCAAGAGACGTTTCCCCCCCCCATTTGACTTTACCCCCCCAAGAGGGAGAAAAAACTGACGTTTCCCCTCTATAGTGTACTACTCCTCCCTTCTTTTTTCTTCGATCTTCTCCTCTCTGATTCTTCCTCTTTTGGACTGGGTTTCCCCCTTGGTTTTGGGAATTACCCTTCAAGCACGGTCTTTTTTTCGCCTTTTTTGTAACTTATTGGCCCTTGTTAGGTACTACCTAAGTTTTTTCCCCTTTCTGCAACCCTTGTCATGGTTCATCTCCCCAAACCTTTCGTGCCTTGTGTCCTTTTGTTTTTTTCAAAATCCTTCTTGACCTTCCCTTTTTGTAAAAGGCCCATTTTTCTTGCCCCCTCTGGTATTTTAAATGAAAAATTCTCTTTTTACCGGTTTCCTGCCCCCCCCAGGTTTTTTCTCCCCTTTCTTTTGGGGGTTTTTCTCGGGATCCCCCTGCACGCTCCTTTTTTTTTCCTGGCTTTCCCCGCCCGAGTTGTTGTTTATGGGGTTTTGTGGCAACTTTTCTGTAGCAACCTTGTTTCTTCTTTATGACCCACCCCGTGCTTTGTCCAGTTGACGATTCAACCGTTTTTCATCGTTGTACCCCTCCCTTAATTGTTGTAGGGATTTTGTTCCAAAAATTGTCCTTTCCAGCCCCTTGTTCCCCCGTTTTCCTCATCCTTCTTGTTTTAATAAATATCATGCAACTGTTCTCCCTTTGCACCATGTTCACACCCCCCCAATTGGGACCCCCTCCTTTGAATACCTTTGCCTTTATCTACAAAAATGTTTTCCTGATTTTCTTGGGCATCCTCAACCCCCCCCCCCCATAATACTTTTCCTTTTTTTTCTTTCCAACCCCTGGAGTAGGTGATTTCTCCAATATTCTAATCCTCCCTTTTGCCCTTCCTTTCCCCACATGTATCTGCAATCCAGTGTTCTTCCCCCTGTTTGAAAGGGCTGTTTTTCTTTTCCTCCCTTTTTCATGCCCCTTGGGCGAGGCTTTGTGTGTTTGTACAGGTCCCCTTTTTTTCCCCCCCCTCCCTTTTTCCTCCCTTTTTTTTAATAATTCACTGTGTTCCTCCAATTGTTTGCCTCCATTGTGTCCTTTTTTTTTGTTCAATAACCCCAAAGTTTGGTGGAAAAGTGTTCCCTCAAAAAAAAAAAAAGAAGCATGTGATAAGGGTTATGTGGTGTGGTGAGGTGAGGACTTTTCGAAAATTGTCTGTGTGGGTTTTGTGGAGGGAATTTTTCCAACCTTCGGTCCTTTTTTTTCGTTGGAGGAAAGGTTCTTTTTCCTGGGAAAACGTTTTTTTTGGGTTTTTGTTTTAGGTGGGACTTTCTGTTACACCCTTTGGAAAAATCCTTTCCTGCCCTTGAAAGGTTTACACTCAGATGCATAACATGACTACCCCTTTCCCTTGCCGGGAAAACCCCCCCCGGGTTCTCTTCCTGTAGCGATCTTTCTCCGAATCCCTCCTTGTCTTCTTTCACACGTTTTTACTTGTCCCTCAAACCCTTGCTTTTATCCCTTTCCCCCCCGGACAAGAGGAAAGATCAAGCGTGGTGAGCGGATCAACTTCTTCCGGAAAAGTTTTTCCAGGTTGCTCGGCGAGCTTTTCTTGTCCAGGGGTAGAGGGGTTGGTGTTGTTGGGAGTCCTTTTTTTCCCCCTTTGGTAGTGTCTTTTTTCCCGAACCCCTTTACAACGGCCCCTTTGAGAAACTTTTTAGAGGGCTGGGAAGGCTGAGCTCCCTTCCTCTTGAGTTTCTTAGGTTTCTCCCCCCGAAGCTTCAGCTTGCTTTTTTTGCAAACGGGCTCCAACCCTTTGATTGATTCCTCTCTCTCGTGTCTCCTCCCTTTGAGAGAGATCTATCCTTTCCCCGCGAGTCTGGGGGGGACCCGCTTTTTTTTTTTTCCTTTTCCTTTTTCGGGTGGTTACCCCCTGACGAACTCAAGGCCCTTCTTTCTCTTTGCGCGACACCCTGGCCCAAAACCAGTGCCTTCCTGAGGGTTCCCCCCACTGCATCCTTTTCCCCACACACACCCACCTATCTAACATCACAGGCTCTCCTTCCCCAACTCACCATCCGCTCCCACGCTTTACATTTTTTCTTGTTCGTGCAAGTGTGCACTATAAGACCGGTTCGTTGGCCACATTTCCTTTGGAGTCTGCCTCGGAGAATTCCTACCCCTTTCCCTGTCCTCGGACTTCCCTCGCTACAAAAAAGGGAAGAGTAGGCTTCCTTTCTTCCCTCCCAAGTCTGAGTCTTCAGCGGAGTGTCCTTCCCCTTCAGGCGTACTTTTTTCTTTTGTCACCTTCACGGGGTCCGCCAGGGGAAGGGGAACCCCCAAACACGGGTTTTTTCCCCCCACGAAAAGAAAGGAGACAAAGCCCCCCCCTTAGAGTTCTCCTCACTGTTTCCTCCACAACACCCCCCCCTCAATCCACCACACCCCTCTCTTTTCCCCCCTGGACCCCCTGGAACCCCTTGCACAACCTTGGGGTCTTTCCCCCCCCCACCGGAGAAACAACTTTTCTGGAGCAACCCAAGTGGCCCAGGGAGGCCCTTCCCCTGAAAAAAAATTTCTAAAGGATCCACCCGTCTCCTTCGGCATGCTAACCCCCACCAAAACATGAGCCCCCCTTTGGTAAACAAACAGGTTAGTCCCCATTTTAGGGAATGTGACAATCCCCTTCCTCTTGGGTCCGTTCCGCAACCTTCTTGAAGGTTCACTGGATCTTGACCCCGTCCATGTACATGCTTCCCAAAGACGAATTTCCCAAGCTTTCTCCCTTCTCCCTTTTGGTCAGTGAAAGTGGTTTTTCAATCCCCTCTGGAGGGCACTCCTTTTTAGGAAATGCCCCCCCAATGAGTTTTTAAAAATAATCCCCACTTTATAGACTCCCTTTAGGAGGACACAACATTTCCTACTTTTGCTTTCCCTTCGCAGATTGGAACATGTTTTCTTTCAAATTTGCGTCCTTCTATGTAGGCCTCCTCTGACCTTCCGTTCCTTTTTTGCTGCCGGCGGATAAATTCAACACCGGCCCCCCTTTTCCTTTTTTACTTTTCCTTGGGAGGAGGGATCTTTTCCCCAAAGACTTCGAAGAGGGGTGTCTTCAACCAAAACCCCCAGGGCCTACCCCCCCCACCCCCAAAAACCCCCAAATTGGGGCCCTTTTTCCCACAAACCCCTTCCATTCCTTTCCTTACTGTACAGGGTGGAACGAGCCCGAAACCCCCCCACCCCTTTTAAATCAGGGGCTGTGAGGTCCCCAACTTTAAAAATCAAACCGTTTCATTTCCTTTCTATTTGTTTCCTAGAAACTCCCCTCACTATGAGCAGTCCCCACCACCTTTTTTGGCCAGTCCGGTCCCCCCCCCCCTGAGGAGGCCCTCCCTTCTCCAGAAAACCCAGGTTTTTTATATTTTTTTAACACTTCCCCCCATGACACTATTCGTAGTACCTACCCCCCCTTCGGGATAGCCCCCTATGTTCTCGGGGTTCCCCATCAAGATTGTTTTTCCGGCTGCTTAATTCATTGTATATCCTTCCCCACAATGCTAGAGGGAAAACTCTAGGAATCAGAGAAGAGCGCCTCCCTCCGTTGTTGTTTTTTTCCGGATTGGCTGGACGACGATTCATGTTAGCTATTTGAGACTCTCGGTTGATAGAATCTTTTATTAAGATGGGCTCGGCGGACACTCCTTTTCCCCCATTCCTTTTGACTGGTGGACCGATTTCTTTTGGTCCTTTCTGTTGTGGATGCCCCATGGGAAAGTAGCCCCCTAGGAAATCCCCTTTAGGCTCCCACCTGGGAAGAAGAAGGGGTATCCCTGGGATGGGACCGGGTGAATACTCAACACCTGTTTTTTCTGTTGCCCTTTTTTCCTCTTTCCTTTTAAAATCCATAGTGACCCCTCCTTCTTGTTTCCCCCCTTTGAAGCCAATCTTTTAATTGTCCCTTTGTTTGTCTAGGAAGGGGCTTTCCAGATCGGGAAAGGTTCCCCGGTTTACTTTTCCTTCCCCCCCACCACAGGGGTGAAGGATCTCTTGACTTTTGGTCCTGTGGGGATATTGCAACGCCTGCTGTCCCTTCTTTTTCCCCCTCCCCCGTGTGTTATGGGCCATTTGTTTTCTGTTCTGTGAGGTACCGTTGGTCTTCCCCCATACTTATATTCTGTTTGGTTCGGATTTTTCCCCGAATCGCCACCAGTTTTTTCTTAATGGTGTAGGGCTTCCAAAATTGGTTTTTCTTTTCCCCCCCCCTTCCCACCCGTTTTTGAATTCATGAAATCCCAATGGTTGTTTTCCCCCACCGTCCTTCACCGTTTCTTTTTCCCCTTGGACAATCGTTAAACTTTTTGGAAGAAATGTGTGTCCCCTTTCCCTTCCTCCCCAAATTCCAAGGAGCTTTTAGGGGAAATTTTTTCCGCCCGCAATCATACTTTCTTCCCCCCCTTCCCACCACCCTTTTTGATAGGAGAGCTATCTTGGGCCTCCCCTCCCAGGCAACATTTTACATTGTAGCAGGATCGTTTTCAACCTTTTTTAACTTTTGTGGGACTGCCACCTTAGGCCTCCTTTGTCTCATGTAGGTTGCTGGGGATTTTCTTTTTTGGGGGGGGGGGGTGTCTTTTTAGGCGGAAAAGGCTGTGTCCCCTCCTTTCCCTGGGGGAAGGGAAATCCCTTCTACCCGGCGAAAAGGGGTGGAAGTGTCCTTTTCCTCAGCTGTTCCGACTAACGTCCTTCTTTTTTCTCCCACTTACTCCTCCGTTCCCTCTACGTCTCCTTTTTTCTTCTCCTTTGCCGACGTTTTTCTTTTCTGTTTTCCACTATTGCCGCCTCCCCCCCCCCCCCCTCTCCTCGGGGCCATGGTTCGCTGTTCTCCCGGGTGCCCCCCACAATACCAGGGTTACTTTCTCCCCGCTGTCCCCACTTGATCTCAACCGGGCTCCCAATTGTTCCCTGGGTTTTTCCTAAGGGTTTTCTGTTTTGTTTGAGAAAGGTCTTCGGTGTTTTGTGGAGGTGCCGAAAAGAACTGGAACTCCCACCATACCTTGAACCTTTAGCAACAAACCCTAAATTCCCGCACTAGGAATTTTTTTCAAAGAACAGAACCGGTGAGAGATCCGGGGAAAAACCCAAGGATCGGATTCTCCCTTGTGTTTCAAGGGGAGGGGAGGTCTTCTTCAGGATGGGGGAAATTTTTTCTTGAAGGGGTTTTTTCCCAACCGTTCATCTTTATCGTGTTTTGTATGGTTCCCTTGTCTCCCATTTACAAACAAATTAAACTCGATGAACTCATTTAACCCTTTTGGAGGGACTGCCCCCCCCCCAGACTTGTTAGTTTCTATTTGTCGGTTTTTTGAGATTTCATCTTAAAAAAAGTCTGGGGAGGGGGGCTGCCTCCTTTTCTCGGGTGGGAGTCTGCAATCGATGCCCTCCTTCCCCTTTTTTTCTTTCAGATTCCGGTGCACTCAAACCTTTCTATAGTGACCCCCCCCCACACTAACCATTTTTTCTCCCCCCCAAGAAAAGACACTTCTTAAAGACCCCCCCAAGAAAGACCTATTCCGTTCACTCGCACCTCCTGGAGGTTTTCCGGGAAGAGGTTTTTTTTTTCACCCTTCCCCCCCACAAACCCCCGGGAAAAGGGCGTGGGGTTTTCCTCCTCTCGATCTTCTTTAGGACGGGGGGTGGGAGTGTGATTTGAGGTTCGGGTGTATTTTATCCGGAGGTGGGTTTTTGTTGGGAATTTCCAAAAGGGTTTGGCCGGTCTGCTTTTAGAGTGGGGGGATCCTTTGTTTTTCCTTGTGGGAACAAGTGTCGCCCCCTCCCCCCCCCTACCCACCCAACACCCCCCCAAAACCCCCAATGGTTTCCTTGAAACCGGTCCCCCCCCAGAAAAAAAGCCCCCCCCCCCCCTTTGGTGGTCCCCCCCCCTTTTTAAAAAAAATTTTTTCCTTTGGGGAGAGAGGGCTGAGCTTTCTTGTCTTTTTTCCCATTGAGTTTTCAACACTGTCTTCCCTCCCGCCCTTTCTACTAGTTTCAGAGGCAAGTTTTTTTGCTCCCACACCCCCCCACGAGAGGACGATTTCGGTCCTCATGAGATTTGCTCTTTTCCCCTGTGGGGGTGCGATCTCTTTTCTATTCGGTCAATGTATCTGCGCTCTCCCTTTCATTGTTGTTGGGTTGTATCGAGGAGTCCTCTTTCCCCCAGGATCTCTAGGGGGGGGGATTCCAACCGATTTTTCCCCGAGAGATGAAAGAGGGATCTCACCCGGTGACGGAGGGAGGCGGGGGCTTTTCCCCTCCTCTTTGAATCCCCCCGTTGCGGGAAATGTAGGCCCCCTTTTTTTTCTCCTATCCTCCTCTCTTGCTTGGTCTTCCCTCAAGCCCCCACTTCCGCTCTCTTTTTGCCGCTCTTTCTTGGTCCCCTCCCTTTCTTTTTTTAAGACACTCCCTCCCCTTGCGTGTTTCCCCCCCCCCTCCCTTTCCAAAAACAAGTTTTCTTTTTTTTTCCCCCGTTTCGGGGACAAACTTTGCCCCTGCATCCTTTTCTCCCCCCAAACACCTTTCCCCTCCTCCCCAGGAGAGAGAATTTGAATCTGCCAACCCCCCCCCCCCCTTTTCCCGCCTCACCAAGCTTCCCTTTCCTCTTGTTTAGTTTCTTGTCTTTTTTTAGTTAAAAACCCCTGTTATTCCCAGAACTTTTCGTATTTCCCACGAGAATTTTCCCCCCCTCTTGTTTGGTGTTTGTCCCTTTTACTCCCACCTCGATCTTTTTGTTTTTGAAACCCCCCAGAGTAGAAAACGGTTTCCTTTCAATACCCAAGTCTTTCTTTTTTTTTTCTTTTTTTTGTAACAGGGCCTTTAATTGATAGCGAGTGTAAATGTCCCTTCACAGGGGTCTTCCCCCTAAAACCCTCCAAGGGAATTTAAAAAAGAAACCTTCCTCCTAAAAGAAACCCCCCCTTCCCCCCCACCACCCCCCCCCCCAGGACATCTAAGCAAAAAACCCCCTCCAAAAACCTTTCCAAAAGAGTTCTTTTTGCCAATTGGTCCCACATTGGGGGAGTGCCCCCAGAATCGATTTTTCCAAGGAGCCCCCCCCTTTTTTACTTCTCTCCCAAAAATTCCCCCCCAGGAGGACCCCCCTTTCCTTCCTTTCACATTGCTGGGAGAATGTCTGAGGGACGCTTTCCCCCCCCGGTACCACCCAACACCCCCCCCCCTGCCTCAGCCCAATTTCTTCCTGCAACCTTTTGCGCACCAGGGAGTAGTGCCTCACTTTTTTTTCCCACAGAAATTCACCTTTCTATTCCGAACTGCTTTTTTTTTCCTTCCTACTGTCCATGCCTTTCCCCCCCCCCCATACCGAATTTGTGAGTTGCTTTTCGCAGATCATAGGGATCCCTTCCTCCTCCCGGGCGAAACCCTCTCCCCCTTGTTTTTTCCACCCAAACCAGTAGATGTTCTTTGAGACCTTTTTGGTCTGGATTCCCCCCCCCCTCTCCTTGACAAACACTTCCCCCCCCTTTGGTATGCCCAATGCGGAGTCCCCCCCCCCCACAATTACCCTACGGATTTTCTGTGTCCAAAAAAGCCTCTCCTGTGCAAGACGGTAAAATTTCGTCCCTCATGCTCTGGGAACACCCCCCTTCTTGACCCAAACCTTGTCCCTTTGAACCCTTGCTTTCCTTTTCGAGACGTCTTTTCCCCCCCCCTTTTTTGGGAAAAAACTTCCCCACCCCCTTGGTTTAGGTCCCCCCCTCTGCGGCTTGTCCTGCTTTCTCGTTCCACTTTTTTTCCCAGCAAAAGCACTCCCCCCTGTTGTTTTCTATTACCTTCCCCACGAAAAAACCACCGTCTTACCAGGCACCACACCCCCACAAGGTGACAAAGGGGTTTTTTTCCTTGATTGGTCCACCTTTTCTTGGTCCTCCTCCCCAGTCCGGTAGTGCATTTTCCAACCCGAGAAACGAATCCCCTTTTCCCCCCCATGCCATGGAATTTACTTCTACCTGGAGCCCCTTTTGGCTGCCTTCCCACCTCAGGGAAAACCGTTTCTTCCCTCGGTTCAGTGCCTAGGGTCCCCTTCCAATGAACTATTCGCCTCTCCCTTTCTTCCACAAAAAAGACAACCCCTATTCCCTGAAAGAGGTTCAATCCTCCCCAAGATTTTGAAGTGAAGACTCTTCCTTTCCTTAACAGGGTTTTGCATTCCCCTTCCTTTCTCTTTTTACATGGACAATTCAGCCCCCCCCCCCACTATGGACACCGTAGTCTCCCCCCCCCATAGAAATAGTACACCTTTCCTTTGGCCTGATGAAACACACTTTTTCCCTACCAGAGTTTCCTTTCCTTTCCCCCAAACCCCAAAATTTCCCCCCCTGTGAACAACACTGTCCAAAAGACTTTTTCCCCAAGAGGTGAGTTAAGTCTGCTAGGATAGTCTTCTCTCGGTCTTTTCCTCCTCCTTTTGTTTTTTCTCCGTCTTCTATCATAGACTGACCTCCCCCTCTTTTTTTTTTCTCCTCTTTTGTTTGGTACCTAAATTTAGACCCCCTGGCTTTTTCTTTTTTTTTCCTCCCCCGTTCTAGGTATTTGCAAAGCGATCATTTCAATCAGTCCCCTTTTCTTGCTAGCACTACTTGTGTTTCCTAATACGTGTCCCCCCCTTCCTTGTTTTTTCAATTGTCCTGAATTGTCCCCTACTCACCCTTAAGTCCTTCCCTTTTGCTTGAAGTGGGGGACGTTTCTCTATTGGGGACAATTCCTTTTTTTCCTTCCTTCAGGTCATCTTTTGTACATTTGTGGTAACCTTTGAGTAAATAGCTTCTTTTTTTTCCCTTTGCATGGAAAGTCCCCCCCCTCTGGACTGTAAACGGTCTTTTTTTTGAAGCCTCCCCCCCAAGGTTTTTTAGCTAGATCATAACATTTTTGGGTCATTTTTCCTTCGGGGGTTTACACAAGGAACAGCCTTTCTTTTCTTTTCTGAAAGGAAATCTTTTTTTTTTGTTTATTTCCTTGTTTTCCCCCCTTTTGTTGTTGTTTGTTCCCCCTTTTTTTTACCTGTATGACCCAACTTCCTGCGTTGCTTGTCTCCATTTAGTCAAAGCTCGTGTTTGTCCCCTTACGTGGGGCGAGAACCCTTTTCTCTTAGTCCCCTCTTTTCTGCTCCGT
>Ga0179593_1460065_pt1 | contig 10749 bp, 12 predicted proteins | sample CZODoug2_1_08_16_FD_185931 | JGI IMG/M metagenome (GOLD analysis project Ga0179593, IMG submission 185931) | Vadose zone soil fungal communities from Angelo Coast Range Reserve, California, USA - CZODoug2_1_08_16fungal (PacBio error correction) | ecosystem: Environmental > Terrestrial > Soil >... | reverse complement strand
AGTGGGGTGTGCTCGGGACGACACTCCTTGACCCGGTCTTTTTTTTTTTTCTTCCACGTCTTTCTTAGCCCCCGGGACTGTCCTGTCTCGACGAAGGTTCTGTATGTAGACGGTACCCCCTGGGCTGTGTTACTGGTCCCCCCCCCATTTGACCACTCCTTTCGTGTTTGGTCCCGTTGGCCCGTTCGCAGGCTTTTATTTGCGTCTTCCGCTCCCCCACCCACCCCCTTAGTGCCCCCCTTTTTCGAATACCTTTTCATGTCGAAACCAGCCGCGGAAAGTTAGGAGACATTGGCCGGTGTTAATTTACCGGATGCCGGGGGCTGTTTTGCCACGTCGGTTTCTTGTCCCAGATCCGTTTCCTTTGAAAAATGACCCCCTGGCGGACTTTCAGCTTAGTTTTTCCAGGTCAACGTTTTGACGCGGGTCCGGCCCGTAGGATATCTTTTCCCGGCGCTCCGGTGCACACGATTTGAATGCCCTGTTTTGCGCCCGGGGTCTTTGGGCGGCCGGTCGGTCCTTTTTTTCTTCCTCATATCCTGGGTTTTCTCTGTTTTGACCACGCCCCTTTGACGCCGGCCCTCGAGTATCGCCCAAGGCGCACCCACGTGGCAAGGCGTCTGTTGCGGTTTTCCCCCCACGTTCAACCGGGTCATTTTCCGACGTTCAGGGCTGTCCCGCGATTTTTGGGCCACCGTCCCCTCCCTTTCCCACACGGAAAAACCTTCCTGGGACAGCTTTGACTTTGGACCGACCCCACCACGTTTTCCAAGTGTATGTTCGCGTTCTTTTTTTGGCTTGAAGGTATCGCCTCCGATTCTTGGGTGCCATTCGTCGGGTAACGCCTTTTATGCCTCCCCGACAGCTTTTCCACATTATTGCCATCGTTTAAATCATGCCTGTTTGTCCTGGGCGTTTCTCTCCCCTTTTCCCCCCCTTTCGTCGACCGTTGCTTCGATCCAACCTACTTCAAGCCTTTGATGGGGGATTTGGTTTGCTTTTTTGCATTGCTTTTTTGATGGAATGCCCAGTCCATCTAAGTTGCCTGAGGTAGTTTCCTTTCACCGGCGGAGTTCATGTCGTACACACCGCCCCGGCTTCTTGGTTTGCTACCCCCAGTTTTATTTTTACGGCAGCCTCCTCGAAGGAATCTTTATTCTGAGGGCTGCCCCCAGATTCCTCCGTTGAGAATTTTTTCCCGCGGGCGTGGGGATGTGTTGAATCCCGTGTTGCCTTGGCGTACCCTCTCGTCCTCTATCAAATTGCCCTTTTTTTATTACGCTTCAAGGGCTGCTTGGGTGATCGCTGTGTTTAGGCCCCCACGCGCTTTTCCAGCCCACGGCACATCTTTGCCACGTTCGTCTTCTTGGATAATTTTTCGCCCTGTTTTTTCAACCCCCATCTCCATCCATTTTTTCAATCGTCTGGTTAGTGGTGTGTTTGGTAAATCCCCCTCTTTTTTTTTCTCCTTTTTCCCTTTCCCCAGGAGAGGGACTCTCTGACTTCGCAACCGGCTCGGTTTTTTCCTTAGTTTGATACGGGTTTTTGTCTTTTCCGCAGGTGGTGGCAAGCGCTCGACCCTTTGCAGGCACCGTTTTTCCCCCACCCAAGCGCCCCCCAGGACCGGACCCTTCCCTTTTGCTCTTTTGGTAAAATGCCGCCGTTTCCCTTCAGTATTTGCATGCAATTCCATTTCGATCTGAATCTTGCTGTTCGCGCCGACACTGCGATACTTTTTTTTTTTCCCATTCACCTCGGCGACGTGCTGAACAGTTCTTTCGTGTTTGGCAGTACCCTCCCTGGGTGCCTTCTCTCCCCATTTCGACTGTTCTCTATTTTCTTCGATGATCCCTTTTTTTCGCGTAGGCCGGGGTTGACTGTTTTACTCGCGCCCGGTCTTCCAGTTTGGTGATCTTTCCGATTTGGCCATTTGGTGCTGCTCCCAACGACCTGGGACTTTTTTTTCTCCACCCCCCTCCCTTTTTCCCACAGGAGGCAAACCCCCCCCCTGGGCGGGAGTTCACCTCTTCATGTCAGCGTCTCATTTTAAAGTTGACCTTTTATGGCTGGGGCCTTCCCCCTGGTTTTTTTGGCCGAGTCCGGGTTATTCCGTCACATTCTTTGGGGCTCGTCTCCCCTCCTTTATAATTGTCTACTTCCAACTTAGGGCGACGCCTGATCTCTGTGAATGGCAGTTTGATGTTTGGACTGAGTCGCTCCTGTTTTCTCAGAAGCATCCTTTTTTTTCTCTGCCCGGTGTCTCTGGTTTGCGTGGGGCCCTTCCTTTTTTTCTTTTAAGTACGCACCATTTTTTGTTGTTTGTTACAACTATCGATTGATCGGGGGCGTTTTTTCAAATCCAGTCCCGTCCCCCCTTGGACGCCCAAAGCGGATTTAAAGCGTGTACGGCGTTCTTGGCACCCTTTCGTGTCCCCATCCTTTTTTTTTAAGGTGTTCCTGGCCCCGGCCTCGATCGGCTGGGCGTCGCCGTATTCCAGTGCTTTCTCCAACGGCTCGATTGTCCAACGATCTCGGATGTTTGTCAAACACGTTTTGGATACACCCGGGAGTTTCCTTTTTTTGTTTGTTTTTCTTTTTACGCTCCCTCCTGGCCGTCCTTTTTTCCCCTTTTTCTGCCATTCCTCCTGTTCCCTTGTCATGTCCGAGGGGTGACCAACTCCCGCTTTTTGTTTGTTTTTCTTTTTGCCTTTTTTGCAGGGGGTGGAGTCTCTTTGTGGGGCGTTCCTTTTTTGTGGCAAGCAAGAGCTGCGTGATCGTCCCCCAGGGCTGGGTCCCCCGGCGCGGCGTGGGGGGTTTTGATATCCCATTTTTTCCTCGGCATGACGGGGCCATTGGTGCATCTAAATACTTCCGCGTCAGGTCGATCTCGCGTTTTTTTTTTTTTTCTCGATGTTTCGTTTCTGTCGACACGCAACTTTCGGGGCGTCTTTTTTTCCTGTTCTTATACGTCTCCTCAAGGTTCTTGAGCGCGCCCCTATTCAGCAGTCATTCCATCTCGGCCACGGTTTGGTCTGCAATGACCATTACTGTTGTTTTTCCCTTTGCAAATTTTACCCCCCCCCCCCTCTCTGCGGGCCGATTCTTTTCAGGTGTTGTCTGCTGTGTGAACGGGTCCACCCGAGGCGAAGCGGTTGCCGGTGTGAGCCCACGCGCCTGACAATTCCCCGTGCTTCACCTTTCCGCCGTTTTTCCCTCGCTTTTTTTTTTCCTTCTCCGTGTGTTCTGAACTTTGATCCCCTGGTCGATTTTACAATCCACTACCTTCGATGCGTGGTGTCTGCGGCAGGGCCCCCCTTTTGTTCAGAATATTTCGGGCCCCTTGTGAATCGCCCTTTTGCAAGGTTCCCTTTTCTTTTTGTTCCTCAGCGTTTGCTCCAACACCGCGATCCCACCCCCCGTTCCAGGGCCTTGTCTCCGTTTCCTGCTCCCTTTGATATTTCGGACGATATGTAGAAGTCCGGGTCTGCTTGCCCCGTCGGACCCTTTTTCTTTCATCGTCGGACTTTGGATCCGTCTAATAGAGGCTCTTCCCCTTAGGAGGGTGGTTCTCCTGTACAACGTTCTTCACTCTTCGCCATGGCATTTTTTTTTTTTTTCGGGGCCCGATGCGGGGGACTACCCCTTTTTTTTCAGAAGCAATAAGGGACTTGAGAGGTCTCTTCTTTTGGACCCTTTTTGGGATGTCTTTTTGCCGGCCTTTCCCCTCTCGTCTCCTGCTTGTTTACGCTTTTCTTTTTTGCCTGATCGAAGCCCCGTGCGAATTTCCGCTGCTTCGAAAACGCTGGACCACCTCCCGTTTTTCGCCTTGTCTTTTTTGGTGGCTTTCTTTTCCCTGTCTGGGCCCTTTTTTCTGGGGTTTACCACGCCTTCTTTTGCCCCCAACAAGATAGGAGTCCCGAGAAACAAATCTCAGCGTACCCCCAGGAGGGGATTCCACCGTTGCGCCGTTTCCCCCAACCGTGTGGGTTCGTCCTTTCCAATCCGTTCCCTTGATTTTTCCTTGTGCGATGGCCGGTTGGTGCCAAACTTGCAGCCACCCCCCCCCCCCCCAATGTTGGAAGTGGCTTTTCCACCACTGTTTTTTTTTTTTTTATAGGCCCGGTTGTTTTTCTTCCCCACGACCGCCGTTGACCGGTTCGCATTTTTGCCGATTTTATTCTTCTGGCCCTGCTTTCAAGCGTTTCTTGGTCAAACATCGTCCTGATTTACTGGGCCCGTTCCGTTTGGTGTCTTCTTTGGTGGCGCCCCCCCCCTTTATGGTTTGAAAAAAAAGATTTTTTTCCCCCCCTTCTTTCTCGGGGGACAGGGGAGTGAAGGTTCCGCGGTTCGAAACCCTCCTCTTTTACCCTTTTGACCCCTGAAGACCAAAGTCGACCCGGTATGATCATTTTCCCTTACTTTTGTTCTTCTGGGGCAACGCCCCAGTGGGCCGCTTAGCCCCTTCACACAAGGCCCAGGTTTTTTTCCCCGGTCGCAGTTTTTGCTGTTTTCCGTTCCTGAAAGGTTATTCGTCAGTTGTTCTGAGGGGTGGTGGGTGCTTGCGGGTCCCCCCTCGTTCCAAAGCTCGTTTGAGCTTGTTCCCGGACCCGCCCCCCACGGATTTTTTTTTTTCCGGTTTTTTCCTGAGGGAACAGCCGGTCGGGGTCCGTTTCTACATTAGCTCCTTCGTCGATGACGTGGCCGACTTGTCCCGGCGTTTTCACGGTTTTTTTTTCCTGTGGTCTTATTTTCTTTCGCGCCACGTGGGCTTCGCCTCTTCCCCAAAAAACAGCGTCCCTTTGACTGTCGGTACGCGAACCCTTCACCGGTGCTCTTGCATTTGTCGTCGTTGACTTTTTTACGTTTCTTTGGTGGTCCTCGCGTTCGCATGGACGACACGCTACGTTCCTTTTGTCCTTTCCGTTTTTTTTGACCGTGTTTTCCCTTCCCCTCCGTTTTTTTGCGCATTTGGCGGCGCCCGCCTCCCATTGGGTTGGTGCGCTCCCAATTTCCGTTTTTTTTTTCCTGATTCCCCCGCCCTGCCCCCTGTTTTGGCTTCCCAGCCTTCCCGGGCTTGGGCGCGTGACCCTTGGTCAGCGAAGGACACGCCATGATTTTACACGAGGTCAAGTCCCCAGTTTTCAACGTTGTTGAGTTCCTGAATGAGTTTCTATTTTCTACCCTCTCCCCACTTCTCGTTTGTTTTTTTTCTTGAGTATTTGATGTGCGTGTGTTTTCAACTCGATTCCTTTCCTTCCTTGTTTTCATTTTCAACCCAACGCTTTCTCTTGACTCGTTGTAGATCAGGGGTCTTTCGCGGCCGGTTTTAGCCGGATTCAGGACTGTTGTCCAGCCCCCTTGGGCAGGTGGCCCCTCCTCGCTAACCCGCGGTATTTTCCGACCCTCTTGATGGCTTCGTGGCCGGCCTCATTCTGCACCGATGACTTCTGGTTTCCAGATGGCTGGCCCGCCTCCGTCTTCGGTGGTCAATTGGTCCCTTGCAGGCGCGACATCCCATCCAAGGCACGATTTTTCCGGAAACGACCCTTTTTGCGCTGTCTTCACCTGTTTTTTAGATTCTTTCTTTTTTACGACTTTTCATGTTCGCGTGTTTCGCGAGCACAGTTTTTCCTTCTTTTTTTTTACCCGGGAAATAGTCACCCCTTCCCCCACCCTTGCCCCTCCTTTCAGCAGGCGCGCCGTTCTCTCGCTGGCTCGAATGTAGGCAGTTACCCTAGCGCTTTCCCTCCTTTAAAACCCCGGCCCCAACCCAATCCTTGTTCGGCGTCTTTTTTTTTCTGATACAGAAGCTTTCTTTCTGCGTTGCCCGCGACCCCCCCTCGACCACTTGGTCGAACTCTGTTTTCCGAAAAAGCCGCACTTGCTTCACCACTTGGGCGGTTCTTGAAGATGCGCGGTTTCGGTTTTCATTTTTTCGGTTTTGCGTGCCCCAGTCTCTTGTCCCCTTGGAAAATGATTCCCCCCCGTTTCCTTTTCCGAAGATGTACAGTTTTCCACGTTTTTTCCTTTCCCCCCCTTGCAGGCCGGAGGTTCACTTTCCCCACGGGCGTCGTTTCCTTTTGTCCCCCTTTGGCGACCTTTTTTCCTTCGGTTTTTGGCCCCAGCCGGGCGCTTTTCGGGCGGGTTTTTTCCTCTCCCCTTCCTTTCCCTCTGTTGACAAATCCCCTGCCTGGAAACGGCCGGGCGGATCAGGATTCCTGCAAGTCACCCGTCAGGGCGGTCTGTTCGGCGGTTTCTCCCCACCCTTTTTTTGGACGTGAGTTATTTCGTTGGTGCCTTTGCTTTTTTTTTTTTCCAGCCCCCCCCCGCAAACGGGAAAATAGGGGAAAGCATTGGTCACGTTTGTTCCCCCAACGGGTTGGGCGTTTTGCAAACTTGGATTGCCATTTGGCCACCTTTCCTTTTTTAACATCTGATGACGTGGTCTCGCCCGATTTGGTGGCCCACTTTCTTGGTCAACGGGCAGACCCTCTTGCAGCTTTGACGAAAGGTTTCCCACCATTTTTTGCGCGCCCTTCTCCCACCCTGCACTTGTGCCGTTGTAAACTTGTTTCTTTCGAGCAGGTCCCTGTAGAAGTTTTTTAGCTAGCAGATTTTTCCGTAGTTTTCCGGTCGCTCTTTGGACAGTGCCGGGCATGTCCACATGCCCCATTGCCCCCTTTAGGAAGGAAGAGGGCGCGCCCCACGGGGCGGCGTCGATTTTTCGCATATGCCCCGTTCCATGCCGGCAGAAGCTTCTCCCGTTGTTGTACGGATCGACGAGAATTGAAGCCTGGCCTTTCTTCAGGAGGGGTGCCTGCGTCCGCCTTATAAGCCCCGCGGGCTGTGGTTAAATTCCGTTGCTTGGTTGTACCTGATCGTCTGCTACAAGCGTCCTTTTTCCTCCCAAGTCCCCTTAGTTTGGTTTGCTTTTTCCCCCTTGGTTGTGTTCTGCTTCCAACTTCGCCGGCTTTCCCCGTTCAACTTCCCCCGTTCGGATTCCCCCTTTACGAAATTTGGCGTGCTGCTCCAAACGCAGCCCAATCGATTCTGGCTGTTTTTGTCCCCCCCCCCTGAGCTTCTTCTCAGAAACAGGAGCAGACTTTTTTCATTCTCTTTTTTTTTTTTTTTCTCCCCACTTCTCGGCATGGTAACTGAATTTTCCTTTTTTTTTTGGTTCCAATTGTTAAGGGGCTGAGGTGCATGCAGGCGCCGACCGTGTAAGAACCCGTTCCCCCCAACGGCACCGGACTGCATGCTTTCTGTAAAATTTTCCGTTTCCACCTCAGTATGGTGGTTGCATGTTCCACTTCTTTTCCCGCTTTCCTTTTTGCTGATCGCGTCTTTTCTCCCGTTTTTCGAGGAGAAAGCCTAGCGCGCCTCTTCGTTATCGTGTCTCAGTCGGCCCGACGTGCGTTTTCTGCATTCACCCCTTTTTTTTTTTCTACTCTGATTCTTCCCTTTGTGTCTTCGTGCCTCTCCCGGGGACCTCTCTCCTTTTCGCGGCAAGTCACCTTTTTTTTTCCGTCGGTGCGCGATCCTGGCTGCTGAACCCTTTCCCCTTTTGTTGCTTTTTTCACACCTTTTTTCCCCGTTTGGCCCCCCCAGTTTTTTTCTTTCACCTATCTCCCGGTCCCCTTTTATGAGGCGGTTTACCTTCCTCTTGGCGGCACAGTCAGCGTGTCTCGGGTTCGTCGAGCCTGGTCTCAGTTTCCCCCCCTCGTTGAGTTACCAAGCGAGCAATTTGTCTCAGGCTGGACACGGCGACGCCTTTTTTTTTTTATGTGCATTGACAGCTTAGGGTTTTCGGGGGAAGTTTTTCTCTTAAGGACAATCCCCGAAGTGTTCCCTGATTTGCGGCGGGTTCGCTGATTTTTGCCGTCATATTCTCGGGGAAGTACCCCCCCTATGTTCCTTTGGGTGTGTTTTAGACGAGATCTTTTGCCGTTTTTTTGGGCGCACCCTCCCCAGGCCCCGGGCCAGCGGATGTGCTGACTTTTGGACAGCGTTGTCCTTCCCCGTGCTCTGCACGCGAACACCGTAATCTTCCATGTACAGGCTCATCTCTCGTTCCCCTTTTCTCGTTTCATTCCCGCTGAGTTTCGCCCCCCCCCTTTGGCTTCTCTTTCTCTGACCAGAGGGCTCTTTATTTGACAAACGGATAAAAAGTGGTCTGCCGGCTCCTACCGTTGCCCCGTTCCCTAGGTCCTTGTCTTGCATCCCCTTTTCCCCATCAGCCTAGGGATGAACTACAGATGTTTTTTGGTTTTCTTCCCGGTGTAGGTTTTTTTCTTTTCCCCAGGGTTTTCGTTGTTTTTGCTTTCTTCCATGATGCTCGCGCACCGTCCTTTTGTTCACAAGGGAATTTCCCCCCTTGCTGCGAAGAGCTGTCTGGTACGCGTCCGGTTTTGACATCCAAACTTCTGGTTTCCCTTTTCTGTCCCCCTTTGCGCCGTACCCTCCTTTTTTTGCTGGGGCTTTCCGGAAACCCCTCACATTCCCTTTTTCTCTTCCGGGGCGCGTTAATTTCTTCTTAGCCCAAGAGTGTTCCTTCGTCTCCGTTTTCAGCAGATTCAGATCGAAACCCATTTGAAGTTGCATGTGCCTACTTTCGTGTAAGGTTGGCCAAAATTTAACCAGTCTTTTCACTTATTAAGTGCTGTTTTTTGCCGCTTTTTGTCATGGGTTTTTTCCCCGGGTCTGATTCCTCTTGCCGACGGTGCGTCCTCTCTTACTTTCCGTGCTTACACCTCTTCCCCATCCGAAGCCGGTTTGCTCATCTGTTTCCTTTTCCCTCCTTTTTCCTGAAGGTTAAAGGGCTCATTCACGACACGTCTCCTCTTCCTGCTTGCCGGCAGTCACGGTCCTATTTTTTCTTTCCACATTGACATCCGATGGGTCCAGGTATTTCCGTTTTTTGGTTTTTTTTTTGTTCTCTTCTACCCCTGCGATCAACCAAAGGTTGAGCGATGGACTTTTGCATCTTCTGGACGGTATCTGTACGCACTGGCCAGTTGACTTTCCCGCCTTGCCCCCGTGCCACTTTTATAATAGGAGTGCTTCACCGCTAATAGCGGCGCTTTCCTCTTGAAGTCTGCGACTCAGTCCCCCTTTTGAATCTTTCCGCCCCCCTTTTCATTCTTCTGTGGGGCTCTTTCGTCCTTTGGGGCCGGACGCAACGGGCCTCCGCTGCCTAGGGCATCGGAGTGGCCCCCTTCGCTTGGGCCCTGTTTTGCCCCCTTTCCTTCCTTCCTTTCTCTGCGCGTCTTCCTTTGCCGGCTTCGCCGGGCTGTATTAGAAAGCCACTCCTGACGAAATTGCCAGCTGCTTGAAAACGCTTTCCCCAAACCCCCTTATTCGTTCTTTCTCTTTGGGGCTTTGCATGTGTGTGCCTTTTTTTCTTTCCTTGGCGCCGGCAGATTCTTCGGTTACACCCACGCGATTGGGACACCAAGTCGTCCCTCAGGGACTTTCAACTTTTTCTTTTTCATTTACCCCGGCGCCGTTTTTTCATTCCACGTTTCGGCGGCACCCGTTTTTTTTGTCTCAGGTCACACCCTCCTTCCCCCTGGAATTTACTTTGTTTCTGGTTTGTGTTGTGCCAAAAAATAGCCGTTCATTTTCCAATGAAACACTGCTGAATACTAACGGTTTTTTCGGAGTTGAACCCCGCCTGACCCCTTGTCCCCGTGACTTGAGGTCTGTCACCTTTTCCTCTTTTTTTGATTTTTGCATCATCGAGGTCCGTTTTTTTCCCCTGGAAGGGCGTTGTCTTGGTAAACATTCCCTCCCCTATTTCGAGTCCCGGCCGGTCCCCCCGCGATCCTTTCGTTGCGAAGTTCTTTTTTTCCCCCCCCCCGTTTCTCTTTTTAAAACGGATCGCCTCTGGGGAACTATCCTTTCGGGGCTGATGAAGGGGCCCCCTTGCCATCGTTTGGGGGGGTTGGTCTGTTGAAACTCGGTGGTCAAAAGTCGTTGTGTCCTTTTTTCCCTTGGGGGACGGCCGATTATGGGCCCGTCCCTGTTTCGTGGGCCGTTGTGCTGCGGCATTTTCATGTTTCAATGAAAAGTTTTTTTTGCTCGGTTCGAGGGCTGTTATGGCCAAGTATTAGACCCCTGGGTATCTTTTGGTGGCTGGCGGCCTCTAACCCTTCCCGATGTCTTTTTTTTGCCAATTGGTCCTCCCCCCCTGGATTTGGGTTTTTTGGTTTCCGGGCCTTGTCTTGACCCCCTTTGTGGTTGACGTTTTTAATTTTTGACGTCCCGATATTTCCTTCTCACTTTTTCGCGCCTGTGGGACAGGCGGGTCGGTGCCGGGTTTCTCTTTTTCGAGCCCAAGGGGTCTTCCCGAAAAACCATCGAAAATAAACAGTCGGTCCCTCATCCCTCCTGGTCCCTGGTGTCTGCGCCTTTCCGTTTTTTCCCTCTTTCCTTTGATTGTGATCGCGCCGTTTTCAATGGCCAACCCCCGCTACGGCCAACGGGGCTGGCAGCATTCTGACCCTTCTAAGTTTTGCGCCTCGGCTTGCGCGCCTCCCCTCCAAAGCGGGTTCGTGTTTCTCTCCATTCCCTCTTTTCGTTCGTCCCCCCTTTCCCCCTTGGGGGTGTTTATTGGCTTGGTGGGCGCGAAAACGTTGGCGCGGGAAGGCACCCTGACTTTTTTTTTTACCCGAGGTCAACTTCATCGGTGGTTGTATTGACGTCTCCTTTTCAATGATTGTTCGGATTTCTGAGCAGTAGTCCTCCCCT
>Ga0179593_1443365_pt1 | contig 10749 bp, 11 predicted proteins | sample CZODoug2_1_08_16_FD_185931 | JGI IMG/M metagenome (GOLD analysis project Ga0179593, IMG submission 185931) | Vadose zone soil fungal communities from Angelo Coast Range Reserve, California, USA - CZODoug2_1_08_16fungal (PacBio error correction) | ecosystem: Environmental > Terrestrial > Soil >... | reverse complement strand
TTGCGTGCCGGGGTGCCCGGCTTTCGGCCGGATCTCCGGCCTGGGCTGGCACCTCTCTTCGCCCCGACCCGTCTTTGCTGCCTCGTAGACTATTCCGACCCGACTGCGGGAGTCGTTGAACTTCCGACCCTCACTGCACGCAGCTGGCCGGCGCTACTTCGTCGCATACTCACCTTAGGGTGAGCTCGGTTTGCCGCTCCTTGCCAACTGCCCGAGTTCCCGACCCTGTAAGAGTAGACTCTTCCCCTACGTGGCAACCCCGGGGACGCGAAATAGCAAGTAGCCTCTACCCAGTTAGAAAACCTCCTTCAAGGTTTTTTGCATCACCCCGCCTGAAATTCCTCTTTCACTCGCAGGCCCGTGAAACCTGGAAAAGGCGGAGTCATCGCAAAACGCCTCCCTCCCAGACTGCCCCCTCTTAGACGATTGGCCGCATCTCTCCCGCGCAGGCGGTCGTCGCCACCTCGACCCCCCGTCACAGATCTGCCCGAACGACTCACCCTTCCTTCGCCTACCATTCTCGGGCGGTACCCGCAGCAATACTCACACGGCGTGTATAATTCTGGGCTTCTCCCTCTCGTGAGCCTCCTATTCTCCCGGGTGTCCTTTCTTCCACTTCATCGTTCTTCTTTGATGGCGCTTTCCCTTCCCTCCCAAGTCTCCCCCTATGACCGGACCACGCTGCTGTGCCGCTGATTTCAAACCGGTGCATCGGCACGAAATTTCAACCTTGCGTTGTGTACACGTTTGTATGCGCGCAGAGTTCACCGAACGTTCCCCCTCCGTCTCTCCGGCTGAGGTCCCGGCCAGCACCGCCACGATGGAAGGGGATTTGAGGCATTCCCCCCCCCTTAATTTTTACCGAGGCCGATACAGTGGCGCCTCTCCTTCCGCGAGGTTCCCTGTCTGTGTTCTGCGGCAGCCTGGAAGGACGTCCCTTTTTCCCCCTTGACCCCACAAGTCTTCTTTTTTTTGCAATCACTGCGCGCCACTTTATTCCCGCCCCTACCCCGTCCTAGTTCTGCGCTCTTGCGGGAGCCGGAGGCAAATAACCTGTCCGGTCACTGTTACTCCGCCGCTCAAAGAGCTCCCGGAGGAAGGGGGACGAGCGAGGACTGCCCTCCCCTCCAACCCCTGCAGAGTGGTTTTCGCGCTCTGGTCACTCAGGCCGTCGTGCGCGGTCCCTCTGACCGAGGGCTTTTTCTTCCGACGGTTGGATTCTTCCCCCGGGCGCAGTTGCCTGACGGCGCAAACCCTGACTGCCGTGGCCGTTCTCCCACTCGCCCCCCAATATCTTCCCCTCTAAAGAAGTGGTTGATCCTTTGAAGACGAATTTCGTGTCTCCCCGGACGCGCGACCTTCCTTCCCTTTTCCCCCGTACCGGAGCGCCTCCTGGACAAGATCCTGTCGCCATGGGACACCCGACGGAAATTTGCCCCTAAAAATAGCCCCTATTATACAGGATTTTATACCTTGAAACTCACTGCTCGATGACTGCTGTCAGCCGAGGCTTTCACCCGTCGTCGCCCGTACCCCAGCGCGGGCGTTGATGCCCGCCGACGGTTTAAGCTTGGGGAGGCAGAAGAAGTGAATGAGTCACCAGTTTGTACCCGGCGCCTCGCCTGCATAGGCGACTTCCTTCTCCCCATCCCATTTCCCCAAATTACTTCGCTTTCGCCACCCAAACATTCTGTCCCCGCCCTTCGACTCTTTCTCTCACCAACCCCGGCGAACCAACCGCCCAGGGCCTTTTCCTCCCCCCTCTTCACGAACCCCCCCACACCCCCCAAAACCACCGTGGGACGTTCAGTTCCTGAGCCCGTTGCGACGCCCGTCGGCATCTGGCCGCAACCAGCTCTCGTTTTTCAAGACGTTTTTTTCTCTTCCTCCCCTTTTTAGAGGCTCTCCTGTCGAATCCCCCCGCTCCTCACGAATTTTGGTCATACCCCGTCTGCCGCCCCCAGCCCCTCCCCCACTTTCCGCCCCCCGAAGGAAGATAACGCAATGCACCGAACCGACGCGCCCTAAGTACAACCCTCGCCAAAACGGCCAGCCTCGATATACCCTCTAAGGCACGGCGCGTACCATGTCTTCCGCTCCGATGGCAAGCCCCGACCGCTGCCCCCTCTTTGTTGAAGCCGGCGTAATCCGGAAACGCGCTCGCAAAGCCAAGCGCGATTCACTTTTTCCCCGCCCGTTTGGTCTTCCCCCCAGTCTGGAATTTTCGCCTTTCGAATCAGCCGTCCTCGACCCCGCCTCGCATTTGCTTTTACACCACCTGCTTCCCTGCTCGGCCCTCCTTGAGAGTTCCTAAAGAAGATATAGTCTCCGCACAAGAAGATTCTATGCTGGACCACAATCAACTCACAGCACTTCCGACGCTGCTCCCTTGTCCGTTAGCGCGTGTCTCCACTCAACCTGTTTCGCTTCCCACGTATAGCAAGGCTTCTTGTAAGCTCAGTAATGCCCCTCGAGGATGAATTCTCCTTTCATCACGTGTCGCGCCGGGCCCCTCTCCTTCGTAAATTCTGTTTTTACAAGGCGATCCTGAAATGGGATCTTTTCTCATTGGAGGTCTTGCCACCTGCCTCGATGTTGTCTGGACCCCCGTCTCTACACGCACGCTCCTTTCCTTCAATCTTGTGCCCTCAGTTCACTTGAACACGCTAAGAGTGACTTGTGTCCCTCGCAGGGATGCGCTGAAAGGCCCCACTTGGGTAGTACTTCTCCAGTCTTTTGATTCGCCTTTTTTTAGACACGCCGCCTGTGGCGGAAGGCTTCCTCCCCCCCGCGGCCCGGCCGCCTTTTTTTCAACGACGAAACACACCGATTTTCCGGTGACCTCCCCGACTCACCAAAGAGGAAACTCCCTTTCCCTCCCCTCTTTGTTTTGTTGAGATCGCTTGTTTAGTTTTTTCAACGTGTTTTTTCTGCTTTCCTCTTGAAGTCAGTTTTTTCCGTCGCCGGCGTCTCGCGTCTCCTTGTCCTCCAGACTTTTGACAGCTTTTCATTTCTACACACCTTTGACCTGGGATCGCCCTTGTTTTTGTCCCCGTCCTGCGAGGGACTCCCCAGTGCGGTCCCTTCTGGAGGGCAGACAGCTTCCGTCCGCACCCGTGCTGGGCTGCCCCGTGCTCTTCGGGGGTCTCCGCACTCAGAGTTTTCCCTCCTCACCAGTAGATATCGAAAAACTGTCCCCAAGCCGTATACTCCTTGCCCAAGCCGAGTACGCGCGCGACTTGCATTCTCCTTTGGACATTTAGCCGATGCGGCGGCCAGAACAGCTTAACTTCGCCCTTCTTCCGTACCGTATATATGTTTCTTTTTGGGGCTTGGTTCGTCTACCCCCCGTGTTGGATAGCCCGCGCCTAACGCTAGTTGGCTGTTTTTTCCGCCTTCCTTGCCCTGTTTGCTTCTTGTGTGTACAGTATTCTTCTTTCTTATTAGATGAATTTAGGTTGAGCGCGGTGCTTCCGCGTGCCGGTGGTTTTACACCGCATTATTGAAGAGGCGGTGGTGTAGAGGACGTTTCTTTGACCTATCTGTATATGCCCCAACATTTCCCCCTCTCTTCCAACGCCCGGCTTGCCCCGCCTGAATAGCGCTGCTTTTCGAGCTTTGCGGGACTTCGGATTAGTCAAGAGCCTCAGGTGTATACAGGTATGTTGTTTAACGTATTAAGTTTTTTTTTTTTTTTTTCCGGTGACCTGATGCCGTCTTTCAGGGTAGCGGATTGAGCTTTCTGCTTGCCTAGGGGGCATATTATCCTTCAGGCTCACCCCATGGTGTGGGTCCTAGGTTGTGTGGGGGTGCTTGCGTTATCTTGGCGGTATAGGTCTACTTCGCGATCGGTATTCGCCGTAGCCGATGAGGAGGGTTTGAGCAGGTTTTCTCCAAAGCATTGTGCTACCGTTCCCCCTTCCCGCTCTTGGTTAGGACGATTTCAGATCTTTTGCTCTTTGAGGCATGAGAGGAGGAACGGTGGGGGGTTGTGCTGCATCGGAGTTTCCTCTTTCTTTGGTTTGTTCTCTTTTTTCGGAAGAAAGCGGCGAAAGGTCTGCTCGGAAACTTTTTTCGCGGGTGGTCAAGAAGTGATAAGTAAGTGATGGGAATTCAAGCCATTAATCGTTTCGGAGGCATTTTTCCCGAGATATTTCCCCCCGTCTCCTTTCTTTTCGCTTTTCATTTTCTCCTCCCCTACCACACGTCTTTTCCGTCCCGCGCACGGGCTTTCCCTCTCCTTTCAGGAAATAGCCTTTGACAGAAAGGTACTCATAGCTGCGGCGGGTGAGCTTAGTACACCGGGAGACTCAGCTGCGTCCCTGTGTCCGGCTTTGTTTTTGACAAGGATCTTGTCCATGCGGGCGTATCCGTTACCCTAGAGTGAGTTCTGGTTTTCTTCCCTTCTACCTATAATGTTCGTCTTTAGTTGCGCCCACTTCGGCGGCCGTGCCCCAGTCTTTATTTTTAGCGGAGAGACGGCGTAGGCGCGGGAAAGGGGCCACCGGTTGCCGTAAGTTTGTTCTCTCGGAAAGAGAGCACGCTTCTTCCTCCCTCTTCGCTCTCTCTCGCCGCACGTCTCGGCTGTATTTACCTAGGAAGCCAACCCGCGTGGTGAGATAATTCGCTCGTCTCCCTTCTCAGTGGATATAGTTTTGGAGCCTTTTGTAGGTGCAGGACCCTTTTGAGCTTTCCCGGCCTTTCCGCGCCATGCGGGACGCAGCCGAACGCCGGGGGTGAATTCGCAAAGGATCGTCTGGGCCCTGGCCCCTCGTGGATACACTTTCTCGCATTTGGTGGGGACGTCTGCACCTTCGGCACTCATCCCCCCCTTTCTGTGTGTTTCCCTCGCTCGAGGATCGATGGTTTTAGTTTTCTCTCATGACATTCCTTCCTGGCCCCGACCTCGCCCCCCGTGCTCTAAGGTACACACGATCGGCCCTCAGCGGAGGACAGGCTTGGGATTTCGCGGCCTGCGGGTAGGACTCTTTCTTCAAACTTTTGCTTCACTCGGGTTCCACTTTTTTTTAGAGTGCCGGCGACAACGGCCAAAGAATCGTGAGGTTTTTTTTTTGCTTCCTCTCTCGGCCTCGGCCGGTCCCCATCACGAATGAACGCCATGAGATTTTGACCGAACCGGAAACCACCTTTTTTTTCCGCCTGTGGGCCAGCGCAGCTGCGGTCTCTATAGCAGCCCTGAACAAGGCGGTCCTCAAGTTCCTTCGTTTTTCACTTTGGTGTGCCCTGGGTGTGTCGGTGGGGTTCATCGCCATGATAGTTTGGCGCCCGGGGGCTTTGTTGCGCTAGTCGGCTCGTAGGGATTTTGAGTGATGTTCTGGCGGGAAGCTGCCGCGCCAGGCCGTTCCCGGGAAGTTTTGTCTGATAAGTACTCCGGTCCAGGTGGCGGTGGAAAGTTCTTTTCCTTTTGACCGCGTCAGGGGTGTTCTCCTTCTTTTGACCCCAGTTTGTTCCGTTTTTTTGCGTGCGTCCGGTCAGTAGGTGCGCGTGCCACGTGTTGGGGGGGTCCAGGTGGCTGGACGCGGAAGTTGAGTCGGTGGGAAAGTTTTTACTTAGCTAGGTTGTTAACTTGGGAGCCACCCCGTCTGCGACATTTTCTGCCGTTCCTCTACGCCCCGTTTTGGGCGCCGAAGGTTTCCGCACACCTAAGTCGTCAGACTTTTTAGAGGCAGCCCGTATGGGAGAGTAATTTGAAAGAATCCTTTTGAATAAGTCCCAGTCAACCTATTGCACCCGTGGCCCTCAATCTTCTCTTTAACCCACTTCCCTCGTTGGTGTTGTTTCGATTGTACTTTTTGGAAAAGGTTTTGCCCCCCCGCATTGTCCGGACCGGCTCCGGCGGCGTCACCTTCCTCTCTCAACCCCTCAGGCTGGGCCGTCGATTCATGACATAAAAGAATTGAGAGTTATTTCCTGAACGTCGTGTCCCCACAATGTTTTCTGGGACGGACGGGCTTTTGTTTTTTGTTTGTTTGTTTTTAAACCCTTTCCTAAAGGAAATGGCTTTTACGGCCCGCTCTGGCATGGGAGAGAACCCACCAGAGGAAAGCCCTTTGGGCAAGACTGACCCTTAAGGACCTGTTCCGCCCTTCTCCCGCGGAAGCACCACGTCCCCCCGTCCCCGGCAGGATTTGACGAAAACCCACGCGTTTTCAAAAGAAGTTTTTTCAACCTTTAAAAGGGCTGTGGGCCAGTTTACCCTGGACGACGGGACCGAATAATCCAAATGCCAGCAGACCGTTTGCACGGCGCGTCTGATCATCGTCCTATGGAAGACGCGCCCTCGCCCCTCAGGCATACTAGTCTGGTTGTCTCCCCGCTGACACCTCCTCCCAAAAGCTAGCCTTTCGAAACCCCCCACCACCGAACCTGTCCTTCTTAGACGCGCGGTCACCAGAAGCGAAGGTCAATCCCCCCTGAGTTTTTATCAGGTCCGCGACTCGCTCGCTGCTGGAAAATAGGCACCCCAAATTTTTGCCTTGAGGACTCCATTCCTTTATTCTTGGTGATGGCCGGACCCGCGCTCGTAACACTCAACCCACCCCAGATCTTTGATGACCGGTCACGACGCTGGCTTTGCTTTATCTCCCAGGGCCCAAAAGGTCCTTTTTCTCCCGTTGCCTCCCCGGTCGCCCGGTTTCTCAATTTCGACCACGAACGGGAGAAAGTCCCCTAAGGAGGTCCACCTTCTCTTCCCCCCTGCCCCGGCCGACAGCGCCTTGGTCTTTTGGCTGTCCCGGCTCTGATCGAGACCTACTCCATGATGTACCCCTTCCCACGTCCAGTTCTTCCTTTATTTCAAACCTCCGGTTTGCTGCGCCATTACTTTTTTTTCGGGCGACTGTCCCCACCGCCCCCAGGAGGAGGGTGCCTACCCTTTTTTATTCATCCTGGGCACCTCACCCGGAGTTCCGGCTCTGCTCTGCGCGGTCCATTTCCTGGTCCGGCGAAACCGGTTTCATGACTTTCCAACTCTTCGCTCCAAAAGATCCCGACCTTGAGATGAGCTCTCGAGGATCCGCGCCCCCAGCCGTGGTTTAGATGGTAATGAAGAAATTTCCTTTTCCAGACGTTTTTTTCGAGGGCTCTAGTCGGATCGGTCCTTGGTTCCCCTTTTGAGAAACAAACTGCCGTGGACCAGTTCCCAACTGACAGTACCCAACCTTCCCCTCCCGTCTTTTCCGCGCTGTCTCCCTGGGCGCGGGGGCCCTAATTCCCCAGAAATTTAGAGGAACGCCAATTGAAAGCTTTTACTTTTAGTTCTTCGGCGGCGCCCCACCGCCGCCACGTCCTGGCACCCGGTCTTTTTTTCAAGTCTGGACACATCCTGGTCGTGTTTCCCCACCGCGGCGCAGGATCACCAGATAGGATTTTATGGTTTCTTTTGTTATACTTCCCCCCCACCTTTTGATCTCTTCCAAGGCCGTGTCTCATGCCGTCGCGTCCAGCGCGGGCGCGGACTGACCGCTAGTGTGGTTTCCCTATTCTGGAGGGACCGCCTCGACTCTTTTTTTTCCCACAGCCCGGTCCCGCTTCGCCGTCTTCTAAGAAGGCGAAGTCCACCCCCTTTCCGGTATGATTAGCAACAAGTCTCCACCCGTCTAGTCACCGAACCTTATCTTAGTTTGACTTGCCACAAACACCCCGTCGAAACAACCACCAAAAAGAAAGTTCGTTTCCGAGGACCCCTTCTTTCCCACTCCAAACCCCCGGGCGCCACGTTATGATCCCTTCCGAGCCCTCTAAGAATCGCTCCCCTAGCCCGACCCCTATCACTTCCTACCAAAGCCCGGGTGCTTTCGATCCGCCACGGCGAAGACCAGCCTCTTTTGTCCCAGTAGATGCTTCTACTCCGTTTTCTGACCGCCCTCACAGGTCGCCACACAAACCCTGACCAACGACGGCTCTAAAGAAGCCCGCAAAGCCTACGCTCCCGAAGCGCGACCCAACGGCCCCCCTCCTATACCTCGTCTGACGCAAATGGCCGGCCGCGTATGGGCGATCCTTCGACTTCCTGCAGAACTACCTTCCGACCTCCTCCTTGCTTGCAGTTCGTAATCCGGAAGTCCGCAAGCTCACCCCTGTCCTTTATTCCTGAAGTGCGGGTTTCCACGTCTGGCCGTAGAGAAGTTTCATTGACTTTGTCGAGAACATTCCGCCCCTTCCTTCCTTTTTGCCCCCTTCCTTGCTGCCCGGAATGTGTCCCACCACCATGATTCCTTTTTTTTTCCTTCTTACTCCTTTGACGGACCGACCACTTCGCTAAGCTCCTCCTATGAACGATTTGAGGTCCAACCCCTCCTCCCTCCCTTTCCTCGGTGCTCCTGCTCACTCAACGATCCGAGGCGCTTTTTCAACTCACTTTCTTCGCGCCACAGCCCCCACTCTAGTCACGGAGATTTCCTTACGATTCCGAAGTCCCAGAGTCAGGAGGATTTTGTTCCCAACTCCCTTTTTTTTTTTTTTTCCGGCGACCGCGTGCAATCGCGCTGTTTTGCTGAGTACCGGCAGTATCGTATTGAAATGGGTCTTTCCCCGTTTGAGGGAACGTTCGTGCGGAGCGAATGACGGCCAGTCAGTACCCCGAAAGTTTCTTTTCCCCCCTCAGTTCCCGTCCTCCTTTTGTTTCTCAGAAGGTCACCCCCTCGCCCTTTGTTTGAGGTGAAGTCCCCCGCATTTGACTTTCGCTGGTCGTGCCCCCCTTCATGCTCAGCAGAGAATAAGGCTGAGTTCAGTTCACTTGTTTCCTTTTGAGAACCGGCGACATGTTTGTGTAGGCGACACGTGTCCACCACGGCTCTGGAAAGAACTCTCACCCCGACTTTCACGAGTGGAAAGACCTTTTCATCCAAGCGGCCTTCTTTCTTCTTCCTCCGTTGTTGTTTTTTCTTCTTTGAATCTGTTTTTACCTTGCCAATAGGTTGTCTGTTTTCTGCTTGTCCTGCAGGTGGTGGTCTCCTGCCACATCGCCGTCGTGCTTCCCATAGCTCATTGACTGTAAGAATTCGTAGTCCTTCGTCTACCGGTCCTTCCCCTTTTAGTTTTTTGACTCCCGGGTTGGCTCCCTGCGAGGGACCCCCAACCAAAAATTTGATTTAGTTTTTTTCACTTTTTTTCGTATCCGGCCGCGCGTTTAGGACGAACTGTGCTTACTTCAGGCAGGAGAGGTTCCTTTCCCAACTCTCAAGAGTTTCTCCACGTTCGGGACCATTTCACGTCCTAGTTCCTTGACCTACGAGCGCGCTCCCCTTGAGCGACATCGCGTTATGCGGAGTTTGTCCCCCCCCGTCCTCCTCTTACCTGACTCTCCCTGTACGTTCTAGAATTGGTGTCTTTTGTTAGTCACCTGTTCTCTTCATTTACAGAGCACAAGGTTTTTCCTCTTTGTCTTTGTGCCCTGTGCACCTGATGCGTTGGATTTTTTCATGACTAGTTTTTGTCTCTCTTTCGAGACAGTGTTCTTCGTGCCGTTCCCCGCTTTTTTCTTTTCTTCGGGAATCAGGTGGTTTAACCCAGCCTTTCTAGGCGGTGGTTTTCCCTGTTCGATGCGGAATGTTCCCCAGGCCTGAAGAAACTCTATACGGTTTACTGACACCTTCCCTTCTTTCGCCCTTCCGCTCTCCTTTTTCGAGTGCCTTGAGGACATTAAGGACAGTTTCTCCGGCCGTGTGCGTCGGGATGCCATCTTCGAGTCCGAACTTTGAAAGAGCTTGCCATCTTCCCCCCCTTTCCTTTCTTTTCATATCTATCTTTCGCCTTTTCGCGGGTGATTCTTTTCGCATTACTCCTTTTGAATGGATGCTTTTTCTTCTTTTTCCTTCGGTTGGTGTCCTTTTGCGTTTTGGGGGTTTGGTTTTTTTTTTGTGATGCCCCCTTTTTTCCCGTCCTCGTTAAGAGCGGTATTCCTAAGAGGTTCTCCGGCGTCGTAGCGGAGCTCCCGCGTTTATAAGCGATTCATGGAGTGGTTATGCCCCTATTCCTAGCTGGTAGGACCTCTTTCCAGTCATGCTACTTTGGTTTCCATTTTTTTTTTTTTGTGTTTCTGGTCCTCGTGAGCTTCCTGCGGTTCTCGCAGTGGGGGTTGGTGGAGCATGGCGTTTCCGTTTTGATTAAACCTTTTTCCCCTCCGGGACCCCTTTTTTTTTTTTTTCAAAGGGCGAACAAGGGGTGATGGACTCTTTAGACTACTTAGCATTAGTCCCTTCCCTTGCCTTTCGAGTCCCTTCTCTGTTTTCTTTTCTTTTTTTTTTTTGGGTTTTTTTCTCCTCCCTCGGCCTTCCCTTTCCTCCCAGCAGCCGTCCCCCCCCCCTTTTCTTCTCCCTCGCCCAGTTGGTCGGCGACGCCGTGGCCGCTTCCCTTGGACAGCAGGTTTCGAGATTCCCTTTCGGTTGAAGTTTCGACCAGCCTGGAGAACTCCTCGCTGGTGCTTCCTGTTGACGCCTGGCTTTTTTTCCCCTTTTGACCAGATCTCCAGGCGGGAGTCTTCCATTTCCCTGGTTCCAAGTGACTTTCGCTTTTGTCTTCTCGAAGATACTTTTTTATTTTAGGCCAGGTGGCGGCCGTCCACTTAGTCGGAAACGTTTCGTCAAAGGCCTCTTTTTTTGATGAATCCTTCCGTCAACGGGCCTAGGGGGGTAGTCGGGCCCCTTTAAAATTGGGCAAGGTCTTTCTTGTTGTGTCCTCGCGGCAGCGCTCAGTCAAGAATTAATTGCCCTCTTCCGTCTCTAGCCT
>Ga0179593_1272572_pt1 | contig 10749 bp, 13 predicted proteins | sample CZODoug2_1_08_16_FD_185931 | JGI IMG/M metagenome (GOLD analysis project Ga0179593, IMG submission 185931) | Vadose zone soil fungal communities from Angelo Coast Range Reserve, California, USA - CZODoug2_1_08_16fungal (PacBio error correction) | ecosystem: Environmental > Terrestrial > Soil >... | reverse complement strand
AGCCTTCTTCCGCGTCCTTTCACCATGGACCCCTTCCACCGCGTATAACAATTATTTTCGACAGCAGTAAGCCCTCTTCATTATCACCTCCCCGGCCATCGTTTCTCCTCCCGAACCCTTCTCCTCACCCTCTTTTTTTTCCTTTCTGGTCGTTGAATGTCCTCTCGTCTTCTACCAAGTAGTGATCCCTGATCATCGTGCGAGAGGCTTTTGCAACAAGCCGAACGATATGAAAACTTTCGGTCATCGTTGCCTTTTTTTCCATTCTTCTGATAGCGGACCTTAAATCCCGTTTTGGTTTCGTCTGCCTTGAAGTGCAGGCTCAAGCCAACCACAAACCCTTTCTAATCCTTTAGTTGCTCTTGCTTCTGCTGGCGTAGTTCGCAGGAATACTCTTTCAGTTACCGTTCCCCTTGCCCGATGTCGCACCTGTAAAATGCGGCTCGAGTCGACAACCCACCGCAATTTTCTTTTACAAACGCCCGTTTTCCCTTAGACCTTTATCCTCCCTTTTTTCTCGACTCGGACGGGTGGCGGGTTATCATTGCTTCACGACGCTTGAGGGATAATAATTGGACGGCCCACTATGCAGCTCCACTAGACATCAGATGATCGTTCAATCTCTATATTTACCCTCCTCAGCTTCTTTCTTGGGCGATTTCCTCTTTTTCAATTTTCGGGATGTACTTTAGTAAACCTTTACATAGTGGCTCTTCCATTTATTATCAATCAAGGTTTTCCACGGAAGTATTCGGACAACCCGAAACCGTCTCCCCGTTTTCCGATTTCACCCCTCACACCCCTCCTCTTGATTCGTATCAGCAGTTGCGGCGCGCCCCTTGCTTCTGTTTCTTCTGTGCCTTTCGCATCGCACTCAAGAGGTCTGTTTCGTCCCGCATTTTACCCATTGTGAGACCCTCGATTGGGTCCTGCTGCGAACCCTGTCACTGCGACTCCCGCCAGGCACGACACTGTGCACCCACCGAAGGACCGCCTCACAGATTCTGTTTTTTTTTTTATCCATGGTTTTAATTTCAGATTGAATGTTCCCCTTTCTTAGTCCGATAGCCCCCCGACTTCCACGGGCCGATTTCCCCGGAGCACGTGGTATTCTATCTTCCCCCTTTTTTCTATTCTCTGCCTCCCCTCTTAACCCTCGATTCATCTGGGTAGGCCTTCGCTATTTTCATTCAATGTTTCTTCACATTTTCTCCTTGTCCCCCTGATTTTTTCTTTTGTTTTCAATCTGAGACCCCCTTGCCCCCCGCCTCGACTTATGATGCTCGTTTCCCCTAGGTATTAATGCCTGTCCCCAACTTATAATGGCACAGGCTGGACGTCTTTCCTTCATGTATTTGCAACTCTGTTTGAATCTAGTTTTTTTTTTTATTCTCCCTTGCCAACAAACGTTCCAGTCTTTAAATGGCAACTCTCTCTTAAACTGGTTATTTCCTTTCCTTTTCCGCTATCCCTCCCTTAATTAGTGATTAGGTATGAAGCCCGTTCTCGCCGGAGCCTTTTTCTCGAAAGAGTTAGTATCAGACTACTGTTCCTTATTTCTGGGGATCAGTGTCCCTAACCCCCCTGTCCTTTTTGCCCCCTTGGACCCTTATCCAGAAGGAAAACCCCTTCCCGTACGTACTTTTTCCGCTTTGGTATCAGTGGCGGGTGGGATTCCAGAATTTACTTGGTTTGGTGACGGATAGCTAACCTTCCCTATTCGGCGAAAGTCAACCCCCCAAGAACCTATCTTTATCTTTCCCCCGATAGAACGAAATTCCCCGAACGGTTAGTGAGTGTTTAGGTTTTATGTCATCGGGAGCGATGGTTTCCCCCTCCTGCTTCTGAGCTCTAAGCCCGAAGAATTTCTCGACTTGGGAGCTTCGTTTTTTCACATCTTCTTCATTCCAGTAAATTTCGAGAGGGTGTTTTATTCTCCTTTCCCCGCCCCCCCCCTTCCCCCCTACCCTTTTGTCGAATTAGCCCTCCTCACGGTTACAAAACCCCCCCATATCGTAGCCGTCCAATTGATCCTTGGATCACTTGGCGTCTTCACTCACAAGACCGGTACTTACTATTCGCTTCCTTAATCACTTGGCCTTCCCCCCGCTTTTTTGTCCTGTTCGTTTCCTATTCGTACTCAACTAGTACCAAAAGCCCGTTCCTTACTCGTCCCGTACGTCGTAACGTGCTTGAAACGGAATTATACGCACAGTACATTTTCTCTGAGCTTCGGAAGGTCACTTCACCAAACCGATCCCCTTTGACCTTGTCTTTCTCTCCCCACTCTTGTTCCCTTTGCAATCTAGCGAAGTTTTTTTGTGTTTCAAATTCTTACTTGGCCGCGTCAGCAGCCCCGTTTTTGTGAAAAGGTAACTTGCCTGGCGACATGGAGGTCCTATGTGAGATTTCCGCGCTGATGGTTTACCAATTTCCCCGTCACACCTGTTTTTGCTGACTCAGCCCTGATCCAACACGCGCCATAATTCTTTTGACACTTTGGTACACAATCCGATGCCGCCCCCTGTTCATACCTAACCAATTCCCTTTCCTTCAAAAACTTCCGGGTGTTTTCTTGCTTCTTTCACCCCGGCGTTTCTATCCGCCTGCTTTCCCTCAATTCATTTTCACGTGGTAGGATTTTCTCAATCCGGTTATGCTTATTAGCAGCACTCACCGGTCACCAGCCGATCCAATGGACCAGATCCTATTTTCTACCCCCTTTTTTGTTGAGAGCTTTTTTTCTTTTTTTGGTGGACTGCGTCTGCACCCTTTTCTAACTGGAATGATAATTCCTGAGCCCCCACTTTCTTTCCACCGGGCCAGCGAGGGAGGTTCTCGGGGAAGTAGTTTACGAAGTCCCCTTGAAGATGCAGCATGCCTGAGGCGTCCTTTTTACACACGGTTTCAGGTTTTTTTCTCACTGACAGGGTGGTAGGAGCCCCGGCAGAGTTGTTACACTTTTCCCCCCCTTCCCAATTATGGCCGCGTTTTGACGGTCTTATTTCCCAATTTTGCAGTAGAGGTAAATTAAGAGCGGACTCCGCGGGTCCATCTTTGACTCCCTTCTTTTTTTTTCTTCCCCCCTTTTCGGTTCCCAGGCCACGATTGATGAACCTGCATCGCCCCCCGCACTTTCCCCGAGTAACCGTCGCTCTGTGTATCTACACCCGGGGAACAGCCAGTGTGATGAGGGCGGATTCGGTCGTTTCTCGTTTCTGACAACTGCCCACCATTACCCTCTTTCCTCGCCCAGGAATGTTTCGGGGTGTTTTCAGTCCTGTTTTTCCGGGTACGATGGTAGGTTTGAACCTAGGGAGCCACCCCCGCTGCCACACAGTCTGAACCAAGAGGAATCTGAATTTCCTTACCTTTTTTTTTTTGCGTCTCCCACCGACGTCGTAAAGCTTTGAATTGCTCCGCAATGCACATCACGATAAAATGATGACTTACTTCGATATGGGTTCTCCTTTTTTCTCCCTTCTTACTCCCGAAGCACCCTTAGGGTCCCCCTTCCCGAAGAATGCTTGTAGCGCGCGGTCGACAAAAGTCGCATCCCTTCTTTCCGTTTTTTTTCTGACTTCCGATCTTAAAGTGCAGCTCCCGATGTCCTATTAACCACACTCACGGCGTTCGCGACTTGTCTTCGCCCGTTGGAGCCCTCCTTTTTTTCCCTACTGCCCTTTTTTCATTCGGTACGCTCATCGTCCCTCAAAAAATTTTTTTTCTCTTCATCTGCCACCCCCCCCAATGAGGGGCCAACTCCAAAGTAAACGGATGACCATTCCGGAAGTCCGTCCAGTTAGCTGTAATTTCCCTTTCTTTTTCTTAACACCCCTCCTCTTCTCCCCTTGATTATTTGTTTTTTCATTTCTCTTTAATGTTAGCGCCTTTTTAAGAGGGTTTCTAGCTTCCTCCAGTGTAACAAAGAGCGCCCGACGAAACATGGTCGCACCGAATCCCGTTTCGCATGAAAGCAGCTTTCAGACCACTCTCTCCTTCTCCCTCTTTGGAGGAGATGAACCCACGCCCCCAGACCCCCCGATGAGCAGGTTTATTATATAGTCCAGTGTCTCACTCTTGGAAAGGGGCCCCCCTCATGTCTGGCTCACTCCGCCCGTCTTTCAGCCTCCCATTTCTTCCCCTTCAAAAAGCGATTACCCAGAGAGTTTTTTGCCAGGCCTTTTTTTATTCCCACGGCATCATACTCCTAGTTCCATCGCTCCTCTTTTCACAGCCTCACCACTTCACGCCGTTGCGGCGTGGCCCGTCTCCTCCTACTCTGTTTTCTTACCCCCAAGAGTGACTAATTTTCCTAGTTGACGACGCAGGTCAACCAGCGGCGTACCTTCTGCCCCTCTTTTCCCGTGGAAATAGAGCTAGAGGACCTAGACAGATCCTGTCTTTCAATTGCAACCCAATATTTTCCCTCTCCACCCCCTCCCTCCTCTCTCTCGCTGCGTGTCGTTCCGTGGGAATCTTCCGTAATCCAGTTAGAAGCACCTGGCCAGTCACCCTGTAAATGCTTTTGACCACCTCGTTTCTGCATTCAAGTCAAGGGACCTCCAAACGCGCCCCGAGAGACATGATCCCTATGTCTTTGTTTGCGCCGTCGGTTTCGGTCTTACTCTTTACTCCTCCTTTAGGTGGATGAATAATCGACGACCCCCTATCAGGCCCCCCAGTACAGAAAGAATTTCCTGTTTCTTCATTCTCCTTTAGTTCTTCACTTTTCCTTTTCTCTCTTTTCTTTCTGTTCCCCCCTTTTCTTTTCCTCTTCCTCCTCCCTTTTTTCTCCCTTTTCTCTCCCCCTCCTTCCCCCCTCTCTCCTCCCCCTTATTTCCCTCTTCTCTTCTCTCCCCTCTTCTTCCCACTTCCTCGCCCCACTTCCTTTCCTCCTTGTCTCCCCCCTTTCCCCCCCCCCCCCCCCTTCCCTTTTTTTCCTTTCTTTCTTCCCCCCATTCCTTTCCTCCCCCCCCCCTTTCCCTCCCTCCCCCCCTTCTTCCCTTTCCCCTCCTTTCCTTCCCTTCTACCTCTCTATCCCCCCCTTTCCTCCTGTCTCCTCCCTCTCCCCTTTCCCCCCCCCCTTTTTTACCCTTTTTTTTTCTTTTTTTTCCCTTTTCCCTCCCTTTTTTTTTTCCCTCCTTTTTTCCCCTCCCCCCCCTCCCTTCTCTCTCTTCCCCCTCCGTTTTCTACCCCCTCCTCCCCCCTTCCCTACTGCCCTCCCCTTCCCCCCCCCCCCGCTTCCCTTCTTTTTTCCCGTTCCCTTACTTGCCCCTTCTCTTTTTTCCCCCCCTCTTCCTCCCTCCCCTTTCTTTCCCCTTCCTTTTCCTTTTCCCCTATCTTTTTCCTTTTTTTCTTTCCTTTTTCTTTCCTTTTCTTTCCTTTTTTTTTTCTTCTTTTTCTTCTCCTTCCCTCCCCTCTCACTCTTTTTTCCCTTCTCCCCCTCTTCTTTTCTTCCTCCCCTTGCCTTTCCTTCTCCCTTTTTGTTCACTCCCCCTCCCTTTCTTTCCATCTTCCTTCCTTCCCTTCCACACTCCCCTTTCCCCCCCTTTTTCCCTTAGTCTCCTCGCCCCCCCTTTGTCTTCCCCTCTCTTTATTTCCTTTCTTTCCACCCCCTTCCTATTTTTCCCCTTTTTCTCTTTCCTCTCCCCCCTTGCCTATTCTTTTCCTCCTCTTTTTCTTCCTCCCTCTTCTCCCCTCTCCCCTTCCCCTTTTCCTTTTTTTTTTCTTTCCCCTTCATCCTTTTTCACCTCTTTAACCCTTCCATTCCGTCCCCCCTTCCACTCTTTCTTTCCTTCCCCCTCCTTCCTTTTCCCCCCTCCCCTTTCTCTCCCTTCCTTTTCTTCTTTCCCTTCACCTCTCTATTATCTTTCTTCTTCCTGCCGCCTCTCTTTTCCCTTCTTTTCTCTTCCTCACATTACTTCTCCCGATACTTTTTTTTCACTCTCCCTTCTCACCCTTTTCCCCTTCCCCTCCCTTCCCCCTTACCCCGATCCGGCCCTTTTATTCTTTCTCTTCCCCTCCTTACCTGCCTTTTTTTCTTCCCCTTTCATTCACCCACTCTTTCCCCTTTTGGCTCGCTCTTTGTCCAACCTTTTGTTTCTTCCTCCTCCCCTTTTTTTTCTTTCCCCTTCTTCCCCTTTTTTTTTCTTTCTCCCCCGCACCGCCCTCTTTTTCCCGTCCCCGCCTTTTCCCCCTTCTTAGGTTCCTTTTTTTAACTTCCTTCCCTCCTTTTCGATCATCTTTTCTTCTGTTCTCTGTCTTATGGCTACCCTTGATCTCCTTGGTGGATTCCAATCTCTTTGTTTGTGCAATACGTGGTTTCATGTTCTTCAAATGAAATACTGTTGTCCACGTTTTCCCTTTTCAGGCTTCTCCTTTTCTTTTGTCTATCGGTGCTCCTGTCCACCGTCCATCTTACCATCTCCTTTACCTCTTTGTCTCTACCGTATTCGTCTGCCTCCACTTTTAAAGCTAGTCGTTCGGCTGGCAATTTTTTTTCACCCCCTTTCCCTTTTTTCTCTTCGTTTTTTCCCCCTTTTTCCCTCCCCCCCCTTTTTTTTCTTTCTTTTTTTCCCTTTCTTTTTTTTTCCCCCCTTTTCTTTTTCTTTCTTTTTTTTCCCCCCTTTTTTTTTTTTTTCTCTTTCCCCCCCGATTGCATACTTCTTCCTTTTCCCCTTCCCGTGGTTGTTGTTTCATCTTTTGAAAGATCCCGGATGTCTTTCCCCCCTGACTTCAGATTTGCCTCTCCCCTTATCCCTAATTCTGACTCTTCCTGACTGGTACGACCGACACCGTCTGATGGTCACGCTTCCATTATTCCCCCTTCTCTTAGTTGCGGCGTTGCGTCACCGCGACTGCATCTTCTCTGCCGCCTGTGTTCCTCCCGCTCCCCCTGGGTGCGACCTTTTTCCTCTCGTTTGTTCCCACTGTACCATTCTTCCAAGGCCGACCCGCGCCTACCCCGTGCCTAAACCGATAAGATTTTTTTTGGTTGCCGGAAACGGTCCCTTTTCAATTCCCCCTTCCCATCGGTTTTCTTAGAGTTCTCTGCCATGAAAGCTATCCCCACCTTTTACTTCTTGCAAGCGTATGAGCTCGTTTTCCTCGCTCTGGTTGCCCCTATCACGATTAAACTCGTCCACTCTTGGTGCCCTGTTCTTCGTTCCCACTTCTTTTCCACTGCTTTTGTAAGAGGGTTTTTTTTCTTTCAATCTGATCGACGCCCCTTTATGATGCTCGTTTCCTCCTTGGGCTATGCCTGGCCCCCCCCCAAACTGGTATAAATCGCTTTTTTACCTCCTGCCCCATGGATTACAACCTATCTTTTTTTTTTTTCCTTTTTGATCCCCCCCCCTGTTTTAATTCCGACCCCGGCCAAAATCTCGCCATTCTCTAACTTCCCTGCTCACTTTTCCTCTTTTTTCCTTGGTTCCTATTGGGTCCGGTTTTTTTGTCTTCCTTTTTATGACCCATTGGACTTCTTTCTTTTTTTTTTAAATCCTTTTTTAGAGGTTCTCCCTGCTCTCCTTCCTTCTAGCGACTTGCTGTTGCATAGACAAGAGGCGTTAGGACTTCCCTCTTTGACCGATATTTTTCCTTTCTGAGATCCCCTTCTCCCTCCCCCTTTCTTTCCTCGGCTCCTCTACGAGTTTGACTCTCACTTTCCCTGCGGCGGTCCGGGCCGGTGGGGCGTGGGCCCGACTGCCATTTGGCGTGTCATCTTCCTCTTCTCTATACCTATTCGTCAGATGGAAAAATTCCTTATTCCAACGCTTTCTCACGAACATTCGAGAACCCTTTCCAGGGTCTTTTATTCCCCTGGCTCACGGGATCGGGTGTCACTTTTGAAATCTCAAGCGAAATGAATATGCCCCGACTGCGACCCGTGTACTCACCAGACGTTCGGAGTCTCAAACTATTTGTTTCTGCAACCCTCTGCTTTCGTTTTTCGGTTCGGTGTTCGCATTCTCCCCCCGGCTACCCACAAAAATACAGCCGTACCATTTCATCTGTGCCATCCCCTCCACCCCCCTGTTTGTCTTTTTTTGTGCTAACGTGAAAATTTCCTCAGGTCCGACCGTCCCCCATTTCCGCCAGTTAAGCTTACATCTGATGAAGATCCCTGTTTTGTTCTCCATTAAACCCCCATCTCCAAGTCCTTTCCCCTCTCACGTCATCTCGCAATTCCGAACCAACGCAACCGACAAATATGGAGAGTTGTCCATGTTTCAAGAACAAACACAGACTCCACCCTTACTCTTCCGTCCTCTTTCCACCCCCCCCTTTTCTCTCACGGTTTTTGGTTAGGGCACAATTTTGCAGCGACACCCCCTTTTGCGTTTGGAGTTCAGATGCTACTTTTTTCTAGCTTCTCCAATCGTCCTTTTCCGCCCGGGGACATAGCCCCCTCCTCTGTTTCTCTTGTCCGATTCCTTCTGTCCATCGCAAAGACGACCTGAAATGGGGTCGATGCTCACGTTTCAAACGCGCTCAAATGGGACCCCTTCCTTGAACCCATTCCCGTCCCTCAATACAACCTTGTCTTTTCAACCAACCGTCCCGTTTTTCGTCTCTTCTTCTTCCTCTTCAAGGCCCCTTTCGTTCAACGCACCCTTCAACACTCCGGCGATGACCCCAACCCTGGCCAGTAGATAAACGTGAGTAGGATACGTCAGGGTATGTTTTTTAGTTAGCCAGCACTTTGTTACCGCGTTTCCACCTCTCTCTTCCCTCCCCCCCCTCTTCCTCCTCGCTTTGGGTTGTGCCTTCCGAAATTTTTTTTTTGGCTGAACTTACTCGGCTTCACACAGTGATGAACTCTAATCACCTGGACGTTGCTCAAGAATGCGTACCCCCTTTTTCTGACAGGGCAGTCTTCCTCTTTAATTAGTGGTACTTTTCCCTTTCCTCTACGTCGACCCTTGTTTCCAAACCCTTCTCCTGTTTTGAATTCGCACTGGTAGGGCGTGCATTGTGCGGCACCTTCTGGTGTCCCAAAGTTTACCCATATGGAGCGGCTCGGAGATGAGCACCACCTTTTATGAGGATGGCTTCCATCCGCTCGGACCCCTGGCGGAATATTTGTTTTTTTGTGAACACATTAAGTTGCCACTTCGGTTCACCTGGACCCCGATTTGGAGCTTGCCAAGTAGCATTCTGTCACGAAGGACGGTAACCATGTGCTCACTGTTTCTACCTTCCAACTCCTTCGTGTGAGCCGTCTTCCCTTTCCAGCTTCCGACGTGTTGGTATTTGACCACTTATCGCGCCAAGAATTTCTTTCGTGTTTCGTTGGTTCCCCCGACGACGTACGAGGACGAGGTAAGAGCCTTGTGTAAAAGTTGTGTCCCCCCCCCTTGTCCCCACATTTCCCCCCGCCCGTTCTAAGAATACCACTTTTAATGCGACCTACTTTCTTTTCTCCGTGTCTTCTTTTAATTGATCCGAATCCGAAACCACTGATCACCCCACGTTTTCTTCCCCTTTGATTTTTTCCCTTCGATATTTGGGTATGTGTTCGCCTTTTCCTTTCCACACCGACGCCCTTCCCGTTCCGGGGTTCTGGAACAGAAGATGATTGAGACCGCGCGTCTTTCCACTTGTCGCTCCTTTTTCTTTTCTCGTCAGCTAAGTTCACGTGCGGCCCGCTCCCTTAGACATGACACACCTTACGACTGCGCGCCATTCGTTTTTTCAATTTCCTGTTTCGAGATCCTCTTATTTAAGGCATTTGTTCAGATCGTTATTTTTCTTTTTATCAAGGATCCAATTTTGATTAAATTGATCCTTCATTTTTGGGTCCACTCCTACCTTCCCACTAGGCCTCCCGGATTTTTTTTCCCGTCCCCCTTCTCCTTTCCCCCTGCTCCTATTAGTTTCAGATGGGGTTTCATCTCTCAATTGGAACCTGATTATCAGACTACACCTCTGGCTTTCATGCCCAAAGCTCTCCCGCGTCCTTTGCATCTCCCTTCCCTCCCTTTTAAATCCTTTTATTGTTCGTGGCGCCTAGAACAGGCACCCCTGACCTCAATACCCTTCCCTAGTGATTGCCCATCAGGTTCGACGTTGCCCCTTTATTCCTCCCTTTTTTCTTCCCCCAAGGGGCATGCCGCCCAGTCGACTATTGCCGTCGCCGTCCCCTCCTGGATGCATTACAGTTCGGTATACCATTTCGTTTTTCCGCCACGCCTCTTCACGTCCCTCTTCATCTCGCTTCCAAGATAAGTAACAGCCCCCCCCCTTGGACGGCCTTTTAGTTTGACTGTCCCCACTATCGAAGGGACACAAGAGTTCAACTTTGATTTAATCTTATTCCAGCGCCCACCGTTCGCCTATCAAAGTGAGCTTTTCTATTGCTGGCCTCCCTCTGCTTGATAGCCCTTCCAAGCACAAGATTTCCGTTCTTCAAGCTTGAAATAGGTGGTTCATTTTTCTCCCAACCTCTTTCCTTTTTCTTTTTCGCCCCCCCCTTTTTTTCTCCTTCCCCCTCCCTTGCGTGTTAATTTGCGTTCCCGCAGTACCCCAGTCAGGTCACCTATGTGCATTACCTTGGTTAAAATGGACACCTCGGTCTGCAGATGAAGTCAGGTCAGCAATCCCCCTCTGCTACTTCCCCCTTCCTTTTTGACGGTGAGTTTCGTTAATACCGTAGTTCCTTTCTCTTCATAATGGAGATTTCAATTCTGCAGTTTCAAATCCACTACGGAGGCGTTTTAAAATCATTCCTTAATTTTGTTTTGT
>Ga0179593_1264098_pt1 | contig 10749 bp, 9 predicted proteins | sample CZODoug2_1_08_16_FD_185931 | JGI IMG/M metagenome (GOLD analysis project Ga0179593, IMG submission 185931) | Vadose zone soil fungal communities from Angelo Coast Range Reserve, California, USA - CZODoug2_1_08_16fungal (PacBio error correction) | ecosystem: Environmental > Terrestrial > Soil >... | reverse complement strand
AAGCTAGTACCCTTTGGGAGTCTCATTTCCCAGTCGTTAAGGCGCCCGCTCTCTCATGATAGAGACTATGATAGCGATGATCCCTTCATTGTCTCTTCGGTGTAGGTCTGCCCGTCTTCTTGAGACGATGGTTTTAGTGACCCGAAGACGAGGTACTTCGTCCCCTATTATGTTTTTTCACCATGCGTACCACCTTTCTCAACGTCATGAAGGTTGCGATAGAGCGGACTAGGACTTCGCTCATCGAAAGCTCGGGCACCTTCACGGCGACCTTGCCTCCGTTCGTTTCCTTAATTTCGGGTTGCCAGTATCCGTCTCCCTTGTGATTAGGGATTATTCATCGTCGAGATCCATCCCCTCCACCGCGGATTTCCCGCCGAGATTTTCCTCTTTAACGGTGGGACTCTGTTTCTACGTCCTTCTTGCTATCATCCTACAATGTCTTCATTCTCGTTGATAGGTATCTCTGCTCAGATACACCTTTGAATGGCACTTCTTCTTTGCTGAAGGTCTCTTTATTCAGGTAGGATATGATGCACTTAGTCCTTCCTGAATCAGGCTTCAGCGCTCCCCTGTTAGAATCGGATCGCGCTCCTCTACCGCGATGTTTTTTCAGTTAGTTTTCCCATACGCAATACCTCCTTTAGCTGAAGTTCTTCGTTTCTCAGGCTTGCAGGATCTCCTGCGCCTTAATCTGGAGCGAGAAATGGTCATAACCCTGATGCGTGCGTTTGCCCGTCCGCTGCCCGCGGCCCCTCTAGACGACCTCGCTTCTTTGTGCTCATAGGATCCTCCCCCCTCAGAGGTCAACACACATGAAAGCTTTTTCCTCGGCCTTGTCATCGTACCCCCTCACTGTCTTCACCTCCTGAGCGGAAGTTAGAGTTTGCGTTAGAGTCGTAACTCTCCCAGGTCTTTGGGGACACCAGAGATCACCTCTTTGTGCCCCGACCAAGTCTCCTGCATTAGGTAGTGGATTGCCACATCTGTTAATTTGCCCGACCCTGAGGCGGGACGATCACCTCTCTACCTTTCTTAGATTAACGTTTAGGTCGTAGCGACTCCCCCCGCTTTCTCGGTAGAACTTTCTTCACGATTCGGCAGTTGACTATGAGGTGTTTTCTCTCCCTTCAACCAGGCATCCCTTTGATCTTTACAGATTTTAGAGGACTCTTACCCTCTGAGCCCTTAGCTTTTTTTCGACGCGCGTATTATTAGGCGACCCGCGCCCCGTTGCGTTTCCCTTCGTCGCTTTTGCTTGACGCTTGCTCCCATTTACTCCCTCCGTAGGTTTAATCCTGTTCCGCCTTCTGGTTCTCCCATCCCTCGGAGTCGAGTCCCGGTGGTTGTAGGCTCAAGCACCTCCCTCCGTCCTTTTCATGTGTCCCATCGCTCCCTTAGCTGGCAGGTCTGTCCCACCTTAAGCTAGGGCCCTGCCGATGTCGTCAGGGCCTTTTTCGTTCAAAACGCGACGGAGGACCGAGTTCTCGGGTGCTCTCTTCGGATTTCGGTTGACATGACGGTGGTCTTTCGAGTCACTGTCTGCATTTTCCGTAGGCGAGACAACCGAGGCTGTATAGCGTTTGCGGCGGGTTTCGTGTTCTCTCCCCTAAGCCATGGCCGTCGACGCGGTTTGCAAGCGACCTGTTCCCCATACTCCCCCCTGCGCTGGTATTAGATCGTTCTGTTTTTTCCGTGAGGTACTTGCCATCACGTCACCTGTGCGGAGATCTCTCTTTTTTTAACCTTTTTGTTTTTTGAATCCCTTCCTGCCTTGGGCTTGAGTGGGGCAAGCCACCCCCTTTCACTCGACTTTCCTCTTACGAGCTTCGTTGCGGCTTGTTTCTCGTTTGCGAAAACTCGTCTCCCTGGAAGTTAACTTCCCTTGCTATTGACTATAGAACTCCCAAGACGTAATTATTCGATGAGAGCCCCCCTCTCCTTTATTGCCGTTACAGCCTCTCCACCCGTCTATTTCGATCTAAATACGCCTTTTAGCGGGACTAATAGGCTCCCGTAGGTTTCCCAATGCCCCCTCCTCTTTCCAGGATCTGCCGGATCTCTTTCGTCCCGCCCTGACGCCGTCCTAGACTGGCCCGATTTGAGTCGTCCCGCTTGTGCGTTTCTTTCTCTCAAAACGACATTTCGACGTCTCTTTAGATTTCTTTTGTGCCCGTCCCCCCATTGCCAAAGATTTCATACTTTTTCCAGTTACTTTTTTTGACGAGCGGCTTCTCCCGGTCCTCTTTACCGAACGTGATCTGTTAGGTAATTCACTGCGCGCCTCAGTTGCCCGACCTCACTCGCGGCTCCGGACGTACTCCTATCTTCATCCACTTTCCCTCTTTTGAAGACTTCCGGTTCTCAAACGGCGTCCTTTTTTTAGTCAAGATCTCCCGAACGCGCAGAAAGGTGTTTCCCGATATCCTTTTTCGTTAACTCCCTTCCCTCCACGGGACTTTCATCCAAGGTCGAGGCTGAATTTGTGGCCTCCCCCTCCTCCGCATTTCGCTTTCCAAATCTGGGCACCCCCCCCTCCCGATCTTTTACTTTTTCCCAACGCCGTTGAGTTGTCGACTTGTTTTCCCCCAATTTGGACTTCCTTTGTCGGAGCTCTTCCCTCCCACTAACCCTCGACTCCATGCAGATTTATTCGTCGGTTCTTCTCGATGAACGCCGAGCACGCGTTCCGTTAGAGTTATCATCGCGCTTTCCCCCCCCTCTCCCGTTCTCTAGTGATCGCTTTCTCTTTTGAGACCCAGGAGACCCGGCAAGAAGCTGATGACTCTCTATGAGATTCATTCTCCCAGGAGTAGCCCTTCGCCTCCGTCTTGCTCCCTTTCTTCGGCGCCCTGAGATTCTCTTTTCTGGAGTTCCGAACTGAGCGAGAGTTTTGCGCGGTTGCAGGCCCCCCGCGACGTCGACCTCTTCTCATGAAGGCCTGTCTCAACGTGATGCCCTGATAGAAGATCAAAGAACTTTCAGAACGGGTTTTTTGTGTTCCCAACGAGATCGTTTTTGCCCTTCCCTGAGTTTCGAGAGTCGAGGGCGATTTTTCTACGCTTCCCATGGGGCCGATACGCCATCCGATATACACCTTCAAGCCTGGTCAACCTTCGTTACCCTGAATCAATTCCTGCGGAATCGGCAGTCTTTTCTTTTCGACCAGATCTGGTTACCCACCTTTCGTCCGCTTGTCCTACACCTCCCTAAGCTTCTTCACCCAGTAAGGACTTCCCTCCTGCCTGGTTCCTCTCTAGATTCTTTCGATTCTCATGTGTCTAGAGATACCTCCCTGCATTCTTTTCGCAAGGATTCCTTCCCCTCTTAGTTTGCAGACGCCGACTCCTGCGATCCTCATTTCTTATCGGTTCCTCATGTTAGTCAAGGACTGGTCTTCAACCCCTGCTATCCCTGGTCTTTTTTTTCCGCAGACTCACGATGCCTTCTGAGATTTTTTGGCGTGGTGCCATTAGACGGTCTGACCCCTCCCCCCTTTCATTGCGCTCGGCCCTGCGTATCTATTCCCTCTCCCCTTTTCTGATCTTCCCTCTCTCTTGAAGAGTTTTCAATTTGATTCATTTCCCTCTCTCAGGGTCACGCAGAACTAGCTTCCCACCTCTGACTTCTTTTGATTCAGTCGCTGACCTTATCATTGAATCGTTTTTGAGGCTTTCTGATACTTCAGTTTGTCCGGACTCGTCTGTTTTCCCCCCCCCCCCGCGCCCGAGGTACTTCGACTCGCCGAAGTCTCGTCCGTTGCCCTCATTTTGACTTTCGTCTTGCTCCCTTTCCGCATGAGGTCTTTCGTAGGATTATCTTGTCTCCGACCGTCCTTCCTCTAAGTTCACCCAGTTTTACCTTTAGACATTTCGTGACGCAGAGGCCTCTTTTTGATGTTTTCGTTTCCGCGAGAACCCCAGTCGCTCTCTTTCTCCTCGTATTTAGCCCAATCCACATACCCTTCGACGCCCTCCTTTGATTCAGTGTTTTTGGGTGACAGGTTTATTTTTTTTTTATTTTTTTCTTGGAATTGTCTGACTAGACGATTCATTTCCCTCCTCTTTCTCAGTTCCATCTCGAGCTACTCCCTGCCATTTTAACCCCTTCTTCCTCTAGGTCTGAGAAGGGTTCTTTAGTTGGCCCCCCTGGCTTCTCCTCCCCGCTCACTGAGTGTGGCATAGTCAGTCAGTTCTCTCTTTTCGCCTGAGTTTGGGATTCCTCTCGCATTTTTACCTTTGACGCTCAGACGAATCAGGTTTGTCCCTCCGCCTCGACTCATTTTGCTCAGGACTGTGATTCCCTTGGTCGATTTTGCGAGGTTTGACTTTTGAATTTAAGGCGAGCGTTCCGCGTGTACCCTTGCTGTTTGCGTGCGTTTCTGTGTAGGTTTTCTCCGATTTATCGCTAGATTGCCCTCTGTCTTGTGGGTTAGTTTTGTTTCTCCCCACCATCACCTAACATTGAAGAGCGTTTTTTTCGGCTTGTCCCGATCCGTCCCTTCCTAAGGGCATCCGACCATCTTTCTGTTTTTGTGAAGTCTTCTGTATTTTCATGCTCTCTCCTTCGAACTTTCTGGGGCCCCTCTTCCAAGCGCACGTCAGTTTAGCGAATCTTCAGTCCTCGCGTTTTTTGTGCTTCAAAGTTCCTGCTGCACTGCTTTCAATCGCGCTCTTCCAGCTACCCTTAGCTCCCGTGCGTCTATTTAAGCGTCGACCGATATTTTTACTCACCCTTTGAGCAAGAGGTAGTGATCTTGAAGATGTAAGTTGTTCCTGCGCCCTTACCCAATTCATTTCCTTTTCCCAGGTTGATGACGATCGCTTCTCAGCGCGCATGATTCTCTGTGGGGCCCGGCAGAGAATGGCTTATTCTACCGAGAAAAGTGACATGTAAGCTTTCCAAATGCCTCCTGGCGTCCCACCTTTCCTCCCTTTTTTCAATTGTTTCGGTTCTTTTTCGCCCCTCGCGATTATGTTGTTGTTCGATCATCCGCCACGGACGCGGATCGTCGGCCCCTTGGGATTGGCTTTTTTATGACTTTTCTAGGTACCGCGATTCAGGCTATAATTTGAGATTTTTTTTTTGTTTCAGTTGGAAACGGACCTGTTATTTTGCCCGTCCTTTTTTTGTCCGGTAGAGGATTCGGTTTCTTCAATACTTTGCGTGTTTCCCCATCCACTACATCTTTGATGAAACCCATTGTTTGCATCAGGTATACTCTTGTTGCGGTTTTTTTGTCGTTCCCTTCCCCCCGACGTGGAAGGCCTTCGTCGATTTTCGAGTCCAGTTGAACGGCTGTCATCCTTCACTCCTCCGTGGGATCGCCTGGGAAGTGTGTTTTACTTTGACATAAAGTTCGCCCCGGGGCCCCGGCGACTTCTTCTCCAAATTGTTGTTTTAGATCTCCCCCCACATGGTCCTCCACTTTCTGATGGGATACCCACCCCTTGACCCGGTCCGCCCCTCAGCCATTCCGTGCTGAGGGTTGACAGCAGTTCTTCGCTACCCCCTCTCGACGGCTTTGGCCCCTCCTGTTAGATTCGAAGACGAGAATCCCCCTCCTTCCCCCAGACTCCATTTCTTCGCGTTTGTCGGCCAGCGAGTTGAGCTCCCTTTTTGACATCTACTAACCACTTTTTCTTTTTTGTCAGGAACTTCGACGAGGTTTTGTTTGCCTGTTTTCGTTTTCCTGCCTTCGAGGTTTTCCACCCCCCCTGATCGTCAACCACGGCTCTTGACGGTCCTTATCGGGTCCCCTTCATTTACGAACCATGCCGCTTTTTCCGCCTGGCCCGCGGGCGATCATTAGCCGCCTTCGTTTTAGCTCGACAACCCCCCGAGCTCTTCAGCGGGCTGCTTCTCACTGTCACTGGCTAGTTCCTTCGGATTCCTCGTGGGGCCGCGCCTCATGATTTTCTCCTCTCCAAATACGGGGCTTTTGTTCCTCCATTGTTCTCGCGACACCTTCATGCTTTCGAGGCGTTTTTTTTTTTGTTCCCATGAGATCCTTAAGAACTTGAGATGAATTTCTTCTTTTCTCCTCCTTTTGCTGTTTGACACCTTGAGTCCATCGTCATCGCGGTGACTTCCCCAACTTTGTTGAACGAGATCCTGACAGCCTGTACTCCTACCTCACTTATTCAGCCTCAGGTCGAATTCCTTCTTCTTGCCTCCCCGCTTATCATTATCCTGAACCCTGTCAAGCAATCTCCGTTGCAGTAGTCCGTTTTCAACCAATTTTTTGAGCCTGTCGACATGTTGGTCCAAATCAATTGTCGCTGCTCGAGTATTTTCCTCCCCGACCTCGACCATCCTAGACTATACATTCGTACCGGTCGACTGGACGAGCTTCCACCAGTCCGAGGCCCGCTCTCCTTCGAGTTTCATCATTTCAGCCTCAGCCCCGCAACTGCGATCCTCGTCGCGTCTTGACCTCTTCAGAGTTTATACCTACGACGCCAAGAACTCGCGTTTTCACGGGTATCGATCTTGGTCTCGCTTTTTCGTCCTCTTGCCCCCTCTCTCCCCAGTTTGACTGTGCACGGGATAGATTTTTTTGCGGATCAAATGACTGCTCTGTGCGCATTCCGATCGAGCTTCCCTTCGTTACCCGATGCGACTCGGTCATGATCCCGCGCTTTCTTTCCCGAGATTCAATCTTATCCATCCCTCCTGACAGGCGCCCCTATATTCCGCCTAGGATTCTCCTCCGTTAGGAAGCTCTGCGGATGGTTACTGGTGATCGCGTTCAACTAGGTCCTTCCAACCAGCGTTGCGATGCAACTCTTTCCCCGTAGGCAGATCGATGCGCATCGTTTACGTGATGTGGCATGGATTTTCCTTTTCTGGACTCATCTAGAATTTTTTTTGGTCGTCGTCCTCCGAAAAGCCCTATTATACCCCCTAAACGGCAATTTATCACGATCCTTTTTGCACCGGCTGCTTTGGCGCGTCATTCCTCAGGTCCCGCCCCGATCATCAATTTTTCTTTTCTTCCCTTCAATAAGACCGTTCAGCCTAGGTTTCCCTCCCAGCTGCGATTCGGCGAGCGAAGTACTTGTTTAGGCCCGAAAGACCTGCCTCGTTCCCCTGAGACGGAGGCTCGCCCAACCAAAGTCTAATTTTAGGAAGGGACTTTTTCCATCCGCTCCATCTTCCTCTTTTTGATTTTGCGCTCGTCGGTTGCCCCTACGGGGCCTTTCCCTACATCCTCCTGTTTTCTAACTTCGGCCCTGGATCATCTCTCTCTTTTCTAACATTTTTTTTTTTTGGTCGCTTAGACCTCTTTTTCGCTTCGCCACCATGAGGATGTCTTCTTTTTTCATGGTTTCAACGCCTACGCTTTTTGCCCCTCCGCGCCGCTTTCTCTAATTGATGTTTCCCTCCCGCTTTTTTGTGTTTCTTCCCTGGCTATCTACGCTTCTTGACCGCCGTTCTTCGTGGCCGAAGTTCCCGCGTGGATCCGCCTTCGAAGTCTCTTGCACACCGGTTCTGCCGGTCTCGCTGCTAAACCTTCGCGTTTTTTTATCTCGACGCTGCCCTCTCTTTGCTTTTGAACCGAGCTCCTTTTCCCCTTAGGTGCCGTCCTTTCGGAAGAACTGTTCGTCCGACATTTAGCACATGTGTTTATTCTTTTAGCTCTTCTGTTCCCCCTTTACGCTTTCCTCCGCTTCTTCTCGTTGTACGCCGGTCGTATTTGCCAGCTATCCTGATGCCGCGGAATTTTTGACCCCTTTCCACCACTGTCCTCCTGCCTTTCCGCCCTCGCCCCCCCCCTCTTCCTCAGAGCACAGCACGGATCTTTGCTGGTTCCTTTCGTTCTGCGTAGATTGATCCCTCTGAGAGATCCTTTAAAGGCTTAGAGCGAATCTTTGTTCTTTCTTATTCTGCGGCTCTCCTCCCCTTCTCTCAGTAGATTTTTTTCGTGTTGAAATACTGCCGATATCATTGTGCGTTCCACTGTTCGGCGTTTTGGAGGCTCAGGTCGAGGATCGACTTGCGCTTCCGTCGAGCGTGATCGCGGGCATAATCTCAGTTTAGTTTTAGTTAGTATTATCGAGCGCGGCTCCCCAGCTTTCCCCTTTCCTCCCTCGGGTCGATTTTGAGAGCGATATTCTACTCAACAACGCTTTCTTCCTTTCAGAGGTTCTCCCCTTGGGCCTTGTTGCTAGTCTTTGATTGACCGGCTGCCTACGCGCTGTCCCCTTCCTCGGGTAGTGCGTGACGCGCAGTCGCGGACCCTTTCTTTTTTGTCCCCCCCCCTTTCCCCCCAGAATGGCGTTGTAGCTCCATTCCGCATCTTCCTGTGCTAAACTAATCGACGAACCCTTGGAATGTGTCCGATTCAGCTCTTACCCTTTATGCTTCTTTTCCTTTGAGGGTTGCGAGATCCTCTCTTTCCTTTACCTTTGTCGGAGCCCGAGGTTTCGAACTATTCCTTGTCCCGCCTGCCACTTCAGGGCCGCTGGTGATTTACGATGATGGACTTCACTACCCATTCTATCATATATGTGGCGATAGCCAGTTCCTGACTTTAGAACTCGAAACGTGCATGAACTTCGCCGAATGTTCGCTTCTAACCGTTATTTCAGTATTTCCTTTGGGCCGTGACGTGATTTCAATCCTCCTCGCTCTTCTGTCCCGCCTCCCAAGACACCGCTAACGGCACCCGGTCAGATCTTGAGGATGTTCGTGTCATGGCCCTCCGCGACTTCAGTCGCTCCTTTTCTGCGTTTTAGTAAACGCCGACTTCTTCCTCCATCCGGCCGATACAATTTTCTTCTGATTCGAAAGACGGTGTTCGGCGTCGATGCACCAGGAGAAGATACAGTCGCTTTTTTTTCCCCCCGCTCCCCTCGGTATAGGCTGCTAGGCTTGTCTCTCGTAGTAGCTTCTAACCGAGGTTGCACTTTTTCGCCTTCCTTGGTGGCAGCGGAGGAACGGTGCGCCCAATCCACCCCCTTTTTTAGATCTCTGGGCCCTCGTTGTTTTTGTACTGACCCCAGTCTCCCACGGTTTGGAGTCCGACCCCCTCCTCGTTTGTGTCTCTAGAATGGGAGTCCGTGTGAGTAAACCACTCCTTCCTCAAAGGAGATCTCTCACACCTCGTGCGGATGGGCAGCTTTCTTTTTGATTTTTCAACCCTTGACCTGGACCGTGCCTTATACCTTTCCCCACGCCCGCCGCACCTAGCTCTATTCGTTCTCTTTTTGTTTCGAGAAGGAGTCTTGATCTTTCCATTCTGCGAACCCTTCGAGTTAGAGTCCCGTCACTACTCTTTGCGAAGGATGGCCTTGCGTGATCCCTCCATTCTAGTCCATTTTCTCCTCCCCGGAAGCGGTCGGTCCGCAAACAGGCCTTCCATTCCCTGGCCCCTTGCTTCCTCCCTAACGGTCGTTTTTTATCGACAACCCCCGATCCCCTGATTTCTTGAAGAAAGTCCTTTCCACGATCCCTTGTCCTTCCCCTTTGGGACTTTCATCTTTTTTTTCCCCGAGATTTACCCGCCCCCTTTGAAGTCTCCCTCTCCTGCGCTGCGTCCCCCCTACGAATTATCCGAGGCTTAGTCACGCGCTCATCACTTTCTTCTTCCTACGGTTTTGAAGAAGTTTCGGTCCCACAGGTTCATCGTCCAGATTCTTTGAACCTCGTGGAGTTTTGACTTTTTGTTGGACCGATCTCTCGTACATATCGTTTTTTCAACTCTCACTGTCCTTTTTCAACCCTTTTTTTTTTTGAGGGGCGATGCCTCCTTCTCCTATGACATTTTTTTCAAGCCCAACAGGATTGAAGTTGCCTTCGTTTTCTACACCTCCGTTGTCTGTACGACGGTGCCCACCCATTGTCTGCTCGAGTCCCCTCTCCCCCTAATACTCCTCCTTCGCGAGTCTCGTAATTCCGTCATTTTAAGTTCTAGGGACCTTGCCGGGACCCCTCTTTCCTGTTAGGTTTTTTTTTTTCCGCCCGCTCACAACATCTCCGTTTCCCGTCTCCTCCTTTTGCCGATCCACCAGCCTTCCCCTCCACGCATCTGATTGAACGGTCTTTATGTGAGACAGGTGCACCTGGTCGATCCTCGACCTCGTTCGTCTCGCTAACTTTTCTTTTGCATTCCTCGATTTCTCTGAGCCAATCTTTAGCTCCCTGACTGCTTCCCTCGATCCCTTCCCCTGGTTACACAGTTCATGCACGTCTGACTCTCGTCTTCTTTCTCTATCAAATACCGGCCCCACAGAACCGGGCAAATCCTGAATTCCGTCGGAGGAGACTTAGAGTTTCCTTTCTTCGTGAATTCTGTGACATGGTGATCCGCTCGCGTCCGGACCTCCCGTTTTTAAAGCGTCCCGCTTCCTAAGCGCCTTGTGCATTCGTTGCGTGATTTGGGATTTGCTCACTTTTAGGGACCCCCACCCTTTTCCCCCTTTTTTTTCCTTGTCCCGTTTTACTCACTAAATCCTCTTTACGACATTTTCCTATGCCGTGCTTCTTCTTTACTTCTTGGGCTCGGCCAAGTCGAAGTGCAGCGCGATCCTCAATCCCAGTTTCGCCTGACGAGCCTCCCGTCAGTAGTGTCCGTCTTCCCTTGGATTTTTCTCGTCTTCTGCAAGAGAAACGTTTCTCTTCTCTCGTTCGCCTCTACCAACCACGTTGAACCGGCGCAGATCAGTTCAAGATGCGCGTTTTTTAGAGAGCTGTGTCCGTCGCCCTTCGAAGGGGCATTGAGACCTTCATTCTCTCTCGGCCCCT
>Ga0179593_1236596_pt1 | contig 10749 bp, 11 predicted proteins | sample CZODoug2_1_08_16_FD_185931 | JGI IMG/M metagenome (GOLD analysis project Ga0179593, IMG submission 185931) | Vadose zone soil fungal communities from Angelo Coast Range Reserve, California, USA - CZODoug2_1_08_16fungal (PacBio error correction) | ecosystem: Environmental > Terrestrial > Soil >... | reverse complement strand
GTTTTCTCCCTTGCTTCTGCGACCCTAGCCCAACTCACCCACTCCTTGCTGCTTTTTCTGCATCTTTTGTGAGCGCTGTGAAGACGCTCAGTTGATTTTCCCTCCTTTTTTTTCATCGTTTTTTTCTATGATGATGGGGTGTTCTTCTTTTTCCTTTTCTAAGTTTCAGTCATTGCAAAGATTTTATTTGACGTCATGCAAAAATTTCAGAGGTTACCAAATTTTCTCCTGGTCAGTCGGTCTATCACGTCGACTTTTTTTTTCCTTTCCTCCTTTTCCCCCCCCTATTCCTTCCTTTTCAGCAGCCGTAGCTGTCAGGTTTTCCTTCTGTTCACCTAGCGGGAAAGTTTTATCGAGTCCTTCCTGGTCCCTTTTTTATTAAGCATTCCGATTCCCAAATCCGAGGGCGGGACCGTTTTTTGATTTTTGCTTTCCTCATGAATCCGTCAGCATTTTGCTGCAACCTTTTTGCCCTTTTTCTAACTTTTCCTATGACCAGGGAAAGCCTCTTCCAAGGGGTTGGACTGGACCTTGCTTGACGCTCAGTCGCTATCAGTCTTTTTTTTTTTCTTTTGTGTTTCTTTTTCGTGCAATTCTGCGGAAGTTCCCCCATTCGTTGCTTCCATTCGAAATTGTCCAGTGCGACGTCCCGTTCACCAGGCTCGTTATAGTTGGAAGGTAGCTCTCTTCTGATTCTTTTTTCGTGAATCTTTTATGTTGTTCGCTCTCGTGTTTTTTCGGCAAATTTCCCATTTCAGTTGGAATGTTTGCCGACTTAGTATTTGCTCTGCCCCTCTCTTCTGGTTTCCTTCCCTGAATGTTTTTTCCTGTTTGATCTCCTGAATGTTCTTTTTTTTCCCTCATCTAGGACGCCCTTCCTTTTGGACTTGTGACAGCTCCCTTGCGTCGTACTTCTTTACGGCTTCCCCCTCTTCATGTGGTTTTTTCTCCGATGTACGGGCAAAAGCCTTTCTCTAGGAAGTCCTTTGATTCGGCCGGAATTTCGCTGGTTTTCCTCTTCTTTTTCAACTCTCTTCGTGCCGGAAAGGTTTCCGTCTCCTGTGTGATGGTAGGCTTCGAGGTTGAATGATCCATGTTTATTTTTTAATGAGTCTTCCTTCGAGATGAGTCACGTATGTTTCCCTTTTTTTTTTTTCCTTCCCCTTTTCGACTCGTCTCTCTTCAACTTGTTTTGACTGGTCAGTCGTACTGGCTTTTGCCTTGAATTTCTGGATAGTACGAATGATTCTTTTCCCTTGGTAAATTTTTCCCTCTTCTGTCATTTTTTCAAATTGCTACTGTCGTTTCCGTCTTTCCGTTTTTCAACCGGAACTCGGATCATACCAACAGGCAAGTGCCCGGCATTACAGTTCCCACCCACCTTGTTCATCTTTTTTTTGGGAAGGAGCGACCGAATTCGTGTTATAAGCAACCACCTTTCTTTTTTTTCTTTGTTGGACGTGGGTCCTTCCAGTCCGTCTTCCCTCTGGTCGGTTTCCTCTTCCCTAAATTCATTCTTTTTCTTCCCCGCTTTCCGCCCTTTGCAACTTTTGCAAGCCTGGTGAAAATACTTTTTTCTCCCTTGCTTTTTTACATCTACTCCCCCTGCAACCTCGCCACTTGCCTTGTGTTGGCCAAGCCTCCTTAGTCAGGCCAGGAGGGTCTATCCACCCTTCCTGTCGACTCGCGCCTATCGGTTTTGATGCATTGATCCAGCTCGAACCGGACCCTGTCCATAGTCTCGCCCTTTCGTACTGATTTTTACATCAGGGTCTTGATGTATTGCGTGATAACGAGATAGATCTATTTTTTGAACGCCCGGTCCCAGTGGTCTGACTAAGAGGGGACCCCTTCCTTGCCGGATCCCATAGCATTTCTTTCTTCTCCGCAGGGCGTAGGGTTCACCACATTCTTTGCCTCTTGATTCTTTGAACAAAGCCTTCCTGCCTTTTCTGACGTGTAAACCAGCTTTTTTTTTTTCTTCCGCGAGTCCCCCAGCCGACCTGTTTTGCTCCTTCGTTTTTTTTTCTTCTCGGAGTTGCCCATTTCATGTCCTATGCGCTCTTTCCCCTGCCGGTTCCCATAATTACCGCCGTCGTTCTTGACAGATTTTGGGCCATGCCGGTGTCCCACGCTTTCCCTTTTGCATTTCTTGTCTTGCGGCCAGCGCTACTTCCTTTAACTTCGCCCCCGGTTCTCGTATTACTTCACGCTCGGTTTTCGCCCCTTTCCGACTTCCGGGCGCCCTTCCTTTTTTTTTTCCCTTGCTCGCGAACCCTTCGATTAGTTTTCGCTGTTTTGCCGACTCTGGCCGTATAATCTTTTTGCTTTCCTCTCTACCGACTTCGAATCCTGAGCGGTGTTTTGCCTTTTTTTTTTTTTCTCACTTCCCCAAACATTTCGCCCGTTCTTGACATTTCTCGAGCTGTAGTCTTTCCCTTTTTGGCTTTTTTCCTTTTCCCATTTGAGACCCAACACCGGATTTTCACTCCCGTCTTTTCCTTTATGCCGACCCAAAGAAGTTTTTGCGGACTCCCTGAACCCCCCTACGGTATCGGTTCCGCTCGTACAAGGGTTCCTCCGTTGATGTCCTCATCCTCCGCTCGCGCTCGATCGAAGTGTTTCCTCTCCTGTCCCCGGTATTTTCGCTTCTTACATGAAGGAGTTCAGAGGTAGAGGCCTCCCCCTTTCCCCCCCCATCTGTCCCAGTTTTCCGTGTGGAAGAACAGAACTTTCTTCTTAAAGCTGTTCTCGTCCTTACGGTCTGAGGCGGGCGTGCGGAAGTTCTCAAACTTCCCTTTTTAACTCGCGTTTTCCTCTAGCCATCGCTGCCCCCAAGGTTTGCCCCTGAACAGGTGAATTTCGGCCAGCTAAGAACGGTCGCATTGGCTCGCGCCCTGAGGTCGACTGTTTTCTTTTCGCCTTTTGTCCGTGGCCTTTCCTTCTAGCGCAACCACTACGCCCGACATTCTGTCTCTTGCTGCTCTGTTCTTCTCTCAATTGCCGTCTTTTTCTCTTTAGTAACTAGTGTCAACACGGCCCGCTGCCCTCAACCCCATGGACGGCGCATCACTCCCGCTACCGTAATTAACGAGCCCGGGGCCTGGTCTCCCATCTTGCAGGCTTTCATTCTTTCGCCAACCATATTTGTCCTCTCACACAGTTCCCAGAACCGTTTTGACGGCACCCGGTGGCAATGTCTTCGGTTGTCCTTGTGTAGTTCACTTTTCGGTCTTCCCAATTCGGAAACTGTTCGTCTCTCACCGATCTTTCCCAGTGGTGTTCCCCATCCGCTATAGCTGTTCCGTCCCGCTAGGGTTTTAAAGGCGAGACCGTGTAACAACTGTTTGTCGCCTCTAGTGTATCTCTCGCTTTTTTCTCCCGTTTTGTGTTTTTTTCGCGAGCCGCCTCTAGGTCAAACTTTTCCTTAGCCCAAGTTCTTCTGGAAACGGTCGAGCCGTGAGAACGAGGAGTCTTGCCGTGATGACCCCTCGTTTTTTACCCTTTGGGGCTAGTCGAAACAGTTTCTTCCCGCCTTGAAATTGCCAGACCGTCTCCCGTGGAACACCTGGTCCTAAAGCAACGACTCCTGGGCCCGTTTTTTGTTGGGACCACCCCCGGCCCGCCATGGCAGGCATTTTGTAGCGGGGCACAGAGTTGTCCCCCCCCCAAGGCCAATGACGATTGTGAATACTAAAGCGTTCCTTTTCGTCGGTGACATGGACTTTGTCTGATGTCGGTTGATAGAATTCCCCGTTGTTTTTTCTATGCGGTTTTTCTTTTCCTTTAGAACACGCCCTCTCTTTCCTTAATAATTGCCCGCCGCATACCCGTCAGTCGTCCTCCTTTTGTTTCCCTACGCCCCTCCGCTCCCTTAAAGGCCTCAAGAACGTTTTTCTCCCGCATCTTAGAGACCATAATCCCTTTGGGCCTTTTTCTGGACGGCCTTCCTTTTGCCCTCGAAGAACTTTGTGCATTCGAGGGAGCGCTGGACGCCCCTTCGTTCCTGTTTGACACTTCCGCCCGCCCCTCGCGACCTTGTAGAAAGTCTGTTCTTTGCAGACGCTGTGTGGTTCCTTCCTCCAGAACCTGGTACTAGGAGACTTTTTCTCTAGTTTTTTTACCTAGAAAGAGGATTTCATCCTCAGCGCCTCAATGGACATTTAGCCTTTACCTTGATATCATCTGAGTTCTTTCTCTTTCTTTCTTCTCGGTGATTCGAGTGAAAAATTGTTACCCCTTTCCCCATATCTTAGGCGGTTTTTTCCCCTCCCCCTCTCGCTTTCCCTTCCTCCCAGGGATGAAGTCTGTAACGTATTGCCTCCTTCCTCGCTCTTGGGCTCGTGAATTCGCAGAAGATGGTCAAGATCTTCTTTCCCCTTCCCCACTTTTAGCGCCCCCTTTGCCTTTTTTGGTGTTTCCGTGCTTCCGAGTTAACTGACCAGTCTCGATTCGACGTAGGTATTCCCCGTTTTTGCTTCTCCTGTCCATTCTCTTTCCCTGACTCTAAAGCATGTCGACGGCTTTTCTCTTTGGCAACTTTGCCTCCGTTCAATGGAGGCGGTCTCTTTTAGCGTTTCTCTTCTCGCTTCGGTGTGTGCAAGTTCTACATTCGCTTTTTTACGGTATCGTATGATTGACCGCACAGTCCCCCAAGTCCGGCTTTTTCTCCTTCCCTCTTTTCACCTTTCGAGTTCTGTCTAAATTTATCCCGCTAAGAAGTTTGTCATTATGTGTTCCAACAAGGAAGATATCCTTTCTTGCCTTCCCCTTTTCAAGAAGATACGCGCTCGCCTTAGGAACGGCAAAATTCTTTCTGCTTTATCTCTTTTCAATCCCCGAGGGTGGAAAATTTCCCTTCGGTCTCGGTCGACGGCTTTGTGCCGATGTTCACTTCAGACTTCCTGTTGGGAACATATTTCCTAGTCCCTTGTCTTTTATCCACGATGCTTATTTACCTTTATAATTTCTTCGTCTGATCCGAAATGTGCTTTTCCCGGGCTTTAGGCCGACTTTACCCTCCTACTAATCTCTCTCCCCCTCCAACGCCAGTTTTTCCCCCATCTTAGACAAAGGCGGACGATCGATCCCCTTTAATGGTTCTTCTTTACACGTGGACCAGAAACCTCTTCTTTCGGAGAGACTGCATGGTGGATTAAAGTTTCCGATCCCTGCTGTACCGATCGGATTTGTCTAGTGCTCATTCCTGCGTCGAGTATGATGTGCATTTTTGCTTGAGCGTGGTATGGCGGCGAGATGAGGCGATTTTTCACATGCCTAACCATCCTTTCCACATGCGTCCTCTTTTCTTCCCGCGGAAGCTTGTGATCAGAACAGTACACATGTTACCTCATTGTCAGTCCAGTCAATACCCTCTAGGCGAATCTTTTTTTTCTTTTTGATGTGATTTAGACGACTGGTTGCTAGCCCCTCCAACCAAAGACTGACGTGGTTGCCCCCCCTTTTTTTCTTTCTTCCTGGCCCTCTATTTATGAATCTTCCTTTGAGATTGTAGCTACGGAGGTCCTTCTCGCCTTTTTCCTTTTCAAGATCGCCCCAATGAGTTTACCCCAATGGGACCGTCCTTTTACATCGTCTGCCTAGATACCATATAACGACCCTCCCCCCCTTACATTAATGACTGGCTGTGTTGTGACATCCTATTTTTTTCCTTTGCCGCATCGAGCCGAACTAAGTTTGGTTTCTCCTTTCCATATCGAAGAATCGCCTGCCCCACTATGCCTCTTTTCTGTTCCTTTCTAGCATTACATGCCTCCTGACCCCCTTCCTTCAACGTCGGCACGCCGCTGTTGGACACTTTTCCTCTAACTGTTCCCTCCTTCCCCTCATCCCGGCCTATTCTCCCTGAAATGTCCTTCTGTTCCGCCATCGTCTTTTCCCGTTTACTGAAAACTCCTGCGGCCCTTTGAGTCCCGTCCGCAACCGTGAATATTCCCTCCCTCCGCTTCTTCCCAGCTGCCACTCCGATGTGAGATTTTTCAAGACACTGACCTCTGTTAGCGAATTCTTTGATAACGCTGAAGAGCGCCAATACCTTCCTCATCTATTTTATTCTACCGGCCCACGGCTGGGGTTACATGACAAGATCAACGAGGCTTCCGAAGTCCTCCCCCCCCCTCCAACCCCCCCTCGGGTCAACGCCACAAAGTTTTCTTTCTCGTCTCGCCTCTCTCTATCCCCCGATTCCCGCTCTGTGAAGGTGTCCTTTTCTGCTCGGGAACCTGTTCAGAAGCTTTCCCCCCGCCCGGAAGCTTTGCTACCCTCCCTCTTTCCCCGCGTCTGGGCATCGCCCTCCCTTGTCATTCACTTCTTTCCTTACGTGATATTCAATGGTAGACCACAGTTTGTCCCCCTTTCTGGCCAACTTGCCTATTTTCTCGGCGGAGTCAAGGCCTTTCCCCTTGTTTGTTTTGAAGCAGACGTGCTTGGCTTTTGCCGAGAAAAGTTTTCTCCCTCTGAGAAGCTAGGTCAAGCCCTCGTTTGTATATCCTTCGATTCCTCCTGGTCCAAGCACCCCCCCCCCCCCCCCCTCTTTTTTTTTTACTTCCCCTTTTGGTCTCTCCCTCGTTGTCTCCTGCCTCGTCCGTTCTTCGGATTTTTAGGTCTGCAATAGTTGTTAGGTCAAAGTTTTCCTAGGACCGAGCTTGATCGACCTTGTCGCGTTTTTTTTTTTTTTTTCCCGAATCCGTAGCTTGTGGCCTCCGTTCCCCCACTCCTTGCAAGCGCAATTTTTTCCCTTGTCTGACAGTGAAACTTCTGAAACACCTCTGGCCGCTTCGTCGCGATTCCTGTAGGTATAGTGTCCCCTTCTGAGTTTCTCTTCTTCCCCCCACTTCGTGGCCTGACAGAGCATTCGGCAGGCTTTTTTAATTTTTTTTCTTGGCTCCCCTCACCGGCTTGGGCTTACAATCTGAAGGAAGCCGTATCCTCTTTCCCCTTTTTTTTTTGATAGAGATACGTCTCCCTCACGCTTTAAGCCCTTTTCTTTTTGATCGTCTCCGCCCCTTTCAAAAGGCGTTCTGATGTCTTTCTGCGGCACACTTGTTCGTCCCGCATGATTCCTTTTCAGGTGATTTGACCGATAGGTCCCATGTCAGATTTTCCTCGGACGCGGCGGGATTTTTCTTGTTGGGGTTTTCCTTTTTCGACTTGGTTTTTTTTCGGCAGTTTCTTCTCCCTTTCCTTCGGCCCCCAAAGTTCGGATTGGTGTCCACCAATTAGGCCAGAGGTCGCCTGGCTTTCGTAGACTTTTAGTAACCCCAACGATTTGAATGAAATCTCGCCTCTTGACGGATCGACCAGATATGATCTCCCTCTTTTCTGGTTATGGTTTTTTTTCTTCTTTCCCTTCTTACGCCGGTCTGATTCCAATCCGACTTTTGTTTCCAGCTATTATTGTGGGCCTGTTTCCTTAAGCATCCGCAGCCCCCCTCTGCTGAAACCAAAGTTTCTGGCCAGATTTCCGTTCTCCCTCCTCCTCGGACCTTCCCGCCCGTCTTCCCAAGGTTTTCTGGCCCAGGTTGCCTGATCACGTCTTCTAGTTGATTTGCTGATTCTTTAGATTCCAGCACTTTTTGCGTCAATAGCACTCCTTGAAAATTTCCGGTTCCTTCTTAGACCTGTTTTAACTCTCCCCCTCTTTTGTCGGCTTTTTCTTTTCTCGGTAAGTAGTTCACGATCGTCGCGCGATTAGTCTTTGGCTGTTTTAATTGGTTTAGCTTTTCCTTTTTTATGCCGTACCCTGGACGTTTTTACTGGTCTCGCGCCATCATTGTATTGTCCTCTTTCATTCTTCCGGTCTTTCCGACTTCCCGAAGCTGCCCTTTTTTTTTTTTTTTTTTTCTATTTTTTTTTTTTTCTCTTTTTTTTTTTTTTTTTTTTTTTTTTTCTTTTTTTTTTCTTTTTTTTTTTTTTTTTTTTTTCTTTTTTTTTTTTTTTTTTTTTTTTTTTTTCTCTTTTTTTTTTTTTTTTTTTTCTTTTTTTTTTTTTTTTTTTTTTCTTTTCTTTTCTTTTTTTTTTTTTTTTTTTTGTTTTTTTTTTTTTTTTTTTTTTTTTTTTTTTTTTTTTTTTTTTTTTTTTTCCTTTTTTTTTTTTTTTGTTTTTTTTTTTTTTTTTTTTTTTTTTTTTTTTTTTTTCTTTTTTTTTTTTTTTTTTTTTTTTTTTTTTTTTTTTTTTCTTTTTTGATAAGACGATTTCTGTTTTTCCTGACCCGTCCCGCCCGCGCCGTGGAAGTGCCTCTTTTTTTTGCGTCTGTCTCTCTGCTTCCTCATGCATGTCGACCTTTCGGACTTTTTCTCGTTCAGTCCCACCAGCTTAATGGCGGTGTTTTTTTTTTTCTGAGGCCAGTTCCTGCGTTTTTTCTTCGTGACCTATTTTCCAACCGCGTCTTTTTCTCCATCACTTTTTTTTTTTCTGTAGTGAATAGACGCCTTCTTAGTTCATGCTTTTTGCCGGCGTCTATTCTCTCTTTTTGCCTGTCTTTCTTTAAAAACCTTCTTTGCTCGATTCGGCCCCTTATTTAATAGATGATCCAACAGACGTAATGTCTGACGGGCACGTAGTACTGTCTGATCTGGTATTGCCATTTTTCCCTTTCCGGATATTTCTCCTTTCTTGAGGTCCCCATGGCAAACGGGGCCTACCTTTTCCCTTCCCCACCCTTCCGGAAGTCCGTATTCTACAGCTCACCTTCCTTTCTCGGTTCATCCCCGGAAGACTTTCCCCCCCCCTCTTCCTTGCCCCCCTTGTGTCCAAGTATGCGTTTTGTTTTTTTTTACGCAATTTCTGGCTACCGCGCCCCCCAAGAAGATGAGTCCGCGTCTGTAGTTTTCCTTTTCCCATTTCTTTTTTCCCACTCTTTTTGTCAGGTTTCCTCCTCCCTACCTGTTTCTTTGTCTTCCTTCCGAATTTGCAAAGTTTGGTTTCGCCCGCCTTTTTGCCAATCACGCGTTCCTTTTTTTCCATACGACTCCCCTGCCTGAACCTTTTTTCTATCCATAGCAACGGCAGGATGCTTGGTCCCCCACTCGACAGCGATTTTCCTTCCTGCTTTTTCCCACAACTTCCAGGGCTCCTCGTGCTGAAGAGCTGGTGGCTGTAAGTTTCCCGATCTGACAGTTATTCACAGTTTTTTTTTCCTCCTATTTTTCGAAGATTTTTTTCCCTTTTTGCTGTTTCGATGGAGGGGCCGATTCTCCTCTCCTCATTCTCGTGAAAGCCCGGTCAAAGTCGGATTTCTCCGCGGCCTTCCTTCCTTTCGATAATGGGCATCGTAGTATCTCGCCGGTCTCTTTCCCCCCCCTTTTCTGGGGATTTCTATTTTCCCCCCAGAATTCGTCCCGGAGCGACGGACTTTACTGGGCTCCCGTCTCTTCCCTAATGAACTGTTTCCTACGATGCGTTTTTTTTTTTTTTCTCTGCTGATAGCCTTCAATTGTGAATGCCACTTTCATGATTGACACCTACTCCTTTTTGTAGCTGGTTCCCTCTTCTTCGTCCTCGCACCGGTGTGCTTTTTCCTTTGCTGCCCGCAGTATTGTCCTTTTTTTTTCCAGCAGAATACTAAGTTCCGTCGCTCCCCGAGACTTTTTCTCACTACTTCTCTCTCTCTCTAAGCCGGCTCCAGTCCGTTTACCAGTGCTAGAGCAACATTTCCTTTATTCCCTGTCCGTGCTCGGTTTTCTTATACGCTGGTCAGTCTCCTCCTTCAGTTGCTATCATGAACCGAAGTCGTTTCCTTCATGGAGTGTCGGCCCGGTATCTCCTTCCAAAACCAACTTTCTTTTATCCTGACTTTGTTCTCCCTGAGCGGGCCGACTCTGTCCATTTTTTCGAATGTTACACTATCCCCAACCCTTCTGACGAGTTCTGTCTCAAGTTGATGTCGCCAAGCTCGGCGGGTTTGCGTCCGCCGCCTTTCTACGTTTCGCTCCCGACCAATTTTTCCACAGAATTCCCAATCAGGGACTCAGACTCCGAAGATGATCCCTTCTTTGTCTCCCCTCCTCAATGTTCCCATTTTGATTGTCGTTTTCTTTTTCCCTGACTAGTTTTCTGTATAGTCTGGCTACTTCCTTGTTCTTCTGCCGTCCCCCGCCCCGATTCGGCCGCTCGTTTAAAAGGTAGCGTTTTCTTTTGGAGAGGCAGTTCCCACAAACATTTCCGTGTTGCTCTGCGTCTCCCTCTCCTTCACAACACCGTTTGTCCTACCCTGACAGCCGGAAGTCAAGTTGCCGTGACGGTGTTCATGGCATCTTGCTTTCCTTCTTCCTTGCTTCGTTCTTGTCTCGTGTGTTTCGTTTCAGTCCGCAAAAATTCCCTGGCCCCAGCGGATCGTGGCTCTTTCTCTTCTTTTTTTTTCCCTGCTCTTTCTGATTTGAAAGATTCAAACTTTCCGCTTGTCCTTCTAACACAACCAGGGGCTTTTTTCCACCTCTCCCGCGACGAGCTTCATTCCAATTAACCTTGCTGCCTGATTGGGATATTCCACATTCTTATGCTTGGCATTGGCCAACATGAGTTGTCCCCTTTCCACCTGGAAGCAAGCTTTTGGCCCTGTGGCCACGTGGCCATTGTCTCTGGTGCCTCCCTTGTTCTTCGTCCTTCAATTCGCTCCAACTGTCTTTAGTCCCACGATCTGTCCCATCTGAGTTGTTATTCATTTCTCCTCGTTTTTCATGTGCGGTTTGTAAAGCCCCGCGAGAAATTTTCCTTTTTGCTTGAGATGCT
>Ga0179593_1815637_pt1 | contig 10750 bp, 14 predicted proteins | sample CZODoug2_1_08_16_FD_185931 | JGI IMG/M metagenome (GOLD analysis project Ga0179593, IMG submission 185931) | Vadose zone soil fungal communities from Angelo Coast Range Reserve, California, USA - CZODoug2_1_08_16fungal (PacBio error correction) | ecosystem: Environmental > Terrestrial > Soil >... | reverse complement strand
TTACCCTCAGTAGATGCCCTCTTCCTTTTTCCCATTTTCTTTTATTGCCCCCGCTCTTCGGTCACCTTTCCCGATTTTAAGGTCATAATATTACGCGACGCTCTACGCTCCGATCTACTCCTTCCCTCTCGATTTCCTTTTTTCACTCTTCCAAAACTTTTTCCTTCTCTGCAAGCTTGTGAAAGAGAGCGGTGCTTCTATTTGAGATTTCCCGGAGCATTCCTTCTTTTCCTTCCTTTTCAACTTTCTTTTTGGCGTCTTTAACTCGTTCTAGCATAACTCCGAGGTCTGACGTCTCACCCCCTTAATTATCTCTTTTTTCACCCGATATCCCAACTCACTTCCACGATATCCCCCCCCCTCGCGGGAAAGTTCCCAAGAAGTGAAACGAAGCCCCTCCCCCCACTTAAGAACGGGAAAGGACTATGGATTCATGAAGCGAGACTCCAAATTCCCCCTGTGCTTTTTCTCTATTGTCTTGAACCCGGCGGTTCGCTCGTCTGGAAGTCCCCTGAGATATTTCACGCCAGACCCCTTGCCGACGGACCCTCTTTCTCTGATGCGTGCCCGTACAATCAGTTATTCCCCAAGAAAACAAGCGGAATTAAGGGGGGGGGTGGGTAGGGGGGGGGAGTTGTTTCTGGGGGGGGGTTTTGGGGGGGGGTTGGGGCGGGGGGGGGGGGGGGGGGGGCGGGGGGGGGGGGGGCGGGGGGTTTCGCCACTGGGGCGTTGTGGCTTTGGGGGGTGGGGGGGGGGGGGTTGTTGGGGGGGGGGGGGGGTTGGGGGGGGGTGTTTCCCCAAACAAAAAACAGTCCCGTAGCAGTCAGATGATAATGGAGATTTTCCAGTTCTCTTTTCACCTCCATTACCGCCCTTTTTTCATTTTTTTGTGTCCCTCAACACAATGCAGACATTAAACCCGCAGATTACGCTACGGTTAAAGCTCCCCAACACTCTCCCGACTCTCTTTTTCCCGGCCTGAGACAATGGGTATTCTTTCAAATGGTAGCGCCGAAGGCAGCAACCTTTTAGAACCTGTGTCACATTTTCCTCTTTTGCCCGCCTTTTCACGCCCTATCAGCGTGATGGTCCAGATGTGATTCTCATCCCCTTCATGGACTCCCCACCACCTTCTTTTCTCTTTCCTTTTTACCCCTCCCCAGAAGGGCTCGTTCACGTAGCCCCTGGAATTGTCATTCTCCGCAGCCACACCCCCCCCCCATGATACAGATTTCCCTTCTTTCCTTGCGACGCTTTTTTCTATCGTGGTCCTTTTCCTTTGTAGACACCCCTCTTTTTTTTTTTTTTTTTTTCTTATCGGCTCAGAGGATCTCGCGCGATCAAAAACGAATCCCCTCGGTCCACGTTTTTGGCATTTTCCCCCACAGCTCCCCGAATCCGGAACAACGTTTCTCAAGATCAGTTCTCTTGTCGTAAACATCTTGCTCGTATGTCCCTGGCCATCGGGACTTCCCACCTTGGTGGACCCCCCTGTTTTCAGTACGTTTTGGATTGGGTCAATCTTCGGTTTAAATATTGCAAATGACCCTTTCACTAGCATGTTTTCAAGAGGACAACTCCTTTCCCTGAAACTACCATGCTAAATTATCGTCCCCCAATTCAGCCAAGAGATGTGCTAGGCCGGCGTCCTATCTTTGGACCCCCCTAAACGTTGTTCCCGGAAACGCGATGTTGTCCCTTCTGAATCAATCTTGCCTCCTCCCCCCCTAAATATCCCAAACTCAATGGCGGAGTGACGTATCTCTCTTTTTAACCCCACATTCCCCGTAAGATTCCCTGTCCCCGCCTTTTTTTCTCTTTTTCCTTGATAGAGCTGTTGCCTCCCCTACTTCGTGCCATCGACCCTCCCTTCCACAACTTTTCTTTAAACCGCGTCTTCTCCCTGTCAAACCCTCAGTTCGAACGCTGAAACACCCTTCTGCCCTCCACCGTTGTGCCTGTGTCGTCATCAACGCCGGCAGCCATCTTCAACAACGTTTTTTGGCCGAATCCCCAACTCGTCTCGCGGCCTTTAATTACAGTTTTCGCCCCCATCAACTACAGCTTCTCTTTTCTTAAATATACCTTTTCCCTTCGCTCCGCGTGGACCTTCCCCCGTCGCTTTCCCTCATCTTGCTCCACTTCTTTGCGCACTTTTATACTGAACACGTTGGCTCCCGATTTGAGTCTTCTGCTCAAGCCAACCCCCTCGTCCTGATGGGACTTTTTCCCCCCCCTCCACGACATGACGACTTTGAACGATCCCCTCTTTTTTTCGAGACCCCCTCATCCCCTTCTGCCCACCGACTACCTTCTTGCCGTCTATTTTGATGCTCTCATCGAAGCAAGCACTTTTCGCATAACCCAAAGACACCGCGCTTCTTTTTCAAGCCCCCCCCCCTCCATTCGATCCGCACTCCCAAGGTAAGTTTATTCCCCCCGACTGCAGGCGGGGTGTGCCCAAATAGCTACGCGTCCCCGGCAGGCGGTCGTTAACCATGACTGACCCATCTGCTGCTTCTTCCTGACGTCCCCCCTCTCTGCCCTTGCGCCCCCTTGGCGGCGTGCGAGGCAAAGAACTCTTTCAGAGGCAAGAACCGAGAAAGGATAAGCAGAGCGCACAGCGGCTTATCCCTCAATTCAAGTCGAGAGTAAGTGTTTTTGACACCGCGCGGAATTAAGAGGATGCTCCCCAATGGAACAATAGACAGTTTTCTTTCTTCTTTTCCCATACTTTCCTCTCTTCGAGATTCACAGCTGCTTGGTATGAGGTGTATAGAAAGAAGGTCAAGATTTTCCAGGAGAGATCTTCTGTCTTATTTCTTTTTACACCCCTCTATGCCATGAATTTTTGCGTATACGTTCTCCTTTATATTTCTTTATCTCTTGATATCGCTCTCCCCCTATTAGCTCCTGTCTGTTTTAATCGCTGTGTCGCCCGGGATTAAAACGCCTCCCTGGCCAGTTTCCACTCGCTAGTGTTGGGGTCGCACCCATGCCTGTATTACCTCTTCTCTTCTTTCGTGAGGAATACCGGGGGTGATTTTTGGATTTTTTTCGATCGCTCTGGCTTTTTTAATCGAAACCTTGGCACTTATACTTTTTTCGACTCTTTCCTACAGTTCTTCTGTTTGACTGGATTTTTTTTTTAGAGACGTTATTACCTTAGCCCTTAGTTGTTTCTCCCGGAACCCTTCCCTTTGAGAGACCCCCCCTAGGGTTGGAGTGATGACTAAGCGTCCCCTCCTTCCCAGTGTTAATCCCTATCTGTCCTTAGTGCCCAGGAATGCCATGTCTTTTCTTCCCTCGACTGCCGTTTTCCCCCCCTTTTCTACCGCCAGTCGAGTGGACATTAAGGAAGTGGATATAGCTGTTGATGTCTGGGTAGATCCCCTTCTTGCGCCTCTTCGTCCTTTTTTTTTGAGCCTTGCATACCCCTCTACCTCTTTGAGTTGGCTCTTGGCGGCCTTCGCCCCAAGAGGAACAACGACCCCGTTTCGTGCCTGGATTTTTAAGCTTTTTTACGAGAGGGTTTAGAGAAGATTGGCTTTTGAAGGCCTTTTTGACCTGATCCCCACGTCTCTGTCCCCTTTCTTTATGGACCGCCAGGCTGCTCCATATGGAACGATCCGCCGGGTCGGCTATCCTTGACTCCACTAAGCCTCGTCAAGCTCCCAGGCCTCGGTTGGGATTTCTTTACTGATTCGGCCTTGATCTTCCTTTTGTCCCTCGCCTATCTTTTACGGACCGACACGTTTTTGGGGCCGTGTACCGTCCGAGAATTTAATTGCTCCCACACGCTCTCTGCGGTGCGTGCGTCCTTATCAGGGCAGTTTGATATTTTCTCGCTTGGAAGCGGTCGCTGGTTCTTTTCTTCCACGTGCCCCCCTTTCCCACCTAAGTCTTTACCAGTATCCAAGTTCTTAGGAGAAAACCGCTTGATATGGCAGGTTATGATTTTCCCCTATTCAGCAGCTTGCCCCCCCGCCAGAGCAACTGAGAAGTGTTCTCTAAAAGAGAATTCTCGTCCGGACCTACCCCCTGCTCTTATCCCCCCTTCCTTGTTCCCTTCCCGAGGATCTCTACTGGTGATACGCGCTAGCCGGTAAGATGAGCCCTCTCCCCTTGAAAAAGTTTCCTGGTTTCTCCGCACTCCCCAGACTCGTGCTCTCCCCCATCCCCCTTTGTCTTTGACTTGGGGTTGGAGTTTGGCCAGCCCCGCCAGGAATTCCAAATACATTCCCCCCCTTCTACAGCGCGCTCGCTGCTCCCTTGATTAGACTCAATTCACGGGGAGATTCATCAGACACTGGTGTCTTAGTGAATGAGAATCACATCTCGGCTCGCTCCCATTTAAGTTCGCCTCTTTTTCCAAGCCGTTGTTGGGCATCACGGTTCCCCCCAAGATCTTATGCCGTGCTGAAAAGTGCGGGGCCGAATCAATTCGCCTATTATTGCAGTCAGAATCGTAGCGAGTACTCTTCTTTGGAGATCGGCGTGAACGTTATTTCTCATGCGTTGGGTATGATCTCCTTTGTTGGGCGTGGGTTCGCCCACCAAAAACGAGTAGCCAACTGCTTGTCTTTTCTCCCTTCGGAAATTCTTGGTCCTTTTGTGAAATCTCCTTCCTAAGATGAATTTACGGAACATGCAGGGATTCCTTTTCCTTAGGATCTCACATTCTTTCCCTTCAATGATAAAAGCCCCGTTGGGGATTTCCCCAAGTGTTTAGGGCGTTCTTCTCTCTCCTCGGCGCCCTCCTGAACACGAGTGTCCCCTTTCTGGAAGAGTAAGCGAAGCACATCGTGGAGATTTTCGGCGAGCATTCCTTCAAAGTCCTCCCCTATCCACCTTTAGCTTCTTTGCCATTCCACCCCCCAATGTGTTTGCGAGAGGACTGCTATTTGAGTTTCCCCTTTGCTAACTTTTTCCATGGCATCTTGGGTATTCTTTTCTCCTCGCTCTCTCTTTTTCGGAATCGTAGACCCTATCTGATTGTGACTACCCGCGAGTGGACAGGGAGCTGTGCCTGACCCCCCCCCCCCCCCCCCCCCCCCCCCCCCCGCAGAAGACCCCCCCCACCCCCCCCCAGCCCCCCCCCCCCGGACCCCCACTTAAGACGACCGCCCCCCCCCCCCCCCCCCCCCCCCACGCCCCCTTCCTCCTCCCCCCCCCCCCCACTTTTTCTTGCGCGTCCCCGCCCCCCCCACCCCCCCCCCCCCCCCACCCCCCCCCCCTCCCCCCCCCCCCCCCTTTTCCCACACCCCCCTGTCCCCCCCCCCCCACAGCAAATAGGCACTTTTTATCACCGGCCCCTTGGACACCAAGCGCGTGCCGACGTCATGATGCCCCTTTTTTTTGGTCATCTTGACTTTCTTCTGAGCTTCATTTCTCCTCGACGTACGCGCACCCGATCGCCTCCGTATTCGCGTTTAGCTTTTCTGCAGACGAAAATTTGCGTCTGTGAGACCGCTCTTCTTTTTCCGCGCCTGGGTGAAAAGTTTAGCAGTCGTAGCCATTTCCCTTCTTTACGTATATACGCTTCCTCCTCCTGTTGTTCTTTCTTCTCCTCCCGACTCTTTCGTGCCTACCTTGTTCTTCGTGCGTATGTTTCTACGCGGTCACCCCGCGGATTTCCTTTGCATACTCTATCATTCAACTTAGATTTCTCTTCTCTTCGGAGACCTAGCGTAACCCCTCGGCTTCCATGGCATAATAATTATGCAAGCGCGATTGTTTAAAGACTGCAAGCTTTGATCGAAGTTCTTTGGCGTTTTTTTTCTCCCCTTTTCTGCATTTCGTCCTCTCCCAGGGTCCCCCCCTGGGACAACTCTTCAGATTCCAATAGCCCGCCTCTACCTAGCGGTCACGCGTCACAATCCCCTCTGCTTGTTTTTTTTCTAACTCTCGGCGATCTCCCTCTAAAATCAATGAAAGATCCTGCGGGCACGGTGAAAGCATTTCAACGCCTCCTCCTATAGACAAACAAATTTTGACATGACCATCCCCCCGAGACCGGCATCCTCGCTGCGAATGGTCATGCTCGACAGGAACTCCCCATCCCTCTTCTAGTACACTTTCTTTAGATTCCCGTTATACTTGAAACGCAGGGATTGCGCTCGCTAGTTTGTTTTCATCTTCTCTCTCCGAAACCTCTGTTTCCGTGTGGGCCCACCGAGACTTGCTTATGCGTGCCCCCCGTCAAAAATCAGTTCTTCTCCCCCCCCAGACCTTTAATCCCCCGTCATTTTTCAGGACATCTGATTCCTTCCTTTCGACCATGTACGAATTGCATCAGACGCTAATCTGATCTCTTTTTGGGGGCTCCCTCCCCCAATGCCATCCTCGGATTCTCCTTTTTTCACGCTATCCCCAATTCCCTTCTCTCAGACGCTGACTGCATGAAGAATAGGCGAATTTTTTTCTTCCGCAATGGTCGACGCCGACGGACCTCCCTCTCCTTGTCCTTTACCAACTCTCCCACCACAACCTTTTAAACTCCCTCTAATGAACTTGTCTAAGCGATGTCCCCCTTGCTCTCAGCCCCTTTCATGACGAACAACCCCCAGGTTGTACCCTTCCTTCTTGAATTCCCCCCACTGAACTTTCGCGCTTTTTAGAAGAGTTTCACGGCAAAGGCCCTTTTTTTTCCCCGAGCCCACCCCTCCCCTCCCCCCCCACATGATCAATAAGGATTTTGCGACCGTGGCGTTTTCCTTTTCCCCTGCCAACACCACCCCCCCCCCCCCCCTTTCTTTTCCGCGTATCCTTTCCCTACCCGTACCTCGCGCGTCCCGAAAGAAATCCCCCCGGGCACGGAACACACAGGCCCCACCACGCATGGCTCCGGAAAACTTCCCGGAAGATTTTTTTTTCCACCGAATTGATTTCTCTACGGGCTTTTCCATTAGGGAATAACACGCTGAAAATGCCGCGGTTTTATCCTCCCCGCCAAAGTGCATTCTTTTTTTCCATCCTTCTTTTCGCCCGCACAACTAATCTCTCCCCGTCCTTCACTGCTAAATATCCATGCCCCGGATTCTCGTCCGCACTGCACCGGATTCTGGTCGTCCCGTTAAACCCTGCATGACAGTGTGCAAACGGGTTTCGTCGTGAACGATCCCCTCTCTCTGTCTCTCCTCCCCGAGTCTCCCTTTCGAACTCCGTCAGGGTTTACCCGACAAAACCTCCCTGAAGTGACGAGGATCTCCCGTGAAAGTCCTGCATGAGACCCTTTCCGCATTGCTCCCCTTTTGCTCGCTGTGCCTGCCATCAACGGGCAGTAGACGCAGTCTATCCATTTAACCGGAAATTTCCCCAATCCCAATATCTCCCCCCCTTCCCGCTTTCCTCAAAATCATGGAATCGGTTCGTTGTGATACTGATGGCTCCTTCCAAAAGAATCGCCATCTCCCCTCCCCCACAACCCCCTCTTCGTTCCCCCCTACCTTCTTTCTCCCCCACGCGTTCGGACCCTTAGGCCGCGCAATAAAGTTGGTCGCCCCCCATACAACTAACAGCTTATATCATGCCTTGAATTATCTCGAATTAGCTAAGCGTGGACTCCGAGCGATGATCTTGACATTGTGCATTTCTTTTACGGACCTCCTTTATTCTCCTTCGTCCTCTTCTTCGCAAGCAATGACCGATTCCCCAGGATGGACTTTTTCCCACTCCACCGACCTGACGAAGTCTCTCAGTCGTCCCCCCCCATTCCTCAACTCCGCCGAAGACCCCACGTCGTATATCTATATATCGCCATTCACCAGGTTGCATGAACCCCCATGCCACGCGCGTACCCTTCCGCCACCTTCTTCTTCTCTCCGCCCTGGTCCGTCCTTCTTCCCTCCAGGGCCTGGGCGACACCACACCTTACGGAGTGCCTTTCAGTCGGTTCATCCTGTTTCTCCTGAAGGCCCCGAAGTTACTTCCTCCGTGCTTGACGCTGTTGCGAAAATGATTTGGCGCGAGATCGAGTCCCGAAAAGGTCACTGGATCCCGTATACTTTCCAGTCTCCAAAGTGCGCGGTCTAGTAGAGCAGCTGAAGGCGAGAGCCGGTCTTTCCATCCGCGCGGCATTACTCTTTTCCCTCAGTGAAACCCTTCCCCTCATCTTCTTTTTTTCCTTTCAGTTGTTGTCGAGATTCAGGCTGTGTTCCTGGTGAGTGATCATGCTGCTTTCCAAACAATGCTTTTTCTCGCCTTCCGTTTTTTTCTCTAAGAGAATTGTCTTGGCGGTCTCTTCTTTATCCTTTCTCTTTTTTTCTTATTTCTTTGCTTCTGACTCCCCTCCCCCTTGCTGTCCGTCTGGCGCCTCTAGATGTAATCCTTGGTCAGCCACATTTGGGATTCTCCCCGATCTCCCTCCAGATTTTCCTGCTGGTAGACCCCTTCTGTATTGGGCCGTAAATTTTTACTTTTCCTAGAGCCGAGGCAGAGTTTGCTTTTATAGATCTCTTTTCTCTCAGGTTTTGTCCGTTATAGCTTGCCCTTAGGACGTTTTCGATTTTCCGCTCTTTTGCGCCCTTTTCTTCTCCTTTTCTCTCGGGGGGGGGCTTTTTAGTAAGGGTTCTTTAGGGATCCCCATTCCATCTTTGCCGAATTACGGGCGGCCTTGCGAGACTCCAGCGTCGAAAATTCCCTTGTTCAGTATCTATCCCAAGTTTTGCTTGGCCGTAGTGCTTAGATAATGCACCATGTACGTGCTTACCCTTCTGGCCGTTGTCCCCCCCGCGAAGTCTAGACTGGGATTCTCTCCCGGAATTAAGGATTTCTTTGTGGTTTTTACTATTTTGCGCCCGGCAAGAGTGGGACGCGTTTTTTTTTGAGTATCTGCCATACGAAATCGTTCTTTGTGGCTCGCTCTTTGGTGGCGCCCCCGCGCCCAAAACGGACCAGTTCTGGCTTCAGGATTTTTTCCAGCTCCCCACGAGAGGTTTAGCCGACGGCTTTTCCCCCGGTTTCCTTGTGATGTCCTGATTTTGTAGAATGGGCTTAAGTTCTTTTCTCAAAGCCGCGCGAGCAACTGGCCCTTTTCTTAAGTTTTTTAGGTGCCGTCCTTATGCATTGTCCTTGACTCAACAGACCCTCATAAGCCCCCCCATCCAGTGCCCTTTTGGCTTCTCCCGTCTAGGGGGCCTTTTCAGCTTTTTCCAGTAGTACCCTAAGCAGTTCCGACCTCTTTTCCCCCAAGGTTTGATTGTTCCTCAGGTCCGTTCTCCCCCGCTCTTTAATCTATGTCAGTGCTCTGTCCTCCGGGCAGTTTTTTGGATTCCTTGAGATTGGGCCTTCGTTCTTCGCCGTTAGTACACCCTATCTTGGTAAGATGGCCCCGTGTGAGGCGTGGCAGGTATCCAAAGCGTGGACTTCAGCGTGTTGACATTTTTTTTTCCCGTCTCCCCCCCCGGCAGTAGCCTCCTGAGAAGTGTTTGACCTCCCCAAGACCTAATGATAGTCCTTTACGGTTGTCAGTGATCTTGCCCTTCTCTTTTCAGCTGACCGAGAAGTACTTGTCGGGACTCGCTTCGGTACGGTCTCCCGATGTTCTCCCGGACTCCCCCCGTTATTCTGTTTTTCATTTGGCACGGCTCACCAAACGAAGTCGGTCGCATCGCAATCCTTATCTGGATCATTGGGGTTTTTATTGTGCCCCCCTCTTCTGGACGTACATTGGCTACTGAACGCGCCTTAGAGATGCCCGGATTCGTTTGGAACATTCACGGCGGAGGGTCCTGGGAGTCGAGTTTTTTTTGGTAGTTCATGAAATCTTTCAACTCTTTATGAGATCCCCCCCCCAATTTTACTTAGTCTCCCCCTTTTTCTTAGACGGTGGGGAGCTTTGTCGAAGATCTTGCGGCCCCGTTCCCTTGCCCTTGGCAAGAACTTGTCTCCCCCCCGTAATCTTTTTTAAAGAATAGTCGAGGCTATGATTTTGAGACTTTTCCCCCTTAGAGTGTTATCTGCGGGTTTTTTCTTCTTCCTTGCCACTGTCCGGGCAGTTTCCAAAAGATCTTTTTCCCAAATCAGCGGTTCTGCGAGACTAATCTTTTAATAAATATCCCTATGACTTCTTACGAACTTCTGGGAATTCAAGAGCCTCTATAAATTTGATTTTTCACGGAACTTCATAGAAGGACCCTTCTCGTAGTTTTCATTTCACCCCCCCTCCTAGGATCTAGCCTGGGTTCCCCCCCCCCGACGAAGCGCGAACCTGCCTCTCGTGTCAAGCCTTCTCCTTCCTGACAGAACTTTCGTTATCTTTTTCCCGTTTTCTATAAGGCTCCCTTCCAGACGATCGGTCGCGCTCTCATTTCAGGCTTTCACCGTTTTTTGGCCCCTCTACCTTTATGCTGTTTCTTCTCCGTGGCCCCCCGATGGACTCTTCAGGCCATTCTTTCTCTCGCTCTTCATCGTTAGAATTCCCCTCTTGTGAAGCGTTCCCCCCGCGGATTGGTAGCTCGCGATTTACTCGGACCTCTCCCCTTACGCCTCTTGCATCTCCTCGCCTTCCATTGCCCTCACATAGAAAGGTCGATGCTCTGAATCGTGAAAGAGCGATTGCAGAGAAAGTTAGCCAGTTTGGATGTGTGACTTCACTGCTTCTGTCGTTGCATTTATACCTCTCGAGATCGAGAGCGTTTTCAGAGGAAGAGTACCTCCAGGAAAATCGCCGTGCTTTCTTCCCGATGTAGCGTCATACTCGAATTTTCACCGTTTTAGGTCAAGTTCCTTTTTTCACATCTCTTTTCCG